>Ga0308163_10002461_pt1 | contig 16963 bp, 15 predicted proteins | sample PhyTR1_FD_201037 | JGI IMG/M metagenome (GOLD analysis project Ga0308163, IMG submission 201037) | Phyllosphere microbial communities from UC Gill Tract Community Farm, Albany, California, United States - DLSLT.R1 | ecosystem: Host-associated > Plants > Phyllosphere > Unclassified | place: USA...
CGTCGACAAGATGAACGAAGGGCCATTCCCCGAGCATTACGAGCCGTTCGAGACGCCGATCGGCATCAACCCGCTGCACCCGCAAAACAAGAAAGCCACCAGCAACCCGGCGGCGCGGATCTTCGATTCGGTCTGGGAAAGCCTCGGCGAAGCCAAGGACTTCCCGTACGCCGGCACCAGTTACCGGCTGACCGAGCACTTCCACTTCTGGAGCAAGCATTGCAAGTTGAATGCGATTGCCCAGCCCGAGCAGTTCGTCGAAATCGGCGAAGTGCTGGCGAAGGAGAAGGGCATCGCCGCTGGGGATCGGGTGCGGGTCAGCTGCAAGCGCGGGTTCATCGAGGCGGTCGCGGTGGTGACCAAACGCATCCGGCCGCTGCAGGTCAACGGCCAGGTGGTGCATCAGATCGGCATCCCGCTGCACTGGGGGTTCACCGGTCAGACGCGTCACGGTTACCTGACCAACACCCTGGTGCCGTTCCTCGGCGATGGCAACACACAGACCCCGGAATCCAAGTCATTCCTGGTCAACGTGGAGAAACTATAAATGGCCAGCCAAGACATCATTGCCCGCTCGGCCACCACCACGGTGCCGCCCTCGGTGAGGAATCAGCAGGAAGTCGCCAAGCTGATCGACACCACCAAGTGCATCGGCTGCAAGGCCTGCCAGGTCGCCTGCTCGGAATGGAACGAGCTGCGCGACGAGGTCGGCCACAACCATGGCACCTACGACAACCCGCAGGACCTGAGCGCAGAAACCTGGACCTTGATGCGCTTCACCGAACACGAAACCGACGCCGGCAACCTTGAGTGGCTGATCCGCAAGGACGGCTGCATGCATTGCGCCGAGCCGGGGTGCCTGGCGGCATGCCCGAGCCCCGGGGCGATCATCAAGCACGCCAACGGCATCGTCGATTTCGATCAGGACCACTGCATCGGCTGCGGCTACTGCATCACCGGTTGCCCGTTCAACATTCCACGGATTTCGCAGAAGGACCACAAGGCCTACAAGTGCACCTTGTGTTCGGATCGGGTGGAGGTGGGGCTGGAGCCGGCCTGCGTGAAAACCTGCCCGACCGGCGCGATTGTCTTCGGCAGCAAGGAAGACATGAAGGAACACGCCGCCGAACGCATCGTCGACCTCAAGAGCCGTGGCTTCGACAACGCCGGTCTGTACGACCCGGAAGGCGTCGGCGGCACCCACGTGATGTACGTGTTGCACCACGCCGACACGCCGAAGATCTACGCCGGGTTGCCGGATGCGCCGACCATCAGCCCGCTGGTGGGCTTGTGGAAAGGCATCAGCAAACCGCTGGGCCTGTTGGCGATGGGCGCGGCGGTGCTGGCCGGGTTCTTCCACTACGTGCGTATCGGGCCGAACCGCACTGAAGAGGATGATCATCCAGCACCGCCGGATACCTCGGTGCACGTGGTTGATCCGGCGGTGCACACCTTCGATCCACGCGGGGAGGACCGGCCATGAGCAACAAGACGATCCTGCGCTACACCGCCAACCAGCGCACCAATCACTGGCTGGTGGCGATTCTGTTCTTCATGGCCGGGCTGTCCGGGCTGGCGTTGTTTCATCCGTCGATGTTCTGGCTGACCCACTTGTTCGGCGGCGGGCCGTGGACACGGATTCTGCACCCGTTCATGGGCGTGCTGATGTTCGTGTTGTTCCTCGGGCTGGTGTTGCGCTTCTGGCGCGCGAACTTCTTTATCGACAACGACTGGAAGTGGATGCGCCGCATCGATCGGGTGCTGGTCAACGACGAAGAAAGTGTGCCGCCGGTGGGCAAGTACAACGCCGGGCAGAAGCTGCTGTTCTGGACTTTACTGCTGTGCATGCTCGGTTTGCTGTTCACCGGGCTGGTGATCTGGCGCGCGTATTTCAGTGCGTATTTCGGCATCACTGTGATCCGCTGGGCGATGCTCCTGCATGCGCTGGCCGGGTTTGTGCTGATCTTGAGCATCATCATTCACATCTACGCCGGCCTGTGGATCAAGGGCTCGGTGGACGCGATGCTGCATGGTTGGGTCAGCCGCGCCTGGGCGAAGAAACACCACGCACTCTGGTACCGCGAAATCACCCGCGACGAACCTCATCCGGACGTGCCGGAACGACCGATCACCAAAAAGGGCTGACCTTTGGCAACCATTCTTGAACCCGGGGAAATCGAGGCGGCGGCCAGTTCGCCGCCGTTTCTGTACCTGCCACCGCACAACCTGTTCACCTTGCGCGCGCAACGCCTGGAACACCTGGCCGAAGGGCATGCGCTGGCCGATTACCTGCATCTGATCGCCGGGTTGTGTCGGGCCCAGCAGGCGGTGATGGACGATCCGCCCTTGGCGGTCCCCATCGACACGCAGCGCCTTGAAGTCTGCCAGCGCCACGGTCTGCCGCCCTTTGCGGCCGACACGCTGGTGCGCGAAGACACTTGGCAGGCTTATCTCGAGGCTTTGCTGCAACGCTATGTGCCGTCGGAGCAACCGGCGGTGCTCGACGCGGTGGACACGTTGCGCGAGGCCAGTGCCGGTCAGTTGCGCGCGTGGGCAGTGGCGCTGGTCAGCGGCCAGTATTCAATGGTGCCGGCAGCGCTGGTGCCGTTTCTTGGCGCCGGGCTGCAAGCGGCGTGGAGCCACTGGCTGCTCAGCGTGCCCAACCTGCAACTGAAACCCGGCGACAGCCTCAGCCAATGCCCGGGCTGCGGATCACCGGCCATGGCGGGGGTGATCCGCCATCGCGGCAAACACAACGGCCTGCGTTATCTGGTGTGTTCGCTGTGCGCCTGTGAATGGCATGTGGTGCGGGTCAAGTGCGTGTATTGCGAGTCGAGCAAAGGCCTGGATTATCTGAGCCTCGAAGACGATCGCCACGCGGCCAATCAGGCGCCGATTCGTGCGGAAGTCTGCCCGAGCTGCAACAGCTATCTGAAACTGGTGTATCTGGAAAACGATGCCGAAGGCGAAGCCCTGTCGGCGGACCTCACCAGCCTGTTGCTCGACATGCGTCTGGCGCAGGACGGTTATCAGCGTCTGGCACCGAATCTGTTGCTGGCACCGGGAGACGAATGACCTTAGCGTCTACACTCGCCGGACAGTCTTATTTTTCGGGAGTGGCTGATGTCCGCAAGTGTTGCCCCGCGTTTACCTTCCATTGATGGGTTGTTGCGTCATCCGGCCTGCCTGCCACTGGCTGATCGTTATGGGCGTGAGTCGCTGCTGGCGAGTTTGCGCCAGTTGCTTGATGAGTTGCGTTCGAGCGTATTGAACGGGCAATTGTCGGCCGTGGAAATCAGCCCCGACGTGCTCGCCGGGCGAGTCGGCGAGCGTCTGGCGCAGCAACAGCGCAGCCACGTGCGGCGGGTGTTCAACCTGACCGGCACGGTGCTGCACACCAATCTTGGCCGCGCGCTGTTGCCGGACGAAGCCATCGACGCGGTGCAAATGGCCGCGCGGTATCCGCTCAATCTCGAATTCGATCTGGCCAGCGGCAAACGCGGTGACCGCGACGATTTGATCGAAGGCCTGATCCGCGAACTGACCGGCGCCGAAGCCGTCACCGTGGTCAACAACAATGCCGCTGCCGTGCTCTTGACACTCAACAGCCTCGGCGCGCGCAAGGAAGGCATCATCTCGCGCGGCGAGTTGATCGAGATCGGCGGCGCGTTCCGCATCCCCGACATCATGGCTCGCGCCGGCGTGCGTCTGCACGAAGTCGGCACCACCAACCGCACCCACGCCCGCGACTATGAAGCCGCCATCAGCCCACGCAGCGGTTTGATCATGCGCGTGCATGCGAGCAACTACAGCATCGAAGGCTTTACCGCCCGAGTGCCTACCGCCGAACTGGCCGAGTTGGCCCATCGGCATGGTTTGCCGCTGCTGGAGGATCTGGGTAGCGGCAGCCTGCTGGACCTGACTCGCTGGGGCTTGCCGGCGGAACCGACGGTGCGTCAGGCGCTGCTCGACGGTGCGGATATCGTCACCTTCAGCGGCGATAAATTGCTCGGCGGGCCGCAGGCCGGGTTGATCGTCGGGCGCAAAGAATTGATTGCGAAGATCAAGAAGAATCCGTTGAAGCGTGCCTTGCGCGTCGACAAGTTGACCTTGGCTGCGCTGGAAGCAGTGCTCGGCTTGTACCGCGACCCGGATCGACTCGCCGAGCGTCTGCCGAGCCTGCGCTTGTTGACCCGTCCGCAAGCCGATATTTTCGCCCAGGCCGAGCGCCTGCAACCGGCGCTGGCACAGGTCATCGGCGAGCCTTGGACTGTCAGCGCAGTGAAGGCCCTGGGCATGATCGGCAGCGGCAGCCAACCAGTGGCGCGCCTGCCGAGTGCCGCGTTGTGCCTGCGCCCGCAGGTGTCGAAACGCCTGCGCGGGCGTTGTCTGCTGAATCTGGAAGCGGCGCTGCGCGGGTTGCCGATTCCTGTGCTGGGGCGCATCGATGACGACGCGCTATGGCTGGACCTGCGCCAACTCGACGATGAGCCGGCGTGGCTGGCGCAGTTGCCGCAGTTGCCGCAGTTGCAGGTCGAGTCGTGATCGTCGGCACGGCGGGGCACATCGACCACGGCAAAACCTCGCTGCTGCAGGCCCTGACCGGACAAACCGGCGACCGCCGCCCGCAGGAGCGCGAACGCGGGATGACCATTGACCTCGGTTATCTGTATGCAGAACTGGAACCGGGTGCGGGGTTGACCGGGTTTATCGATGTGCCGGGCCATGAAAAATTCACCCATAACATGCTCGCCGGGGCGCAGGGCATCGATCTGGTGTTGCTGGTGGTGGCCGCGGACGACGGGGTCATGCCGCAAACCCGCGAGCATCTGGCGATCGTCCAGTTGCTGGGCATTCCCCGGGCGCTGGTGGCGATCACCAAATGTGACCGGGCCGAGACGGGCAGAGTGGAGCAAGTACAGCGGCAGATTCTCGATCTGCTGGAAACCGGGCCGTTTGCCGAGGCGCCGATTCTGACTGTGTCGAGCGTGACCGGGCAGGGCATCGATGCATTGCGCCAGAACTTGTTGCAGACCCAGGGCGAAGTGCATGAGCGCAGTCGCGAAGGCGGATTTCGTCTGGCCATCGACCGCGCCTTCAGCGTGGCCGGCGCCGGGATCGTGGTCACCGGCACGGCGTTGTCGGGTACGGTGTCGGTCGGCGACAAACTCGCCCTCGGACCATCCGGTAAATCGGTGCGGGTGCGGGGTTTGCACGCGCAGAACCAAGCCGCCGAACAGGCCTTTGCCGGGCAACGCGTGGCACTGAATATCAGCGGCGAACGGCTCACGCTGGAGCAGATCCATCGCGGCCAATGGCTGTTGGCCGAGTGGCTGCACGCACCGACGCAGCGGGTCGACATCGAGTTTCAGCTGTTGCCCGGTGAGCGCACGTTCGAACACTTTCATCCGGTGCATGTGCACCTCGGCACCCAGGACGTCATCGCTCGCGTGGCCTTGCTCGAAGGCCCGCGCTTGAGTCCCGGCCAGCGCATGTTCGCGCAACTGCTGATCAATGCGCCGGTGCACACGGTGAAGGGCGATCGCGTGATCCTGCGTGATCAGAGCGCCCAACGCACCTTGGGCGGCGGCCAGGTGCTCGACCCGTTCGCCCCGGCCCGGCAACGCCGCAGCCCGGAACGGCTGGCGCAGCTGCAAGCCCTGGCGCGCAGCGACAGCCTGGAACAGGCGCTGCCGGTGTTGCTCAACCACGGCACCGGCGGCCTCGATCCGCAGCGGCTGGAGCGCCAGTTCAATCGCCCGCGTGCCGACTGGTCGCTGGCGGCCAACGTGCGCCTGATCGATACCCGTCAAGGTCCGGTGCTGTTCAACGTCCAGCGTTGGGGGCAGTTGAAGTTCACCCTGTTACAGCACCTGGCAAAATTCCATGAACTGGAACCTGACCAGATGGGACCGGATCGGGACCGTCTACGGCGCTTCAGTGGTCTGGCGCTGGAACGTTCGACCTTTGCCAGTCTGCTGGAAGAACTGCGCGCCACCGGATCGATCAACGCCAGCGGGCCGTGGCTGCACCTGCCGGATCATCAGGTGCGTTTGAACGCCGAAGACGAAACCCTGTGGCAACGCATGCAACCGCTGTTCGAACAGGCCGGATACGATCCGCCGTGGGTACGCGATGTCGCGAAAATACTCGGTGAGGACGACGCGGTGGTGCGCCTGCTGCTGCGCAAACTGGCGCGCCTGGGTTTGATGCACCAAGTGGTGCGCGACTTGTTTCTGACCGACGTGCAACTGCGGCGCATGGCCGGCGTGCTGCTGCAACTGGAACAGGAAAATCCGCAGATCCAGGTGACAACTTTCCGCGATGCGCTAGGCTTGGGACGCAAACGCTGTATTCAGTATCTGGAATACTTCGACCGCCTCGGTCTGACCCGACGCATCGGCGAATCCCGCGTGATCCGCCACGACAACGCGCTGGCCAGTGCCGACGCACCCTGAGTTCAAAGGAAGGCAATCGCGCCCGGTGGCGCGGCCGGGCTTCAAACCCGGTTGGGGACGGCATCCGTTCCCGGGCAGGTTCGACTCCGGCTGCCTTCCGCCAATTACCCCCGAGCCCCCGCAAATCCCCTGTAGGAGTGAGCCTGCTCGCGATGGCGGTCGATCAGTCGAAATTGATCTGAATGACACACTGCCATCGCGAGCAAGCCCGCTCCCACAGGGATTCGGTTTCTGGCTGCCGCGCCTCGTCATTCCAGAGTTAACCCGGCCCCCTGTAGGAGTGAGCCTGCTCGCGATGGCGACATGTCAGTCAATATTTATGTGAATGACACACCACCATCGCGAGCAGGCTCACTCCTACAAAGATTGGGTGTCAGGCTGGCGGATCGAGGGCGCGGTTCACAGCCAGTTCGCCATCGAACATCCGCAGCCACGAGCCATCAAAACCCCAACGGGTACTGAATCACCACATAAATCCGGTCAATGTCATCCCCGGCCTGCGCCTCGTTGGCCCGGTGCGAGACATGCGATAGCTGCACCGACAGGTCCTTCGCCGCGCCCGATTGCACGATGTACTTCAGATCAATATCGCGCTCCCAGTGTTTGCCGCCAGCGCCTTGCTGCGGTTGGTATTGACCGCGCTCGGCATCGAACGGGTTGTACGCGCCGCCCTCGGGCGCATGGGTGCCGTCGATGTGGCTGCCGCGAACATAACGGGTCATGAAGGCCAGGCCGGGGATGCCGAAGGCACCGAGGTCGAGGTCGTAGCGCGCTTGCCAGGAGCGTTCGCCGGCGCCGTTGAAGTCGGCGTATTTGATCGAGTTGGCGAGGTAGATCGAGTCGCCGCCGACGAAATCGAACGGCGTGTCGCCATTGATTCGCTGCCAGCCGAGCATCACAGCGTGCGGGCCGAAGGCGTATTTGCCGGACAGGCTGAAGGCCGTGTTGTCGATGGCGCCGGCCAGCGCGCGGCCGGTATCGCGGGTGTGGTAGAGGTTGGCATCGAGCAGCACGCCGGACTGTTTGAGATGCAGATTGCCGTAGTACTGATGCCAGGTGTCCGTCAGTTCCGAGGCGTACAGCGAACCACCGACGGGACTGTCGCCGAACAGGTCAGCGCCGAGGAAACTGATCCCGCCGGCCTCGGTGTTGGCACCGTAGCCATAAAAATCGCCGCGCCCAGAGGAGCTGTCCTGATTCTTGAACGCGGTGAAGTGCCCGGCCACCAGACTGACTTCATCGATTTCCCGACTGTTGAGCAGCAGGCCCGTGGCGTATTCCGGTTGCAGGCGTTTGTCCGAGGTGTCGAATACCGGGGTTTCCACGGTCATTTCGCCGAACGCCAGGGTGGTGCGCGAGACCTTGAGTTTGAAGGCGCCGCCAGCGCTGGAGTAGTTCGGCTCGCTGCGGCCACTGCTGTCGACCGGCAACAGGCCGGTACCGGAATGACCTTTGCCACCATCGAGTTTAAGGCCAAGAAAAGCATGGGCATCGATGCCGAAGCCGACATCGCCCGGCGTGTATCCGGAAGTGAACGTGCCGATAAAACCCTGAGCCCATTCCTGCTTATAGTTTTTGCCGGCGGGAGAGGGCGAGCGGTAGTCGTTGTTCAGGTAGAAGTTGCGGCTGAGTACTTCGGTCTTGGCATCGTCGAAGAAGTCGCTGGCGAAAGTATTGTCGGTCGCTGCGCAAAGCAGGGCCAACAGCGCAAAACGTGGTGTTGAGAGAGCCATCGTGAGAGACCAGCCATCGTAGAAGGTCGCTGATGATGGGCTGGATGTGCAGGGGAACGATTGAGCCAGTGTGCTGAGTACAAGCCACAGTGGATTTCTTTGTAGGCGTGAGCCTGCTCGCGATAGGTGTGTCATTCAGCATCAATATCAACTGATCGACCGCCATCGCGAGCAGGCGAAGGCCTACAAAGCGTTCTGGTTACAGGCGACCGTACTCGCGGGCTGTGCGATCTACGGCGATGCGCGTCTTGTCGACCAGTTCATCCAGCTCCGCCCGCGTAGCGATCAGGGCCGGGGCCATGATCATCCGGCCCAGGGTCGAACGAATAATCAGGCCTTCCTCAAAGCCAATGGTACGGCAACACCAAGCGATGTCGTTCTCGTTGGCAAAACGCTTGCGAGTGGCTTTGTCTTCAGCGAATTGCAACGCGGCGACCAGGCCAACGCCCTGAATTTCGCCCACCAGCGGGTGATTGCCGAACACTTCGCGCAGGCAGTTCTGCAGGTACGGGCCGGTGTCGTTTTTCACCTGCGTGACCACGCCTTCATCGCGCAAGGCCTTGAGGTTGGCAATCGCCACCGCAGCGGCCACCGGGTGCCCGGAGTAGGTCAGGCCGTGGGCGAATACGCCGCCTTTTTCCACCAGTGCTTGCGCCATGCGTCGCGACAGGATCAGCCCGCCCATGGGGATGTAGCCCGAGGTCAGGCCTTTGGCGATGGACAGGGTGTCGGGTTCAAAACCGAAGGCCTGATGCGCGAACCACTCGCCGGTGCGGCCGAACCCGCCAATGACTTCGTCAGCGCACAGCAACACGTCGTACTGGCGGCAGATGCGCTGGATTTCCGGCCAGTAAGTGGCGGGCGGGATGATCATGCCGCCGGCGCCCTGGAACGGTTCGGCGACGAATGCGGCGACCTTGTCGGCACCCAGTTCGAGAATTTTGTCTTCCAGTTGTTTCGCCGCGCGCAGGCCGAACGCTTCAGGGCTGAGGTCGCCTTCGTGGGCGAACCAGTACGGCTCGTCTATGTGCGCCACATCGGGGATGGTGCCGCCCATTTCGTGCATGAACTTCATGCCGCCGAGCGCCGTCGCCGCCAGGGTCGAGCCGTGGTAGCCGTTCCAGCGGCCGATCATGATTTTTTTCTCGGGCTTACCCATCACCTGCCAGAACTTGCGCACGGTGCGGATCAGCACTTCGTTGGCTTCGGAGCCGGAGTTGGTGTAGATCGCGTGGCTGTAGTGCTTGGGCAGCAGGCTGAACAGCAGCTCCGACAACTCGATCACCTGCGGGTGAGTGGTGTGGAAGAACATGTTGTAGTAGGGCAGTTGTTCCAGCTGCGCGGTCGCGGCGGCGGCCAGATCCTTGCGTCCGTAGCCGAGGTTGGTGCACCACAGGCCGGACATGCCGTCCAGGTAACGCTTGCCGTCGTTGTCCCACAACGCCAGGCGATCACCGCTGACCATCACCCGCGGGCCTTCCTCGTTGAGGGCTTTCTGGTCGACGAACGCGTGAATGTGGTGGGCGGCGTCGGCGGCCTGGTAATCGCGGGTACTGCGGGACGGATCGAATTCGGCGGACATGGCTGATCTCCAGAGAATGGGGCGGGTGAGTGCGTTCATTCCAGCGCTGCACGGCCAATATTTGTCATTTAAAAATATTTTTGTAAAGAAAATATTTGTCGATGAAAAAAAATATCCGTAGGCTGAGCGGCATTGGCCAGAATCATCAGAGGCAACATGAGCGGACTCAGAGAGCGGCAGAAGGAACAGCGCCGGCAGGTGATTGCCGAGGCGGCACTTGAGCTGTTCAAGACCAACGGTTTTGCGGCCACCACGCTGGACCAGATCGCGGTGCAAGCCGGGGTGTCGGCGCCGACGGTGGTGAATTACTTCGGTGGCAAGCAGGAGATTCTGCTGGCGTTGCTCAAGCAACCGGATGAGCAGGCCATGCGCGAGGCGCGGGCCAATCTGGATGACGACAGCGATCCATTGGAGGCGCTGTGCGAGTTCGAAGGGTTGATGACCGATTACCAACTGCAAGCGATGCCGGCGTCGTTGTGGCGCGAACTGGCGCCGTTTCTGCTGACCGGTGAACTGGCTCAGGCCTTGAGCCCGTGGAACGCGGCGGTGATCGAAGAAACCAAGGCACTGCTCGGGCATTTTCAGGCGCTGGGCAAAGTGCGTGCCTCGGTGGATCTGGACGTGGCGGCGACGCTGTTCAACCAGTACGCGAACATGGCGTTTATTCGGCTGGCGACCCAGGAAGTGCCAGACCGACCGGCGCATGCCTCGCACATGCGTGGGGTGTTGCAACTGCTGTGTCACGGCATGCTGGAGGGTTGAACTCGGCGTACAGGCCTTGTTCTGTGGCGACGGGCGGTAGAGGTACCTGTCAACTCTGACAGTTATGCCGGCGGCCAAAGAGACTTACGCTCCGCTTTCCCTTGTGTTCGGGAGATGTCTAAACGGTCCCCCTGGGCCAAGGAGTAGCGTAATGAAACCTAAAAAACGGTACAGCGCCAGTGGCTACCTCAGAGCAACGATCAACGATCGTACTGGCACACACGAGTTCACCGCCAGTGAAGAACTGGAAATAACGGAGATTGCAGGACAGTTTAAGATTACTGCCTTTATGAGGGACGACATCCAGACTTTCAGAGTGATTGATCTATTTTTTCCCAAGACCCTTTCAAATGACGGCACGAAAAACGAGTTTTCGCTGAAACCCTCTGACGACCACAAAGCACAAGGGCGCTATTCATACTTTCCAGGAAATGTATCTCTGGGGTCGTTTGAGGGGTTGTTGACAGTGCACTACGACTGGAAAACCGCGCACATGTGGGGCTCGTTCGATTACAAACTTCACGACGGTGACAGCGATGTCGAAGTGAATGCAGGCACCTTCGATCTCACTGGCATAACCGTTGCCAACCTGAAAGGCACCGGAACATTCGCAGGGACGCTCGATTCAAAACCCTTTGTAGCTGAGGAAGTCAGCATTCAGCGCAAGCAGATCGTTGATGACTCTTATCTCGAGGTCGTTGGCCGCACCGCCCCCTCTGACAGCGGTCTACCAGACTACGCAATGATTTTTCTCCGCATAAATGAACCCGTGACCAAGTTGGAGCATGGACTGGAAGATCCGAACGGTGAGGTTCATGCAGAATGCTACATGCCGTTGTTCGGATTTTTTCCCGCAAAAAGCGGCAAAGTGATCTTTGAATCGCTGCCTGAGCTAAACCATGTAAAAGGCACGATAAAAGGTGCTTTCCAACAAGGCCAAGAACAGCCTCGCGAGGTCGACTGCACGTTCGATATCACCAACCTCCCCACCCAATAATCCCCGCCTCGAATACCGGCTGCCCCACAGGCAGCCGGTCGCACAAGCCGAGACGCTGTGACAGCGGCCAGCGATGCTTGAGGAGGCGTGAAATTACCGGTGAATCGCCGCGTACGACTTGCCCAGATCACTGGCCCAACCGTCCAGCACGCCTTTGACGTCATCGGCGGTCAGTACCTGTTTGTCGTTTTCCAGTGGCACGCCGGTGCCCTTGCGCACGACCTCGGCGACCACTTCGCCGGTGGAGCCGTCCTCGAACGAGACTTCGGTGGCGATTTCACTGTCCTGGTCACGGATGCCGGTGGCGGTGCTCACGCCGGCGGCAACCAGCGTCACCGGCAGCCATTCATAGAAGCGCAGGCCCTGGGTGCTGGTGGCGACGCGGGTGATCGCCGGTCTGACGATCAGGGTATTCGGACCGGGTTTGGACACCAGGTGCATGACCTTGCCCAGTTCGAGCCTGAGGGCGGCGTCGTAGTATTCGGTGACGCCGGAAAGCGTGCTCAGCGGGATCCGCTGCGTCGGCTCGGTGCTGGGGTAGAACTGGCTGGGCGCCAGATAGGCCTGGGTGTAGCGACCCCGGGCCAGCGCCGGACTGACCCAGCCCAGCACCGTCTGACCCGACGGCGACTTATGCTCGCTCAGCACGCTGTAATCGTGCAGGAATCCCGTGTACTTGCCGGGTTCGACGGTTTTGCTGCTGCAGGCCGACAGGCTCAGGGACGCTGTACACAACAGTGTCATCAAGCAATGGCTTCTCATCATGCGAATCCTTGTTTTGCGCTTTTGACCCGCGTCGTTCAAGTGCGGGCGGTGGTTGAGGCGGCGAGCGGTGGGGTGTTGTCCGAGCACTCGATGTGCAACTGGCCGTGGGTCATGATCCAGTGGATGAGGTCGGCGGTCGGAATCGAATGGACGTACTCCACCCATTGCGACCGGGAGGGCCCGTACTGTTCGAAATAGCGGCGCAGGACAATCTGGCTTTGGTCGTTCGCCAGCCCCAGGCAAAACTCCTGGAACAGCAGTGGCGTGTCGTGCTCAGGCGCGGTGGTGCGCTGGCTGAGAATCAACGGATAGCGGGCATCGTGTCCCTCGTCGGTATACCTGCTGTGCAAAGCCTTCATGAAATGCCCCCTGTTTTGGAAGGCGTGCAGGGTGGCAGAGGGTTTTTGCCGGACAATGTCCGCTTGATGTCCGGGGTGACGGAATGTTGCTCGATTGAAATAAATGACCCGGACGCCGGAATAGTTTTAGATGCGTTCTTTTTTTGGCCTGAGGATCCTGTGAACGTGAGCAGACTGCTGATCGTCGACGACGACGTGGAAATTCTCGCCTTGCTGAAGAAGTTCTTCGTCCAGCACGCCTACGAGGTCGATGTGGCCGTCGACGGCGCCGCGATGTGGGCGGCGATTGCGCAGCAGCGCCCGGACACCATCATTCTCGACCTGATGCTGCCCGGCGAAGGGGGCTTGAGCCTGTGCCAGAAAGTGCGCGCGCAGATGAGCATTCCGATCATCATGCTGACCGCCATGGGCGAGTTGAGCGACCGGATCGTCGGCCTCGAACTCGGCGCCGATGACTACGTCACCAAGCCGTTTGCCCCGCGTGAACTGTTGGCCCGCCTGCGCGCCGTGCAACGCCGCGCCGGTGAGCAGGTCAGCCCCGTGAGCGAGCCGTCGCGGCCGGTGATCGGCTTTGCCGGTTGGCATCTGGACATCACCTGCCGCGAGTTGCGCTCCCCGGAAAACGTGATGATTCCACTGTCCGGTGGCGAGTTCGATCTGTTGGTGGTGTTTCTCGACCACCCGCAGCGCATCCTCACTCGCGAGCAACTGATCGACCTGTCTCGCGGCCTGGGCCACGATGCCTTCGATCGCAGCATTGACGTACAGGTCAGCCGCCTGCGCCGCAAGATAGAACCGGACAGCAAACGCCCGGACCTGATCCGCACGGTGCGCAACGGCGGTTATATGTTCACCGCCAAGGTCACTCGCTCATGATCCGCCGATTCCTGCAACGCGACCCACTGAGTCGGCGGATTGCCCTGACCATTGTCGCGGCCATGCTCGCTTCGCTGGCGCTCAATGCCTTGTTCGTGCAGCTCGCCGGCATCTGGGCGCAACCGCCCATCGAACGCACCGGCCTGCTGGATCAAATTGCCGTGACCACCCGGGTGATCGAGGCCGCACCGGTGGAACTGCGCCCGCAACTGGCGCAGGCAGCGACCAATCCGGTGGTGAGCGTGTTGTGGAAAGCCCGTCGCGATGATTTCGGACTACCGCCGGGTGGCCATCCGGTCAAAGCCGAGAGGGGCACCATCTGGCAGGAGCTCCTCGGTGAAGATCGCGTCGTAGAAGCCTTCAGCCCTGCACTTTGGCCAAGCGGCAGCCCTGACGGGCACTACGTTGCTCTGGTGCAACTGACCGATGGCAGTTGGCTGACGTTCACCCCGCCTGGGCGCAGCTGGGGCCTGCCGGCCCGCACCCGCATCGCGATCATCATCGCCCTGGGCCTGATCGCCACGGTGCTGGTGGCCTGGCTTGCCACCCGGCAACTGGCCAAACCACTGCAGCGTTTCGCCAGCGCCGCCCGACGCTTCGGCGGCGATCTGCGCGCGCCACCGATCAAGATCCAAGGCCCGGACGAGATCCGCCAGGCGATCATCGCCTTCAACACCATGCAGGCGCAGATTCAGCACTACATCAGCGAACGCACGCACATGCTCGCGTCGATCTCCCACGACTTGCGCGCACCGCTGACCCGGATGCGCCTGCGCAGCGAGTTCATGGAGGACTTTGATCATCAGGGCAAACTGATCCGCGACATCGAAGAAATGCAGTCGATGATCAACGCCGCGCTGGCGTTCTTCCGTGAAGACACCCAGCCGGAGCAAGCCACCGCGTTCGACCTGTCGGAGCTGCTGCAGACGATCATCGACGATTACCGCGACCAGAACATCGCCATCGATTTCAGCGGCCCGGCGCATCTGGTCTATGAAGGCCGCCCGCTGGGGATCAAACGGGTGATCGTCAACCTCCTGGAAAACGCCGAGAAGTACGCACAACACCCGGCAATTGCCCTGAGCAGTGACGGTTACAGCATTTGTATCGATGTCACTGACAAGGGGCCGGGGATCCCTGAAGCATCGTTACAGCGGGTATTCGATCCGTTCTTCCGCCTGGAAACTTCGCGCAACCGTGAAACCGGTGGCGTCGGGCTGGGGCTGTCGTCGGCGCGGGCGATTGTCCGCGAGCAGGGCGGGGAGCTGACACTGAGTAATCGCAGTGGCGGCGGTTTGATCGCGCGGGTCGAGTTGCCGCTGTAGCGCCGCGAGCCCTGATCGGCGAAGAACACTCGCGTTCGTTATTTCACGGTTACAGGGCGTTGAATAATGGCTGCCAAGTGCTTCGCGGCTTGCCTGCGTGAAATATGTTCTGTAGATTTTCATGAAATTATAAGAAACAAATTTCATGAGGCCGCGAATGTTTCAGCAATCCCAGCGCCATGTCGACAGTTACTACGCCCACAGCTGCGCCGATCTCCTGTGCGAACGGCCGACGTTGCAAGGCGATCAGGACACGGACATCGTGATCGTCGGCGCCGGTTTCAGTGGGCTGCACACGGCATTGCGGCTGGCGCTGGCCGGCAAGCGTGTGACGCTGCTGGAGGCCAGTCGCGTGGCGTGGGCGGCGTCGGGGCGAAATGGCGGGCAGGCGATTCTGGGTTGGTCGTGCGACATGCCGCCGCTGGAAGCCGCGCTGGGGCATGAGCGCGCCAAGCGACTTTGGGACGGCATGCGCTGGGCCGCTCGGGAATTGCGCGAATTACCCGGGCGCCATGGTTTCGACTGCGATTATCGCCCGGGGCATTTGTGGACGTCGGTGATGCCGCGTCGGGTCAGCCTGCTGACTGAATGGCAACACGAGGCCAGCCATAAGTGGGGGCACGACGGCCTGCAGTTCATTCCCCGTGAAGACTTGCCGCGATGGGTCGCCAGCGAACGCTATCAGGCCGGCCTCTACGACGCCGAGGGCGCGCACCTCAATCCGCTGAAACTGGCCCTCGGGCTGGCCGCTGCCATCGAGCGCGCCGGCGGGCGCATCTACGAGCAAAGCAAAGCGTTGAGTTATCTGGAGGAGGGCAGCGGGTTTCGGGTCAACACCGCGCGCGGTTCGGTGAAGGCCGATGTGCTGGTGCTGGCCTGTAACGCCTATCTCGATGAACTCGACCCGCCACTCGCCAGCTGCATTCTGCCGGTCGGCACCTATCAGGTGGCCACCGCGCCGCTCGCGCCGGAGCAAGCCACCGCACTGCTGCCGAGCAACGTCTGCGTGACCGACAATCAGTTCGTCCTCGATTATTTCCGCCGCACGCCGGACAACCGTTTGCTGTTCGGTGGTGGCTGCACCTATCTCGGTGGCATGCCCAAAGACATCGCGGCGGCCACCCGGCCGTTCCTCGAACGAGTGTTCCCACAACTGAAAGGCGTCGAGCTGGCATTCGCCTGGGGCGGGCACATCGACCTGACGATCAAGCGCACCCCGGACGTTGGTCGCGAGGGCCAGCGATATTGGCTGCAGGGTTACTCGGGCCACGGCGTGCTGCCGACACTGGCGGCTGCCCGCGCCGTGTCCGGTGCGATCCTCGGCAACCCAGATGAATTGGCTTTGTATCAAGGCTTGAGCAATGGCAGTTTCCCCGGCGGCAAATACCTGGCTGCACCGCTGGAAGCCATTGGCAAGGCCTGGTATCGCCTGCGAGACAGCATTTGATGAAGAATTTTCTGGAACCGCGGCCATGAACAAGCAAGAAGAAATCGCTGCGCTGGCGATCCTGATCCACGACCTGCGCAAGCACAAAAAATACACCCTCAAAGAACTGGCCGACAAAATTGGCCGTTCGGTGGGCTTTCTGTCGCAGGTCGAGCGCGGCCTGTCGCGTCCGACCGTGGCCGACCTCACCGCGATCAGCGAAACCCTGGGCGTGCCGACCACCTATTTCTACAGCCTGCCCAAGCCCAAACAAGTGCCCTGGGTCACCCGCCCGGACGAGCGCCGCACGCTGTATTACGCCAACGGCATTACCGACATTCTGGTGTCGCCGCAGATGCGCGCCTCGTTTTCCATGCTCGAAAGTCATCTGGAACCGGGCGCGAGCAGTGGCGACCGGCAGATGAGCGACAGTTCGGAGCAGGGCGGTTATGTGCTCGAAGGCGAATTGACCTTGTGGCTGGGCGATGACGAAGACCCGGTCACGCTGCGCCCCGGCGACAGTTTTCAGTTCGACAGTCACACCCGTTGCCGCTACGGCAACCTCACCCAGCAGCGCACGCGCGTGCTCTGGGTCTACACCTGATAACGACAAAAGGAACACCGACGATGGACGCTGTCTGCTCTGACCTGCTCGCCGAAGTGCGGGCGTTTCGCCAACG
>Ga0308163_10002468_pt1 | contig 16939 bp, 10 predicted proteins | sample PhyTR1_FD_201037 | JGI IMG/M metagenome (GOLD analysis project Ga0308163, IMG submission 201037) | Phyllosphere microbial communities from UC Gill Tract Community Farm, Albany, California, United States - DLSLT.R1 | ecosystem: Host-associated > Plants > Phyllosphere > Unclassified | place: USA...
TCAAAACCCATTCACAATCTCATCTACCCTTACGTCCCTAACCGGACCGTCGCGGGGTGGAGCAGCCCGGTAGCTCGTCAGGCTCATAACCTGAAGGTCACAGGTTCAAATCCTGTCCCCGCAACCATCTTGATTTGCAACACCTCCTCGGAAACCTCCGCGGAGGCTTTTTGCGTTTCTGCTCCAGCGCATAGCGACAGCATCGAGGCGAGCTCGCCGCGCAGGTCGATGGCGAGATCGCCGTCTTCCGGCGTCAGCACCACCGCCTCGATGAGCGCGCGCAGCCGGTCGAACGCCTGCGCCTTCAGCGCGTCGTCCTCGAAGGCCGCGGTGAGCTGTTCGACCTTCTCGCGGTACACGCGGCCCAGGTTCGGGTTAAGCAGCTCGGGCTCCGGGGAAAGCGTCTGTACGGTCTCCTGGTCGGCAAGTTCCAGTTCGGCGAGCAGGGCCTTGCGTCGCTCGGTCCATATCCTCATCTCGTCGACGAACACCGTCGCGTCCACGCCTTTGAGGATAGCCGCCTTGGCGTACCCGAGCTGGTGATCGAGATTGGCCAGTTCGGCTTCCCGCTCGGGGCGGGCGCTGACCGTTTCCGCCGTCAGTCGACGGGTCTCTGCCTCATATTCCAGGAGGAACGCTGCAACCACGTCGTCGCGCAGCATTTCGCTCGACAAGCCTGCCAGCACGCGTGTGTCGAGTTCGTCCTGGCGGATCGTCAGCCGGTTGTCGCACCAGGTGGGGCCCTTTTTGGCGGCGCCCTGACAGCCGAACCGGGTCTTGCCCGATTTGGCATAGCTCGCGCCGCAGCTGCCGCAGGTCATCTTGCCGGTCAGCAGATACCGCGGGCGCTGTTGCGCGAAGAAGGGCAGGCCAGCCATCTCGGTATGCGGTTTCGGCCCGCGCGATAGCGTAGCCTGGCGCAATTTGACCCTGTCCCACAATTCGATGGGTACGATGCCAAGCGCCGGGGACTCGACGTCATCGGATCGCTTGTCCTCCGGGTTGACGAAGGCATGGCGTTTTCCCGTTTCCGGGTTCTTGCGATACGTCTGTTTGCCGTACGGCCGTCGGCCTACATACAGCGGGTTGTTGAGGATGCCGGTGCCGCGTGCGGCATTGCCGGTCAGCGTGTTCGGCGTCCAGGCCGCGGCCTTGCCGAGCGGATGTCTGCTGGCTTTGCCACTGCGCGGCGATGGCACGCCATCGGCATTGAGGCGCCGCGTGATGGCGATGGGCGACAGGCCGGCCGCATAGTCCTCGAAGATCCGGACCACCACCGCGGCCTCGTTCGGCACGATCTGCTGCAGGCCGCGGATGCGTTCGCCATTGCCGTCGTGCTCGATGCGCTTCTCATAGCCGTACGCAGAGCCGCCGGGGTTCTTCCCCATCGCGTGACGACGCACCAGCGCATCGCGCGTCTTGTCGCTGGTGGCGCTCAGCTGCTCGGCGTTGATCGTACCGATCATGCCGATGTGCAGCGGCGTGACTATGCCTTCCTTGCGCGTCGCCAGCAGGATGCCGCGGAACCTGAGAAGGCCGAACAATGTCGCGATATCGGCCTGACTGCGCGACAGCCGATCCATCGCGTCAGCATAGACGATGTCGACGGCGCCTGCGGCAACGGCCGCCAGCAGCGCCTTCATGCCGGGGCGGTGCATGGTAGCCGCCGACTCCGCTGCGTCTGTGAAGCACAGCACCTCCTGCCAGCCCGCGCGCGCGACCTCGCGCCGGCACATCATCAGCTGCGTGTGGATCGACTGCACGTCCTGTTTGTCCGTCGAATATCGCGCATATATCGCACACCGCTTCATCTTTCCTCCATTCGTGCTTCCTGCATTCGCATCGAAGGTCGTCATGATGGTCGCCTACCCGATTTCGGGGCGACCTGATTCTTTTGGGAACTCTGCTGCCGCGCAAGGTCGCGCGCCAGCAGACGCGCGAGGTCCAGCGCGAGATCGTGGAGCGGGGAGGGCGGCTGCGACGGCATCCACGCCATCTGGGACGCGCGGCGTCACGCCGACTCCGACCTTCCCACATAGTTGCTCGGCTACACCGCGAAGCTGGCATAGGTCGGTCTGCCGCCGTCTATTTTGGTGGAAAGCGGCCTGACCGCTTTCGGCCGTCGCGCGGTGCAAGCGGACGCTTGTTAATGAAGGTCGGCATGGCGAATACGCTCTGCAATTTCCGCCGTTTGGCGGAACTGCCTCCCTCGTTTAAGAGCGGCCGCCTGCCTAAGTCACGATGTAAAGAGGCGCCAAACCCGGGAGTTCAGTTGGGAGTTGGCGTGGGCGTCCGCATATGCTCGGGACGGTGGCACGACGTTTGATCGCTCGCCTCACCGCGGCGGCTCTCTCAGGTCGCGGCCTTTTTCCCCCGCATCGTCATGTCGACGCTGACGACTTCGATCGCGTCCACCTCAGGGTGATCGCCCGCGATTGTCGACCGATAGCGTCGCAGGCCGTCGGCAAGCTCGTGGAATGCGAGGCGCTCGCCCAAGATCTGCCACGTTCTATTAGGCTCGCGTCCCTGCCACACGAGCAGCATGACCCCGGCGGTCGCACGCCGCTCGCGGAGGTAGTCGCCGACCAGCTGGTTCCTCAGCCTCTCGCACAGATCGGGCCCCGACCAGCCCTAGTCGGCGAGCTTGAGCTCGATTGGCACCGGCATTGGGACGCCGGGGTTCTGCAGCCAGAAGTCGGAACGCTGCGCATTCGCGTATTCCGGCTCCTGTGCCGTCGTGTATCGGTCGCGGGCCTGCTGGTTGAGCCAGCCCGCGACGAGATTCCGCATCTCGGTCTCACCCTCGACGCGCCGATAGGTGGCGGCGGGGCTATCGTTGCCGCGCTCGACCCAGTTTTTAAAGTCGAGCAATCGCGCGCATGTCAGATCGAAGAGCTGACGCGCCGTTTTGGGGGTGCGTTCCGCGTCCACTGCGAACTCGCGCACCTGTTCGGCCGTCCACGGCTCGAGGTCGGAATCTGCGACCGCACGCGTGCGCGCACGGATCTTCATCCAGGACCGGTAGGCGTCGTCCGGATGGTCTTCCGCCAGCTCGAGGAGCATCGTGTAGGTGGCCTTGCCCGGAATCTCTGAAAGTTGGTTGAACAGCAGGTTGCGTGCCTCCTGCGCGTCGTCACGGAGGACTGGCGAGTAGACGCCCTTGCCGGCGCGCTCGATGTCGTCCTGCGTTCGGATGTATCGGTGCATTAGCACATAAAGCGACTTGAGGTTCTGGGCCGTTCGGTACTTGCCGAGCTTCGGCCGGTTGTCTCGGCGGCCACCCTGTAGCGATGACACGAACAGCTGCGCGGCGGCGGAGGCTTGCTCGGCGCCTTCGATCGATGCGAGCCACGTCTCCGTCGCGGAAATCCCGCTGGCCGGCTCACCGTCTACCCACAGCGCGAACCACCGAGCGAGGTGCTGCGCGGGGGCGGCTTCGATGCGCGTGCGCGCTAGCCGGACAAGGTTCTCTCCGGGTGTGCCGCCGCTGACCAGCAGATGGACGGCCTGGCGGAGCGCGTCGTCGTTGGGTGGATGCTTGGCCAAAAGCCATTCGAGCAGTCTCGGGGCCATGATCGCGTGCAGCCATGGCGAGTGGTAGAGCACGTCGTGGAGCATGTAATGCAATGGCGTGTCGGCCGGACTGTGCTCGAGCTCCCACTCCATCTCCTTCCAGACGGCATCGCACGCGATCTCGCAATGGGTCCGGAACATCGGCTCGAGCCAAGCGGGGAGGTCGTTCAGGCCCCAGCCGATGTAGCGGAGCGCATGGGCGGCTTCGGCGTCGCTCAGGTTCGCAGGAAAGCCCGCGGTCTCGAGCCGCTCGATCTCGAGCCCGATCATAGCAAAGATAAGCGAGTAGGGGACCGACCCGGTGTTCCCGCCCTCGGACCGGATGCTGGGGGTGAAGTGACGCCAATGCGCCACTGCGGCGTCCCGGTACGCGGCTGCCACGGCCTCGCCGAACTCGGGTATGAGCGCGCGCCAGTCAGCGCCTTGCACCCTGTCGTTTCGCAGCCCGTCGCCCTCGATGACCCCCATCAGGTGATACTGGTCGCTGCTGAACTGCCCTTCTGTTAGGCCGGGCGGGTGCCGGACGATGTCTGGGTCGTCACGCAGCCGCTTGACGAACCCGCGCCGGTTCTCGGTCTGACGCTCCTCCCGCTCCCGAGCCCGCCGCTCGTGCTCCCTCATCTGCCGGCTCAGGCTGCGTTGGCTCTCTGTAACGGGAGGTCGATAGAGGACAGCGAGGCGCGTCCGAAGCTCTGCATCGGATGCCGCGGCCGCGTTCAGCCGAGCCCGCCAGCGGCGGGGGCGGCCTGCATCCCGGTAGGTCCAGAAGGCCCGGTGCAGCGCGACGAGGCGGTCATCGACTAGCGGGCGGTTGATGATGTAGCCCACCAGCCGGTCGAGGTCGGCCTCGCGGAAGCGCCAGAATGGTCCGACCCAGGCCGCTGGCCAGTCGTCAGTCATCCGCTGGTCCTTGCGCTTCTCGCTTGCCCGGGCCCGCGCGACGTCCGCCCAATAGAGGCGGTCGTTAAACTCGGGCCACGCTGGGACGAGTTCGCCGAGCTGGGTCTTGTGCTCAAGATCCTCGCTGCGCCACTGCCGGACGACCGGTGCCTTCATCAGCAGTCCGAACACATGCTCGTCGAAGGCCATTTCTAAACGTTGTGCCACGAGGCGTTCGGCAACGTGAAGCGCGGGTCCGAGCAGCCACAAAAGGTCTTCAGAGACCGCGCACTCACCACGCTCGACGTGTGGCTCCCGCTCAAGCATCGGGTTCAGGCCCTGCGCAAGAGCGAGAAGCTGGGACGGATCAAGCCGCTCGATCAGGCGGTGCAGCGAGGACTTCAGGCCTGCGGTCTCGAACTCATTGCGGGGACCGAGCCGATCAATCGCGAGTAGCAGCTTCTGCGCGATGTCGGTGGGGATCAGTTCCGCGCTGACCATCTCGGCTAGAAGGCGGCGGTCCAGCGGCTGCGGCGCGGAGACGATGCTGCTCCATAGTTCGGTCCGCTCGTCGGACGTGCCGACCGTCAGCACCGCCCGCACGGAGGCAATGCGCGCGTAGATGCTGCGCGCCGGGTCCTTGGCGATCGGCAGGAGTGCCAACGTGCAGTTTCCGAGCTCGCCCTGCCACACGAACCGACCGAGGAAGAAGATGGCGTCGTCGTGGTCGCAGTACCGCTCGATCAGCGCGAGCGCATCGTCGCCGAGGTCTCGTTGGGCGATGCGGGCGATCGCCTCGTTGTGGTGTGTCGCCCGTTCCTCGTCCTCGCTGGCGATGCGCTCGACGATCGCAGCCAGCAGCGTCCGCCGCTCTTCCACCGGAAGTCGCGCCGCGTCGCCTCCCTCGGCGGCGATCTCCGGGGCCATCGCAAGTGCGCGCCTGCGGATCTCGGTGTCTAAAAGGATGAGCCAGGGGAGGATTGGCCGCATGGTCGGAGAGATCACTATCTCGCCGTACTGCTCCCTAAAGATCAGCGCCTCGACTGCCCGGCGCTCACCGTCGCGGATGCGGTCGGCCAGCCACTCGGCTGTCAGCAACTCGCGCATCTCGCGGTGGCGGAAGCGGACGGCGCCGTAGATGGCGTCGTTGAAGACGGCTCTTCCGAGGAGCGCCTTCACGTCGCCGAGTTCCCATTCGCCGAGCACCACGGTGGCGTCGACACCGATGTCGTTGTGCAGGCCATCGGGCACCCTGATGCCGGCATTCTTCGTCAGCGTGACCGCGGCGGCGAGGCGTCGAGCACCGTTGAGGGCCTTGTCGACGTTCAGCGGTTGCCGCTCGATCCGCGTTTCGTCGATCTCGAGGAGGCGACGCCTCACGCCGTGCTGGAGGATGTCAAGCCGGCTGCCGAGCGGTTCCCCAGGTTTCCAGCGGGAGAAGATGTCATTAAGGTCGAATGGCCGCTCCGCCATCGACCAGAGATCCGCCCTAGCGATTGCCGCGAGCAGCGCATCGACGTCGTGAACGTCACGTGCGGTGGCGAAGGTCCGTACATCCTCGGCGTTTAGCGGACCGAGCTTGTAGACCTGCCAGCTTTCTGAGGGCGTCATCACGTCGTGACGCGCGCGCGAGGCTGAAGGGTCGCCGTTGCCCTCGAAGGGCGAGGCGCTGCTCTCCCTCGGCTTGGAGAACGGGAGCAGGGTTTCGACGAGCGCGCGGTCCGTCTTTACCGCCCAAGCGTAAGGGCGGCTCGACAGAATGACGTGTGCGCGCTGGGTACAGTCATGAATCTCGGCGGCAAAGCGTCGGATTGCCTTCTCGAAGGCGCGCGGCGAGTCCAGCTTGGCCTCGTCGACCGAGTCGAGGAAGAACCAGGCCTCGTCGGTCGCCTGCCTCCATTCCCGATACTCAGCCGATGTGCCGATCTCGAGGGCCGTGGCTGGCCCGTCCGCCATGTCCTCAATTCGGAGGAAAAAGGCGCGGCACCCCTGATCGCGCAACACCTCCGCTTGGATCCGCATCTCGTGCGTCTTGCCAGCGCCTGCATCGGCGAGGATCACCGTCCGGTATTCGTCGTTAAGCGCTGCCCAGGTTTTCGCTTTTGAAAGGCCAAGTGTCGAGACGTCGAGCTGCTCATCGTCCTTGTCGAACTCCTTCGGGATTGGAAGGAACCGGCGGACAATCGGAACGGGCGTATCGTCTGACACTACAAGGCTTCTCCAATAGGGCAGTAGATTGAAGGTTGCGGACTAAAGGCGCAACGAGGCTGTGGCTGGTGCTGTAGTGCAATGCGGGGCGGAGGTCTGTTCCTGCATCTGCCTCCGAGGCGCGGACTCCTAGCTCTCTGGCTAAGAGCCGCTCGGCGGCTATCGTTAGAACCTGCCAGTCGGCAACGCGCCCCAATCCCGGTCGTTCGGCTTGGTCTGATGTGAACATATAAGTAGTCGTTCATTCAGCGGGGCAGCGCGAGATTTTAGTGGGCGACCGTCCGTCCGCTGCTCTAGCGAAATACGCGCGGTCAGATCTTTGCAGCTGCGGTCAAGGCCATCAATTAAGCAGTATATAACTGGGCGACGTATCGCCCGGTTTGCCCGGCGGATCGACTTAAGCCGTTTCGTCGTCCCGCCTTCTTCGAAACACGATCTTGTCGGGGGAATTCATTATCAGAGCGTAGGGTGCCCAGGTCATATCCTCGATGAGCAAATCCCGATTGCAGACCATGTGTCGCACCATCGGGAACTTGGAGAATTGTCCCGCCACGCTCCTGTTGAAGCCTTGGGCGATGTCTAAGGGCATGTCGACGTTGACAAATGCGCCGTCAAAATCTCCCACGACCACAAGGACGAGCGTGGTGGGATTGACGACCAGCACCCGTTGGAAGGGCACCATCCCGGGTAGCGGGAGATCCATCGCGGGATGTGCCGGAGCGGGAGCGGGCAGGACGGGGGTCGTCGACGTTCGAAGCGGGATCGGCGACCTCGCCACTTGGATGAGGGAGCGATCATACTCGTTCGCGAACGATTGAACCGCCATCACGTTGAACATCGCCTTCGCGAAGTCGGGGTTGGCACGGATGACCGCATACATCTCGCGTTCCTCCTCGGTGAACTCCATCTTCGAGGACGGGTCGGCTGCCATCGCAGCGAGCTCCTGCCCAGCCTGTTGGTAGTGTGGGGTCCGGGCCTCGAGGTGCCTGACCAATGAGTAGAGGACGGGACGATCCGACGGGTCCAGCTCGTCGGCTCTGCCAGCGACGATCTTGGCCCATGTGTCGCTCTGGCTGATCGGCGTTTCGAGTCTGCGGTTGATGTCCGTCTCGACCGACACCGGCCGGTTGCCCCGCATGTGGACGTAGAAGTCGCGCTCGTGCCCGATCCCCTTGATCGATCGTTCCTTCCAGACTGCGCGATCGCCGTCCTTGGCGAGGGTCGTTACCTTCGTGCGGCCTTCGTCTATCGCGAAGTTCCGAAGGAAGAACTGCGGCACGACGTGATGGTCGCGAGGCTCGCCCAATCTAGCGCCCTTTCCGGATGCGTCTGAAATCGGTCAGTCCCGCAGCCATGTAGGCGTCCATCATGCCGGCATGATCACCAAGCGGCGGTATCGTCGCGTGCGTGATTTCGCCCAGCGCGTCGCAGATCTGGATCGCCGCGCCCATTGTTGCGGTGAGCCAGGCGCAGAACCTCTCGTGGTCTGGAGGATAGACGAGGTCAGTCTCCGAGGGGAACATGCCGTGTCGCCCGTCGTCCGCAACATAGGTGTTGATCGCCGTCTCCAGCACGAAGAGGTTGAGTGCTACGGTTCCATTGAGCTCGCGGATGTCCGGCAGCATCCTCAGTTCAGGGCGCCACTCGTAGCACTTGACGATCAGATCCTCGTTGATGTGCCCGCCAAATACGTTTCGCAAATACTTGGCGAACTGGAGGTCCGACGCCGAGCGCTTCAACTGTTCGGCAAGACCCGGATTCTCGCGATAGAGCGGCCTCAAAGCTCCCTCAAGGTCGGCAAGATTGCCCAGCGCAACGAGCGCCTGCTTCACGGCGGGCACCCATCTGCCCGATGGATCGAGCTGATCGCCGCTGCTGTCGCGCGCGGCGACCAGGTCGCCGTGGATGATCCGCGAGCGGAAGTAGATCCCTTCGATGGGAGTCACGGTGCTGGGTCCAACAGCTATTCGGCGCCGGCTGCGGGGGTCGCAGCTAGCGCGGAGCGATAGGCGCCGAACGTCCTTGCGAACTCGCCGGCGGCCGCCGCGTTCGAGAACTGGTATTCCTCCTCCACGCCTCCGGGCGTGGTGAGGACCACGCGGCCGTACAGGCTCAGGGGTATCTGATAGTTGTCGCGGAAGCGCAGATCCGGCAAGCCGTTCTTGTTGACCTTCGCCCAGGTGTGACCGACTACCTGCGTGTCGCCGGGCACGGCCTCCTGCTCGACGAACTGCATCGACGTGAATGCCAGTTCGATGTCCCTGAGATCGATCAGGGCGAACGCGCCGTCTTCACGCGGCATGAGCGCGATGCCCGGATAGATGAGGATGTCCTCGCCGTTCAAGTTCTGGAACCGCATTGCCCGGCCTTCGAAGCGAATGAGATCGGACTCGGCGTATCCAAGCGTCACGGGCGTTCGCGTGATCGTTCTCGACGCGTAGGAGCGCTCGACAACGCGGTTTCCTATGCGGTCAGACGTGATGTCCCAGATCCGAGCACACTGCCGGAGCGACTCAAAGGCACGGACTAGCGCGCCGTAGGCCTTCTGCGCCGTGGGCAAAGTCTCGAAGCTGACGTCAACGTGCGTCGACTGCTGCCATTCGGCGAGCCTCTGTATCTCCTGCTCCGCTTCCGGCACCGAGACCTCGAGTTCGGCGATCCGGCGCTTGTATAAAAAGCGGAACAGGCTGCGGCTGCGGCGGTCTAGTTCGGCGGCGTCCCGGTCCCGCGCGCCCTGCGCCTCCGTCAGGTCGGCGGCGATCTCGGCGCGCTGGGTCCTTGCCTGCGCGATCAGGTCGCGGACCTCGATGAGACCGTGGCTCGTCAGGCCCTCCACGGCGGCGCTATTGATCTCGCGCATCTGCTGTGACTGCCAGTAGGCGACCGAAGGCTTGATCGGCGGAGCCAAGCCCGGACGGTAGGCCGGCGATGGCGTGGATCGGGGGGTAAGGTCGGAGGTGTAGGAGAGACCGCTTCCGGGAATGCCGACGGTGCTGCGAACGCCACGTCCGCCAACGTTCACGGACGCGCCTGGTATGCCAATCGTCGCGCTGATGCCGCTGCCGCTGAGGTTCAGCCGGACGCCGGGAAACAATTGAAAAGACTGCCGGAACCGTAGCCCCATTGTGAACCTCCCCCTCTAGGCGTCATTGTGCACATTTGCGCAAACGGGAGAAGGGACGATTGTCACCACCCGGGATGGAGTGCAATGCCGGCCGATGTCGGACGGGAAGGGGGAGAGTTGGATGATGAGGACGGTGGGGGCGCTTTGGATAACGGTCCTTCCCTCGATGGCGGTCGCCCAGCCACTGCATGATCCCATACCGCCGGAGTTCCGTGGCACGTTCGCGCCCAAGCTAACCGACTGTGCCGACCCTGACGGGGTCGAGCTCATCGAGGTCGCGTCCGACGAGATCCACTACTACGAGGGCGACGACTACTTGCTCATCGGTATCGAGTTCTCCGGGGCTTCGACGAAGTCGGGGAAGTCGATTCCATTGTTCAACGGCCGGTTCACTGGGCGCAGCGAGACGCAGCTTCTCGGCGAGATGAACGTGCGGATGGAGATGGAGACGCCCAACCTTCTGATCCGATACGCGCTCAAGGACGATGGCGAACTCGATACCAACCCCGCAAACACGTGGGTGCGATGCCCGGCGGCTAAGCGGAAGTGACCCCGCTCATGTCGCGTGATCGGGTGCCTGGAGAGCCGTGACCGCAACGAAGCGGCCCAACCCGGCGAGGCGCCACCACTACCTCCCCGAGTGCTATCAGCGCCTCTGGGCAGGTGACGACGGCAAGGTCGAGAGGTTCTGGATCGGGCACGGGGACAGGCTCATGGCCCGGCGTCTCGCGCCAGCCGGCGTTGGCTGGGCGCCCGGGCTCTACGACATACCGGGCGAGAAGGACGCCTGGGAGGCGCAGCGGGTCGAGACCGAGTTCTTCGCCCCGCTCGACGCTGCGGCCGCGCCGATCATGCGCGCGATGGTCGAGCACGGGCAGGCGCCGCGCAGCGGCGAGGACAGGACCGCATGGGCGATGTTCGTCCTGGCCTTACTCCACCGGACGCCGGAGCATCTGGCGGCGACGTTGACCAAGGTCGCCGAGCTGAATGCTGAACTGATGCCCGAGGTCGAGGAGCGCTATGCCGAAATCAAGGGGCCCGGCGATCCCCCGACCTTCCGCGAATGGGAGGCGCGGCGGAGTCCGCATGCGATCGAGCGCAGCATGCTGAGGTCGATCATGGACCTGATCAGCAATCCGAAGGCAGGTCCCTACATAGTCAACCTGCATTGGGCGGTGGTCGACGTCTCGGACGCGGACCACGGGCTGGTGGTCGGCGACAATCCCGTCGTGCTCGTGCCGTTGCAGACGTCCGAGGGCCATCTCGCAATCCCGATTGGCCCCGAACGCCTCTTCATCGCGTCGGAGCACGTCCATCTGGTCCGGAGCATCGAGAAGTCACCGCCGCGCAGGACGGTCCGGGCCGTCAACCGGCTGATGGTAGAGCGCGCGAAAGAGGTTCTGATCGCTGCCGACCGGGCCCAGGAGCCGTTCATTCGGAAGCACTTCGGCACTTCCCGCATCGGAAGTCTCGCGACCGGGCTGCACCAGCCCGAGAGGAAACGCTGAACCGGCACTCCGCTTCCACCCGGCGCCCGCATATCTATTCCTGTCTACGGCGTGCCTCGCGCTCGACGCGTCGCTCCTCGTCGCTGGTCGCCTCGGCTTCGGCGGAAAACATGCGCCAGCTGCCGCGCGCCTTTGGGATGAAGCGGGCGATGCTGAGATGCTGGATCTACTCGCCGGCTCGCGGCAGGCCGGACGGCGGTCCCGCAAGGGCGTATGGTCACCGATCCCGCAGGTGGACGTTCTGACGAGGGCTTCGGACGCCTGTGAACCCGCGGAAAGTCTCTGATCGGCATGGGGTGCCATACCGTCCGGTTATGGCGCTGGGACGATCTACAACGGTCCCACAACTGTCTTTGGCTTCTCAATTCAGATGAAGCAGCAGATCAGGGCGCCAATTGGTTGCGTCGCAGGAATTTGGCGTCACAGTATTCGGGCTAGAAGCCAAGGGGGAGGGCGCGTGCACATCGAGTTTGTCGAGATTTCCAACTTCAGGAAGCTGCTGTCCGCGCGTGTCGATCTGTCAACCACAACAACGCTGTTTGTCGGGGCAAATAATAGCGGCAAGACCTCGGCGATGCTCGCAATGCGGCGGTTCCTCTCGCCACGGCGCTGCCCGTTTGAGATGCATGACCTGACTCTATGCCACTGGCCGAACCTTATCGCGCTGGGTGAAAGCTGGATCGCGGCACGCGATGCGGATGAAGTCGTCGATCTGGCGATCGCACCGTGGGCGAGTTCGTTGCCGACGCTCGATCTTTGGCTTCATGTCGAGACGGGCGAGATGCACCATGTGCGCGATCTCATCCCGACGCTAGACTGGGAGGGCGGTCGTCTCGGGGTCCGGCTACGGTACGAGCCCAAAGATCTCGGGTTGCTCTACAAGGATTTCATGGGCGCCGTGACCGATGCCGAGGCCATGAAGGCCGCTGCCATCGCCGCGGTCGCGGCCGAGCACCCGGACGTCGTTCCGCAGCCCGACCCGCCCAAGCTAACGGTATGGCCGTCCAACTTAATCGACTTTCTCAGCAAGCGGCTCTCTGCGCATTTCACGATCCGCGCCTATACGCTCGATCCGGCGCTGCTTGTCGGTCCGGTCAAATCGCAGGCCCAACCTCAGGCACTGCCTCTCGCCTCATTGCCGATCGAGGGCGATCCGCTGAAGGGCCTTATTCGTGTCCATGATATCCCTGCCCAGCGCGGCTTCGGCGAAGAGCAGTCGGGGGACGACGATGAGGATACGCCGGTGTCGGCATCGAGCAACCGGCTCTCGGACCAGCTGCGCAGCTATTATGCTAAGCATCTCGACCCGACCAAGGGCCCCGATCCCAAGGATCTCGGTGCCCTGCAGGCAATCGAAGCCGCGCAGGACGCCTTCGACAAGCGGCTGACCGAAAGCTTCACGGCGGCGTTCAGCGAGGTCGAGGGCATGGGCTACCCCGGCGTCACAGACCCTCGGCCCCGCGTCTCGACGCGGCTCAAGGCAATTGACGGTCTCAACCACTCAGCCGCAGTCAGCTTTGAGGTCGATGTCATCGCAGAGGATGGCGTGACCATGCCGCTTCTACGGTTACCCGAGGCTAACAACGGCTTAGGCTATCAGAACCTCATCTCGATGATCTTCCGGCTGATGAGCTTCCGCGACGCATGGATGCGGGTGGGCAAGGCCTCAAAGGGCGGTGTGATTACTAGCACCGAACCGTTGCACCTCGTGCTCGTCGAAGAACCCGAGGCCCATCTGCACGCCCAAGTGCAACAGGTCTTCATCAAAAAAGCCTATGCGGTGCTGCGCGCACATGACGACCTGATCGGCAATGACAAGCTGCGCACCCAGCTCGTCGTCAGCACCCATTCGAGCCACGTCGCCCACGAGACGTCGTTCGCCTGCCTGCGCTACTTCCGAAGGCTGCCGGCGGGCATGGTGGCGAAGATTCCGGTCTCGACGGTCATCAACCTCTCCGAGGTATTTGGGACGAGCAACGATACCGAGCGGTTCGTGACGCGTTACCTGCGTGCTCAGCATGCCGATCTGTTCTTCGCTGACGCAGTCATCCTGGTTGAGGGTCCTGCCGAACGCATGCTGTTGCCGAACTTCATCCGCGCGCATTACGACGAGCTCAACCAATGCTACATCACGCTGCTTGAAATCGGCGGCAGTCACGCGCATCGCTTGAAATCACTGATCGACCATCTTGGCCTGCTGACCCTGATCGTTACAGATCTCGACACGCTCGACAAAACTGGCGGCGCATCGGTGCAGCCGGCAACGGGTGTTGGTCAGAAAACCAACAATGCGACGCTCAAGACCTGGGTGCCGGGCACCGATGACGTTGACACGCTGCTCGATGCACCAGTTGCGTCTAAGGTCCAATCGCAGCCCGAAGATCAGCTCTTTGCGGTGCGTGTCGCCTATCAGACGCCACTTACCGTGACGCTGCCGGGGACCGATGCCCCGGAGATCGCGCTGCCCTACACGTTCGAGGACGCGCTAGTGTTCGAGAATTTGGGATTCTTTGCTGCGCTGAAGGGAACCGGTCTCGTGCGCAAGTTCAGTGACGCAATCGAGGCAGGCGGCGGGGCCTCCGCGATCGGCGAGCAGATGTACCTTGCCCTCAAGAATGGCAAGAAAGCTGAATTCGCCCTCGATGTGATTGAGGCCGAAGGGTTCAACGATCTTGTCGTTCCGCGGTACATCGCGGAAGGGCTCGAGTGGCTGCTACTGCAGCTCAAGAAGAAGCGCGTCGAAATCCTGCCCGAGGTGGAGATCGTCGCATGAGCACCGTGCCTGACGATGACGTCTTCGACGCAAAGGCCGACGAGACCATCCTTGCCTGCCTCGATCTCGACCAGCCCAAAAGCTTCTTTCTCTACGCCGGTGCGGGGTCCGGCAAGACGCGATCGCTTGTCGAAGCAATCCGTATCGTGTGCCGCGAACAGGGGCGGCGTCTCTCACTCGCCGGGCAGAAGATTGGCGTAATTACCTATACCAATGCCGCCTGCGACGAAATTAAGCAGCGTCTCGAGTTCGATCCCCGCGTGGAGGTCTCGACCATCCACGCCTTCGCTTGGTCGCTGATCGGCGGCTATGACGGCGACATCCGCAAATGGGTCGCTACCCGAATGCTGCAGGACATCGCCGAACTGGAAGACGCTCAGGCCAAGGGCCGCGCGACGAGCAAGGCCGCAGTCGATCGTGCCCGCTCCATAGAGAGCAAGCGCCGTCGGCATGCCGGACTCGATGCCATTCAGCGGTTTATCTACAGCCCGACCGGGGACAACCGCACACGCGATGCGCTCAACCATGCCGAGGTCATAGCGATGACGGCGGAGTTTCTAACAGCCAAGCCCGGCCTACGCCGGCTCTTGGTCACGCGGTTTCCGATCCTATTGATTGATGAAAGCCAAGACACGAACCGGCGGCTTATGGATGCGCTGCTAGACGTTCAGGCGGCGAATAGTAACAGCTTCATCCTGGGTCTATTCGGCGACACGATGCAGCGCATCTATGCCGACGGAAGAATTGGCCTCGCCGAAGCTATCCCGGCCAATTGGGCAACGCCGCGTAAGGAGATGAATCACCGCTGTCCGATGCGGGTCATTGAGCTTATCAACAAGGTTCGGCGTGACGATGACGGCCAGGAACAGCGGCCGCGTTCCGATGCGCAACCGGGCGTCGCCCGGCTCTTCCTGCTTCCCCACACCACTGCGAACAAGTCCGCGGCGGAAGCGACGATCGCGGAGCGAATGGCCGATATTGCTGGAGATCCAGCTTGGGCAGACGGTTCGGAAGCGATCAAAACGCTGGCCCTTGAGCACATGATGTCGGCGCGCCGGTTCGGGTTCGAGCAGTTCTTCGAACCGCTCTATGCCGTCCAGCGTATCAACACCGGACTGCTCGACGGGACTGGTGCTGGCTTGGGCGTCTTCACGCGTGAGATCCTGCCGTTGGTCAAGGCCCTGCGAGCCGGCGACCGGTTCGCGACGGCTGCGATCATCCGCAAGACCTCGCCGCTGCTTGACCGCGACGCCCTGAGGGATGCTGGCGAGGCGCAGCAGGGCCTGCTCGATCGGGCGAATGGAGCCTGTGCGGGACTGCTGGCGCTGGTCGACGGACACGCCCCGGCGAGCCTGCGCGACGTGCTGCGCTATGTTGCCGAGCACCGATCGTTCACCGTGCCGGAAGTGCTGCTGCCCTTCGCCGCCGCCGACCCTGATCTGGTAGACGAGAACGATGCGGACGAGGACGAAGAAGAAGTCGACAACAAGAACGAGACCGCCGCCTGGCGGCAGGCGCTTGAGGCGCCGTTCGGTCAGGTCGACAAATATGACCGCTATGTCCGCGGCGTTTCGCAGTTCGACACCCATCAGGGTGTGAAGGGCTTGGAGTTTCCACGAGTGATGGTCGTCATCAGCGACGAGGAGGCTCGCGGGTTCTTATTCAACTATGACAAGCTGTTCGGCGCCAAGGGGAAGAGCAAGACCGATCTCGACAACGAGGCGGCAGGCAAGGAGACAACAATCGATCGTACACGCCGACTTTTCTATGTAACGTGCAGCCGCGCCGAGCGGAGCTTGGCCATCGTCTATTACGCAGAGAACCCCACAGCATCGCGTGACGCGATGCTGAAGCAGGGTTGGTTCGCAGAAGATGAAGTTGAAATTGTCAACTAAGGCCGAGTGTCACAACCGAGCGGTTGTGAAACCTACTAAACAAACGCTTTTTGCCTTTAGAATTTAAGGGCCGCCTGTCAGCAAGCGACAAATCTCGGTCGTTCTGCTGTCCCAATCGCGCAGGCGCTGGACGTCCGCTGCAGGCCAGACCCGCCGTTCGGCAAGTTGTGAGGGAACGGCAAAAAAGTCCCAAACCTTGCCGCTCCGACCGTCGCTGCCGCAACATGAAAGGGCGGCCGAAGTTGGGGAGGCCGAGAGAGCTTCTGAATGTCTAGGAATGGGTCGACACGTCAACCATCGGGATCTGAAAAAGGTAGCTCTAAACAGCTTGATGTGCTGGCGCCACACGCGTTCCTAAATCGGCAAGCCAAAGGCATCATCTCAGCCTTCGTGATTCGATCGATGAAATAATCGTCATGGAGCAGCCTGCTTGGCTATCCCGCGTTGGTTCCAGAGACGTGTATGGAGCAGCAGAAATGAGACGTAACCTAGCGCGCGCCCTTGGCTGGATCATTGCGCTGCTGGGCGGTTTTTTCGTCTCCGCCGGTGCCGTCCTGCTGTCTCTTCACGGGTCGCCTTATTATCTGATCGTCGGCCTCGCGATGATCGTCAGCGGTGCGCTTGTAGGTCGGGACGATCGGCGTGGCAGCTGGCTGTTCACAGTGATCTGGATCGCCACCCTGGTTTGGGCTGTCTGGGAAGTCGGCTTCGACGGTCTGCAGCTCATGCCGCGCGTTGTCGCGCCGACCGTCCTCTTGGTCTTAATATTTTTGGTGGGCTGGCGGGGTGGGACAGCGTTCGGCCGTTCCGGTTTGTCACGCGCCGCGCCCGTCCTCGCAGCGAGCGTTGCGATTTTATGCTTAGGCCTGTTCGCGGTGCGTGGGCGCGACGTCGATGCACAGGGGCTGGTAGCATCCACTCCAAGCGCCCTCACGCAGGTAGCGACAGGCGAGGCCGATAACGACTGGAACGAGTATGG
>Ga0308163_10002469_pt1 | contig 16937 bp, 15 predicted proteins | sample PhyTR1_FD_201037 | JGI IMG/M metagenome (GOLD analysis project Ga0308163, IMG submission 201037) | Phyllosphere microbial communities from UC Gill Tract Community Farm, Albany, California, United States - DLSLT.R1 | ecosystem: Host-associated > Plants > Phyllosphere > Unclassified | place: USA...
GTGGTCGACTACAACGTCAAGGTTCGCGTCAAAGCGGACAACTCCGGCGTCGATCTCGCTAACGTCAAAATGTCGATGAACCCCTTCTGCGAAATCGCTGTGGAAGAAGCCGTACGCCTGAAAGAGAAAGGCGTTGCGACCGAGATCGTCGTCGTCTCCATTGGCCCGACCACCGCTCAGGAGCAACTGCGCACCGCGTTGGCACTGGGTGCCGATCGTGCCATCCTCGTTGAATCCGCTGACGAGCTGACCTCCCTGGCCGTGGCCAAGCTGCTCAAGTCGGTTGTCGATAAAGAGCAACCGCAGTTGGTCATCCTCGGCAAACAGGCGATCGACAGCGACAACAATCAGACCGGCCAGATGCTGGCGGCCCTGAGTGGTTACGCCCAAGGCACCTTCGCCTCCAAGGTTGAAGTGTCGGGCGACAGCGTCAACGTCACCCGTGAGATCGATGCCGGTGCGCAGACTGTTTCCTTGAAGCTGCCGGCCATCGTCACCACCGACCTGCGCCTGAACGAGCCGCGCTACGCATCGCTGCCTAACATCATGAAGGCCAAAAAGAAGCCGCTCGAAGTCCTGACACCTGATGCGCTGGGTGTGTCGACTTCTTCGACCAACAAGACCCTCAAGGTCGAAGCGCCTGCTGCCCGCAGCGCTGGTATCAAGGTCAAGTCGGTTGCTGAATTGGTCGAGAAACTGAAAAACGAAGCGAAGGTGATCTGATGCCTATTCTCGTAATCGCTGAGCACGAAAACGGCGCAATTGCTCCCGCCACCCTGAACACCGTGGCCGCTGCCGCCCAGATTGGCGGTGACATCCACGTCCTGGTCGCTGGCCAAAACGTGGGTGCTGTTGGTGAAGCCGCCGCGAAAATCGCTGGCGTGGCCAAAGTGCTGGTCGCTGACAACGCGGCCTACGCCCATCAGCTGCCGGAAAACGTCGCGCCGCTGGTTGCCGAGCTCGCCACCGGTTACAGCCACGTGCTGGCCGCTGCCACCTCCAATGGCAAGAACATCCTGCCGCGCGTTGCCGCGCAGCTGGACGTTGACCAGATCTCCGAGATCATCTCGGTGGAAAGCGCTGACACCTTCAAGCGTCCGATCTATGCCGGCAACGCCATCGCCACCGTTCAGTCTTCGGCTGCGATCAAGGTCATCACCGTTCGCGCCACCGGTTTCGACGCCGTGGCTGCTGAAGGCGGCTCTGCAGCCGTTGAGTCCGTTTCGGCTGCGCACGATGCAGGTAAGTCGTCCTTCGTCAGCGAAGAGCTGGCCAAATCCGATCGTCCTGAGCTGACCGCTGCCAAAATCGTCGTTTCCGGCGGCCGTGGCATGCAGAACGGCGACAACTTCAAGCACCTTTACGCGCTGGCTGACAAGCTGGGCGCGGCGGTCGGCGCTTCCCGCGCTGCCGTTGACGCAGGTTTCGTACCCAACGACATGCAGGTCGGCCAGACCGGCAAGATCGTTGCGCCGCAGCTGTACATCGCCGTCGGTATCTCCGGCGCGATCCAGCACCTGGCCGGCATGAAAGACTCCAAGGTGATCGTTGCGATCAACAAGGATGAAGAAGCACCGATCTTCCAGGTGGCTGATTACGGTCTCGTGGCTGATCTGTTTGAAGCGGTCCCCGAGTTGGAGAAGCTGGTCTAAACCAGCCGTCTGACTTATAAAGAGAACCCGTTCGTTTCGGGCTGTTCGAAAGTGCTGATCATCGGTTGTTGTGATGATTGATGCCTTTCCTCAGCCTCGACTGAACGGGTTTTTTATTGGGCCGAAAAAAGGATTCAGTCATGTGGTCGCCAAGGCAGACGCTGACGTCGCTGATCACCGCGCTCTTGTTGCCATCGATGGCAGCCGTTGCTGCGGGTAAATGCGAGCGACTGGTTGTCACCGGCAGTCCCGATGCACCGCCTTATTTGTGGCGCGACCCGCAAGATCCGAAACGTCTGATGGGCGCCAACGCCGACCTGCTCAAGGACGCAGCGAGCCAGATGGGCGTCAAAGTCGAGCTGTTGTTTGCCGGTAAACGCAGTCAGGCGCTGGAAGAAGTGCGGACCGGACGCATGGATCTCCTGGCGGATACGCCGCTCAATGCCAGTGAGCTCGAGTCACTGGATTTCATTCATCCGCCCATTGCGCAAAACGAGATCATGGTCTGGACCCGCACTGGGCATGCGCAGCCGTTCAATTCGCTGGCGGATTTGAATGGGCACTCGGGCGCGATATCCGAAAAAACCCGTGTCACCTCAACGTTCGAGAGTGCGATCAAAGCGCATTTGACGCTTGAGAAGCAGCCGAACCTCACTCAAGCGTTTCAGAAGCTGATGCTGGGGCAGGTGGAGTTCGTGCTTGCCGGGCGCTATGCCGGCATGGCATTGACCCAGACCCTCGGGATGTCCAAGGACTTGCAGGCGCAACCCCTGCCAGTCGACAAGCCGGGACTGTATCTGGCGCTGTCGTTCAATTCAGCCTGCAACGATCCGTGGTTGCGCGGACAGCTGGCAAAAAAAATGACAGAATTGTCGGCTTCGGGCCGTTCCAGTGAGGCGGTCGCGCGCAACCTCGAGTTGTGGAAGGCCCAGTTGCAGCAGCCCCCCAGCACCCCCAATCAGTAGGAAACGTTTTTTGAGCTTTCTTTTGAGAACAAGACCTTTATTCGTGGCGATGGCCATCGCTTCTTTGTTCGGCTGTGCGAACGATCCGGCGCCGAATGAGCAGTTGAAACTCACGGAGCAAGCCGTTGCTCAGGCGAATGCGGTGGGTGCCACTGATGACGAGCCTGACATAGTGACGGCGCAGTCGAAATTGACTCAGGCGCGTGCGGCCATGGTGGAGAAGTCCTACAAAGAGGCGCGAATGCAGGCCGAGCAGGCCGAACTCGATGCGCGACTGGCCGAGGCGCGGGTGCTGACTGAAAAGAGTGACGAACAACTGGCACAGGTTAACGCGCGTTTGGATCGGTTGCGCAAGCAATTAGGAGCGGCGCAATGAACCGTTTTCCTCGGGTGTTGAGTGTTTGCCTGCTGTTGGGCAGCGCTGGTTTATATGGCTGCGCAGGTCATCAGAACAGCGAGAAGGCGTTGCAGGGCGCCAGTGCCGATTTCCAGAAAGTAAAGGGCGATACCAATGTGCTGCGCAGCGCGCCGAGGGACGTGATTCGGGCGGGTGAGCTGTTAGCCAAGGCCGAGCGTCTTTCGGGGTATGTCGGCAGTGCCGACGACGTGAGCCATTACGCTTACCTGAGCAGCCGCTACAGCGCCATCGCAGCCGAGCACAGTCAATTGCTGTTGAATCAGGAAAAGCTCGCCCGTCTTGAGCTTGAGCGTCAGCGCCTGCAATTGGCGCTGCGCGAGGCAAAACTTTCCGGTGCCCAGCAGCAAGGTAAATGGGCCGAAGACCAGGTCATCAGTCTTTCGACCCAGCAAAGCGAGCGGGGGTTGGTCATGACGCTGGGTGACATGTTGTTCGATACCGGCCGTGCCGAGCTTAAAAGCTCCGCAAACCGCACAGTGTTGAAAGTTGTGCAGTTCTTGCAGTTCAACCCCAAGCGCGTCGTGCGTATCGAGGGCTACACCGACAGTACTGGCGACAGTCAGGAAAACCTGCGGTTGTCGCGTGATCGCGCACAGGCGGTTGCCGACGTGCTCTCGGACCTGGGCATTGAAGACGAACGCATTCAAGTGGAAGGTTATGGCGACCAGTTTCCGGTTGATGGAAACACCTCCGAGCGGGGAAGGGCGCTCAACCGGCGTGTAGAAATCGTGTTTTCAGACGAAAAAGGCCACCTTAGCGCCGCTCGCTGAAGAATATTTTCCTTTTAGCCCGGCTTTTTTCGAGAGGCCGGGCTTTTTTGTGCAAGGAATCAGGCAAGTTGGCAGATATGGCACATAAATTTTTCCGTCACACTCAACTATTGGTAGCCGCCACCTGAACTGTCCCCGTACACTTCTCAACTGTGCCGGTGATCTCTTGCACTGATCGCCACGCTGCCGACCTTCATTATCGAGAAGGAGGCAGTTTGAAAAAGTGAAGTCGAGGGACGCAAAATGACCAATCTTTTGCTGTATCAGCGTATCGCCCAGCAGTTGGCTGAAGATATTCGTCGGGGTGTTTATCAGCCTGGCGAGCGTGTGCCGTCCGTGCGCAAAATGAGTTCTCAGCTCAACGTCAGTCATGCGACGGTGTTGCAGGCCTACGCCAATCTTGAAGATCAGGGGTTGATCCGGGCGCGTCCCCAGTCCGGCTATTACGTTCACCAGACGCCCGCACTGACCGCGCCGACGCCTGATATCGCCCGTGTCGAGCGGCCTGGCCTGGTCACTCGGGCCAGCATTATTCAGCAGGTACTGGTAGAGGCGCGTCGCGAGGGCGTGTTTGCGTTCGGTGCTGCGGTGCCTCATATCGACTACCTGCCGCTGCGCGCATTGCATCAACAGCTGGCCAAGGTCACCCGATTTCAGAGTCCTCGGGCGTTCAATTACATGTTCAGTCCAGGGTTCGAACCGCTACGCCGTCAGGTGGCGATCCGGATGCGGGATGCTGGTGTCGTCATTGACCCTTCTGAAGTGGTGATCACCCACGGTTGCGTGGACGCGCTGCAGATGTCGCTGCGCGTGCTGACCAGTCCTGGCGACCTGATAGCTGCCGAGTCGCCGACCTATTACGGGTTGCTGCAACTGGCGGATCTGTTGGGTTTGAAGGTCATCGAGATCCCAAGCGACCCCAACACCGGGATCAGTCTTGAGGCCTTGCAGTTGGCGGCAAACCAGTGGTCCATCAAGGCGCTGGTGATGACCTCGCGGTTGAGTAATCCGCTGGGTAGCACGATGCCGGAAGAGCGGCAAAAGCATCTGTTGCGACTGGCGTCGGATTTTGACATTCAGGTGATCGAGGACGACATCTACGGTGAGCTGATGTACGAGCAGAACAAGACCAAGGCGTTGAAGGCATTCGATCGCCTGGGGCGCGTGATCTACTGCTCAAGTTTCTCCAAGACGCTGTCGCCGGGCGTGCGAATCGGCTGGATGATCGCCGGTAAATATCAGGCGGAAATCCAGCGTTTGCAGACGTTCAGTACCCATTCGGCGTGCAGTGTGACGCAAATGGGGGTCGCGTCTTATCTGGAGAATGGCGGCTACGATCGTCACCTGCGCTACATCCGTCAGGAGCATCGCAAGAACCTGAGCGCGTTTCAGCTCGCCGTGCAGCAGATGTTTCCCGAGGGGACGCAAATCAGTCGGCCGGCTGGCGGGTTCATTTTATGGATCAGCCTTCCGGGCCGGGTCAACACGCAGGAATTGCACGTGCGTGCGCTTGAGCAAGGCATCAGCATCGCGCCGGGCCTGATCTTCAGCAATACCGAGCAGTTCAATCACTGTATCCGGTTGAACTGCGGGTTGCCCTGGAACCGTGAGGCGGAGCGGGCGTTGATGACTCTCGGCATGCTGGCCAAGCAGCTGTGCCAGGATGCCGGTCAGGCGTGGTGAATCAAATTTAGTGAACTCGTGCGTGTCGCTGTTTTTCACATATTGAAGGGCTGACTGACGGGGCATTCACTTGTCATCAGCCATGCAAAGAGCCAGCATGTTGGCTTCTGCCATTTCTGCCGAAGACGTTATGAAAACACTGCGTTGTCTGGGTGTGCTATCGGTGCTTCTTCTGACTGCCTGTGATGCCGAAAAGGCGCCTGCGCCACCCCCTAAAGTTGTCGCTACCGCTGCTGTTTCGGCCCCTGAGGTCAAAACGGTTCAGGCGCCTGAGCCGATAGAGAAGGCTGCGGCAGCGGCGCCTCCTGTGCACGAATTGGCACCTAACGTGTCTGCCGTGCGCGTCATCGCGGCCAGCAAGCCTGAACCGGCGAAAGTCGACGCCCCAAGGAAAGTCTCCACGCCTGTCAAGACAGTCGAAATCGAGCAAAAGACGCCTAGCGTGAACGCCAAATCCGCCAAGGTTAAAGCGGATAACGCCCAGGTCGCCAACCGTGCGCCTGTCGCAAGCAAGAGCAAAACCCCTGCGCAGGTGGTCAAGGAGACGAAACTGCCAAAGCCCTCTCTGGATTTGAGTTTGCCTCCTGAGATGGTTAAGCAAATGACGCCCCCTGCGAACGTCATCACCGCGCAAACCAAGGCGAAGTCCCCGGCTGGCGGCGCCAAACCGCTGCTGCCCAAAATGTTTCCGGACACCAACAGCGACCCGGACTTCCAGCTTCAGGGTCGTTTGCTGAGCAACGAAATGCAGTTGCAGCTGCGCAATGAAGCCCGCAAGGAGGTCGAAGGTGCTGCCGTGGACTTCACGTTCAAGCAGTAATTTGGTCTGATCGGGCTCGAATCCTTCATTTTCAAACGCGCGTTTTAGCGGGTAAGATCCTTTCATCTCTCGTTGCCTCTCAAGAGGAAGTTTCCATGGAATGCCGTCCAGGCTGTGGCGCTTGCTGCGTTGCGCCTTCGATCTCGTCCCCTATCCCCGGCATGCCTCAAGGGAAGCTCGCCGGAGAACGGTGTCTGCATTTGTCCGTTGACATGCTGTGCGACATCTTTGGCAGGCCTGACCGGCCCTTGGTGTGCAGTCAGTTTGTTGCGGATCCCGAGGTGTGTGGCGGCAGTTCAGAAGAGGCTATCCGTATATTGGGGTGGTGGGAGCAGGCCACGTCGGTCGCATGATGGCGATGGGTCGTTGAGTCGAGACAACTGAACTTCACAATAAGGAATAAGACAATGGGTTCGCTGTACCGGATTGCATTTGGAATCGGCATGACTGTATGGGTCGCCGGCGCTGCTCAGGCCGAGAGTTGGACGGTTGCCAAGAACGAGGACGGCATCAAGGTTTCCCTCAGCGATGTCTCCGGGTCGCAATATAAGGCCTACCAGGGTGTGACCACGATCAAGGCCAGCGTTGCGAAGTTACGCAGTCTGCAGGAGGACGTTGCAGGGGCCTGTGCCTGGGTCCACGAATGCAAGTCGCAAAAAATCCTCAAACACGAGGGCGACAAGACATGGACGTATTCTCAGTTCAACACGCCGTGGCCGGTCACTCCGCGAGATTCGGTGTTGCAGATCACCACAGTTGAGGGGGCTGACGGCAGCCTGACTCGAAACCTGCTGGGTCAGCCCACGTATATTCCCGAAGAGAAGGGCTTTGTACGGGTCACTCAGGTGGAAGGCTTCTGGAAACTTGTGCCCAAGGGTGCCAACGAGACAGAAGTGACTTATCAGGTGCATACCGAGCCGGGCGGCAGCGTACCTTCCTGGTTGGCTAACAAGTTTGTAGTGGATGCTCCGTTCAATACGCTAAAGGCGTTGAAAGAACGGGCGGAAAAATAATACCGATACAGTTTCTCCCGAAACGAAAAAAGGCTGCCAGTGGCAGCCTTTCTTGTTTCCGGAGTGACCGGTTCGCGAAGCGCTTATTTGCGTTCTGCGAGTGGAACGATGTCTCGAGAAACTTCACCGGTGTACAACTGGCGTGGACGGCCGATCTTGTACGGGCTGGACAGCATTTCTTTCCAGTGCGAGATCCAGCCGACGGTGCGCGCCAGGGCGAAGATCACGGTGAACATGCTGGTAGGAATGCCGATGGCCTTCAGGATGATGCCCGAGTAGAAGTCAACGTTCGGGTACAGCGAGCGCTCGATGAAGTAAGGATCGGTCAGCGCGATTTCCTCAAGGCGCATGGCCAGTTCAAGCTGCGGATCGTTGGTGATGCCCAGCTCGCGCAGGACCTCATCACACGTCTGCTTCATGACGGTGGCGCGCGGGTCGCGGTTCTTGTAGACGCGGTGACCGAAGCCCATGAGCTTGAACGGGTCGTTCTTGTCCTTCGCCTTGGCGATGTATTTGTCGATGTTCGACACATCGCCAATTTCGTCCAGCATGGTCAGCACGGCTTCGTTGGCGCCGCCGTGAGCAGGGCCCCACAGTGCGGCAATACCGGCCGCGATACAGGCAAACGGGTTGGCACCCGAGGAGCCGGCCATCCGGACGGTGGAGGTCGATGCGTTCTGTTCGTGGTCGGCGTGGAGGATGAAGATCCGGTCCATTGCCTTGGCCAGCGTCGGGCTGATCGGTTTGATCTCGCACGGCGTGTTGAACATCATGTGCAGGAAGTTTTCCGCGTAGCTCAGGTCGTTGCGCGGGTACATCATGGGTTGGCCCATGGAGTACTTGTAGACCATCGCTGCCAGCGTCGGCATCTTGGCAACCAGGCGGATCGCCGAGATTTCGCGATGCTGAGGGTTATTGATGTCCAGGGAGTCGTGGTAGAACGCGGAAAGAGCGCCCACTACGCCGCACATGACGGCCATCGGGTGAGCGTCGCGACGGAAGCCGTTGAAGAACGTCTTCAGTTGCTCGTGCACCATGGTGTGGTTCTTCACGGTGACAACGAATTGGGCTTTCTGCTCGGCCGTCGGCAGTTCGCCGTTCAGCAGCAGGTAGCAGGTTTCCAGGTAATCCGACTGTTCGGCCAGTTGCTCGATCGGGTAGCCGCGATGCAGCAAAATGCCGTTGTCACCGTCGATATAGGTGATCTTGGATTCGCATGAGGCGGTCGACATGAAGCCTGGGTCGAATGTGAAGCGTCCGGTGGCGGTCAGGCCGCGTACGTCGATTACATCGGGACCAACGGTGCCGGTCAGAATGGGCAGCTCGACGGGGGCTGCGCCCTCGATGATCAACTGCGCTTTTTTGTCAGCCATGTGGCCTCCTATTTATGCTTCAAATCATCAGACAGGCCCCCCACGCAGGGCCCGCATCACTATAGTGAGATAAATTCTAAAGTCAATTTGCCAAAAGTCTTGTGGCAGAAGGCTTTAAGGCGAGGTTTTCCTCGAATTTCCCTGCCATTTACGCCTTTTATTCCGCTAAAGCAATCAGCCATTAGGGGAGGGTCTGCGCGTTGTCATTAGTTGGCTAACTGTCTATACTCGGTGCCCGACCGCCAGGGGCTCTGAGACCTGTTTTTCTGGGGGTCGCACTTCCTGGGTAGTGGGTACCTGACCAGTGCACTTCCCAACAACTTGCCCTGATTCCTAGGGGCTCTTCAGTGTGAAAAAAAGCCGTGAAAAGCCAACGACCTGTAAACCTAGACCTAAGGACCATCAAACTCCCCATCACTGCGATTACGTCGATCCTTCACCGCATCTCCGGCATCATCCTCTTCATCGGCCTCGCTTTCATGCTCTATGCACTGAGTGCGTCGCTGGGTTCTGAAGAAGGCTTTGCCAACGTGAAGTCGACCTTGACCAGTCCACTGGCCAAGTTCATCGCATGGGGGCTTCTGTCTTCCCTGCTGTATCACCTGGTGGCGGGTATTCGTCACCTGATCATGGATACGGGAGTCGGTGAAACGCTGGAAGGCGGGAAGCTGGGCTCGAAAATCGTCATCGTCGTTTCTCTGGCGCTGATCGTTCTGGCGGGAGTTTGGATATGGTAACCAGCGTTACGAACCTGTCTCGTTCGGGCCTCTATGACTGGATGGCGCAACGCGTCTCCGCTGTAGTGCTCGCGGCTTATTTCATTTTCCTGATCGGATACCTGATCGCGCACCCTGGCATCGACTACGCCACGTGGCACGCTCTGTTCTCCCATAACGCAATGCGCATCTTCAGCCTGCTGGCCCTTGTCGCCCTGGCCGCTCACGCCTGGGTTGGCATGTGGACTATCGCGACCGACTACCTGACTCCGATGAGTTTCGGCGAATCCGCGACAGCGGTGCGTTTCCTGTTCCAGGCGGTGTGCGGCATTGCGATGTTCGCGTACTTCGTCTGGGGTGTGCAGATTCTTTGGGGTATCTGATTCATGGCTAAAATTAACACCATCTCGTTCGACGCCATCATCATTGGCGGCGGCGGTGCAGGCATGCGCGCTGCGCTGCAGCTGGCTGAGGGCGGCCATAAGACCGCTGTAGTCACCAAGGTCTTCCCGACCCGTTCGCACACTGTTTCCGCCCAGGGCGGTATCACCTGCGCCATCGCCTCGGCCGATCCGAATGATGACTGGCGCTGGCACATGTACGATACCGTCAAGGGTTCCGACTACATCGGCGACCAGGACGCTATCGAGTACATGTGTCAGGAAGGTCCGGCTGCGGTCTTCGAACTGGACCACATGGGTTTGCCGTTCTCGCGCACCGAAACCGGTCGTATCTATCAACGTCCATTCGGCGGTCAGTCCAAGGACTTCGGCAAGGGCGGTCAGGCTGCGCGTACCTGTGCCGCGTCCGACCGTACCGGCCACGCACTGCTGCACACCCTTTATCAGGGCAACCTGAAAGCGGGCACTACATTCCTGAACGAGTATTACGCCGTTGATCTGGTCAAGAACCAGGATGGCGCGTTCGTGGGTGTGATCGCTATCTGCATCGAAACCGGCGAAACCATGTACATCAAGGCCAAGGCCACTGTACTGGCCACCGGTGGTGCGGGTCGTATCTACGCGTCCACCACCAACGCCCTGATCAACACCGGTGACGGTATCGGTATGGCACTGCGTGCCGGTGTCCCGGTTCAGGACATCGAAATGTGGCAGTTCCACCCGACCGGTATTGCCGGCGCAGGTGTACTGGTCACCGAAGGCTGTCGTGGTGAAGGTGGTTACCTGATCAACAAGCATGGCGAGCGTTTCATGGAGCGCTATGCACCAAACGCCAAAGACCTCGCAGGCCGTGACGTCGTTGCGCGTTCCATGGTCAAGGAAATCATCGCCGGTAACGGCTGTGGCCCGAATGGCGACCATGTCATGCTCAAGCTCGATCACCTTGGCGAGGAAGTGCTGCACAGCCGTCTGCCTGGGATCATGGAGCTGTCGAAGACGTTCGCTCACGTCGATCCTGCGGTCGCGCCGATTCCGGTTGTTCCGACCTGTCACTACATGATGGGCGGCGTTGCCACCAACATTCACGGTCAAGCCATGACCATGGACGCCGAAGGCAAGGATCGCGTGATTCCTGGTCTGTTTGCGGTCGGTGAAGTGGCGTGCGTATCCGTTCACGGCGCCAACCGTCTGGGCGGCAACTCGCTGCTCGACCTGGTCGTGTTCGGTCGTGCTGCCGGTCTGCACCTGGAAAAAGCGCTGTCCGACGGTATCGAATACGCCGACGCCAGCGACACCGACATCGATGTCGCGTTGGGCCGTCTGAACGCGCTCAACGAGCGTACCGAAGGCGAAGACGTCGCCACGCTGCGCCGTGAACTGCAGAACTGCATGCAGAATTACTTCGGTGTGTTCCGCACCGGCGAGTACATGCAGAAGGGTATTGCTCAACTGGCTGATCTGCGGGCCCGTATTGCCAACGTCAAGATCAATGACAAGTCCCAGGCCTTCAACACCGCGCGTATCGAAGCGCTGGAGTTGCAGAACCTGCTGGAAGTTGCCGAAGCAACCGCAGTGGCTGCTGAAGTGCGCAAAGAGTCCCGCGGCGCTCACGCCCGTGAAGACTTCGAAGATCGCGACGACGAAAACTGGCTGTGCCATACCCTGTACTACCCGGGCGAGAAGCGGGTTGCCAAACGTGCAGTCAACTTTGCGCCGAAAACCGTACCGGCGTTTGAACCGAAAATTCGGACTTACTAAGGGTGGCCGCTATGTTGAAAGTCGAAGTTTATCGCTACAACCCTGACACCGATTCGGCGCCCAAGACCCAGGTCTTCGACGTGGATACCGGTGGCAAGGACCTGATGGTCCTGGACGTGCTGGCGCTGATCAAAGAGCAGGACGAAGGCTTCTCTTATCGTCGCTCCTGCCGCGAAGGTGTCTGCGGCTCCGACGGCATGAACATCAACGGCAAAAACGGTCTGGCGTGCATCACGCCGCTGTCTTCCGTGGTGAAGGGCAACAAGCTGGTGGTGCGTCCACTGCCTGGCTTGCCGGTCATTCGTGACCTGGTCGTCGACATGAGCATCTTCTACAAGCAATACGAGAAGGTGAAACCCTTCCTGCAGAACGATACGCCGGCTCCGGCCATCGAGCGTCTGCAGTCGCCAGAAGAGCGTGAGAAGCTGGACGGCCTGTACGAGTGCATTCTGTGCGCTTGCTGCTCGACTTCCTGCCCGTCGTTCTGGTGGAACCCTGACAAGTTCCTGGGTCCAGCTGCACTGCTGCAAGCCTATCGTTTCCTGGCTGACAGCCGTGACACCAAGACTCAGGAGCGTCTGGCTTCCCTGGACGACCCGTTCAGTGTGTTCCGTTGCCGCGGGATCATGAACTGCGTAAACGTCTGCCCTAAAGGCCTGAACCCTACCAAGGCCATCGGTCACGTGCGCAGCATGCTTCTCAAGAGCGGTGTCTGAGTTCGTAGCAGCATCGAAGCATCTGTAAATTGGTAAATGTTGTACCCGTAAACGCTACGGCGCAGGTGAGACCGGCGCCGTAGTTTTAACCTGAGCAGCAGTTTCAAAGACTGCAGCTCTTATTTGATGAAATGAGAACCAGCAGGGGCATCCGGGCTGGTACCCGGACTATCTGCGTGATCCCTAGCGGCTTGGTGCAGTCGGCGACTTGATACAGTCGCTGCACGGACTTTTCAGGTTTGCAACGGTGTCGACGCCGATGGTGTCCCCTAACCGAGGGTGACCAAGCATGCAAGAAAGCGTGATGCAGCGCATGTGGAACAGTGCCCACCTTTCCGGTGGTAACGCTGCCTATGTGGAAGAGCTCTATGAGCTCTACCTGCACGACCCTAACGCTGTGCCAGAAGAATGGCGCACCTACTTTCAGACGCTGCCGGCTGACGACAGCACTGCCACCGATGTATCGCACTCGACGGTTCGCGATCATTTCGTGTTGCTGGGAAAAAACCAGCGCCGCGCTCAACCGGTCTCCGCCGGTAGCGTGAGCAGCGAGCATGAGAAGAAGCAAGTTGAAGTACTGCGACTGATCCAGGCATTCCGTATGCGCGGCCATCAGGGTGCGCAACTCGATCCTCTGGGTCTGTGGAAGCGTACTGCGCCAGCTGACCTGTCGATCAACCATTACGGTTTGACCAACGCTGACCTCGATACCACATTCCGTGCCGGCGACCTGTTCATCGGCAAGGAGGAGGCGAGCCTACGCGAAATCGTAGAGGCGTTGCAGAAGACATATTGCCGCACCATCGGCGCCGAGTTCACCCACATCGTGGATTCGACCCAGCGCAACTGGTTCATGCAACGCCTCGAAAGCGTGCGTGGCCGTCCAGCTTACTCCGCCGACATTCAGAGCCATCTGCTCGAGCGCGTCACGGCGGCCGAGGGTCTGGAAAAGTACCTGGGCACCAAATACCCGGGCACCAAGCGCTTCGGTCTGGAAGGTGGCGAAAGCCTGATCCCGATGCTGGACGAATTGATCCAGCGTTCGGGTTCCTACGGCACCAAGGAAATCGTGATCGGCATGGCCCACCGTGGTCGCCTGAACGTCCTGGTCAACACCTTCGGCAAGAATCCGCGCGAGCTGTTCGACGAATTCGAAGGCAAGAAGAAGGTCGAGCTGGGTTCCGGTGACGTGAAATACCACCAGGGCTTCTCGTCCAACGTCATGACCACCGGTGGCGAAGTCCACCTGGCGATGGCCTTCAACCCGTCTCACCTGGAGATCGTTTCTCCGGTGGTCGAGGGTTCCGTGCGCGCTCGTCAGGATCGTCGCAACGACACCACGGGCGAAAAAGTCCTGCCGATTTCCATCCACGGTGACGCTGCCTTCGCAGGCCAGGGTGTGGTACTGGAAACCTTCCAGATGTCGCAGACCCGCGGCTTCAAGACCGGCGGCACGATTCACATCGTGATCAACAACCAGGTTGGCTTCACCATCAGCAACCAGGAAGACTCGCGCTCCACCGAGTACGCGACCGATGTTGCCAAGATGATTCAGGCGCCGATTCTCCATGTAAATGGCGACGACCCTGAAGCAGTGTTGTTCGTAACCCAGCTGGCCATTGATTACCGCATGCAGTTCAAGCGTGACGTGGTCATTGACCTGGTCTGCTACCGCCGTCGCGGTCACAACGAAGCCGACGAGCCAAGTGGCACTCAGCCCTTGATGTACCAGCAGATTGCCAAGCAGCGCACCACGCGTGAGCTTTACGCGGATGCACTGGCTACGGGCAACATCCTCAGCGCTGAAGCGGCTCAGACCAAGGTGGACGAGTACCGTAACGCCCTGGACAACGGCATGCACGTTGTGAAGAGCCTGGTCAAAGAGCCTAACAAGGAACTGTTCGTCGACTGGCGTCCGTATCTGGGCCACGCCTGGACGGCACGTCACGACACCCGTTTCGACCTCAAGACTCTGCAGGAACTGTCGGCCAAGCTGATGGAACTGCCAGAAGGTTTCGTGGTGCAGCGTCAGGTCCAGAAGATCTACGAAGACCGTCAGAAGATGCAAGCCGGTGGTCTGCCGATCAACTGGGGTTACGCAGAGACCATGGCTTACGCCACGCTGGCGTTCGAAGGTCACCCGGTGCGTATCACAGGCCAGGACGTCGGGCGCGGTACGTTCTCGCACCGTCACGCCGTGCTGCACAACCAGAAAGACGCAGCCACTTACATCCCGTTGCAGAATCTGTATGCCGGTCAGCCACGCTTTGACCTGTATGACTCGTTCCTGTCGGAAGAAGCGGTTCTGGCGTTCGAATACGGCTACTCCACCACCTCGCCAAATGCGCTGGTGATCTGGGAAGCCCAGTTCGGTGACTTCGCCAACGGTGCGCAGGTCGTGATCGACCAGTTCATCACCAGCGGCGAGCACAAGTGGGGCCGTCTGTGCGGTCTGACCATGCTGCTGCCACACGGCTATGAAGGTCAGGGGCCTGAGCACTCCTCTGCGCGTCTTGAGCGTTACCTGCAACTGTGCGCCGAGCACAACATTCAGGTGTGCGTGCCGACCACTCCGGCACAGATCTACCATCTGTTGCGTCGTCAGGTGATCCGTCCGCTGCGCAAGCCGCTGGTCGTGCTGACGCCGAAGTCGCTGCTGCGTCACAAACTGGCAGTGTCGACGCTGGAAGATCTGGCTGAGGGTTCGTTCCAGACCGTCATTCCGGAAATCGATACGCTCGATGCCGCCAAAGTGACCCGTCTGGTTATGTGCAGCGGCAAGGTGTACTACGACCTGCTGGAAAAACGCCGTGCCGAAGGCCGCGAAGATATTGCCATTGTGCGTATCGAGCAGCTCTACCCGTTCCCGGAAGACGACCTGATGGATGCTATCGCCTCCTATACAAACCTTACCCATGTGGTCTGGTGTCAGGAAGAGCCGATGAACCAGGGCGCCTGGTACAGCAGTCAGCATCACTTGCGCCGTAGCATCGGCAATCACAACCGCAATCTCGTTCTTGAGTACGCTGGCCGTGATGCATCTGCTGCACCTGCTTGTGGTTACGCTTCGATGCACGCCGAACAGCAGGAAAAACTGCTGAAAGACGCGTTCACTGTTTAACGCCTTCGCGCACTAGAAACCGAATTAAGGAATTACAGACAATGGCTATTGAGATCAAAGCCCCCTCTTTCCCGGAATCCGTTGCCGACGGCACCATTTCCAAATGGCACAAACAGCCGGGCGAAGCGGTGAAGCGCGACGAACTGCTGGTCGACATCGAAACCGACAAGGTGGTTCTCGAAGTACTGGCTGAAGCTGACGGCGTGCTGGCGTCGATCGTGAAAGGCGAGGGCGACACTGTCCTGTCCAACGAACTGATCGCAACCCTGGACGCTGGCGCCACTGCTTCGGCCGCGCCTGCTGCCGCTGCGGCCCCGGCGGCTGCACCTGCTGCTGCTGCCGCGCCGGCTCCTGCCGCCGCTGCCGCTGGCGACGAAGACGCCATCGGCGCTCCGGCTGCTCGCAAGCTGGCTGAAGAAAACGGCATCGCACTGGCCAGCATTAAAGGCACCGGCAAAGACGGTCGCGTCACCAAAGAAGACGTCGTTGCTGCCATTGAAGCGAAGAAATCGGCTCCGACCGCTGCGCCTGCTGCCAAGCCTGCTGCCGCTGCACCTGCTGCTCCGGTGTTCGCCGCTGGCGACCGCACCGAGAAGCGTGTGCCGATGACACGTGTACGTGCCACCGTCGCCAAGCGTCTGGTCGAAGCTCAGTCGAACATGGCAATGCTGACCACCTTCAACGAAGTCGACATGACCGAAGTCATGGCACTGCGTTCGAAGTACAAGGATCTGTTCGAGAAGTCCCACAACGGCGTACGCCTGGGCTTCATGTCTTTCTTCGTCAAGGCCGCTACCGAAGCGCTGAAGCGTTTCCCGGCTGTCAACGCGTCGATCGACGGCACCGACATCGTTTACCACGGTTATGCTGACGTCGGCGTTGCCGTCTCCAGCGACCGTGGTCTGGTGGTTCCGGTTCTGCGCAACGCCGAACACATGAGCCTGGCTGAAATCGAAGGCGGTATTGCCACCTTCGGCAAGAAAGCCCGTGACGGCAAACTGTCCATCGACGAGATGACTGGCGGTACCTTCACCATCACCAACGGTGGTACTTTCGGTTCGATGATGTCGACCCCGATCGTTAACCCGCCACAAGCGGCCATCCTCGGCATGCACAACATCCTGCAGCGTCCTATGGCAATCAACGGTCAGGTTGTTATTCGCCCGATGATGTATCTGGCACTGTCCTACGATCACCGCTTGATCGACGGTAAAGAAGCTGTGACGTTCCTGGTGACCATCAAGAACCTGCTGGAAGATCCAGCTCGTCTGTTGCTGGATATCTGATTCAAGGCAGCTGCAAGCCGCAAGCGCCAAGCTGCAAAAATGCAGTTTGGCGCTCGTGCTTGGGTCGTCGCAACATCCTAATGAACAGGCTGCAACTCGTCTGTAGAGCATCACGGATCAGCTTGCAGCTTGTGGCTTGAAGCTCGCAGCTAAAGAGGAACTCTTTTTTATGTCCCAGAAATTCGACGTGGTAGTGATTGGCGCAGGCCCTGGCGGTTATGTTGCCGCCATCAAGGCCGCGCAAC
>Ga0308163_10002470_pt1 | contig 16933 bp, 13 predicted proteins | sample PhyTR1_FD_201037 | JGI IMG/M metagenome (GOLD analysis project Ga0308163, IMG submission 201037) | Phyllosphere microbial communities from UC Gill Tract Community Farm, Albany, California, United States - DLSLT.R1 | ecosystem: Host-associated > Plants > Phyllosphere > Unclassified | place: USA...
TTTGGGCGAAGCTGGTAGACTCCGCCGCCATTATGATCAGACTTCAAAGCCTTACCTTACAGCGTGGTCCGCAACGTCTGCTAGAAGACGCCGAGCTGACCCTGCACGCCGGCCAGAAAGCCGGCCTCATCGGCGCGAATGGCGCCGGCAAATCCAGCCTGTTCGCGTTGCTGCGGGGTGAACTGTCCCCTGACAACGGCGATTGCTCGCTACCGGCCGACTGGCGTATCGCGCACATGCGTCAGGAGGTCGACACGCTCGATCGGCTGGCCGTGGATTACGTCCTCGATGGCGACCTGCGCCTGCGCCAGGTGCAGCGTGATCTGGCCGCTGCCGAAGCCGCTCACGACGGTGCCGCTCAGGCGCGTCTGCACTCGGAGCTCGACGGCGCCGATGGCTACACGGCCGATGCTCGTGCACGCAAGCTATTGGCGGGTCTGGGCTTCACCAATGAGCAGATGGACCGGCAAGTCGGCGACTTCTCCGGCGGCTGGCGTATGCGTCTGAACCTGGCGCAGGCCCTGATGTGCCCATCGGACCTGTTGCTGCTCGACGAACCGACCAACCACTTGGACCTCGACGCCATTCTCTGGCTTGAAGACCATCTGAAGAGCTACCCGGGCACGTTGTTGCTGATCTCCCACGACCGGGATTTCCTCGACGCGGTGGTCGATCACGTCGCCCACGTCGAGCAGAAGAAGATCACGCTTTATCGCGGCGGGTACAGCGCCTTCGAGCGTGCGCGTGCCGAACGTCTCGCCCAGCAACAGCAGGCGTACGAGAAGCAGCAGGCGCAGCGTGCGCACATGGAGAAATTCATCACGCGCTTCAAGGCCCAGGCCACTAAGGCCAAGCAGGCCCAAAGCCGGATCAAGGCCCTTGAACGAATGGAAGAACTGTCGGCGGCGCACGTCGACTCCCCGTTCGATTTCACCTTCCGCGAATCCAGCAAGATCTCCAGCCCGTTGCTGGATCTGTCCGAAGCCAGCCTGGGCTACGGCGACAAAACGATCCTGCAGAAGGTCAAGCTTCAGCTCACGCCCGGTGCGCGGATTGGCTTGCTCGGCCCGAACGGCGCGGGTAAGTCCACGCTGATCAAAAACCTGGCGGGCGAGCTCGAGCCGTTGAGCGGACGCATGGTGCGTGGCGAAAACACCGTCGTCGGTTACTTTGCCCAGCATCAGTTGGATTCGCTCGATGCCAAGGCCAGTCCGTTACTGCATTTGCAGCGGATCGCCCCGACAGAGCGCGAGCAAACCCTGCGCGACTTCCTCGGCGGCTTTGACTTCCGCGGCGCTCGACTGGACGAACCGGTGCTGAATTTCTCGGGCGGCGAGAAAGCCCGTCTGGCGCTGGCACTGATTGCGTGGGAAAGGCCGAACCTGTTGCTGCTCGACGAACCGACCAACCACCTTGACCTGGAAATGCGTCTGGCACTGACCATGGCGCTGCAAGAGTTCAGCGGTGCGGTGTTGGTGGTCTCTCACGATCGTCATCTGCTCAAGAGCACCACCGACAACTTCATGTTGGTCGCCGATGGCGTCGTGCAGGAGTTCGATGGCGACCTTGATGACTACGCCCGCTGGCTGGTGGATTACCGCCTGCGCAACGCGCCGGTCAGCAACACGCCGGTGAATGCCGACAAGACCGACAAGAAAGCCCAGCGTCAGCAGGCCGCTGCGTTGCGCCAGCAGTTGGCGCCGCACAAGCGCGAAGCCGAGAAGCTGGAGAAAGAACTCGGCACCTTGCACGACAAACTGGCGAAAATCGAAGCAGCCTTGGGCGACAGCGCGATCTATGAGGCGGCCAGCAAGGACAAGCTCCGTGACCTGCTGGCCGATCAGGCCAAGCTGAAAACTCGCGAATCGGAGCTTGAAGAGGCGTGGATGGAGGCGCTCGAGCTGCTGGAGTCGATGCAGGCCGAGCTGGAAGCGCTTTCCTGATCTGAGGTCGGCGTTGCCTGGCAACGGGCGCGCCTGCAGTGCTGTGCGGGACAACCCGCGTTCGCCATGGACCCGCACAGCTGTCTGCCAACTCGCCACAACAGTTAGAAATCATTGGTCTTTGAGTGACGGAAACACTAGGTTAGAGCGAGTTTTCGCTCTTGCTTGAGGTGTGTGATGTCGCTCGAAACGTGGCTGGCGTTTTTCGCCGCTTGCTGGGTTATCAGTCTTTCTCCGGGCGCAGGTGCCATCGCATCGATGTCCAGTGGTCTGCAGTACGGGTTCTGGCGCGGGTACTGGAACGCGCTGGGGCTGCAATTGGCGCTGATCGTTCAGATCGCGATCATCGCTGCTGGCCTGGGTGCGGTGCTCGCCACCTCAGCGCTTGCGTTCACGGTGATCAAATGGTTCGGCGTTGCCTACTTGGTGTATCTGGGTGTGAAGCAATGGCGGGCCTTGCCCAGCGATCTCTCTGACGACGCGAGCATTCGCCCGATCGGCAAACCACTGGCGCTGGTCGCGCGGGGTTTTCTGGTCAACATCAGCAACCCCAAGGCGCTGGTGTTCATGCTGGCGATCCTGCCGCAGTTCATCGATACCCAGCTGCCTTTGGTGCCGCAGTATCTGACCATTGCTGCGACTATGGTCAGCGTCGACCTGATCGTGATGGCGGGGTATACCGGACTGGCGTCCAAAGTGCTGCGTTTGCTCAAGACGCCGAAGCAGCAACGGCGCATGAACCGCACGTTTGCGGGGCTGTTCGTCAGTGCAGCGGCATTTCTGGCAACCTTGCATCGCGCGTGATCAAGGCGTAGCGCAGAAACCTGTGGGAGCGAGTTCATTCGCGAGAGGCCATTAGATCCGACGCATGTGTGTCGGCTGGTCAGCAGCTTCGCGAATGAATTCGCTCTCACAGTGATCCTTCATGCTTTGGGGTTCAACGCAAAATCTTCGGCGCCTCGTCACGTGGCAGGTTGTTACGTGGCGCAGGCTGTTCCTGCGAATACTCCACCTCACCGCGCAACTGCTCCCTCAACTGGCGCGCGACGTCCATCCCGATCGATTTCGACACCTCACGCACCACGCGGCCACGGTTGGGCGAGACGCGGACATCGTTGCCGTTGACCAGCCTGGTGTCCTGACCTTCGCCCATGGCGGTGAAGGCCGAGGTGATTTCGTAGGTCCGCGTATTGATCAGACTGAAACCCCCCACCAGCGTCAGGCCCAATACGGCGGAGTGACTGTCGGTATTGGCGATCTCGTTGACGTCCTGGCGGAAGTCGATATCTGACACGGTGCCGAACAGCACGTAATCGGCACCCTTGAAGTTGCCGTTCTTGATCCGCTTGATGACGTCGTACACGTCTTCTTTGGCGTTGGCCGTGTAAGGCGTACCTTGCACCAGTTGAAACATCCCGGACTTGAGAATCTCACCCTTGATGTCGCCGCTGAATTGACGCAGCTCGCCCTGCTCGATGTAACTCGTGCGCGCTTCGTATTCGTTGTAACTCGCCGATCCGCTTGCGCTGTAGGCGTTGGCCTGAAAGCCAGTCTGCGCAGACACCGTGTGGATGTACTGCTCCACTCGCTGTTCGTATGCCATTTCCGTTACCGCTACCTTGGAGGCGGCCTGGACGCCAAAAGCAGTGAGCAGGCCAAGAATGCCGATCCATGCACGCATTGCTTAGCGCTCCGTGGTCTTGCGGATTTCTTTTTCGTCCATCCATTCGGCGATGCCGCTTTCCACGTCGATCAGCTGCAGGCTGAACTTGTAGAAGACGTCCTTATAGTCGCTGCTGCGCTTGACGATCGAACTGATCGAGCCTTCAAGCCGGTATTTGGCGGCGACCATGTTGCCGGTCTTGCTGACGGTGGATGGCTTATACAGGCCGCTCTGATTTTGCAGCTTGAGCTGGTCGACCTGGCTCTGCATGTCGGTGTTGTCGCTGGCGAAACGGGCCGTGCCGGACTTCATCAGCTGGGTCTTGATCGAGGTGGTGATCTCGCGCGTATCGATGTATTCGCTGGTCTTGTTCTTCACGTCGTAGACCTGAACCACCGGGCGGCCTTGCAGCGTGCCGGACTGCGCGAGCGAGCGGGTCATGCTTTCGGCGATCATCTGCAGGTCGGTAGAGCCGAACTCATTGGTCACGGTTTCAACGGCCTTGGTATCGCCGTAACGGATGTTCTTGCTTCCCAGCGTGGGCGAGGTGTTGGCGCAGCCGGTGACCAGTAGGGCAACGGCCGCGATGAGCGAGAGACGAAAGGTGGACAGCATGTCTGGGATCTCTATGGCTGAGCGAATCTTGGGTGATTAAGGGGTTTTGACTTCGAGGCGGAAGTCAGTGGCCTTCGGCACCGGTGCGATGGCGGGCAGGAAACTGCTCTGCGAGCCATACAGCGTCAGGCTTTTCCAAACTTCGGGCTCGACGACAGGGAACCCGTCGCTGCCAAGCCAGGCGAAGCGGTAATACAGTGTCTTGTTGTAACTGCTGGTGTTGTGCAGCGACACGTTGACGGTCATGAAGCCGTTTTCTCGGGCGACACGCATCGGCCCGATATCAATGTTTTTCAGATCACCCATGGCAACCACTTTGCTGGCGGCAGTGCCGGGCGCTGGAGGGGGTGGTGTGGTACAGCCGGCCAGCAACACCAGTGCGATCAGGCCAAAAATCGTGTGACGCATGAGCTGTCTCCGTTCAGGGTGTGTTGATGGCCACGGCCTGGGGCAGGCCCGAAGGCATCACGTGAGCCGCGAGGCCGCTGGTGTACACCTGATTGCCGATGGCGCGCAGCGTGATCACCTGGTACGGGCGGTCGATCTTGAGCTGCACATGCGTGCCGCCGACCGACGACGGCAGAACGACCTGATGCTCGCCTGTCTTGAGACGCAGACGGGCGACGAGTGTGTTGTCCGGCAGCGTGCGCCAGGTGCGGGTGTCTGCGCCTTCGGTGACCGCCGACGCAATGCCGACGGCCAGGCCCGCCAGCGGGTTCGTTTCGTTGAGTTTTTTCTGCGTCACGCCACGGGTGATCGCCCGCACCGTCGTGCGCGCGATGATGCCGGGCATGTCATCTCGCAGCGCGCGACGGGACATTGCGGTGGTGCTGTTAAGAGCGGTCAGATTGACCGGCTGCCCGTCGACGCCGATTTGACTGAAAAACGGAGTCGATGTGTCGGCTTTGACGACCGGGAACGACAGCGGAGTGATCACCAGATTGTTGTTGATCGGCAACGGCAGCGGGATGCGAACCGAGTCACGGGCTGGCGCGAAGCCGGTTTGCACGACGATCAGGACTTCACTGCCTTCGGCTCCGGTGTTCTTGCTGCCGGCAGCATCCAGGTTCAGCAGTGCCTGATCCAGAAACGGGGTGTTCGGGCGAAGTTCGGCAGCCTGACGGTAGCCTGGAGCCGCGAGGTCTTTTTCGCCCAATGCTTCATAAACGAAGCCGGACAGGTAGTGGCTGAACGCGCTCTGATAGCTGTTCTTCAGGCCTATCACTTCGGGGGCATCCAGGGTTTCGACGGGGTAACCCCTCAGGTCCTTGTACTGAGTCGTCACGCCCTGGCGCTTGGCCTCGTCCTCACTCTTGAGGTACTGCTTGTCGCGCAGCTCGGCAATGACTGCTTCACGCTCGTGGGTCTTCTTGATCTCGGTGCGGGCACCGTCGAAGTCGTTCTGCGCCAGCAGGTTCAGCGCCATCTGCGTGGTCAGCATGACTTTCTCGTAGTCGTAGCCTTCGTAGCGACGGACCTTGTCGTTGACGAGGAAGCTTCCAAACTGGGCGAGGTATTTGCCGCTGTCGAGCTTTACCGAGTCTTCCCAGGCGAGGACGGTCTGGTCGGCGTGGCGCCACGCGGTCTGGCTGCCGGGAATGTCGCCCCGGGAGCGCAGCAGTTCACCTTTCTCGAAGTAGTAGAGCAGGTCTTTGTCGTCACCGGTGTTGTTCTTTTCCAGGATTAACAGCGCCGCGTCCACGTTGCCGGCGCTCAGCTGCTGATTGGTCTGCTGCAGTTCGGTATCGTAATTGCGGAAAGCCGCACAACCGGCCAGTTGCACAGTCGCGGTCAGCGCGAGTGCCGTCAGTGCGCGAGAAGACATCGAGATCAATCCTTGAATGGGCCAGGCTGACGTGATGGGTGCCTGACTATGCGATTCCGTTTGTGCGAGGCGCGGCGCCTCGACGTGATGCGATCAGCAGGAATGGAACGCTTGCCGGATAGCGGCGGGGATTATAGAGAGAGCGACGCTCAAAACAATGGCTTTTTGATATCTCACGGCAGTTTCAGAAACGTCTGACGCGAGCCGTCTGCATTTGGGAAACGGCCCTGCCGCGTGAAGAGCAGCGCCTCATGTGTCGGCTAGCCGACAATAAAACCACCTTTCAGCGAGACGAGACTTGAGTGCGCAGCGTTGTACATGAACAATGACAACCCTTCGCATTTGAATCTGAGATGTACTCATGCTTTCCCCCTCTCGCTTCATGGCCCGGCTGGTTCTGACCTTGCTCAGCCTGCTCGGCACCCACGCCTGGGCAGAAACTGTGGACGGTGCTGCTCAGGCATTGCACCTGCTGGACTACGTCAGTGCAGACTATCCGCCCACCGTCTCCGACGGTAAGGTCGTTGATGACGCCGAGTACAGGGAACAGGTGGAGTTTCTTGGCGCACTGGAAGGGTTGATCGTTGCGCTGCCGGTGCGTCCCGAGCGCGTAGAGCTGGAGCACGACGTCAAGGCGTTGCAAAGTGCGGTCGACCAAAAGCAGGACGGTGCGCAGGTTGCGCGTCAGGCCCGGCAACTGGGCGCCAGGCTGGCCGTCGCCTATGAAGTGAGTCAGGCGCCGGTGATCACGCCGGACGCAGCACGTGGCGCGCCGCTGTACGCGCAGCATTGCTCGGTCTGTCATGGCGATGCGGGGGCGGGCGACGGCCCTGCGGGAATCGGTCTGACGCCGCCTCCGGCCAACCTGCGTGATGCGACGCGTCTGGACCGACTGAGCCTCTATGACATCTACAACACCCTCGGCCTGGGCATCGAAGGTACGGACATGCCTTCGTTTGCCGATCAGCTCGATGATCGCCAGCGTTGGGACGTGGCCACCTACATCGCCAGCTTCAGTGCCGATGCCGCCGCCGTTCAGGGGCAGACATTCAATCTCGCCGATCTGGCGCGGCAAACCCCGGCTGAAATCAATGCCGCCGAAGGCCCGCAAGCCGCCGCGACGTTTCGCGCTCAACGTGCTCAGCCGCCACAGGTTCAGCGTGGTCCTGCGCAGTTGCTCGATTACACCAGCATGACTCTGGACAAGAGCCTGGCGGCTTATCAGTCCGGTGACCGTGAGCAGGCGTACGACTTGTCCGTTGCGGCGTATCTGGAAGGTTTCGAGCTGGTGGAAAGCTCGCTGGATAACGTCGACGCCAACGTGCGCAAGGACACCGAGAAGGCATTGATGGCCTATCGGCAATCGTTGCAGGACGGCTTGCCCGTCGCTCAGGCTGCGCAAAAGCTTGAAGCGGCGAAGGTCAAACTCAAGGCGTCGGCGAGTCTTTTGGGCAATGACGGCCTGAGCACTTCGTTGAGCTTTATTTCGGGCCTGTTGATCCTGCTGCGAGAAGGCCTGGAGGCGATTCTGGTGCTGGCGGCGATCCTGGCGTTCCTGCGCAACACCGGGCAGCAATCGGCGGTGCGCAGCGTCAACGTGGGTTGGGGCCTGGCGTTGCTGGCAGGTCTGGGCACCTGGGCGTTGGCCGCGTACGTGATTGATGTCAGTGGCTCGCAGCGCGAGTTGCTGGAGGGTGCAACTGCGTTGTTCGCCAGCGTCATGGTGTTGTGGCTCGGCGTGTGGATGCATGACCGGCGTCATGCCGCCGCTTGGCAGGATTACATCAAAAGCAGCCTGGTTGGCGGCGGGGGGCGGTTCGGCTTCGCGGTGCTGGCGTTTTTCTCGGTCTACCGCGAGCTGTTCGAAGTGATCCTGTTCTACGAGACCTTATGGTTGCAGGCAGGTCCCGCCGGGCATAACGCTGTACTGGCAGGCGGTGCGACAGCGCTGGTGCTGCTGATCGGGCTGGCGTGGGTGATTCTGCGTGGCTCGGCTAAATTGCCGCTGGCGCTGTTCTTCGGCATCAATGCGGCGCTGTTATGCGCCTTGTCGGTGGTGTTCGCCGGTCATGGCGTCAAGGCGCTGCAAGAAGCCGGGATTTTCGGAACCCGTCCGGTGCCGTTCTTCGAGTTCGATTGGCTGGGCATCCATGCCGATGCCTACTCATTGGCGGCGCAGGCTGTGGCGCTGGTCGCGATTGCGGTGCTGTATGGCAGAAGCCGATGGGCGGAGAAGCGTCGGACCGAAACCGCCTGAAGGCCACTTACCCTGTAGGAGCGCGCTGGTTGTGGAGTGACGAATATGCGTGTCTGGATCGACGCCGATGCCTGTCCGAAAGCGGCCAGGGATCAGGTGGTCAAGTTCGCCCTCAAGCGTCAGTTCGAGGTCGTGCTGGTGGCGGGTCAAGCCGTGCCCCGGCCTACGTACGCGCTGGTAAAGCTGATTGTGGTGCCCAGCGGGCCGGACGCGGCCGATGATTATCTGGTCGAGCACGCGGTCGCGGGCGAACTGGTGATTTGCAGCGACGTGCCGCTGGCGGATCGTCTCGTGAAGAAGGGCGTCGCCGCGCTGGACCCGCGAGGCAGAGAGTTCGATGCTCAGAACATGGGCGAGCGGCTGGCGGTGCGCAACCTGTTCACCGACCTGCGCGAACAAGGGCAGGCGGGAGGCGGGCAGGGCACCTATGGCGATCGTGAAAAGCAGGCGTTCGCGAATTCGCTGGACCGCATTTTGACGCGGTTAGCGAGAGGCTGAGGTCTGTCAGGTTGAGGTCTGTTCCTCGTTTTCCTGCACCAGCTCCAGCACCCGATCCACGAGCTTGTTGATGCCTGCCGCCGCTTCGCCGATGGAGTTGGCGACCATGTAGCCCGGCGTGCTGACCAGTTTGCGATCCTTGTCTTCAACGATGTCGGCGACGTCGCATTCTTCATGGTTACCGCCCATTTTGGTGATCTTGGCGGCGGTGTCGGGGTCATTGCCGATGGTGCAGGTGACGCCGGGGCCGTAGATCTTTGCGGCGAGCGCTGGTGACACGCAGATCAGGCCAATGGGTTTGCCTGCTTCTGCAAACGCTTCAGCCATGGCAAGGACTTCCGCCTGGACCTTGCAGCTGGAGCCTTCGGCGGCGAAGTTGGAGAGGTTTTTCGCGGCGCCGAAGCCGCCAGGGATGATCAGTGCGTCGAATTCGCTGATGTCGGCTTCGCGGATGTCTTCGATGGCCCCACGAGCGATGCGTGCCGATTCCACCAGCACGTTGCGTGTTTCGGGCATTTCTTCGCCGGTCAGGTGATTGATGACGTGATGTTGCGCAATATTGGGCGCAAAGCACTTCACCTCGGCGCCACGCTGGTTAAGGCGCAGCAGGGTAAGCACGCTCTCATGGATTTCCGCGCCGTCCTGGACGCCGCAACCTGAAAGAATGACGGCCACTTTCTTGCTCATGCATGTGCTCCTTTCGTGGGCGATCCAGTCCGCTCTGGGTACGCCGGTGCTGTCGTTTTCCATGGCGTCCGGCAAGTCTCGCCGGGCCAACGATGTCGTCAAATGTCTACTAATTTGTCATTCGTTGCCATAGGGTTTTCCCGTGGCCGCGCCTAATCTTCGAGGTTTCGTCGCTGGGTGGCATTGATGAATTTCATTCTGTACGCAGTGCCGTTTTTCTTTGTGCTGATCGTTGCCGAACTCCTCGCCGATCGCTGGCGCAGGGTCAACAACTACCGGGTCGCGGACGCCATCAACAGCCTGAGCACGGGCGTGTTGTCGACCACCACAGGCTTGTTGACCAAGGGCGTGGGGTTGGTCACATACGCCTTCGCGCTCGATCATCTGGCGCTGGGGCGGCTGTCTGCCGAAAGCGTCTGGGTCTGGGTGTTTGCTTTCATCCTCTACGACCTCTGCTATTACTGGCTGCACCGCTTGGGCCATGAGCGCAACATCCTCTGGGCGGCGCATTCGGTGCATCACCAGAGCGAGGACTACAACCTGTCGACGGCGTTGCGTCAGACCAGCACCGGGTTTGTTCTGAGCTGGATTTTTTACCTTCCGCTGGCCATCGTCGGCGTGCCGTTGGTGGTGTTCGTCGCGGTCGCTTCGCTCAATCTGCTGTATCAGTTCTGGGTCCACACGCGGCACATTCCGAAGCTCGGTTGGTTCGAGTGGATCTTCGTCACGCCGTCCAATCATCGTGCACACCATGCACAGAACCTTATCTACATGGATCGCAACTACGGCGGGGTGTTCATTGTTTGGGACCGACTCTTTGGCACATTCCAGGAGGAACTGGACGAAGAACCGCCGATCTCCGGTGTGACGACGCCGTTAAGAAGCTGGAACCCGCTATGGGCGAACGTTCAGTTCTATGCCCAGCTGGCGGCGGATGCTCGGCGTACGACGTCGTGGCGGGACAAGCTGAGGATATGGTTCATGCCCACCGGATGGCGACCCGCCGATGTGGCAGCTCGATACCCTCTGAGCAAGCCGGATTTGAATCAGTTCCGCAAGTTCGACGTGCCGTTGAACCTGGCGCAGCAGCTGTACGTCGGCATTCAGTTCGCGTTGTACACCTTGCTTGGCAGCTATCTGCTGTCCAATGGCGACGTGTTGCCGTGGCCGGCATTGTTGGTCGGTTGGGCATGGGTGGCATTGGGATTGTTCGTGTTTGGCGCGACGCTGGAGAACAGGCCCGCAGCGTTGAAACTTGAGGGGTTGAGGCTGGTGGTGAACCTGCCCCTGATGGCGTCAGCGCCCGTGGTGGGCCTGTGGCCGGTCACTTCAACGGGATGGGCGGTCTTGCTGGCTTACACCGCGTTGAGCGCAATCGCAGTGTATTGCGCCCGGGGGCGCTTCACTCGTCTGGCCGGTTCTTGACGTCGACCGTGGCGGGTACGGCGGCCAGCTTGGCTTCACGGGCAATACGCGCGCTCTTGATGCGGCGGCGTATCCACAACAGACCGCCGATCACCAGCAGAGCACCGAGAACCCACAGCTCGTATTTCTTGACGTTGCCCAGCAGACCTTCCAGCACGGCGCCAAACTTGTAGGCTGCTGCGCCCAGCGCTGCTGCCCAGACGGCCGCCCCGATACCGTTGAGCAACAGATAGCGGCCCGGCGGATAGCCCGATAGGCCAATCGCCACCGGCATGACCGTGCGCAGGCCATACACGAAGCGGAAGCTCAGTACCCAGATGTCCGGGTGTTTGCGGATATGCTCCAGCGCGCGGTCGCCAAGCAGCTGCCAGCGCGGTTTCCGGGCCAGGAGCTTGCGACCGTGCTTGCGCCCCATGAAATACCAGAGCTGGTCGCCTGCGTAGCTGCCAAAGAAGGCAACGACCACGACCAGGTTGATGTCCATGTACCCACGAAACGCAAGAAATCCGGCAAGAACCAGGATGGTCTCGCCTTCGAAAAAGGTGCCGAGGAAAAGGGCGAAGTAGCCAAATTCTTGTAAAAAATGCTGGAGCATCATTTGGGTGCTGGCGAAATGAACGCGCAGCCTAACTCGCCAATGACATTCAGGAAAGTGTGCAAATGTGTCACCGCGTTAAACTTTCTTACAAGTCATAAGGATTCGTCGTCTAGAAAGCGGGTTTGCGTCCTGCACTATTTGTCGAAATTGATACTGTCACGTAAGCGTCACAATGCAGGCTTATAAATGTCACGCTTGCCCGTTTGCATGGGCTTGGGAGCATTTCGTGCGCGTTGCCCTCACTTATCGATCTCGACCATTTCTCCAATCTGGTCGCGCTGATCTTTCCGGCCCAGTGGTTCGAAGCGACCTGCTGTCGGCATCCGTTTTACATTTTCTTACGCAGCTCTCAACGCCTGAAATCAAAAGGATGCGGACTTGCTTCATCACCGCACGCTGCTATTTGGGCTTGCAGGGCGCTGAGAAATGCGTAGCGTGGAGAGTCAACGCGCGTCAAGCGTCGCCCTTCGGGTCTGTCGGATCATTCTCTTGCCCGGGACAGGGCCATCGTCACCACAATCCCATCGAGGGCGTGACTGGCTCTAAACGCTGGACGTCACCACTGTTGTGGCGCAGACGGCATGTCGACCTCACTCGCCGTTCGCGCGGCCCAACTGTTACAAGGGCGTATGCCTTACAGGATTATTCATGAGCACCGAAGGAACTACCGAAGCCGCCGTTGAAATTGAACCTCAGGTCCTGAGTCAGGAAATCACCGCCATGGTCGAGCCGACCATCGAGGTAGTTCCAGCGCTGGAGCCCGCGCCGCCGGCCGTGCCCGCCCTGGTGATCCCGAACCTGGATGAAAGCAGTCTCTACATCCATCGCGAGTTATCGCAGCTGCAGTTCAATATTCGCGTACTGGAACAGGCACTGGACGAGTCCTATCCACTGCTTGAGCGGCTCAAGTTCCTGCTGATTTTTTCCAGTAACCTGGATGAGTTCTTCGAAATTCGCGTCGCGGGCCTGAAGAAGCAAATCACCTTTGCCCGTGAGCAAGCGGGTGCCGACGGTCTTCAGCCACACCAGGCGCTGGCGCGCATCAGCGAGCTGGTGCACGGCCACGTTGATCGCCAATACGCAATCCTCAACGACATCCTGTTGCCCGAACTTGAGAAGCACCAGGTGCGCTTCATCCGTCGTCGTTACTGGACCACCAAGCTGAAAACATGGGTTCGTCGCTATTTCCGCGATGAAATCGCCCCGATCATCACGCCAATCGGTCTGGACCCTACGCACCCGTTCCCGCTCTTGGTGAACAAGTCACTGAACTTCATCGTCGAACTGGAAGGCGTCGATGCGTTCGGTCGTGACTCGGGTTTGGCGATCATTCCTGCGCCGCGTCTGTTGCCGCGCATCATCAAGGTGCCGGAAGACGTGGGCGGGCCGGGCGACAATTATGTTTTCCTGTCGTCGATGATTCACGCCCACGCTGACGACCTGTTCCAGGGCATGAAGGTCAAGGGTTGTTACCAGTTCCGTCTGACGCGCAACGCCGACCTGGCGCTGGACTCCGAAGACGTCGAAGACCTGGCGCGCGCGCTGCGTGGCGAACTGTTCTCCCGCCGTTATGGGGATGCCGTGCGCCTGGAAGTGGCGGACACCTGCCCGAAACACCTGTCCGACTACCTGCTCAAGCAGTTCAACCTGAGCGAGACCGAGCTTTACCAGGTCAATGGTCCGGTGAACCTGACGCGTCTGTTCAGCATTACTGGTCTGGACAGTCATCCCGAGCTGCAATACGCGCCGTTCACGCCGGCCATTCCGAAGTTGCTGCAGAACAGCGAAAACATCTTCAACGTGATCAGCAAGCAGGACATTCTGCTGCTGCATCCGTTCGAATCGTTTACCCCTGTCGTGGATTTGCTGCGTCAGGCAGCGAAAGATCCTCACGTACTGGCGGTGCGCCAGACGCTGTATCGCAGCGGCGCGAACTCTGAAATCGTCGATGCGTTGGTGGACGCCGCGCGTAACGGCAAGGAAGTGACAGCCGTCATCGAACTGCGCGCGCGGTTCGATGAAGAGTCCAACCTTCAACTCGCCAGCAGGCTGCAAGCGGCAGGTGCGGTGGTGATCTATGGCGTTGTCGGCTTCAAGACGCACGCCAAGATGATGCTCATCCTTCGCCGCGAGGCGGGCGAGATCGTTCGTTATGCGCATTTAGGCACAGGTAACTACCACGCCGGTAACGCGCGCCTTTATACCGACTACAGCCTGCTGACGTCCGACGATGCCTTGTGCGAAGACGTTGGCAAACTGTTCAGTCAGTTGATCGGCATGGGTAAGACGCTGCGCATGAAGAAGCTGCTGCATGCGCCGTTCACTCTCAAGAAGGGCATGCTCGACATGATTGCCCGCGAAACCCAGTTCGCGGCCGAGGGCAAGCCTGCGCACATCATCGCCAAGTTCAACTCGCTGACCGATCCGAAGATCATCCGCGCGCTGTACAAGGCCAGCCAGACGGGCGTGAAGATCGACCTGGTGGTGCGCGGCATGTGCTGCCTGCGTCCAGGCGTGCCGGGCGTCTCGCACAACATTCAGGTGCGTTCAATCATCGGTCGGTTCCTGGAGCACACCCGTGTTTTCTACTTCCTCAATGGCGGCGATGAGCAGATGTTCCTGTCCAGTGCCGACTGGATGGAGCGCAACCTCGACAAGCGTGTCGAGACTTGCTTCCCGGTGGAAGGCAAGAAGCTGATTCTGCGCGTGAAGAAGGAATTGGAAGGGTATCTGACGGACAACACCCATAGCTGGCTGCTGCAGCCGGACGGGCGTTACATCCGCAGCACGCCGACCGGCAACCAGAACGCCCGCAATGTGCAGGCGTCGCTTCTGGAGAAGCTAAGCAACCCGGTCCTCAGCGTACGCTGAGGACGATGCCGACTCGGGTCAGCCACTCGGCTTCCAGGCCGAAGTCGGCCTGAGTCAGCTGGTTGTTTTCCAGCCAGCCATCCGGGAACAGGATGTCGAGGTTGTTCCCGTCGGCGGTCAACACAGGCTGCGGCATCTCTTGGGTGCCGCGAATGTGATGGAACAGGATCGCGAAGCGCAGCAGCACGCACAGACGAATCAGCTTGATGCCTTCATCGCCAAACTCGGCGAACTTGTCCTTGGGAATGTTGCGACGATGGCCGCGCACCAATAGCGCGAGCATCTGTTGGTCTTCACGTGAGAAACCGGCCAGGTCCGAGTGCTCGATCAGGTAAGCCCCGTGCTTGTGGTAGTGATAGTGGGCGATGTCCAGACCCACTTCATGCACCTTGGCCGCCCAGCTCAGCAGCTCACGATAGAGGTCGTCCTCGAGATCCCAAGCCTTTGCCACCTGCTCCAGCGCAGACAGCGCTTTGCGCTCGACCCGCGCAGCCTGTTCCAGATCGACATGATAACGGTCCATCAGCGAGCTCAGGGTGCGTTCGCGCACATCTTCATGGTGATGGCGGCCGAGCAGGTCATACAGCACGCCTTCACGTAGCGCGCCTTCACAGTGGTCCATTCGCTGCAGTTCGAGGGCGTCAAAGATCGCTTCGAGAATGGCCAGGCCTGCCGGGAAGATCGCGCGACGGTCAGGTTTCAGGCCGTCAAAGTCGATCTTGTCCACGTCGCCCAGCTTCATCAGTTTGCGTTTGAGCCACGCCAAGCCTTCTGCGTTGACTTCACCGTTGCCGTGGCCGCCTGCTTTCAAGGCCAGGCCGATGGCGCGGATGGTACCGGACGAGCCGATGGCTTCATCCCACTTCAAGCGATGCAGGGCGTGCTCGATGCTCATGATCTCCAGCCGCGCTGCTGTGTACGCCTGGGCGTAGCGGGCCGGGGTGATCTTACCGTCCTTGAAATAACGCTGAGTGAAGCTGACGCAGCCCATCTGCAGGCTTTCCCGCAGCAGCGGCTCGAAACGTTGGCCGATGATGAATTCGGTACTGCCGCCGCCAATGTCGGCGACCAGGCGCTTGCCCGGTGTGTCCGCCAGCGTATGGGAAACCCCCAGATAGATCAGGCGTGCTTCTTCACGACCGGAAATTACTTCAACCGGATGGCCGAGGATCTCCTCGGCGCGATGGATGAATTCGTTGCGGTTGCGCGCTTCGCGCAGCGCGTTGGTGCCTACGATTCGTACGGCGCCGCTGGGCATACCGTTGATCAGTTGGGCAAAACGCTTGAGGCAATCGAGCCCGCGCTGCATGGATTCTTCGCTGAGCTTGCGCTCATCGTCGATTCCGGCGGCCAGTTGCACTTTCTCGCCGAGCCGCTCAAGGATGCGGATTTCGCCCTGATTAGCTTTGGCAACGACCATATGGAAGCTGTTGGAGCCCAAGTCGATCGCGGCGATCAGCGAGAGATTTTTGGCGGTGGATGGCGACATGGTCAAAGGTCTCGGTCGATAACCCCGACATCGTGCCACGATCCATCACTGCCGCCAAACGGGGCGAGGAAAAGATTGAATGCGCACGCGCAGTTCTAGCGCGGTCGCGGGCAAGCATCGTCCTGTGGGAGTGAGCTTGCTCACGAAAGCTCAATTTCAGTCGCTGAAGAGGTTGTGACTGTCCCAGCCTCTTCGTGAGCAAGCTCACTCCCACAGGATGCGTGCCGTTGGCAAGAGCGCTCATAAGGCCTTTAAGCCTGTTCGACGGACCCGATGAAGTTCGCCAGCTCAGGCGTTTTCGGGTTGGCCATCAATTCCCGCGGATCGCCCACCTCGTGCACTTTGCCCTGATGCATGAACACCAGCTTGTCGCCGACTTCACGGGCAAAGCGCATTTCGTGGGTGACCATGATCAGTGTCATGCCGTCTTTCGCCAGTTCGCGCACCACGCTCAGCACCTCGTTGACCAGTTCAGGGTCCAGGGCCGAGGTGATTTCGTCGCACAGCAGCACTTTAGGCGACATCGCCAGGGCACGGGCGATGGCGACGCGTTGCTGCTGGCCGCCCGACAGGCGATCTGGAAACGCATCGAATTTTTCGCCGAGCCCTACGCGCTTGAGCATCTCCTTGGCCAGTTTGGTCGCCTCTGCCTTGGAAACCTTCTTGACCACCTGCGGCGCAAGCATGACGTTCTCGCCGACCGTCAGGTGTGGAAACAGGTTGAACTGCTGGAAGACCATGCCGACCTTCTGCCGAAGGCTGCGCAGATCCGCGCGGGCGGCGTCCAGGTATTCGCCATCGACTTCGATCACGCCGTCGTTGATCGACTCAAGGCCGTTGAGCGTGCGCAGCAAGGTGCTTTTGCCCGAACCGCTGCGACCGATGATCGCCACGACCTGACCTTCCTCGACGGTGAGGTCGATGCCTTTGAGGACGTGGTGGTCGCCGTAATATTTATGCAGGGCGGAAATTCTAAGCAGAGGCATGAAGTCTCCTTTCCAGGTAGCGCGCGCTGAGCGACAACGGGTAGCAAAGCAGGAAGTAGCCCAGGGCGACGAAGCC
>Ga0308163_10002472_pt1 | contig 16912 bp, 17 predicted proteins | sample PhyTR1_FD_201037 | JGI IMG/M metagenome (GOLD analysis project Ga0308163, IMG submission 201037) | Phyllosphere microbial communities from UC Gill Tract Community Farm, Albany, California, United States - DLSLT.R1 | ecosystem: Host-associated > Plants > Phyllosphere > Unclassified | place: USA...
CTGCCATTTCTACCAGTACAATCACATTATTGAATTTGGCAATAAGCGGATAACCTGGGTGGGTACCATTTCTCCGGGTGCTGATCAGTACCGGATATGCCGTCAGGCCCGCATTGTTCAGCATGCCCATGAGTATCAGGTTAATCTCTGCGGCATTACCAGATTTTTTTTCCATCACGGCTTTATGGCTTGCTGCTTTGGTGTAATCACTGTAATTCCCGTCCCACTTGATGTTCTTCTTTACATAGTCGAAGATCAGGTTCATCTTTTTCTGCGGATCGGTTTCCGTGCTGATAATTCCTTTTACCATATCCCTGCTGTAGCTGTCCCTTTTAATAAACCCGCCAAAGTTTTCATGCTCCATCAGCTCCTCCACAATCTTCTGCCAGGTAGATCCGTAATCTTTAAAGCCGCTGCTGGGAAAGTTAGAAGAGCTCAACTCAAAACCCATTTTACCTACATAATCTTCCATCGTGGTAATAAAGTTTTCTTCTTTAATAGCCGGGATGTTTTCTGCATAATAATCATTACGCATAGCTTGAGCGGTAACCGTTCCTGAGTTGGTGGTGTTTGTGGATGGTATGTATAGACTTTGCGAAACCTGTACGGGTTTCATTGCCTGGATATTGATATATCCCGTAGCATCAAGCTTGTAATTATAATACTGCGGCATGGTAAAGGAGAGGTAAGATAGTTTGCAGGGATATCCACTCTGAAAATACCAGTCGTCAATTTTAAAGATAAAAGGCGATTTGGTTTCGTAATTAAATTCGATTACAGAACCTTCTTTTACATTTGGCAGCGTCAGCTTTTTAATGGTGTAATTTTTATCCAGCTGACTGCTGAATTTGGCATCACTGGTCATTTTGCTGACTACAATTTTGCCATCCACCATGTTATAGGTTGCCCCGCTGGCAAAGCCCAGTTTTTCTTCGCCTCCATTACTTCCCCTGTAAAGGTGCAGCTCCAGGTTAGCCAGGTCGTAAGCATTTTTATTGATGATTTTGTAGCGCACGTGTCGTTCAAATACAGATTCCAGGCTTCCCGTAGCGGTACTTACTGCAAAAGTGATTTTTCCGGAGTCAAATATTTTCACGGCAGCGGCCGATGAATCTGCGCCAAAAGGTTTTGTTTCGAAATCAGCGGCGGTTACTTTACCAAATTTGGCGATCTTGAGGTCAGCCACAGTTTTTTGCGCATTAGAGTTAATGCTGACCGCAAAAACTATAACGGCCAGGAGAGAGAGCATCTTGTACATAAACAGTTATTAGATATGCAATAATAACAGATAATTTCCTTTGCAAAAAATAAATTAAAAAATATTTAAGCAGCACAAAATCCTGATCAATATTACCATAGCAACATGATATTGTCAATTTTGCTGTATAATAAACCAAATACTTAAAACAATTTCGGATTAGCAATTATTTGTGTAGATTTGCCCGGCAAGTAATAACTCCTAAAAATTATTTGCTATGCAACTCGATCCCCAAAAATTTATTGCCGAAGGACTGACATACGATGACGTATTATTGGTTCCAGCATATTCCGAAGTGCTTCCCCGCGACGTTGATACCGGAAGCTACCTTACAAAAAATATCCGAATTAATGTTCCTATTGCATCAGCAGCAATGGATACAGTTACCGAAGCAGGCCTCGCTATTGCCATAGCACAAGCAGGCGGAATAGGTATACTTCATAAAAATATGAGCATTCAGCGTCAGGCTGAAGAAGTGAGCAAAGTAAAACGTTCTGAAAGCGGAATGATTCAGGATCCGGTTACCCTGCATGCTGATGCAGTACTGGCAGATGCTTTCCAGATCATGACTAAATTTAAAATTGGTGGTATCCCGGTTATTGACAATGACAATAAACTGGTAGGGATTATTACTAACCGCGACCTGCGTTTTCAGAAAGATATGCAGCGTAAGGTTGCCGAAGTAATGACCCAAGATAACCTGATCACTGCACCAGAAGGTACCACTTTATTGCAGGCAGAAGAAATCCTGCAGGATTACAAAATCGAGAAATTACCGGTAATCTCTACAGAAGGAAAACTGGCCGGATTAATTACGTTCAAAGACATTCAGAAATATAAAAATTACCCTAAGGCCTGTAAAGACGAACGCGGACGTTTACGCGTTGGTGCGGCGGTGGGCGTAGCTGCAGACAATATAGACCGCGTAGCTGCACTTGTAGCTGCAGGTGTAGATGTTGTAACTGTAGATACGGCACATGGCCACTCTAAAGGGGTAATTGATATGGTAAAAGCCATTAAAGCAAGATTCCCGGAACTGCAGGTAATAGCAGGTAATATTGCCACTGCAGATGCAGCAAGGGCATTGGCCGAAGCTGGTGCAGATGCTGTTAAAGTAGGTATCGGACCAGGTTCAATTTGTACAACCAGGATTATTGCAGGTGTGGGAGTGCCTCAGTTATATGCTGTTTACGAATGTGCCCAGGCGCTGAAAGGCACAGGCATCCCAGTTATTGCCGATGGAGGGATCAAACAAACCGGCGATATTGTAAAAGCACTGGCTGCCGGCGCAAGTTCTATTATGGCAGGTTCATTATTTGCAGGTGTAGAAGAATCACCAGGTGAAACAATCATTTACGAAGGAAGGAAATTTAAATCTTACCGCGGTATGGGATCTATTGAAGCTATGCAGCAGGGATCTAAAGACCGTTATTTCCAGGATGAAGAAGATGTGGTAACCAAACTGGTTCCCGAAGGTATTGTTGGAAGGGTTCCTTATAAAGGTACTTTAGGCGAAGTAATTTACCAGATTGTTGGTGGTTTAAGAGCAGGAATGCACTATTGCGGTGCTGCTACCATTGAAGAACTGCAGCAAGCTAAATTTGTACGTATTACTGCTGCAGGGATGAGAGAAAGTCATCCACATGATATCTCGATCACTAAAGAAGCACCAAATTACTCACGCTAGTTTTTTATAGCAGATTAAGCATAGATGAAATCCTTTCAACGCAAGTTGGAAGGATTTTTTTGTGATCAAAAAACTGAATTATTTCTTAAATTAATGTGTAAATAAAATATTAATTAATTTATTTGTTTTTCTTGGTGTGTGTTGCGAGTTTTACATAATTAAAGAAGGCAAATAAATGCTGACTGGTTTAATTTAAATCTATGCTAGTATCAGATCAAGGGGTTTATAAACCTGTTCAAAAAAAGGAACCTCAACCTAACAAACCATTTGGCAACAAGGCTGATGATATAAGGGCCATTATTGAAGGAGCATTAATTGGTGGTTTTGGCGGGATACCGTTAGGTGAAAGTTTCGGTTTCTGGGGCTGCCTTGCCGGGAGTTTATTTGGGGCAGGGGTAACAGGTTATGGTACTTATAAAGATTTGTTAGAAAAAGTAGATACGCGGGCAGGAAATAATGATTAGTAGAAAGGTAAAATGATCATAATTATTGTTGTACAATGTCAAACAAAGTCTTACATATAAAGAATCCAACTAAAAGTCTTTTAGCTTTCGTGAGAAAACTTGGGGCAGATAAAGATGCCAAAAAACATGCGTTGTTTGCTTCTAAAAGTAAGTATTTTAAGGCAAAATAAAAGGCCGGTAATAGAAGTTTGATTTTAAAGTTTAAGTACTTTTGTGTTTAACTATTTAAGCAAATGGCGAAGCAAAATCAAAATAGCTTTGCCTGGTAGAATCAATATATTATGAAATCAATTTGTGTGTACTGCGGTGCCAATTTTAATGGCGATCCGGTATTAAGGCAAGCCATATCAGATCTGGCACAGGTATTTGCTGATCAGGATATCCGTTTAGTTTATGGAGGTGGCAGTGTGGGTGTAATGGGCATTATTGCCGATGACGTATTAGAAAGAAAAGGGTCGGTAACCGGCGTTATCCCCCAATTTCTGCTAGACCTTGAAGTTGGCCATAAAGAGGTAACCGAACTCATCGTTACCGAAAATATGCACCAGCGTAAACAGAAAATGGCCGATCTGTCTGATGGCTTCATCATTCTGCCGGGTGGCTTCGGTACCTTAGAAGAATTCTTCGAAGTACTTACCTGGTTACAGTTAGGTCTTCACAATAAAGCAATAGGCGTATTAAATGTAGGTGGATATTACGATCACCTGTTTGCGCAGCTTGACACAATGGTAGAACATAAATTCTTAAAGCCCAACAACAGGGCATTGGTATTGAATTCTGCAGATCCTGCTACACTGGTTGCAGAAATGCAGTCTTTCCAGGCTAATCCTGATGAGGTATGGTTTAAAGACCGTAACCTTACTTAACCAACAATACAGCAGGTAGTGTATACCATACAATAAGGCCCCCTGGGGCCTTATTTTTTTATCAGACCATTTGTAAAATCTGAGGGATTACTTATATCTTGCCTTTATGGACATTGAATTCAATAAAAATGAAGACATCAATAAGCAGCTTGTTTACGATCTGAAAACAAGGCTTAAGAAAATATACAAAGGTGGGGGAGATAAGAGTGCGGCTAAACAGAAAGAGAAAGGCAAAATGCTGGCGCGCGAAAGAATAGCTTATCTGATTGATAAAGAAACAGAATTCCTTGAAATTGGTGCTTTTGCTGCCGAGGGTATGTACCAGGAGCAGGGCGGCTGTCCATCTGCCGGTGTGGTATGCGGTATTGGTTATGTATCTGGCAGGCAATGTATGATTGTTGCCAATGATGCCACCGTGAAAGCCGGCGCATGGTTTCCTATGACGGCTAAAAAGAACTTACGGGCACAGGAGATAGCCATGGAAAACCGCCTTCCGGTTATTTATCTGGTAGATAGTGCAGGGGTTTTCCTGCCTATGCAGGATGAGATATTTCCAGATAAAGAACACTTCGGCAGGATGTTCAGAAACAACGCTATGATGTCGGCCGAAGGTATAGTTCAGATCTCTGCGATTATGGGCTCATGCGTAGCTGGTGGAGCTTACCTTCCCATTATGAGTGATGAAGCTATGATCGTTGAAGGCACTGGCTCTGTATTTCTTGCAGGCTCCTATCTGGTCAAATCTGCTATTGGCGAAGATATTGATAACGAAAGCCTGGGCGGTGCTACTACCCATTGTGAAATTTCTGGGGTTACAGACTATAAGCACAAAGATGATCCAACTTGTTTAGACAGTATCCGTAACATCTTGAGTATGCTGGGCAAACCTGATACTGCCGGCTTTAACCGTGAAAAACCTGCAGCGCCCCGGCTCAATCCCGAAGAGATTTACGGTATTTTACCAGAGAACCGGGAGAAGCAATACGATATGCATGAAATTATTTACCGCCTGGTAGATAATTCTGAATTTGAAGAATATAAAAAACCATACGGCCAGAGCATTATCTGCGGTCTGGCCCGTATAGATGGCTGGGCAGTTGGCATTGTGGCCAACCAGCGTAAGGTGGTGAAATCTAAGAAAGGTGAGATGCAGTTTGGCGGTGTAATTTATTCAGACAGTGCAGATAAGGCCGCACGATTTATCATGAACTGCAATCAGAAAAAAATCCCACTGGTTTTCTTACAAGATGTAACCGGCTTCATGGTAGGCAGCAGATCAGAGCAGGGTGGTATTATTAAAGACGGCGCAAAAATGGTTAACGCGGTTGCCAACTCTATAGTGCCCAAATTCACTATAGTAATAGGCAATTCGTATGGTGCCGGTAATTATGCCATGTGTGGCAAAGCTTATGATCCCAGGTTGATCTATGCCTGGCCTACGGCAAAAATTGCCGTAATGGGTGGTTCGCAAGCCGCAAAAACGCTGCTCCAGATTCAGGCTGCTTCGCTAAAAGCAAAAGGTGAGACCATCACCCCAGAAAAAGAAGCAGAGTTACTGAAAGAAATTACTGACCGGTACGACAGCCAGACCACCCCGATATATGCCGCATCCAGACTTTGGGTAGATGGCATAATTGATCCCCTGGAGACCCGTAAAGTTATTTCTATGGGTATTGAAGCGGCCGAGCAATCGCCAATAAAAAGACAATTCAATGTAGGAATTATCCAGACCTAATCCTTAATTTTATGCTTATATGAAAAGGATCGCTTTCTGTTTGTTAATTCTCCTTAGCGGCCTGACTTCCTACAGTCAGGTCAAATCTATCATGCTGGACAATAAAGACCAGATCACCCAGGATTCTACACTTGCAGCTACTTACGCAGTATTTGGTAAATTAACCGGCGATAGCCTTTACACCTTTAAAAAGTTTGACTGGGACGGTATTCTACTGGCTTCCGGAACTTTTAGAGATGATAGCCTGAAAGTGCCACAAGGAAAGTTTACTTATTACAGCTGGATTACACCTGATAATAATACTGTAAATTATACCTACGATATCAAAGGCAAGGAAAGGTTTGTATCCCTTACCGGTTCTTTTAAGGACGGGCAATTGCATGGCCGGTGGATCAGCTTTTATCCGGATGGTATTATGAAACAGGTGATCACTTATTATAAGGGTATTAGCCATGGGGCTTTTCAATTTTTTGATACCAGGGGCAAACTGCAGGTCTCCGGCTTATATATCAGTGGCCAAAAGCATGGCGTATGGATAGTTGACGGGGGAAAGCAGGAAAACATTTACGACCATGACAAGCTGATTTCTACCCTTCGCGGCAAGAAGTTGCGCGATAAGCAAGCACAAAGTAAAATTGTGAACTAAGCAGCCCTTAACTTTTGTGCATACGCCCATTAAAGCTTAAATTTGTATTACCAAACAACCTTTTGGTGCGCCGGTTCCTGCTGAAGGAAATGGCGTTAATTTAAATATATGATGAATACTTCTCAAGAAATAGAACACGTTCAGTGCCTGATTATAGGTTCAGGTCCGGCCGGATATACCGCTGCTATATATGCTGCACGTGCAGACCTTAAACCGATACTTTATACAGGTATGGAAGCTGGTGGTCAGTTAACGCAAACTACCGATGTTGATAATTTTCCAGGATACCCTCAAGGTATCATGGGTCCTGAAATGATGGAAGATTTCCGTAAACAGGCTGAGCGTTTTGGAACTGATATCCGTTTTGGCTATGTAAGTTCTGTAGATTTCTCATCTACACCACATAAAGTTGTGGTAGATGAGATAAAAACTATTACTGCAGACACCGTAATTATTTCTACTGGTGCTACAGCAAAATGGTTAGGCCTTCCAAGTGAGCAGCATTATAACGGTTTTGGTGTTTCTGCCTGCGCCGTATGTGATGGTTTCTTCTTTAAAGGCCAAGATGTAGCTATTGTTGGTGCGGGCGATACTGCTGCAGAAGAAGCTACCTACTTAGCTAAATTATGTAAAAAAGTATATATGCTGGTTCGCCGTGATGAGTTCAGGGCTTCTAAAGCAATGGTACACCGTGTGCTGAATACACCGAATATAGAAGTAATTTATAATTCTGAAGCCAAAGAGGTTTTAGGAAATGGCAAAAACGTAACTGGTTTAAAAATCCAGAATAATCAAACCGGCGAAGAAACTGATCTTGAAGTCGAAGGTTTCTTTGTTGCTATCGGGCACAAGCCTAATACAGATATCTTTAAAGGTCAGCTGGAAATGGATGACACCGGGTACCTGAAAACTATTCCGGGTACTACCAAGACCAATATTGAAGGGGTATTTGCCGCAGGCGATGTTCAAGACCATTATTACCGTCAGGCTGTAACTGCAGCGGGATCTGGATGTATGGCTGCATTAGACGCAGAACGCTACCTTGCTGCAAGAGAACATGAAGTGAACGTTGTTTCTGAAGGTATATAACCTTAAGCTTTTAATACATATGAAGCCTGCTACGCAAATAGCGGGCTTCTTTATTTACCTTATTTTAGCTTTGCTGCCTTAGTTTTCAATGATCTAACATAAGTAATTTACGGTTTTTGGCGCGATATAGGAACCTATATCACGCCAAAACTATCAAAAAATAGTATGTTTTGGCGTGATATAGCAATCTATATTACGCCAAAATGATCAATTTTCATTATTTTTGTATGCATAGCAAAGGTAATATGGAACAGGTAATTGGAAGAACTGAAGAAAAAAGACTATTACAAAAAATAGAAAAATCGGGTGAGTCAGAACTTTTAGCAGTATATGGCCGGAGACGTATTGGTAAGACATACCTAATACGAAATGGCTTTAGTAAAATGCCCGCCTTTGAGTTTTCAGGAATTCATCACGCTACTTTAGATCAGCAGTTAGAGGGTTTTAGCTTAGCGTTAACAGCAGCTGCGGGAGGATTACCACTCGCTAAACCAGTAAGCTGGTTACAAGCCTTTGAAATGCTAAAGCAATACCTAAATCCATTACTATCTAAAGATAAAACTATCATTTTTTTAGATGAATTTCCCTGGATTAATACCCCAAAATCAGGTTTTTTACCTGCCTTTGAAAATTTCTGGAATACCTGGGCTTCAAAAGAAAAAAAACTTGTTGTAGTAATCTGTGGATCGGCAGCATCCTGGATGATCAAAAAGGTTATCAGAAATCGTGGCGGCCTGCACAATAGGGTAACGCGTAGAATGAGGCTTCTTCCATTCACTCTAGGAGAAACAGAGGCTTATCTTAAATACAGAAAAATCAAACTCGATAAGTACCAACTTTTGCAACTTTACATGGTTATGGGTGGAATTCCACAATATTTGAAAGAGATTGAAGTGGGAGACAGCTCTGCTCAAACCATAGATAAACTTTGCTTTACAAAGGACGGCATTCTGCAGGATGAATTTAAAAGTTTATATCATTCATTGTTTGACAGTGCACAAAATCACATAGATATTGTAAAAGCACTCGCCAAGAAGTCAAAAGGCTTAACTAGAAAAGAGGTTATAGAAGCCTGTAAACTAACTTCAGGTGGCTATACTACGCAATTATTAGATGAATTATCGGAATCTGGGTTTATCAGTTCGTATGTGCCGTTCGGCAAGTCAAGCAGTGCTGCATTATATAAATTAACAGATGAATATTCGTTGTTTTATCTCAAATTTATTGATGGGAGTAAGGCAACTGGAGAGGGGACTTGGCTGCGATATTTAACAGGTAATTCCTGGTCAAGCTGGAGTGGTTATGCATTTGAAGGAATCTGTATGAAGCACGTTTCACAGATTAAAAAATCTATTGGTATAAAGGATGTCTTTGCTGATGTCTCTGTTTGGCAATATCAGCCAAAAGACAAAGGAAATAAAGGTGCGCAGATAGATCTATTGATAGATAGGAATGATTCCTGCATCAATATATGTGAGGTAAAATTTTCTGCAAACCCTTTCGAGATTTCAAAGGCTTACGCCAAGGAGTTAGAAAGTAAGCTCAGTGTATTTCAACAGCAAACTAAAACCAGAAAGACGCTTTTTTTAACTATGATTACTATATATGGAGTTCAGAACGTACAAAACCATGTAGGATTAGTTCAGAAAGAAGTAACCATGGAGGCATTATTTGACTAATACTATTATATCAAATCTTTTCGCCTCAAACTTTGCCTTGTCATAAATAAACATTGTCCGTATTTTTGGATATAGTCAAAAGGTCAATAAAAGATGGAAAACACTAAACATACATTTGATCTGGCGGAATTGGAACTTCTTAAGGAAGGTTTAAAACGCACTTACATAGAGCGATTTGAAATGGCTACCCGTCTATACAAAGTGCAGCAGACTATGAAAAAAGCCACTATTACTCACAAACCCTTTATTAGCAAGTAGGCAGTGGATAGCTTTGACGAAGAGATTCTAAAATTCTGGAAAGCCCTTCAGGATAGAAAGGTACAATATATCATGGTTGGTGATTACGCCACAAATTTACATGGCTATCAACATTTCACGGTAAATTTAGATATGTGGCTTAAAGACTCATTAGAAAGCCGTCAGCATTTGCGCGATGCCTTTATTGATTGTGATATGGGTGATTATCCTATGCTAGAATACATGCAATTACCTGTCGCAACGTTTTCTAAAAGGCAATGTGGGCGAGGCCAAGTTGTCCGCTCTTGATCTGCTCCACCAGAATACAAATGTTACCAATAGGTTTGGCGCAAACAGCTTCATTACCACATCAAGGAACGTGCTCCAGCAGTATTTTATGTTGTCCCTTTCCTACTATCCAAGACATTTCGGTAAGGAATCCAGATAGTTCTGGCAGGGTACTTACTAAGCTACCTGTCGCAATATTAATCTAATTTATCAGATTATAACATCATTATATCTCTTAATTTTCTACGAAGTGGCTTAGAGTGTTTTAGAACACAAGAAAAGCGGATTCGAACACGTAGGAGGAATTAAATGGACTGAACTTAGCATCATAATTAAATGCTAAATAAATATGAAAATAGTTGTGACAGGTTCATTAGGCAATATCAGCAAGCCACTTATCCTGCAATTGATCAAAGAAGGACATCAGATTACCGTAATCAGCAGTTCGGTAGCAAGGAAAGCAGAAATAGAGCAAATGGGAGCAAAGGCTGCGATCGGCGAATTAGAGGACGTCATTTTTCTAACCAAAACTTTTGAAGGTCAGGATGCTGCCTACTGTATGCTTCCACCCTTTAATTTTTTCGGCGATCAGAATCTAGATTATCAGGAACAAACGTTGAAAATCAGTACAAATTATGTTCAGGCTATTCAAAATGCGGGCATAAAAAAAGTAATTCATCTCAGTAGTGTTGGTGCTGAAAAACCAACCGGGGCAGGAGTCTTAGTTTTCCACTACGTCGCAGAGTGTGTTTTTAAGCAACTTCCACCTGACGTAACTGTTACCCATATTCGCCCAGGTTCTTTTGACTATAATTTGTATGCCTATATGGATATGGTTAAGGGCAAAGGGTTTTTGGAAGGTGTTATCGGCAAGTTACTCTACCTTAAACATTATGGTCTGAAAGGTCTTTTAAAAGGATTTTCCGGAATTATATTATCAAATTATGGAGGAACCGACAAAATTGCATGGGTATCGCCCATCGATATTGCAACCGCCATTGCTGAGGAAATTAACGCTCAACAAAAAGGTAATAATGTAAGATATGTTGCCAGTGAAGAACTTACATGTCAGGAGATAGCCTCTGTTTTGGGAAATGCCATTGGAAAGCCTTACTTGAAATGGGTGCTTATCAGCGACAGGCAAATGAGCGCCGCCTTTATAAAAATAGGGGCATCAGAAAAGATTGCCAAAGAATTTACAGAAATGAATGTTGCGATGCATAATGGTAGTTTGTTTGACGATTACTTCAAGAACAGACCAGCCAGGCTGGGCAGGGTAAAAATAAAAGATTTTGCAGCAGAGTTTGCCATAAAATACAATCAACAATGAGACATCTATTTCTAACAATTTTATTCCTTAATTTTACAACAATGTTATTTTCACAATCAAAAGCCGATGATATTATTGGCGTCTGGTACAGTCCAATAAAAGAAGGCAATGTGCAGATATTTAAAAGCGGTAATAAATATTATGGTAAAATAGTCTATTTAAAAAATTCCGTCGATAAGGAGGGGAATCCTGTTTTAGATGTCAACAATCCAGACAAAGAAAAACGAAAAATGCCTTTGGTCGGAATTCTTTTATTAACAGAAATTACATTTGATGGTAAGAAGAACAGCTGGAAAGGAAAGCTCTATGATTATGATGGGGAAAAGGGCAATACCTACGATTCTTATCTTACCATTACTAAAAGCGGCAAACTCAATATTAAAGGCTTTTGGGGTCTTTCTTTCTTCGGGTTAAATCCCGGACTTACTTTAGAAAGAGTTGATGTGGAATAATCTTATATTTAAACTTGTAAACTAAACGGCATGATTTTGCAGCAGCCCTACAGAATAAAAACCATCAAAGAATACCATAAAATATTGGGTGTAGGTAATCCTGAACATCCGATGATAAGTGTCATAGACCTTGCTCAAACAACACCTTACAAAAGTGATGAAAGTATTAAGGTGATCTTTGATTTTTACATTATCTCGCTTAAAAAGGTGGAGGTTGGAGATGTGCAGTATGGCTATGGGCAGCAAAAGTATGATTTCGATGACGGCATCTTGTTCTTTATATCTCCTAATCAGATATTTTCATTTAAAGCGGCTGATGATTTTAAGAGCTCAGGAAGTATGTTGCTTATTCATCCAGACTTTTTATGGGGTAATTTATTAGCTAAAACCATCAAAAGATATGAGTTTTTCAATTATGCGATAAACGAAGCTCTTTTCGTTTCCGAGAAAGAAGAACTTGTCTTAAAAAGTTTTATCAAAAATATTGAGCAGGAATATCACTCACACATTGATAAATTCAGTGAGTCCATCATCATCTCTCAAATTGAATCATTCCTCAATTATTCAAACCGATTTTATATGCGTCAGTTTCTTACACGTAAAATATCAGGAAGTCGGATCCTGGATAAATTGGAAAAAATTCTTGATGACTATTTTAATGATGAGAAGATTATCAATAAGGGCTTACCGACCGTACAGTATATCGCTGGACTTCTTAATTGTTCTCCCAACTATTTAAGCGGAGTCTTGAAAACCCTTACCGGTCAGAATACCCAGCAGCACATTCACGAAAAGATCATCGAAAAGGCAAAAGAAAAACTTTCAACGACTACGCTTACTGTTGGCGAAATTGCTTTTGAACTAGGGTTCGAGTACCCACAGTCTTTCAGCAAATTGTTTAAAAGCAAGACCGATCTTTCTCCGGTTCAGTTCAGGGCTTCCTTCAACTAATTTAATACTATCAATTACTTATGGTCGAATTTCCAGCATTATGGAAGTTAGAATTAATGCTTGATTTATTTTGGACTGCTCCGTTTGTTAGTGCAGTTTTATTGCAGCAGTACCTTTTCTAAATTGGCGTCTTAAATATGGCGATGTTTTTAATTAAATGATTTCCGAAACTCCAATGGTGAAAAGCTTGTCTTCATTTTGAAAAATTTACTGAAAGATTGGGGATGTTCAAATCCGAGCTCATATGCGATTTCACTCATTGAAAGATTGGTGGCGGATAATTTTGCCTTTGCCTTTTCAATAAGTTTGTGATGTATGTGTTCCTGAACATTTTTACCGGTGAGCTGTTTCAACATACTGCTCAAATAGTCGGACGAAACATTCATAGCATCTGCAACGATTTTCACGGATAGGAGACCAGTTTCCGGCTTTCCTTCAGCGGAGAAATATTCATTCAGAAAATTCTCAACTTTCGTCAGCATTTGGTGGCTGCTGATTTTTCTGGTGATAAACTGCCGGTTGTAAAAGCGTTCACTGTATTTGAGCAACAGTTCGATTTGAGATACAATCAGACCTTGCGAAAAGCCATCAATATTATCATAATATTCATGCCTTATATTTTCAAAAATATTAAGTATGATCATTTCTTCTTTGCTGGAAAGGAAAAGCGCTTCGTGGGTTGAATAATCAAAAAAAGAATAATTTTTAATATCCTGCGCTAAAGAAGATCCCCATAAAAAATCAGGATGGATTTGCAACAGGAATCCGGATCCGCTGTTTGGCGAATCCGGGGTCCTCTCTATCCGTAAAACCTGGCCGGGTGCAATAAAAGACATAAGTCCTTCATCGAAATCATAAATTTGTTGTCCATAATGCAGCTTCACCCCGATATCCCGCTTTAAAGCAATCGAATAAAAATCCATAACTATATTCACTGCCTGATTATCTTCCGGAAACTGCACTTGAGCGTAATCTACCAGGCTAATTAGCGGGTGCTCAGGTTTAGGAAGTCCTCTGAAACGGTGATATGCGGTAATAGATTTTATTGGAACGATTTCCATAGATACAAATTTAAAAGAATATAGGCCTATTACAGATACAGCAGTTTGAAAAAAGGTTCCCCCTCCTAGTACTGAAAACTAGTTTGCTTAAACTGATTTCGATTTCATTAAGAGTCCAAACCAATCCTCTAAATGCCACGTATGGGTAAGCTTTCCATCCTTTAAATAATGAAATTCGTGCAATGACACTGAAACCTTCTGATGAGTTGGCGGAATTCCCATTATTTCATTCACATGAGTAAACTCCATAGAAGCCCGAACCGCCGCCCGCTCATGGGTGCCAAAGATATCGTGAATAACTACTTCTATATCTGGACATACTTCGAAAAGATACCTCATGATCTCCTGCAGGCCCTTAGGATTGTCTTCCTGGCCCGGGGCCAAAGGAATATCTTTCCAGTCTGGTACACATATTTCATCAAGTATTTCAGGTTGCTTCATTTTGAACGCGCCGTAAAATTTCCTGATGGTTTTTATTTCTGTTTGAGTTAACGCCTTGACTTGTTCGTTTTCTATGTTATCCATTTTTTGTAATGTAGATTAAAGATTAATTGTTAGCGCAGATATTAATTGTTAATGCGGTAATCTGGTTGTATTAAAGATTGGCACCTCCCGAAATTTCGATCCGTTGCGCATTGATCCAGGCTGCAGCATTACTGCATAAGAATGCAACAACGCCTCCAACATCTTCCGGCAGGCCCACTCTTCCTAAGGCCGTTTGCGATGCCAGGTGCTTATTCATCTCTGGATTATCCCGAACAGCACCTCCCATAATATCGGTTTCAATGGCGCCCGGTGCTATCACATTTACCCTAATGTTTCTTTTTCCGAGTTCTTTGGCCTGATATTTTGTTAAGGTCTCTACAGCTCCTTTTAATGCGGCATAAGCTGCAAAACCCGGAGTGGCGAAGCGTGTGAGGCCAGAAGATACATTTACAATACCACCAAAAGAATTGATGTGGGGTAATAGTTTTTGAGTAAGGAAAAACGGTCCTTTCAGGTGCACATTTTCCATTTCTGTGAACTGCGCTTCAGTTATGGTTTCAAAGTCGCTATAGTGAATGAAGCCTGCATTGTTAATAAGGAAATCGAACTTATCAGTGTTAAAATGAGAAAGTAACTCGTTGGTTAACCTTTTTGTAAACTCATTCAATGTCGTAAGATCCGAAACATCAAACTGCAAAGCTATTCCTTTTTGCCCGAGCGCTTCAATTTGTTTAATTACTGCATCTGCAGCTTCTTTTTGACTGTTATAGGTGAAAACTATATCTAATCCATTTTTAGCAAGACTAAGAACCATATCTTTCCCTAGACCGCGGCTCCCACCAGTAACGACTGCAATTTTGTTTTGTAATGACATACTTATTTATATTAATCTGAAGCAAAAGTATGTTGGTGCCGGAAATAGAATTTAGTAGAAACCCGCTAATTCGTATCCAAAAGCGGGAATTTTCTATAATGGTTGAAACCTTGAATCAGAATACCAGTGTTCAATAAAAACTTGAGACATGAATTTCGGTTTATGAGCAATGGATCATTTGAACCACTTAGAATGGAAGTCAATATAAAATCTCCATTTCATGAATGTTATCTTATTTTCAGCTTTGAAATGGAGGGTATGTTATATAATCAAACTTTACCTTAATTCGCAAATTGTTAACAATATCTCTTGTTTTTACGATTAATTGTGGATAGCTTTGTATAGTCAATACCCAAAGGGTAAAGGACATGGCAGGTGACTAGTTCACTCCGATCGCATTGCCTTAAGGTGCGTGCCTCACTTACGAAGTGGGGTTTTTTTTTACATTCTGTATTCCAGATACCATTTTTTATACATTCCTTTTTCACCGTAGTCTACACAGAACGATGTGATCAGTAGGTGATCCGGCTGAATGTTTCGAATGATAATAATGAAAGATTTTTCTTCAAACCAATAAAAGAATTGCTTTTGACCTTCATCATTCATGCGTTCAAAATACTTGACCCTCGGACTGTCTGCGTGTTCAATGATTGGGCGGATCCAAGCTTTCCAAATATTCAATGATTTCCAGTTTGACAGGGGATTTTACTTGCAGCATTTCCATTCTGGACTTATAGGTAATTGCTCCGATGAAAAAGTCCGTGAGTTGAAGTAATTCATTATCATGCGAATGAATGTGCTGAAATGAGGAAAAGGGTGATTGACCGTGATATTGGTTTTGGAAAACTTCCTTGATTTTCTTTAGCCGCTCACTGCCTCTAGTGTCTTTATAGTCTAAAAGAACATTGTACTTATAGTCATCAGGGGGATTGGACTTATTGAGCAGCAAGTAAACTGTTTTGTAATAAAAGTTGTTCTGGTCGCCCTGATTGAACTGGTCATGATCGAGGATTGACTTGTTCTTAATAAGTACACAGCGGAAATCAATGGGAGCAGCAAAAAAAAAGTCAATTAAAGCTTTATACAAAGGCATTCGAGAGAGCGAAACCTTATTCCACTTGATTTCAGTAGGGGAACGATGGTTGAGCTTAAGTGTCTTAATGGCGCTACTCAAACCCAGATAATCCTCTTTTGCAAGCTTTGTGTAACCTAAGCACATGACTTCACAACCATCGTTTTGCAAATGGCAACTTTCATCTATGTAAATATTGTAAGTACTCATAATTGATCTACTTATACTGTCAAGATGCTAAGTTACTATTATTGTTATGAAGTTTCAGATGTGCTAAATTTGACCTTGATGTTATTCTGACAATCATTCTCAAAAAATCTATGTTTCGTTCCAAAATTGGTTGTCACATATTGTTTATTACTGGATCTGCTCGACCAGAAAACAAATGTTACCAATATGTTGTCGCAAACTGCTTCACTACCAAATCAAGAAACATGCTCCAACAGTATTTTATGGTGTCACTTTAATACTATCCAAGACAGTTCGGCAAGGTCCACCGCGTTATCCCCGCTCCGAATTAATATATCCGCCCCCGAAATAGTAGCTGTTGGAAGTTTCTTTGTCATCTGGTGAAACAAAGAACATCCATACGTGTATAAAATCATCTTCATGGATATTCCGCTGCAAAGTACGCCACGATTCCGCTCCAAAGTACACCACGTATACCGGAGCAAAGAACACCAGCATTCCGCTGGAAAGGTTACCAATTATTCCGCTGCAAAGTACACCACTATGCT
>Ga0308163_10002473_pt1 | contig 16908 bp, 14 predicted proteins | sample PhyTR1_FD_201037 | JGI IMG/M metagenome (GOLD analysis project Ga0308163, IMG submission 201037) | Phyllosphere microbial communities from UC Gill Tract Community Farm, Albany, California, United States - DLSLT.R1 | ecosystem: Host-associated > Plants > Phyllosphere > Unclassified | place: USA...
ACCTGGCCGAGGCCACGCGCCGTCATGTCAGCTCCACCATGGAAGCGAAGAAAGGCGATGGCCTGATCTACGTGAACTGCATGGAAAAGCTGACCATGAACGCGCCCAAGGAAACGCTGCGCGTGCGCCTGGCATCGGCACTGGACGGCGGCATCGACGGCATAACGCTGTCGGCTGGCCTGCACCTGGGTTCGTTCGAGCTGATCAAGGATCACCCGCGTTTCCGCGATGCGCACCTGGGCATCATCGTCTCGTCCGTGCGCGCGCTGCAACTGTTCCTGCGCAAAGTCTCGCGCCTGGACCGCAAGCCCGACTTCATCATCGTCGAAGGTCCACTGGCCGGTGGCCACCTGGGCTTCGGCATGGATGACTGGAAGCAATACGACCTGCACACGATCATGGACGAGATCCATGCGTTCGTGAAGGCCGAGCAGCTGGGTATCCCTGTCATTGCTGCAGGTGGCGTGTTCACCGGTTCGGATGCCGTCAGCTTCCTCGAAAAAGGCGCAGGCGCCGTCCAGGTCGCCACGCGCTTTACCGTGACCACCGAATGCGGCCTGCCGGACGACGTCAAGCAGGAATACTTCCGCGCCAGTGAGGAAGACATCGAAGTCAACGGCATTTCGCCGACCGGCTATCCGATGCGCATGCTCAAGAATACGCCGGCTATTGGCTCCGGCATTCGCCCGGGCTGCGAATCGTACGGCTATCTGCTCGATGCGACCGGCAATTGCTCGTACATCAATGCCTACAACCGCGAGGTGCAGGCGCATCCCGAACTGAAAAAAGTCACGGTGATGGACAAGACCTGCCTGTGCACGCACATGCGCAACTTCAATTGCTGGACCTGCGGCCACTACACGTACCGCCTGAAGGACACGTCGCATCTGCTGGCCGATGGCAAGTACCAGATCCTGAGCGCCCAGCACGTGTTCGAGGATTACCAGTTCAGCGTCAACAACGAGATCGCCCTGCCGGAAAAGCAGGAGATCGTCGCGGCGTAAGCGCTTCTTTCGCCGTCGCCGTCCTGTCGCGGCCCTGAAAACGTCATTCCTGCCTGCGGGGGAATGACGTTTTTGCGTTTACGCCCGAATGAACCGCCTTGTCCCGCCCCCGCCCCGTGATCGCCGCTGAATGTGCGCAGGCGCACCGAAGCCGTCTTGCATGAACGTTACGGTAACCATTCCATCAGCGGGGGTGAGCAATGAGCGAAGAGAAAAAGCAGGTCCGTATTACCAAAGCGACGATGCCAGCCGGCGGCTGGGGCTCGGTCGGTGACGTCAGCACGATCCTGACCGACCAGAACGTCGTCGTCAAAGACACGGGCTTACTGCTCAAGCAAAACAAGACCGATGGCTTCGCCTGTGTCAGCTGCGCCTGGGCCAAGCCGGCCAATCCGCATCCTTTTGAATTCTGTTCCAGCGGCGCCAAGGCCACGGCCTGGGAAACCACGAGCAAATCCATCGGCGCCGACTTTTTCCAGCGCCATACGCTGACCGAGCTCGAAGACTGGAGCGATCATCAACTGGAAGACCACGGCCGCCTGACCACGCCGCTGCGCTACGACGCCGCCAGCGACAAATACCTGCCGGTCGACTGGGACGTGGCGTTCAACGAGATTGGCGCGGCGCTGCGCGGCTTCGATCCGAAGCAGGTCGTGTTCTACGCTTCGGGCCGCGCCTCGCTGGAAACGTCGTATATGTACCAGCTGCTGGCGCGCATGTACGGCAACAACAACCTGCCGGACAGCTCGAACATGTGCCACGAAAGCACGTCGGTCGGCTTGCAAAAGACGATCGGCGTCGGCGTGGGTACCGTCAAGCTGAGCGACTTCGAAGACACCGACTGCATCCTGTTCTTCGGCCAGAACGTGGGCGTGAACAGCCCGCGCATGCTGCACCAGCTGCAAGAAGCGCGCAAGCGCGACGTCCCGATCATTACCTTCAACCCGCTGCGCGAGCGCGGACTGGTGAGCTTTACCAATCCGCAGTCGCCGTTGGAAATGCTCACCAGGCAAGAGACTGCGATCTCGACCCAGTACCACCAGGTCAAGCCGGGTGGCGACACGGCCGTGATCATGGGCATGTGCAAGGCGATCTTCGCGCTTGACGATGCGGCGCTGGCCGCAGGCGAACAGCGCGTCATCGACATCGCATTCATCCAGGAACACACCAACGGCTTCGGGGACTTCGAGCAGGCCGTGCGCGCCTGCTCGTGGGAAGCGATCGAGCGCGAAGCGGGCCTGTCGCAAGCGGCGCTCGAAGAGGCAGCGGGCGTGTATGCCAAGTCGAGCGCGGTGCTGGGCGTGTACGGCATGGGCCTGACCCAGCACCGTAACGGCGTGCAGAACGTGACGATGCTCGTCAACCTGCTGCTGTTGCGCGGCAATATCGGCAAGCCGGGCGCCGGCATCTGCCCGGTGCGCGGCCACTCGAACGTGCAGGGCCAGCGCACTGTCGGCATCACCGAAAAGCCCGAACTGGCGCCGCTCGACAAGCTCAAGGAGCAATTCAACTTCGAGCCGCCGCGCGACATGGGCCTGACGACGGTGGATGCCTGCGAAGCGATCATCAAACGTGACCTGCAGGGCTTCATCGGCCTGGGCGGCAATTTCTTGCGCGCCGTGCCGGAAACGGTGCTGATGGAAGCGGCCTGGCGCGAGCTGCCGCTGACCGTGCAGATCGCCACCAAGCTCAACCGCAACCACGTCATCCACGGCAAGGCGGCTTACCTGCTGCCATGCCTGGGCCGGATCGAGATCGACCGTCAGGGCTCGGGCGACCAGTCCGTGTCGGTCGAAGACAGCACGTCGCACATGCACGGCTCGCGCGGGATGACCGAGCCGGCCGCGCCGGGGCTGCTGTCCGAACCGGCGATCGTGGCCGGCATCGCCAAGGCGGCGCTGGCGCCCAACCCCAATGTCAACTGGGACGCCTGGGTGGCCGACTACCGCGTCATCCGCAAGGCGATGGGCGTCACCTTCCCCGAGATCTTCAAGGATCTGAACGAGCGCATGTGGACACCGGGCGGCTACCGCAAGCCACTGGCCGCCGCCGAGCGCATCTGGAAGACCGAGAGCGGCAAGGCCGAATTCACGGTGCCCGAAGAACTGCCGGGCAATCCGAACATGCCGGGTGGCCCCGACATCCTGCGCCTGTTCACCATCCGCAGCGACGGCCAGTTCAACACGACCATCTACAGCAACGATGACCGCTTCCGCGGCGTGCACGGCAGCCGCATGGTGCTGTTCATGAACGCGGCCGACATGGAACGCTATGGCTTGGGCAAGGGCGACGTCGTGGCGCTGCGCACGCATGCGGACGATGGCGTGAATCGCCGCGTCGAAGGCTTGCAGATCGTGCCCTACGATGTGCCGTCCGGCTGCATCGCCGGTTATTACCCGGAATGCAATCCGCTGATCCCGCTGTGGCACCACGCGAAGGAGAGCAAGGTGCCGGCAGCCAAGGCCATTGATGTGCTGCTCGAGCGCAGTCATTCCGCAGCAACAAGCGTGGCATGAACGCGCGTACTTCCTTCCCCGGTGACGGCGGGCCGGACTATCCCGTTGCCAGCAGCGTGCCGGCGGCCTGCTGGCAGGCCGGCGCGAGCGAGGCGCTGGCCGAAGTACTGGCCGAGGAAGTGCCGGTCGCGCTCGTCTACAACGGCATCAGCCACGCGGTGATGCTGGCTTCGCCACAAGACCTGGAAGACTTTGCACTGGGGTTTTCACTGTCCGAGCGCATCGTGCGCCAGGCCGCGGACATCCGCGACATCGCCATCGAGACGGGGCCGCACGGCATCTCGCTGTCGATGGAGATTGCCCCCGGCGCCATGGCGCGTCTGAAAGAAACGCGGCGTGCACGCACCGGCAAGACCGGCTGCGGCCTGTGCGGCGTGGACAGCCTGGCCTGGTTCGAGCGAGAAACGGACCTGATCGATGCCCGCGATGGCGGCGCGCATGGCGTGACGGCGCAGTTCGCGCCCGATGCGCTGCACCGCGCGATGGCCGCGATGGCGGCGCGCCAGCACCTGCACCTGGCGACCGGTGCCGTGCACGCGGCGGGCTGGGCCGATCGCGATGGTGTGCTGCTTACCGTGCGCGAAGACGTCGGCCGCCACAATGCGCTCGACAAGCTGATCGGCGCGGCGGCGCACGATGGCGTACCCGCTGACAGCGGTTTCGTCGTCGTGACCAGCCGCGCGAGTTTCGAAATGGTGCAAAAGGCCGCGCGCGCCGGGATCGCCGTGCTGGCGGCCATTTCGGCGCCGACGGCCATGGCCGTGCGCCTGGCCGATGCAGCCGGTGTGACGCTGGCCGGCTTCGTGCGTGCCGGTCGCCACGTCGTCTATAGCCATCCGCAGCGCCTGACCTGAGCGCAGACGCCAGCGCACGCCGCACGCGCGCGACGCGACAACGATGTTGAACGGGTATAAGCTGAAAGCATGCGCGCAACCAACGCGACGCGATGCGAGAAAGGCGGCCCGACATGTCAGCGTTTGCCCCTGCCGAGCAGGTCAGCTTTCTGGCTGATCAAGCGGGCACCATCACCAGTTGGAACCCGGCGTGCGCCGCGCTGTTCGGCGCTGCTGCAGCCGATGTCATCGGTCAGCCGGTCGCCAGCCTGCTCGACGGCGCCAGCTGGGCAGTCTTGCAAGGCGCGGCCCAGAGCCAGACCACATTGGCGACAAGCGCCGGCCCCCGCCCTGCCAACCTCCACCTCATGTTGCAGACTGGCCGCAGCGGCGCCCCACTCGGCTACAGCATCACCGTCACCCCGGCCGTGATCGGTGTATCGGAAGGCGAGCGGCTCGGCGCGACACCGCTGTCCGCCGTCGTCGACCTGCTGCCGGGCACCTTCTACATCATGAACCGCGAGGGCCGCGTCCTGCTGTGGAACCATAATCTCGAGCGGCTGTGCGAGATGATGCCGGACGAAATTGCCGCCGCCAACGGCATCGCCATGCTCGACCCGCGCGACCGCCCCGGCGCGCTCAGGCAGGTCGAGGCCATGTTTGACAACAACACCGAGATCGCACTGGAAACCGACTACGTCTCGCGCAGTGGCCGTGAAACGCCGATGCTGCTGCGCGGCACCCGCATCGATTGCAATGGGGGCCAGTACATCTTCGGTATGGGCATCGACATTTCCCGCCAGCGCGCACGCGAGCGCCAGCTGGCCCTGTACCGGCGCGCGCTCAATGCGGCGCGCAACGGCGTGATCATCGCCCACGATACGGGGCCCGACCACCTGATCGAATACGTCAACCCCGCGTTCGAACGCATTACCGGCTACAGCGCCGACGAAGTCATCGGGCGCGATTCGCGCTTCATGGCGGCGCCCGGCCTCGACGCCGACGAGCGCAGCCGCATGCGGCGGGCACTGCGCGAACATCGCTCAGTGCATGTCGTGCTGCGTAACCTGCGCAAGAATGGCGAACTGTTCTGGAACGACCTGCACATCACGCCCGTGCACGACGACAATGGCAAGGTCACGCACTTTATCGGCATCATCAACGATGTCACGGCCAGCAAGCAGCGCGCCGAACATGTCGAGACCGACGTCAACCACGACAGCCTGACGGGCCTTGCCAGCCGCACGCTGTTGCGGGACCGGCTCGACCATGCCTTGCACCTGGCCCAGCGTCACCAGACGCTGGTAGCCACGGTGCTGATCGACCTGGACGGTTTCAAGGCCATCAACGATACGTTTGGCCACGATGCCGGCGACGCGGTGCTCAAGGTCGTCGCGCGGCGCCTGCAGGCAGCCGTGCGCGACAGCGATACGGTGGCGCGCATGGCGGGCGATGAATTCGTCCTGGTGCTGGTCGACCAGCCGACCTTGCGCTTCACGCTACGCATGGTCGAGCGGTTGCGCCGCGCGCTGATCATGCCGGTCTCGTTTGGCGGTAACGACATCGACGTGGGCGCGAGCCTGGGCGTGGCGGCCTACCCGCACGATGGCGCGACATCGGCCGGCCTGATCCGCGCGGCCGACATGGCAATGCACCGCGCCAAGCGCCATGGCGGCGGCGTGCATTTCCATTCCCGCGAAATGCACGACGTCAGCGAAGCGCGCGTTGCACTGGCCGACAGCATGCGCAGCGCGCTCGACGACGATCAGCTATTCTTGTTGTTCCAGCCCCGGATGGAAGCGCGCAGCGGCAAGGTGCGGGGGTTCGAGGCCCTGCTGCGCTGGCGCCATCCCGAGCATGGCGTGATGCTGCCGGCGTCGTTCCTGGCCGAAGCCGAAGAAAGCGGGCAAATTGTCGAGATCGGCGGCTGGGTGCTGGACCAGGCCTGCGCCTTTGCACGCGATCTGCGCAGCGCCGGGTATGGCGGCCTGCCGGTGGCGGTGAACGTGACGCACCGCGAATACAGCCGGCCCGATTTCATCGCCGGCATTGCCCGCCGCATGCAGGATGCCGGGTTGCCGCCTGGGAGCCTCGAAATCGAGATCCCCGAAGCTGACCTGATCCGCAATCCAGGCCTGGGGCGCGACCTCGCGGCGCAGTTGCGCGCGACAGGCGCAATGCTGTCGGTGGACCACTTCGGGCAAGGAATCTCCGATCTGGCGTTCCTGCAGCAGTTATCGGTGCGCCAGGTGAAACTGTCACGCAAGGCCGTGCACGACATCGCCGACCATGGCCGCAAGGGTGCGCTCGCCAGGACCCTGATCGACATCGGGCACAATCTCGATATCACCGTGGTGGGCGAAGCGGTGGAAACCGAGGCGCAGGTCGACTTTTTGCGCAGCCACGGTTGCGACCAGATGCAAGGGCAATGGTTCAGCGCGCCACTGTCGGCCGCCGCCGCGCACGCGTTCCTGAAGGATCGCCAACATGCGTTGTAGGGTGGACGGGTTCCCCGTCCACGCGTTCAACAAACGTGATTGCGCCACACATTTAACTTGAGTCGAACGCGTGGACGGCATAGCCGTCCACCCTACGGCAATCAATGTGGCCAATTAAACGAATCGTAACACCCACCCGTCCATTCCCCGATTTGTGCAGGCTGTCGCAGGATACTGGCCCTGGCGCGCACGGCGCGTTAAAGTTGCATCATTCCAACGGCCGCCGTTTCGGGCCGATGCAACATCATCCGACGATCGACAACGCCATGCAAGCACGCAGCACGACACAGCACCATCTGGCCGGCACCCTGTCCTGGCTCTACCGCGCCTTCGACGGCGTGGCGACCTGGGTCACCCAGCTGTCATGGTGGAAGTTTCTTCTTTTTGCCGGCCTGACCCTGACTGCTGCCGGCATCCTGCAGGAAGAACTGTTCAACGGCCCGGCCGAAGAAGAAATTGCCCGCGCCGAGCGCGAATCCGGCCGCCGCAGCGACGCCAGCATCCTGATCGACGAGAGCGGCATCCGGTTCAATCCCCGCACCAGGACCCGGGCAGCAGAAACAGCACCGGCGACGACACCGGAAACGCCCGCAGTGCCCGAAGTGCCGGACGCGCCCGATGCACCACCGGGCCCGCCAGTGACGGCGCCGGCGCCCTCCTCGACCGCCGGTGCCGTGAACATTTCGCCGGGCAGCGACTCGGTCCACATCGAATTGCCGCCGCAAATCGGCGAAGAACTGTCGAACGCGATCGAAGCCGCCGTCGAAGACGCCGCCGAACAGAAAGTGTCGCGCTATCACAAGCAGGCTTCCACCTGGTTCATGAACTTCGTCGTGCTGTTGCTGCTGGCGCTGTTCGGCACCAAGGCGCTGGTTGGTGGCAAGAAGCGCGCCGACGCCGAAGCCCAGGTGGCCAACGCAGCCGCCGAGCGCGAAGCGATGCAGCGCCAGCTGATGGAAACCAAAATGCAGATGATGCAGGCCCAGGTCGAGCCACACTTTTTATTCAACACGCTGGCGTCGGTCGAACACCTGATCCGCGTCGACCCGCCGCGCGCGTCGGCCATGCAACGCAGCCTGATCCAGTACCTGCGCGCGGTGCTGCCGCAGATGCGCGACAACGCCGTCGTGACCGGGCTGGGACGCGAGGTCGACATGGTCAATGCCTACCTGGACTTGCTCAAAATGCGGATGGAAGAACGCCTGACCGTGAACCTGCGCGTGCCGGACGGCCTGCGCAGCGCCGCCTTCCCGCCCATGATGCTGCAGTCGATGGTGGAAAACGCCATCAAGCACGGGCTGGAGTGCAAACCCGAAGGCGGCACGCTGAACATCGTCGCCGAGGTCGTCGACAGCCGCCTGCGCGTGACCGTGGCCGACGATGGCGTCGGCTTTGGCGTGATGCCCAGCGACGGCACCGGCCTGGGCCTGCAGACGATCCGCGAACGCCTGAAGCTGCTGCATGGCGAGGCCGGCTGGTTGCACATCGGCGCCAACAGCCCGACGGGCGTGATCGCGACGATCGAAGTGCCGTACCAGTTGTCCAGGTAAGCAGCTGGCTGGCGGGCGGCGATCGACAGCTTGCCTGTAAATCAGTTTCATTGAATAATCATTCCATCATATTTTCATAACAACACGCTCAAGAGACCATCATGCCCACCGCAATCATTGCCGATGACGAAAGACTGATGCGCGACCAGCTGCGCATGCGCCTGCAGGACGCCTGGCCCGAACTGCAGATCGTCGGCGAAGCGAAGAATGGTGACGAGGCAGTCCAGCTGGTGGGCGAGCTCAAGCCCGACCTGACGTTTCTGGACATCCGCATGCCGGGCAAGACCGGCATGGAAGCCGCGCGCGACATCGGCGACCAGAGCCTGGTCGTGTTCGTCACCGCCTACGACCAGTACGCGGTGGAAGCGTTCGAGCGTGGCGCCATCGACTACGTGCTCAAGCCGACCGAGCCGGACCGCCTGCGGGTGACGGTCGACCGCCTGAAAGAGCGCCTCGAGCGGCCGCAGGCCAATGTGAACGACAGCGTCAGCGCCATGCTGAGCCAGCTGGCCGAAAAGATCGCTTCGCCCAAGCCGAAGCACCTGCAATGGATCCAGGCCAGCATCGGCCAGGACCTGCGCATGATCCCTGTCGAAGACATCCTGTTCTTCCGCTCGGACGAAAAATACACCAGCGTGCAGACGAGCGGCTTCGAGGCGCTGATCCGCAAGCCGGTGCGTGACCTGGCCGATGAGCTCGATCCGTCGTTGTTCTGGCAAATCCACCGCGCGACGCTGGTCAACGTCAATGCCATCGAGGGCGTGACGCGCGATATCCGTGGCCGCCATCTGGTGATGGTCAAGGGCCGGCCCGAAAAACTTGAAGTCAGCCGCAGCTTCCTGCATCTGTTCAAGCAGATGTGACAGCGTTGCGGGGCACGCGTGCGATTGCGCGCCTTGTGACCTCGCAAAGCCCGCAACGGGGCGTGCGCGTAGTGTAGAAGGTCCGGCCCTCGCCCGTGGCCTTTCCTCCCTGCCCGCATGAAACTCCAGCGCACGATGCACCTGCGGCGCAACCGCAGCCTCGACCAGCGCGCCGCCCGCGCCTGTGACAGCCGGCGTATCCTGCACAGCGCCAGCGACGCCATCCTGTCGGTCGGCAACGACACCACGATTCTGCTGGCCAACCCGGCGGCGGCGCGCATGTTCGATACGGGCGTGGCCAGCCTGCAGGGTAGCCCGCTGGCGCGCTTCATCCTGGCACCCGGCGCCGATGCCCGCACCCCGCCCGACTATTTTCCCGCCGGCCTCGGCCGAGCCGGCCGGCGCGCCACCGACTACGCCGTCACCGGCATCCGCAGCGATGGCGAACGCTTTCCCATCGAAGGGTCGATCTCGAGCGTCGAGCTCGAAGGCCGGCCGATCTACACGGTGATCCTGCGCGACGTGTCCGAGCGCCATCTGGTCCAGCAGACGCTGGCGCGTTCGCACGACCAGTTGCGCCAGTTGTCGTCGGCGCTGCAAAGCATCCGCGAAGAAGAGCGCACCCATATCGCGCGCGAGCTGCACGACGACCTCGGGCAACTGCTGGCTTCGCTGCGCATGGACCTCACGCTGCTGGCGCGTGTCGAGCGCTTGCCCGAGGCCAGCACGCCCCTGCTCGGCGGCATGGAAAGCAATCTGCTCACGGCCATCGCGGCGCTGCGCCGGATCGCCACCAACCTGCGCCCGCGCGCCCTCGATGAAGGCGGGCTGTACTTCGCACTGCAGGGCTTGCGCGACGAATTCGCCGAACGCCACGGCATTGCCTGCACCGTCCTCGCCGACGAAGCCGAATTGCGGCTGGACGATGCGGCCAGCACTGCCATCTTTCGCATCGTGCAAGAAGCACTGACCAATATCGCGCGCCATGCGGGCGCGCAGCACGTGTGCGTGACCCTGTACCGCACCAATGGCGACCTGCTGCTGACGATCCAGGACGATGGCCGGGGCATCCGCGCGCAAGACATGGGCAAGGCTGAATCGCTGGGCCTGATCGGCATGCGTGAGCGGGTCTGGGCGATGCAGGGCGACATCACGATTGGCGCCGACGAGCCACCGGGAACACGGATCGATATCGTGCTGCCCATTGCGGGCCATGTCGTCTGACGCCCAGGAACCGGGCACGTCGGTCGTCCTATTGCATAAAAACAACAGTGCCAAGCTGTCATGAACTCGACACATAGTCTCGATAAGATCGCTGTCGATCTGAGTTGATTACAAACTCAACATCTTGTCGAAACCACACTGGAGATCTTCATGAAGTATAAGTTCCTGGCCGCCGCCGTGCTGTCATCCCTGCCACTGTTCGCATCCGCCCAAACCAACGTCCAGATCTATGGCGTGATGGACGCGGCCGTCGCTCTCGAAGACACCGACGTGCCGGGTGAAGACCGTCGTACCACCATCAGCTCGGGCAACCAGTCGAGCAGCCGTCTGGGCTTCCGCGGTACCGAAGATCTCGGCAATGGCCTGAAAGCCCTGTTCAACATCGAAGCCGGCGTTGCGCTGGACACCGGCGCCACCGACACGCAGACCTTCGGCCGCCGCGCCGTGGTCGGCCTGCAAGGCAACTTCGGTACCGTGACCCTGGGCCGTGAGTACTCGCCAATCGCTGCTGTCGCGGCCGCATCGGACATCAACGGTCAAGGCATGTACGGCAGCAACCTGTCGGCCTTCGGCACCAACCGTCTGACCCGTCGCCTGTCGAACTCGATCAACTACAAATCGAACGACCTGTCGGGCTTCGTCGTCAACGCCGCCTACTCGACCGCCGAAAAAACCGTCGACCCATCGGGCGACCTGCTGGGCATCGCGCTGGAATACAAGATCGGCGGCCTGTACCTGGGCGCCGGTTACCACACCATCGAGCGTCTGGCGTCGGGCGATGACAAGGAAATGGCCTTTGGCGCCGGCTACAAATTCGGCGACTTCGAAATCAAGGGTAACTACCTGGAAGCCGAACTGGAAGGCACCACCGCCAGCAACGGCGTCGAGTACAAGAACGCCAACATCGGTGCATCGTACGCCATGGGCGCCAACAAGTTCTTCCTGAACTTCCAGCAGCAAAAGCTGAACAACGGCGCCAAGGGCAACACCGTGGCCGTGTCGTACACGTACACGCTGTCGAAGCGCACCAACTTCTACGGCACCTACGCCCAGCTGAGCAACAACAACCGCGCTGCGTTCGGCATCAACGCATCGTCGAACAACGTGACCCCGGTCTCGAGCGTCCCGGCCATCAGCGCCCTGAGCGCCGATCCATCGGTTCTGACCGTCGGTATCCGTCACGCGTTCTAACCATGGCGCCGCACACGCCGCCAACGGCGGCGTGTGACGGTCGCTATTCGTTCCTGCGCTCGTGGGAATATTCAATGCCGGCGCTGCCGGCATTTTTCATGGCTCAGTTAGCGTTATCTGTTGATGACACTGATAGCAATGCAAAGCAATTGTTCCGGCGAAATAACTCGCTGCCCATCCAGCGCCCAGCGCCAGCCCAGATAATTGCACAGGTAGCGCGACGCCACGCCACGAAACCCCTGTAGCCAGGCCTTGAAGCGCTGGTGGTAGGCATTCACATGCTGCACGTGGATGGCAAGGCTGCCCGGACGCCTTGCACGCACACCGGCGCGCAGGTTGACCGCCTTGTGCGCGATCCTGTGCTTGCGTGCAAAGGCGCGGTAGGCGGGATGGCCGTCACTGACCAGCAAGGCCTGCGGATCGAGCCTGGGCAGCAAGTCACGCTCGAGTTGCGCAGCCTTGAGCGCGCCGCGACCAGTGACGGCATCGACCGTACGGCCCTCGCGGTCGCGCGCAATCAGGATGCAATCGAGTTCGCTGGAAATGCCACGTTTGGCAGCATGGCCGCCGTGATGGCGCGGTGGCCGATCGAGCGTGCGCGAACCTTTTTGTGATTCGAGCAAAAATGTCTCGTCAGCCTCGACGATGCCATTGAGGGCTGCGGGCCGGTCGAGCTTGACCCAATGCAGGAAGCGGTGGCGCCAGCGAAAGGCCGTGTTGCGGTGTACGCCGACCCGGTCTGCTGCCTTGCGCACGGGCAGTGAATCGAGCAGTACCTGCGAATACGCGAGCCATTTGGCCTTGTGCCTGAGCCGCGCCAGCGGCGTGCCGGTGAGGTCGTTGAAGGTGCGGCCGCAGGAGCAGCAGCGATAGCGCTGCAAGTCGTTGGCGAAACCATGCCGGTAGCAGTGCTCGTTGCCGCATCTGGGGCAGCAGCGGCCGGGCGCTCTGACCTCAGTGATGACGGCAACCACCTGATCGAGCCCGGCTGCAGGATGCAGGGCATCGAGCACCTGCCGGCGCTGCGGCTGATTCAGCGAAGGCAGTTTTGCGAACCAGCCCTTGAAACGTGGCGCTTTCATGATCGACTCCTGACGCCGGGGACAGGGGTTGGACCAGTGGACCACTCGTCAGTTCAAAGTTGGTCTCTATTTAACGTTGACTGCGCCTTTTTCATTGTCTGGTCGTTGCCATCTGATCCGGTGCCTGGCTCGTCTTTGCGCCAGATGACCGCTCAGCTCTCCGGACTTGATACGAATTTGAAAACGAGCAGACAAATCCTGTGTCATGCCGTTTGCATCTGATTTTTTGAGCCAATAGTCAATTTAGTCAGAATCATGTCTTTACGCTTGCCGTCCAACGCACCCGACCTAAACTCAATTCTGACTCACGACAACCTCAAACGTGGTCAACGTTTTCCCGACGACAAGGCATCACGCCCTTTTGCGCAAACGCCAGAACAGGCGCCTCTGCCTATATTTCATAAGGAAATATCATGCGCATTTCATCTGTTTTGCTTCCCGCAACCCTGCTTCTCTTCGCCTCGACGTCTGACGCGCAGACTGGTCCCTATCCACAAAATGACACTGCGCCAGTCACGTCCGTGGTTGTCAGTGCAGCCGCGAAGCCGGTTCTGATCAGACCAGACCAGGCCCGGCAAATTGCCGGAAGCTACGATCTGGTAAATGGCTGGCATCTGAAAGTTAGACCGGGCGCCCGCACGATCGATACTAGAATCGACAAACAGCAGCCGATGCGTCTTCTTGCTGTCGCCCCCTACAAATTCGTGTCGGGAGATGGTCGGGTTACCATGGAATTCAATCTTGGCGAATTCGGCGAGGACATGCTCATGACCTACGCACCAGACCCACGCTTCGCTGATATGGTGGTGATCTCGTCTTCTGTTGCGCAGCGCTAGGCCTGCGGCAGAACCCGCGCGCTGGAGATATAAAAAAACCCGCGTCACTCGCGGGTTTTTTCATGCGCCAACCGATGATCTGGTCTTTGCAGTCTCCGGTACCCATGTTTTATGGGTACCGGTGAGCACCTCTCGCGACACCATCACTTTGCTTTGACGTCGCCCTTGCTCTCGGTTTTGGCTGCGGCCTTGGCTTCCTTGTCGGCTTGCGCGACCGCCTTCGCATCGACCTTGCTGACCTTCTTGACCAGCTTGCCGTCGGTCTGCGTGCTGCCTTTCAGATTCTCGTTAGCGACAAATGCGGCTTTCGGGGTCTTGGTGTCCGTACTGGCGTGCGCTTCTGTCGTCGTTGAAGACGTCGACGTGGCTGGCGTCTGGGCGAAGGCGGCGGTGGCGAACAGGCCCGCAATCAGGGTAACAGTCAATTTTTTCATGGTGCAGCTCCTTGGGTGGTTGTTTGGAAGTGCATGTTTTCCATGCTACTGACCAATCAACGATGAGCTTGCCAAACTGTTGACCGACTTAACAAATGCTTACATTTATTGGGTACGATCGGAGCCAGCGCGTTTGCCGGCACGGCGATGCAAGCGCCGCAGTTTATCGGGAACCCGTCATCGGCACGATGGGATTTATTTCCGCTTCGCCAGCGCGCGATCGAGCGCATTGGCAAAATTGCGGCTGTCGGCCTGGCTGAACGCCGCCGGCCCACCCGTATCGACGCCGCTGCCACGCAGTTCTTCCATGAAGGCGCGCATCGTCAGTTGCTGCGCGATCGTGTCCTTCGTGTACCAGTCGCCACGCGGATTGAGCGGCAGGCCGCCCTTGTCCAGCACCAGCGCCGCCAGCGGAATGTCGCCGGTGACGACGATGTCGCCCGGGCTCATGCGCTCGACGATCTCGGCATCGGCCATATCGGCGCCGGCAGGCACCTGCAGTGCGCGGATGAAGCGCGAGCCCGGCACCCGGATCAACTGATTCGCCACCAGCGTGACGGGCAACTGGGTGCGCTCCGCTACCCGGAACAGGATGTCCTTGATGACGCCAGGACAGGCATCGGCGTCGACCCAGATATGCATGACAAGAATGAAGTAAGTGGTTCTGAAAGATCAGTCGGGCACATCACCATTGATGATGAACTGATGAAAAAGCTCATGGTGTGGCCCGGGCTGGACCGACCTGAACGGCAGCCGCGCAAACGCGCCCTGCCAGTAACGCAGCGCACGTTCGTCCTTGCGAAACACCGCAATCAACCACGGCCCTTCGTGACCCGGCACGATCTTGCGCGTAGCCGTCTCGGCCAGGCCGAGACCGCGGTACTTCGGCATGACGAACAGGTCGGCCAATTCCCGTATCTGTCCACCTTCGAACGGGATCCATTCGACCAACACGACACCGGCCGGGTGGCCATCGACCTTCAACAGCCAGGCTTCGTCCACACCGTCCGGTTTGCAGTAGGATGCCACGCCAGCCGGGTCGCACTCATACAGCCCATCTTCCAGCAAGTCTTCGCCGCTCCACTGAGTCGCCTCGAAGTAATAGAACTGCAGCATGCGGAACAACAGCGCCTGATCCGCGCGTGTCGCACGCTCGATCGCGAAGCGACTGTCGGCTGGCTGCAAAGGCACGGTCATTTCAAGCGGCAGGTCAGCACCCAGTAAAATTCCCAGCGCGCCACGCGGATCTCGCGTCCGGCCACGCCCACACGCTTGCGCAGCGCGCTGTCGGTCGGGTAGTTCTTGACGAGTTCATGCTGCTTGCCGTCGGCGTCGAGCTGGAATTCGTGGGTGTTGCCCAGCAAATCGGTGCGCACGGTGACGGCGCTCTCGCCCTCAACATAGTTGTCGTCGAACAGCACCAGCAGCACATCCTTGCCCAGACGCTTTTTCAGCGTCTGCAGCAGGTCGTCCTGCTGCTTGCGGGTCAGGTGCGCCCACAGGCCGCCCAGGAACACGGCCGTGAACTTGTCCTCACCCGCGCCCAGGTCGTCCGGCAGCGCCAGTGCATCCAGCAGGCGGTATTCGACATTGTCCAGGTCCTCGCCATGCATCTGCGCGAGCTCGAGCATTGCGGCGCTGGCGTCGGTGGCGACGATCGACTCGGCGGTCTCGGCCAGCACCTCGGTCCAGGCGCCGCTGCCGCAGCCCAGCTCCAGGATGCGGTGACCGGCCAGCAGCGTGGAAATTTGCTCGCGCGCTTCGTCCAGGTCTTCCAGCTGCTCGTCGGCCACCTCGGCGGCGGCGTTGTCATAGTGCGCGGCAATGCTGTCGTAGTAGGCGATAACCGGATTCTTGTCCATCGGTGTTTCCATTGAAATGTCGTTGTGCATCAAAGTTCGTAATTGTCCCCACCGCGCATGGCCGATTCGACCATCTTGCGATTCAGTGTCGGCGTCAGCAGTTCGATGAAGGTGTACACATAGCTGCGCAGGTAGGCGCCCTGCTTGATCGCCACGCGCGACGTGTTCATGCCGAACAGGTGGCCGACCGGGATCGCGCGCAGGCCGCGGTCGCGCTCGGGGTCGAACGCCATGCCGGCGATGATGCCGATGCCCATGCCCAGTTCGACATAGGTCTTGATCACGTCGGCGTCGATCGCCTCCAGCAGGACGTCCGGGCTCAGGGCGCGCAGGCCGAAGGCGTGGTCGATCTTGCTGCGCCCGGCGAAGGCGGCATCATACGTGATGATCGGGTAGCTGGCGATTTCTTCGAGCGAGATCGCCCGCGACTTGAACAGCGGGTGCTCGGGCGGGGCCACCACCACGTGTTCCCACTGGTAGGCCGGCAGCGTGATCAGGCCGTCGATCGTCGTGATGGCCTCGGTGGCGATGGCCAGGTCGGCCTGGTCGCTCTTGACCATGTCGGCGATCTGCTTCGGATTGCCCTGCAGCAGCGAGAGGCGCACCTTCGGGTACTTCTGCATGAAGGCCTGCACCACTTTCGGCAGCATGTAGCGCGCCTGCGTGTGCGTGGTGGCAATGGTGAAGCTGCCGCTGTCGTGCGCGGCGTATTCCTTGCCGATGCGCTTGAGGCTTTCGATCTCCTGCATGATCAGCTCGACCGACTGCAGTACCAGCCGGCCCGGCTCGGTCAGGCCGCGAATGCGCTTGCCGTGGCGCGTGAAGATGTCGACGCCCAGCTCTTCTTCCAGCTCGATGATCGCCTTCGAGACCCCCGGCTGCGAGGTGAACAGCGATTTGGCGGCGTCGGTCAGGTTGTAGTTCTGGCGTACGGCCTCGCGCACGAAGCGCAGCTGGTGGAGGTTCATTCTGTAAATATTCTTGTTGGCTCTGCGAACAGCATTTTAAGATGCTT
>Ga0308163_10002474_pt1 | contig 16904 bp, 19 predicted proteins | sample PhyTR1_FD_201037 | JGI IMG/M metagenome (GOLD analysis project Ga0308163, IMG submission 201037) | Phyllosphere microbial communities from UC Gill Tract Community Farm, Albany, California, United States - DLSLT.R1 | ecosystem: Host-associated > Plants > Phyllosphere > Unclassified | place: USA...
CTGCGTACCCCTGGCGCTCCGGCCGGCCGCACGTCGGCCGGAGCGCCCCGGCTCGTCCCGAGAGGGAAGTGACATGACCGCACGCACGGACGCCCCGTCCACCACGGACACCCCGACCGGCACCTCCGCAGCACGCTCGTCCGCGAGCAGCACCGAGAGCTCAGCACCCTCCACCACGTCGGCACCTGCCACGACCTCGGCGACCGCCGAGCGTCCGGCCTCAGGCTCCGCGGCTCCTGTCCCGACCGGCAAGCCCACGGCAGCCCCGGCCGCGCGCCGCCTGCGTCTCCCAGACCGCAGCACCTGGGCCACGCTCCTGCTCGCCCTGCCCGTGCCGATCGTCGGGCTCCTGCTGTGGAACCTCGGCGTCAAGCAGGCCTGGACGCTGCCCTTCGGCATCCAGATGGGATTCCTGCCGACACCCGTCGAGGTCGCCCAGCGGATCCTCGACCTCGCCGGCGCCGGCTCGATCGACGACGCCTTCAGCGGCACGCTCCTCGACCACCTCGGAGCCTCGACGGTGCGGGTGCTCTCAGGCTTCGGGCTCGCCGCGCTGCTCGCCATCCCGCTCGGCGTGATCATGGGCCGCTTCTCGCTGGCCTTCAAGATGCTCGACCCGACGGTCAACCTCACGCGTCCGATCCCGGTGACCGCGTGGGCCCCGCTGACCCTGCTGATCATCGGCTACGGCGACGGCTCGGCGATCTTCCTCGTGTTCCTCGCCGCGTTCTTCCCGATCCTGCTCAACACCATCTCCGGGGTCCGGCAGGTGCCCGTGCGTCTCGTGGAGGCCGCATCCATGCTCGGCACCCGGTCCGGGCAGGTCCTCTACAAGGTGATCCTCCCGGCGTCTATGCGCTCGATCGTCGGCGGTCTGCGCATCGCGCTCGGGCTGTCCTGGGTGATCCTCGTGGTCGGGGAGACCGTGGGCATCAGCACGGGCCTCGGCGCGATGATCACCCAGGCCCGCGACATGTCCAAGACCGACCTCATCGTTGCCGGGATGGTCATCATCGGCCTCGCCGGGTTCGTCGCCGACCGTGTCCTCGTCGGCCTCGTCAAGCTCGTGACGCGCAGCCGTCCGACCCTGTCCTAGAAGGAGCCCGTCATGCCTCGCATCGGAACCATCCGCCCCACCCGCCCCGCTGACATCGAGATCTCCGACCTCGGCAAGCGCTACGGCCGCGCCGGCTCAGGCATCTTCGCGATGGACGGCGTCGACCTGAGCGTCCCGGCCGGAGAGTTCGTCTGCGTCGTCGGCGCGAGCGGCTGCGGCAAGAGCACGCTGCTGCGCATCCTCGCCGGCTTCGAACCGGCCACCAAGGGGACAGTCACCGTCGCGGGAGAAGCCGTGTCGAAGCCCGACCCGGAGCGCGGTGTCGTGTTCCAGGACTACGGGTTGTTCCCGTGGCTCTCGGTGAGCGAGAACATCGCCTACGGGCCCCGCCAGGCACGCCTCCCCCGCGACGTCGTCCGCGAGCGCACGAGCCGCTTCCTCGAGGCTGTCGGTCTCACGCGCTTCGCGGCGAAGTTCCCGCACGAGCTGTCGGGCGGGATGCAGCAGCGGGTCGCGATCGCGCGGGTGCTGGCCAACGACCCGTCGGTGATGCTCATGGACGAGCCTTTCGGGGCGCTCGACGCACTGACACGCTCGTCGCTCCAGGCTGAGCTCTCGCGCATCCACCGCGAGACGGGGACGACGGTCGTGTTCGTCACGCACTCGATCGAAGAGGCCGTGTTCCTCGCCGACCGCGTGGTCGTGATGGCCGGCGGTGCCTCGCACGGAGTGCCCGGGCACATCCGGGAGATCGTGCCGATCGACCTGGGGACCGACCGTGACGTGACGTCACCGGAGTTCAACGAGCTCAAGCGGCACATCTCGGCCCTGGTCCACCAGGGGGTCGAGGCCGCGGCCTGATGCCCTCGGGTCCGTGACCTGCGCGCGCCAGCAGCGTCCTTCCCTGCATGCCGGGAGGGACGCTGCTGCCGTGTCAGGGGTGTGTCCTCTCGTCGCACCTGCTGCATCACCGGCGAGCGGGTACAGGCGAGGCTCAGCCGAGGACCGTCTGGAGCCTGTCGAGCCACTCCGCGGTGCCCTGCTCGCGCCAGGCGGGTTCTTCGAGGTGGTCGAGGAAGACGTCGTGCTCGGTCAGGACGAGGGCGCTCCCCGAGCCGCGCTCGGCGATCTCCACGCAGGTGAGGGACACCGTCGCGACCCGCCCGGCGTGGGCCAGCGTCGAGGAGTAGACGAGGCGCGCGCCCAGCTGGATCTCCTCGTACGTCGAGGTGAAGACGAAGGGGACGTCGGGGTCCGGTCCGCCGCGGGTGGTCTCGATGCCGCCGACACGGAAGTCGAGGGAGTGCTCGGCTCCGGGGCTGGCGAACCAGCGCGCTTTGGTGGCCGGGTCGGCCCAGGCTGCGAAGACCTCCGACGGTGGGACGTCGTAGAGACGCTCAAGGGTGAAGGTGGCGTGCTCTGCGGGGTGCATGGAGGTCATGGCGTCTCTCCCGGTGCTCGTGGTCGCTCTCCACAGTCCCACGCGCACCTTCACGCCGCACCACCGCAGGAGTACGGTCGAAGGATGGTCAACGACGACCCGACCCTCACGAATCCCGACCACTACAGGACGCTCTGGGAGAACGAGCACGTCAGGGTGCTCGAGTACACCGACGTCCCCGGCGACGCCACGACGCCGCACGACCACCCGAACTCCGTCATGGTGACCCTGAGCGCCTTCGAGCGCCGGTTGTCGGCGGGCGACCGCGTCTTCGACACTCATCTTCCCGCCGGAGCCGCCGTGTGGATCCCGGCGCAGAGGCACTCGGGCGAGAACACCGGGACCACCCCGACGCACACGATCCTCGTCGAGCTCAAGGGCGAGGCCGCGGGCGTCGCGCAGACCTCGACGCTCGGTCCCGAGCGCCCCACCGGGCCCACCTGAGGGCTGCGCGCAGCGACGCCGGCACGAGCGACCTGTCGCCGCGACACCCGGAGGCGCCAGAGTGGACGGCTCAGGCCGGCTCGCGGTCGAAGTCCGAGAGCTTCCAGCTGCGGTCGAAGTAGCCCTCGAGCGGACCGTAGAGACGGAGATAGCTGAACCAGTGACGCCCTGGGACCGTCTCGATCCAGTTGGACGTGCCGCCGTCGGGTGCCTCAGGGCCGACGACCAGCTCGACCGACCCGTCGGGGTCGACCACCAGGTCGGCGTCTCGTGACCCCCGGTCTCCGCGCTGGCTCGGGTTGTCGACGAGGCACCGGGTGGCGACGTCGTAGACCGTGACAGACCAGAAGTTCTTCGCCGGGACGTCGGCCGGCACGCGCAGCCTGTAGGTGCGACCACCGTCGAGCCAGGCGCCGTCGGCATCGGTGTAGGCCCCGAGATACGCCTGCCCCAGCCCGGGCACCTGGCTGTCCATCGCCTGGGAGAAGGTCACCGCCTCGTAGAACCACGAAGCCCGCTCCAGCAGCTGGTCGTGGTCTCCGGCCCGCTGGCTCGAGCTCGCCAGCGTGGCGACCTTGTCCCACTGTCGGTCCGGCCAGACCCGGGCCCCCTCGAACCGCTTCGCGAAGGCGTTCGTCTGAGCCAAGAGCTCCCCGGCCGCCGCACCCTCGACGAGCACCTGGCGAAGCCGCTCGTCGGGGGCGAACGGCGCTCCTCGCTCGATCCCGAGCTGACGCAGCATCGCGATGAAGAACCTGTCACGCTCGTCGACGACCTCGCTCTGGAGTATCCCGTGGAGGCGTTCCCAGTATTCCGCGCCGCGCGGCTGGACACCTGACCAGGGCTTGCCCCCAGGTGTGACGACACGGGTGGGGGGCGGGTCGTGCCGCTCCGCGAAGGGATAGATGCGGACGGCGTCGACCAGCGCACGGGCCACCACCGGGTCTGGGTCGAGTGCCCGCAGACCCACCATGATGTTGACCCCGCTGGACGTGACCTCCCGGTACTCCTCGGCCCCTGCGGGTGTCGGCACGCCGGGCGGCACGACGAGGTATCGCCCGCCCTCCCCGCGGTCCGGACCCATCTCCCCGGTCACGGCGATCTCACGCTGCCAGAAGTCCGAGATGCCTCCCGCCGTCGGCCCCGCAGGGAGGTCGAGCACCAACGGCCCTGTCTGCGAGAGGTCGAAGAAGTTGAGGATGTACGGGGTGGTCGCGTTCGCGGTGATGATCCCCAGGCGGTCCGCGTAGGTGTCGTACAGCACGAGATCCGATGCCGTCGCGCCGAAGGTGTCGTAGTGCACGCGGCACCACTGGGCATAGGAGACGATCGGCAGCGCCCACAGGTACGCCTGGACGGCGAGGAGGTGGTCGAGCTCGTCGAAGACGAGGGGCACCGCGTCCCGGGCGGGGAGCTCGCCGTCCCACGTCACCTCGCCGAGACGTCCGCTGAGCTGTGGTCGGTCCATGAGTCGCTCCTGAGGTCGGTCCTGCTGCCCGGAGTCTCGGAGCGGCAGACGTGAACCCGAGCCGACGACCAGGACGCCCCGGGTAACCAGGCACGGGGCCCGTACCTGTGCCTCCCACTCTCCAGGGCAGGCGGCTCGTCTCGACTCCCCCGCGGAGGATGAGAGGCTTCCTCGGGCTCTCGTCGGCCCGGCCGGGCAGGCTCGGGCGAACCATCCGCGGCGGATGACGCGGCACCCTCACTCGACCGAGATCCTGGCAGGACCACCGAGACCCGCTCGGTGGACCATCGACGGAGGTCGAGCCATGGCCACACCCACCTTCGGACCGCTCGACCTCGTCGTGCTCGGGTGCACCGACGAGTCCATGCCCACGGCCGTCGAGGACGCCGTGACAGCGCTCGCCGCGTCGACCGCGGTCGACGTCGTCGACCTGGTCGAGATCCGCAAGGACTCCGCCGGCAGGGTCCACATCCACGAGGTGGAGGAACTCCCTGTAGCCGACGCCTTCTCGACGGTCCGTCTCTCGAGCAGCGGTCTCGCCGGTGACGACGACCTCGCGGCCGTCGCCGAAGGGCTCGACCTCGGCAGCTGCGCCGTGGTCCTGGTCGTCGAGCACACGTGGGCCCGCGACCTGGTCGCGGCCGTCCGCGGCTCGTCGGCCTACCTCCTCGCCGCCGAGCGGGTCCCGGCTGCCCTCGTCAACGAGATCGCGGACGCCGCTGCAGCGGAGGCCTGACCCGCACCGCGCACCCCCTGGACCACCCGCCCCCAAGGGCCCCGAAGCAGACCGCACAGCCCGTGCCGCACCGGCACGGCCGAGGAGAAGGAGCACGACCATGCCACCGTTCCGCAGGTTCGGACGCCCAGGACTCCTGGGCACAGCCGCCCGCACCGCCGTCGTCGCAGGGACCGCCACGGCCACCGCCGGCGCGATCCAGCGCCGCCAGAGCGAGAGGTACGAGCAGAGCTACCAGGTCCAGCAGCTCGAGGAGGCGCGCCGGCAGGAGCAGGCCGAGGCCGCCGCCCGCCAGGCGGTCCAGACCTCGCCGGTGCCGCCGCAGCCACCTGCCCCAGCGGCCCCGTCCGACCTGCTGTCCGAGCTCGAGAGGCTCGGCCAGCTCCACCAGAGCGGGGTGCTCTCCGACGCCGAGTTCGTGCAGGCGAAGGCCGCGATCCTCGGTGCTCCCCGGGCCTGAGACGACAGGACCGGCCGACCGGCGGGCGGGCGGGCGATCGTCCTGCTCAGCGCGACAGGTCTGCCGATCATCGTGGCCGTGACCGCGACCGGCGTGGAGCCCGGCCTGCTCGCGACCACGACCGCCGCGGCCCTCGTCGGGGCCGGGATCCTGTCGGTGCTGGTCTTCCCGCTCGTCGCCCTCGCCCAGCGGCCCGCCGGGCCTGTCCTCAGCGACGCAGCGCGGCGCCCTTGAGCTGCTCGTACTCCTCGGGTGTGATCGTCCCGGCGTCGAGCAGCGCCTTGGCCTTGGTGATCTCGTCGGCCGGGCTCGACCCGGCGACCCCGCGGATGTACTCGTCGGCGGCGCGCTGGGCCTGCATCGCGCCGCGCTGGCTGCGCTCGGCCATGCCCCGACCGCGGGCGACGAGGTACACCAGGACGGTGAGGAAGGGCACGAAGACGAGGCAGACGAGCCACAGCGCCTTCCACCAGCCACCGAGGGCGTGGTCGCGGAACAGGTCGCTGACCACCGCGAAGAGCGCGAACAGGTAGGAGATGAAGGCGAAGCTCCAGAAGAAGAACCAGACGATGCTCCAGAAGTCGTCCCACATGGTGAGGGGTCCTCTCGCTCTGACGTGCGCGTCCGGGCGGTCCCGACGTCCTCCCACGATGGCGACAGGGCAGGTCCTTGGACGTCATCCCTCAGGGATGACCTGACCTGGGACGGCGCGTCCCGTGCTCCTGGCCCTGGGTGCGGAAGGCCGCCACCAGGCTCGCGACGAGGGTCGCGAGGAAGATCTGCCCCACGAGGGCCTCGAGGGTCGCGAAGCCGCGGGCGGCCCCCGAGGCGACCGTCAGGTCGCCGTACCCGAGGGTCGTCAGTGTGGTGAAGGAGAAGTACTGGAGGTCTGGAGCCCCCTCGGACGAGGCGGAGACGAAGAACGGCTCGGGGTCGACCCAGGCGAGCACGGCGAAGAGGCTGGTGAAGGTCATGCCGATGAGCAGGTACGCGCTGAGCGCCCCGGCGATCGTCTGGATCGTCACCGTGCGGTGGCGCAGGACCCGGCTCAGGACGAGCACGAGGGTGAGCACGAGGACCGCGGTGATCATCACGTCGGTGACACCGCTCGCGTCGTCGAAGGGCAGGGTCGCGAAGGCGACCCCTGCGACGACGACGCCGCAGGCCACGACCCAGCCCAGGACCCGCCGCTGCCCGCGGGTGGGGTGGGAGGCGCGCACGGTGACCACCAGGGCCAGGACGTAGACGACGGCGACGAGCACCCGCGCCCACCGCGCGGAGGTCACCGCGAAGAGCATGTAGTTCACGCCCAGCAGCCACAGCACCACGACGAAGTCGTCGGGGCGCCCTCGGACCCGCCGGCGCCGCGAGCCGTGCGTCCGCTCGGGCCGCTCGGCCCGGTGAGGACGTCGCGGGCCGCCCCCGACGGTCCTCGAGCCGATCATCTCCCGGCTCCCCCACCGGCCCCGGGCCCGTCCGACGCGGCGATCGCGTCGTCGACGGTCCTGTAGAGCGTGGGGGTCACTGTCCCCGCCTCGGCCGCCCCGCGGATGACGTCACGGACCTGCCCGATGTCCCCGGCGATCGCGAGCCGCACGCCGTCCCGGGCCAGGGTCACCGCGAGCTCGTCGAGCATGTGGGCCGCGGTGATGTCGATGAACGGTGTGGTCTGCGCGTCGAGCACGAGAACCCGGCACGCCGGGTCGACGAGCGCTCGCAGCCGGTCCCGCACGTGGTCGGCATTCGCGAAGAACAGCCCTGACTCGACGCGGGCGACCACGACCCCGGACGGACCGTCGACGCCCGGCGCACGGGCCGCGTCGATCCAGATGCCGTCGACCCCGGCCAGCCTGCGCACACCGGGCCGAGAGCTGCGCACGAGCAGCAGGAGCAGGGACACCAAGATCCCCAGGACGAGCCCGGGGAGCGTGTCGAAGACCAGCACACCGAGGGCAGCGGTCACTGCGGCTGCGTAGTCCGAGCGGGCTGCGAGTCCGTAGGTGCCCTGGAGCCGGGTGCTCCACACCCTGAACAGAGTCAGGAAGGCGCGGACGTCGACGAGCTCGGCGACAGCCGCGATGACCACGGCGGCGAGGACGGCCTCGGGCAGCTGCTCGAAGAGCCCCGTGAGGAACAGCAGCGTCACGACGCTGAGCACTGCGACCACCAGGCCGCTCACCTGGCTGCGCGCACCGGCGGCGCCGTTGACGGCCGTCTTGGACAGGCTGCCGTTGACCACCATCCCCGAGGCGAGGCCCGAGCCCAGGTTCGCGGCGCCCAGGCCCAGCAGCTCACGGTCGGCGTCGATGTCGTAGCCCTCACGGACCGCATAGGCCTTGGCCGCCCCGAGCCCCTCGGCGAAGCCGACGAGCAGCACCCCGGCCGCCGGTGCGAGCAGCACCGTGTAGTCCGCGAGCTCACGGGTCGGCAGCCCGACCGAGGGCAGCCCGGAGTCGATCTGCCCGACGACGTCGAGACGGTCGGACCAGCCGAAGACCTGGACCACGACGATGCCGAGCAGCACCACGGCGAGCGACGCCGGGACCAGGGGCGCCCACCGTCGCAGGACGAGCAGCACGAGCAGCGCGGCGGCTCCGACGCCGGCGGTCAACGGGTCGACGTCGCCCAGGTGGGTCAGCACGTGGGCGACCTTGCCGAAGAAGTCGTCTCCCCCGCCGTCCTGCCCGAGCAGCTTGGGCACCTGCCCGACGATGATCGTCAGGGCGAGCCCGACGATGAACCCCTTGAGCACGGGCTCGGACACGAAGCCCGCGAGGAACCCCATGCGCAGCAGGCCGGCGAGCAGCCCGAGCACACCGGTGACGAGCGCGAGAGCCGAGGTGAGCACGACGAAGTCTGCGGGGATCGCCGGGGCGAGCGAGGCGATCGCCGCGGCCGAGAGCGCTGCGGTCGCCGACATCGGGCCGACCACCAGGTGGCGGGACGACCCGAAGGCGGCGTAGGCCACGAGGGCCGGGACGGCCGCGTACAGCCCGACGACCGGCGGCACGCCGGCGATCGAGGCGTAGGCGAAGGCCTCGGGGACCAGCACGGCCCACACCGTCGCCCCGGCGAGCACGTCGGCGCGCAACCAGGACCTGTCATAGCCGCGCAACGAACCGAAGAGGCGCACCATCACGCCACCTCCAGGTCGCCGTGGGCCCGCCGGAACACGATGATGACCGACGTGCCGGCCACCCAGAGCGGGACCACGAGGACCACGACCCGCGCATAGGTGAGCGAGACGAGCAGCAGCAGCGCCGCGACGTACCCGACGACCACGAACCATCGCGGGAACAGCCGCGCCTTCCAGCCGCGGGTGGTGCTCACCACGATGAAGACCGCGGCGACACGGAACGCGTAGATCATCAGGAGCGCCTCACCGTAGGTGGTCATGGTGCGCAGCTGGGACACGACGGCCGCGTCGTCGACCCCGCCGACGCGGACGCTCGCGACCCCTGTCACCGAGGCGGCTGCGGAGACGAAGATCATCGCGACGAACAGCACGCCGGCCGTCAGCTGGACCGTCGCGAGCAGCGCGTCTTCGCGGCGCGCCATGAGGCTGAGCCGCTGTCGGGCTGCGGCGACGAACCAGAGGAAGCACAGCCCGGCCAGCGGCACGACGTAGACGCCGGCGACGAGGAGCGCCTGCCCCGCCGGTCCGCGGTAGTACGCGAGGAGCTCGTCAGCACCGGCCGTGCGGTCGGGCTGGCGGTCGAGCATGAAGAACCCTGCACTGAACAGGACCGCGAAGAGCAGACCTGCGAGCGCTGCCCCGGAGCCCTGGAACCGCCGGTGCTCGTCGGGGGACGGTGGTGGTGCGTCGCCGCTCATGGTCGTCAGAGGCGCTTCGTCTCGTCACCGTGCACGACCAGCGCCCAGACGACGAGCACGTCGATCGCGATGACGATCACAGACCACCAGGGCTGGGCGGGCAGCAGGACGAACTGGGTGACGAGGTTGAGCAGGACGAGCAGGACGCCGACGACCCTCGCCCACGTCTGCCCGGCCGCGAGGCACCCCCCGACCAGCAGGAGGACGGCCCCCAGGACCAGGTGGACCCATCCCCAGGCCTGGACGTCGAAGACGAGGAGGCCCACCTGGGTGTCGACGTAGGCGTCGTCGGGGCCGATGATCGCCGCCAGCCCGGCGACGGCCGTGAAGAACCCTGTGGTCATCATCATGAGGGCGGCGAAGACCACCCATCCGACCCATGCTGTCATGCGTGCCATGTCGGTCTCCTCCAGGATGTCGGAGTCACACCTTGCTGAGAGTCCGCTGAGCGGTAGCATGTGACCTGGGTCTCACCCTGACCTGCTCCAGGTGCGGGTGGCATCATCCGAAGGTCATGAGCGGCATCCGTCTGGGGGGACGATCGTGCTCAGCATCCCGACAGGCACCCGGCGCCGCGCGCAGCACCGGGCCCGCCACCGACGGGCCCGCGCGCGTCCACCGTGGCCAGGCTCAGAAGGTCTCGACGTCAGGCACGGCTCGCACCTCACGCACGCGGAGGCCGACATCATGGAGCAGCACGACGACTCCCGACAGCCCCGCCGAGTCCTGGACTCGGCACCGCAAGACCGTCGACGCACCGTCCGTCCTCGACGTCGCGTCGACGAAGTCGAGCAGCACGACGGTGTCGACGGTGCCGTCGACCGTGATCTCGTAGAGCATCGGCCGTCCTCCAGTCCCGGACGAGCGCCCGGTCCGTCCCACGGTGCACCTCGACGGGACGCGCGCGCCTCACACACCGAGGGTGACGTCACCCCTGCGGCAGCCCGCCTCACGACGACAGCCGCATGAGCGCACCGTGGGGTGGGCGGCCCCCGCACCGAGCACCGGCGCGCAAGATCCTCCCCCCGCCACCGCCGACGCCGCACGTGCACCGCGAGCGCCTCGGGGCCCGGGCCGAGCACGAACCTGTCGCAGACCGACCCGTGACCCTCGTCTCCGCACCCACGGGGTACGGCAAGTCCACCTTCCTCGCCTCCTGGGCGGCATCCGCCTCCACCCGGGTGGCGTGGTTGACCCTCGACGACCTCGACAACGACCCGCAGACCTTGTGGGACAGCTTCCTCGCGAGCATCGAGGCGTCACTGCCCGCAGACGGTCTCCAGCCCACCGCCGACGGGGCCAGAGACCATGCGCTCATCCCGAGCGCAGGCCTGCCCCACGAGATGCGTCACGAGCCGACGACCGTGGACGACCTCATCACCGTCCTCGACGACAGCACCGAACCCCTGGTGGTCGTCCTGGACAACATCGACGAGATCCGCTCCGAGCCGTCCCGTGCCATCCTCGACAGGTTGATCCGCTACCTCCCCGACCAGCTGCGGCTGGTGCTCGCAGGACGGTTCGACCCACCGCTCGCCCTGCACAGGCTGCGCTCTGCCGGGCAGCTGAGCGAGATCCGCGCGGCCGACCTGCAGTTCACCCCTCGCGACGTCCACGAGCTCGCCGCCCTGACCGGGGTCGAGCTCGCCGACGACGTCCGCGACGACCTGCTCCGTGCCACGGGTGGATGGCCCGTCGCGGTCCGCATGGCGCTCGTCACCGCCCGCGACGTCCCCGTCGGTCCGACGCTCGGACGGCTCCTGAGCCCCACCAGCCCCGTGGCCGACGTCCTCGTGACAGACCTGCTCGACAGCCTCGACCCCTCGCTGTCACGTTTTGTCCTGCGTGCGTCGACCTCGCGCCGGATCGACGCGCGACTCGCCGACACCCTCGACGGGAGCAGTGACGGCGCACGGCACCTGGCCGAGTGCCTCGAGCGCGGGCTCTTCCTCGAGCGCGAGCCCGACCAGCCGGGCGAACCCACGACGTACAGGTGGCACGACTTCTTCCAGGCCCAGTGCCAGGCGCGTCTGGCATCGGGCGACCCGACCACCTGGCGGTCTCTGCACCGCGCGGCCGCGCTGCACTGGCACCACCGCGACCTCGAGGTCGCCGTCGACCACGCGCTCCGCGCCGGCCGCCCCGACCTCGCCGCGCGCTGCATCAGCGACAGCTGGATCGAGCTGGTCCTGCGGGGCCAGCACGCCCTGCTCCTCGCACTGTGCCTGCGCCTGCCCCCGCCCCACGACGAAGACCCCGACCTGCTGCTGCTGGTCGCCGTCTGCCGGCACCTCGAGGGGAATCCCGTCCAGGCCGACCTCCAGGTCCGCAGGGCTGCCGCACGTGCCGCCAGCCGGCCGTCCGCGGCCGACGGCGGGCGCTTCGCGCTGCTCGAGAGCCTGCTGCGCGTGGTGCTCGCGGTCGAGCCGCCCGACCTCGAGGTCATGGCCGAGCACGGTGCCCGGCTGCTCGCCCCCAGCCCCAGGGTCGACGACGAGACAGCGACGGCCGGGGCCGAGTTCGTCGTCGGACAGCTCCTCACCCGGACGGACCAGGCGGCCGACGGTGTCGCCCTCCTCGAAGCGGCGTCGACGATCGCGACGAGCCGCGGCATGACGGCCCTCCGCCTGGCCTGCGAGGCCGAGATCTCCCTCGTCGAGAGCAGCACCGCCGGAGTCGGGGCTGGGCGTGCCCGCGCGCGGCGCGTCCTCGACGAGGCCGGGCACCTCGGCTGGGGCACCGCGACGGCGCTCTCCCCCGCGGTGCTCGCGCTCGCTCGCTGGGCCTTCCAGCGGGACGACCTCGAGACCGCACGGTCCCTCGCGACCCGCACGGCCGCCCGCACCCAGCCCGCAGACCACTACCTCCGAGCCTGCGCGGACGTGACCCTCCTCGAGATCGCGCTCGCGGCCGGGGACCCTGGCGGGGCGCAGTCGTTGCACACAGCGCTCGTCGAGGGCACGCCTGGCAGGTTCATGCCGCCCAGCTGGCCAGCCGTGGTCTCGGTGCTCGACGCCCGCTGGAGCTACGCCCACGGGTCGCCGACCGACGCCCGGCGCACGGCCGAGAAGGTCGCCCACGACCCGTCGCTGCCCCGGCACCCCGCGTCGCTCGTCTGGTGCGCCGACCTCCTCCGCCTCACCGGGGATGCCGAGGGCGCCCTGCGGACCCTCGACCTGCTGCCCCTGACCTGCGCGACGACCGACGCGCTCGTCACGCACCGGCTCGTACGCGCGCTGCTCGCCGACGCCGACGAGCAGCCCGACCGTGCGCACGGATACCTGGAGCAGGCCCTGTCCCTCGCCGAGGTCGACGACCTCCGGCGTCCCTTCGTGGACCGCTCCTGCCAGCTCCTGCCGCTCCTCCGGGCGCACCTCACCTGGGGCGGGCTGCACGCCGCGTTCTGCATGACGATCGTTGACCACCTCCCGGGCGTGAGACCCGCGGCGCCGCTCGTGCCCTCCTTCTGGTCCCTCACCCCGCGCGAGCACGAGGTCCTGCGGCTCTTGCGCTCGACGATGACGGCCGCAGACCTCGCCGCCGCGACCTTCGTCTCGGTCAACACCGTCAAGACGCACCAGCGGGCCATCTACCGCAAGCTCGGCGTCGCCGGGCGCAGGGAGGCCGTGCAGGTCGCGACCGACCAAGGACTGATCTGAGCGCACGGGTCACGACGGCCGCTCATCCTGCTCGGAGGAGGCGCGGGCGCACCGACGTCCTCCATGGTCGTGGGACCACGTCAGAGGAGAAGTCATGGGTCCAGCCATCGGTGCATCGCTGCCCATCGCCGTCGGGGTGCTCGTCAGCCCGATGCCGATCGTCGCCGTCGTCCTCATGCTCGTCAGCAGACGGGCCCGCAGCAACGGGTTCGCCTTCCTCGTGGGGTGGATGCTCGGGATCACCGTCCTCGGCGGCGTCGTCGTGCTGCTCGTGGGGAGCGGGACCTCTGACGACGCCGACGCGGGACCGGCCACCTGGGCCAGCGTCGTCAAGCTCGTGCTCGGCCTGCTCCTCCTGCTGCTCGCCGTCAAGCAGTGGTCCGGCCGGCCCCGTGACGGAGCCACGCCGCCCACCCCTGGCTGGATGTCCGCGATCGACTCCTTCACAGCGGTCAAGGCCTTCGGCCTCGCCGTAGGGCTCGGCGCCGTGAACCCCAAGAACCTGCTGCTCGTGGTCGCCGGAGCCACGACCATCGCTCAGGCCACGTCGAGCAACGGTGAGCGCCTGGGAGCACTGCTGGTCTTCGTCGTCATCGCCAGCATCGGCGTCGCCGCACCCCTGGTGGTCTACCTGTCGATGGGCGCGCGCGCCGCGCGGATCCTCGACGAGCTGCGCACCTGGATGACCGACAACAACGCGACCATCATGGCCGTCCTGCTCCTGGTCATCGCCGCCAAGCTCGTCGGCGACGCGATCGCCGCCCTCACCTGACCGTCTCGAGGCGCTGAGCCGCGCCGAGCAGCACCCAGGTCATCCCGGACGAGTGACGTGCCGGACGAGGCCCGGCGTCACGATCGAGACGAGGACGCCTCAGCGCCTCCGGCCCTCCCGGTCACCCGGGGTGGACCGGCACCCCACGCCACCGGGTCCGGTGGCCCTGCAGGAGGAACCATGGCAACGCTCAGCGTGTGGAAGTTCGACACCCCCGAAGGTGCCCAGCTGGCCGAGGAGGCGCTCATCCGGGCGTCCAAAGAACAGCTGGTCGTCGTCCACGACGCCGCGACGGTGTCGTGGGCCGTGGGCAAGAACCGGCCCAAGACGAAGCAGCTGACCAGCACCACGGGCGTCGGCGCACTCGGCGGCGCGTTCTGGGGTCTGCTGTTCGGGCTCATCTTCTTCGTCCCGATCCTCGGGGCTGCGATCGGTGCGGGCTTCGGGGCGCTCGGCGGCTCGTTGACCGACGTGGGCATCGACGACGACTTCATAGGGTCTGTGCGCGAGACCGTGCTGCCCGGGACCTCCGCCCTGTTCGTCCTGACCTCCGACGCCGTCCTGGACAAGCTGCACGCCGAGCTCCAGGCCCAGGGCATCCACGGGACGCTCATCCAGACGAACCTGTCTGCTGACCAGGAAGAGGCGCTCCGCACGTCCTTCGCGGAGTAGGCACCGGCGGCTCGTGCGGGTCGGGGGCGGCGATGCCCTCGCGCTCCCGACCCGTCCGGGTGCACGCTGCCCGAGAGGCGGCTCAGCGCCGACCCGATCGACAGGCCCTCGATCGGCGACCCGCAGTCAGCGGTCGAGCAACGCCGGCCGGCGTGCGTCGTCGACCCTGACGACCACGTCGGCCGTCACCTCGGGCTCGACCTCCTCGCTGTAGCGCTCGTAGGCCTCGAGGGTCCAGCGGTCCGCCTCGGCGGTCCGCCGGGCGATCGTCGACGACCGCAGCGAGAGGTGGACGGTGAGGTCGACGTCGAGCCAGCGGCCCATCGCGAGCGACCCGTCGAGCAGGACCACGAGTCCCGGCGGCGCGTCGACGTAGGGCGCACGGGTGGCCCTGTCGGTCACGGGGTCGCGCAACGACGGCAGGTACCGGCCCTGACCCTCGGGCCCGACGGCCGACAGCACCTCACGGTTGAGGGACCCGACGTCGATCCACCCGTCGAGCAGGCTGTCCGGGTCGTGCCGGCCCATCTCCAGGCGCAACGACGCAGGCCTGAGGAAGTCGTCCACGCGGATGCGGGCCGTCGGGCGACCCGCGGCACGCAAGGGCTCGACGAGGGAGTCTGCGAGCGCACCGGGGCGGGTGCTCGGGTGCCCGTCGAGCAGCACCCGGACCGCCGAGGTCGCCGGCCGCCCCACCACGAGGTCGACGAGACGGCTGACGAGGACCTCCTCGGTCACGGGTTCGACACGCATCTGCCCAGGATGCCGTGGCCCGGGTGTCGACGGCGAACCGGGCCGCTCCTGTGGCGCATCTCACGGCGATCCCGGGAACTCCTCGTCCCCCACCGGTTGTTGACGTTCCCATGACGACCGAGACCTTCACCCCGACCGACGCAGCCTTCGACGAGCTGCTCGAGATCGACGCCGCGACCGCAGACCTGCTGTTCCGCGAGGCGCGCTCCGTCAACGCCTTCGCCGACACCGAGGTGCCTGACGAGAAGATCCAGGCGGCCTACGACCTGGTCCGGTGGGGTCCGACCGCGATGAACACGGTCCCGCTGCGCCTGCTCGTGCTGCGCGACCCGGCTGCGCGGGCCCGCCTCGTCGAGCACATGGCCGAGGGCAACAAGGCAAAGACCCTCGCCGCTCCGCTGACCATCGTCGCGGCCGCGGACACGCGCTTCCACGAGCACATGGACGTCCTCGCCCCGTACATGGAGGGTGCCCGCGAGCGCTTCGAGGCCGCCGGTGAAGAGTCCCGCAGCGGCACGGCCCGCACCTCCTCGCTCCTCCAGGTCGGCTATCTCATCGTCGGTCTGCGGGCAGCCGGTCTGCACGTCGGGCCCCTCGGCGGCTTCGACGCCGCGGCGGTCGACGCCGAGTTCTTCAGCGAGAACGGCTGGCGCTCCCTGGTCGTCCTCAACGTCGGGACACCCGCCGAGGAGGGCGCGACCCGCCCGCGCCAGACCCGCCTGCGCTACGACCAGGTGACGCAGACGCTCTGAGCCTGGTGGTGGCCCCTCCCCGCAGGGGCCACCGGTCGCGGCACCGTCGGCCAGCAGGGCGGCACCTGAGGATGATGCTCCGGGTGCTCGGGCCTCTCTAGGGTCGAGGCATGAACCTGACCAGCCGACACGCACCGTCCCCTCCGGTCTCGTCCGAGCCCCCGGTCGGGGGTGCCGGACGCTGGGGCCTCAGGCCGTGGGGCCCGACGTCGACTGCGCTGCCCTCGCGCCCGGTCGCAGGCTGGCCAGACGCCTTCGTCGGCCTTGTCCTCGCTCTCCTCAGCTACGAAGAGCTCGCGCGGGTCGGCTGGCGCCCACCACTCAGCATCAGGTGGACACTCCTCCTCATCGCCCTGCTCGTCGGCGCGGGCGTCCTGTTCCGGCGAGCCCCAGCCCTCGGGCTCACGCTCGCATGGCTGTCGGTCGCCCTCCAGGTCGTGATCGGCTCGGGGATCAGCCTGGTCGTCGGCGTGATGATCCTGATCTCCTTCGGAGCGGCGCGCTACGGACGACCCGTGACGCTCTGGGCGGCGGCGCTGTCAGTCGTGCTCTCGGCGTGGTTCACCGTCGAGCACGTGAGCAGGATGGACGGACGATGGGAGAACGTGCACTACATCGCACGCAGGGTCGTGGCCACAGTCGCCCAGAGCTCAGCCACCGTCCCGCTGGTCGTGCTCGGCTCCGCGGCGATGCTGGCACCCTGGGGCTTCGGGCTGGTCCTGCGCTGGCGCGACCAGGCTCGGACGTCGCAGGCCGAGACGCGACGCATGGTCGCCGAGCGGGACGAGGCCCAGGCGCAGAGGAGCCAGGCTGAGGAGCTCGCCGAGCTGCGCGAGCGTCAGGCCAGGCTCGCACG
>Ga0308163_10002475_pt1 | contig 16898 bp, 15 predicted proteins | sample PhyTR1_FD_201037 | JGI IMG/M metagenome (GOLD analysis project Ga0308163, IMG submission 201037) | Phyllosphere microbial communities from UC Gill Tract Community Farm, Albany, California, United States - DLSLT.R1 | ecosystem: Host-associated > Plants > Phyllosphere > Unclassified | place: USA...
TATCGACGGCGCTCCGCAATCCCTTCTTGCGGGTGGACCGAACCGGCATCCTGCCGCCCCGCGATACGCCAGGGGCCGTCGATCCCTCTATCACTCAGGCGAACATCGGCACGACGATCTGCCGACCCGGCTATGCACGATCGGTCCGCCCCGCCTTCGCGGTTACCGCGCCCGTCAAACGGCGATTGATGGACGCGCAGCATCCGGGCGAGTCCTTCGCTGATTACGAACTCGACCATCCGATCTCGCTTGGCGGCGCGGCGCTCGACCTGCGTGATCTGTGGCTCCAGCCCCGGCGCGGCCAGGCGAACGCGGCCGACAAGAATGCCTTGGCCTATGTCTTGTGGCGATTGGTTTGCGAGCGCCGCTTGCCACTTCGGACGGCGCAGCAGGCCATCCAGCGCGACTGGACGAAGGCCTACGACACATACGCGACGCCCGAAAATGTGGCGCGCTACCACTTTGCGCACCGCCAAGAGGAGCGCGACTAGGCTCGCACAGGCCCGCCGGATCCGATCCGGACATCAACGAAGGAGGAAATCATGCCACAGAATATTGCCGAGTTCCGGGTCATCGGTCGCATCGGCAAAATCACGGCGCGCGAGAAGGTCACCTATGTGAGCGTCGCCGCCAATTATAACCGCCGCGACGGCGACGACTGGAAGACCGACACGCTGTGGAACAGCGTCGTGTGCTTCTCCAATGTCGGACCCCAAGTCGAAGCAGCCGGGAAGGGTGATCTGGTGCATGTCACCGGCCGGGTCCGCGAGAGCAACCACGGCGAAGGCAACGAGGTTTCCTACCGCACCGAGCTGATCGCCGACACCTTCTCGATCCTGACCAAGGCCGAAGCCGAGCATAGCTGATTGGGGATCGGAAGCGGGTTGGCGGCACGGCTCCACCTCCGCCGCGTTGCGGTCGAGCCAGCGTGGCCGTTCCAACCCGGTCGGGTGACGATCCTCGCTTGGTTGCCACCCGGACGAAAGAGATCGTCGCGCCGCGCGCGGCCCACCTTCTCATTTCGACCATCCAGAGTGGAGGATGCCGCCTGTGCCTTCGGTGATATTTTCCGGAGGCTAAAGTGACCGAAACCGACCAACTTCACAGGACGTGGCCGATGACGAGACTACCGCTCGATGCCGAAATCCGAGCCAAGAACATCGTCGAACAGCTCGGCGGGGTATGGCGTGGCACCCGCGGCGAATGCCGCTGCCCGGCCCATGACGATGGCTCACCCAGCCTGTCCGTCCGCCTCGGCGATTCGGCGATCCTCTTCCACTGTTTTGCCGGCTGTACAGCGCTCGAGGTGCTGAAGGCGCTTCAGCGCCAAAAGCTCCACGACCGTTCTGCGGTGGCAATGCCGGAGGGAAAACCAAAGCGCGACATGGGCGCTCTCGCCCTGCGTCTCTGGAATGCCAGCGTGCCGGTCGCGGGCACGCTCGCCGAAGCCTATCTCATCGCCCGCGGCCTCTCCGCGCCCTATCCCAAAGCTTTGCGCTTCAACCCGGCGACCATATTCGGCTCCGGTGCCGACAGACGCGTGATGCCCGCGATGATCGCCGCGGTCGAAAACGACCTCGGACTGGTTGCCGTCCAGCGGACCTTCCTCGATCCTGTCGACGTGCTGCGCAAGCCCATCCCAAAGCCGAAGGTTGCGCTAGGACTGCTCGGCACAGCAGCGATCCGGCTTGCGCCTGCGACCGACGAGCTGGGCCTTGCCGAAGGGATCGAGGACGCCCGATCGGCGACGCAATGGTTCGGGACGCCGACATGGGCGCTGGGCGGTGTCGAACGGCTAGCCTTCGTCGCGATCCCGGAGAAGGTCCGCCGGGTGATCGTTTACGGTGACCGAGGCCGCGCGGCCGACCGTCTGCTGGAAAAGGCGCGCGATCACCTGACAGCGAACGGGCGCGAGCTCATCAGCCGCGTGCCCGAGGATCATGACGACTGGAACGACGCCTGGCGCGCGCACCAGCGGAGCGCATGAAACCGCAACTGCGGCAGCTGAATTACGCGGAACATGGGCGTGTCAGCCGAGCCGCATCAACTGGGAAGGGTAGGGAGCGACGAGCCCCTTCAGATCGTCCCATGGTGCCGATAGCCAGCGATCATAGTCGTCGTCGTGAAGGACCACCGGCATCGCCTTTGGATGGATCGGCGCGACGATCGCATTCGGCTCGGTGGTCAAGAATCCATAGGCATTCCCGCGCTCGGTCGGTCGCCAGATTCCGGCAAAGGCAAAAATCGGGCGGCTAGGCACGTCGAACCAGTGCAGCGGCTTCTTTCCGTCCTCGCCAGGCGCGACCCCGAACTCGGAGAACGCCGTCACCGGCACCAGGCAACGGCGCGCGGGCGTTGTCAGCATCGACCGCCAGAAGCTCGAATTGAGATTGCGCACGTTGGTCACGTACTTGGTGAGCTTGACCGCTGGATCGCGCTTGCTCGGCACCCGAGTCGGTACACCCCACTCCATCCGCTCGATCTTCCGGTCGGCGCCGTCCTGGACGACCACCTGGCCGTAAAACGGCGTCTTCTTGCCCGTCGGAAAGATGTCGGGGACCGGGTACGTCTCGTCGGGCTCGTAAGGCGGGCGGATGCCGAATGTCGCCGCGATCTCCGCCTGCTTCGCGGTCAGCCTGTATCGATTGCACATTCGAGCACCCTGTCGTTGTGCCGGCAAGCTCCGCCCGCCGGCACTCTGGCCTTAGAGCTTGTCCTTCAGACCCTTGGCGGGCGTGAACGAGACCTTCTTCGATGCAGCGATGGTCATCGCCTCGCCGGTCGACGGATTGCGGCCCTGGCGCTCGGGACGATCCTTGACCGAGAACTTGCCGAAGCCGGCGATCGAGACTTCTTCGCCTTTTGCGGCCGCGCTTGCGATCTGGTCGAACACGGCGGCGATTGCGGCCTTGGCCTCTGCCTCGCTCGTGCCTGTCGTCCCAGCGACGCCCTTCGCCAGTTCACCGATGTTCATGCTACTTACTCTCCCTAGTGGATCTGGCCGGACCTTAGCCGTGCCGAGCGCCGATACAATGATGCTGCTCGATGATGTGAAGTCGCGGGCGCCCGCTCGATGGTCCGCAAACTGGCTAATCATGACGTGGTCGAGGTGTATCAGCCCGGGTGCGGGCAGGGGGCAATCGCCGAGCTGGCGCCCGAGCCAACGCAAAGCCTTCGGCCGGGTTTCTAATGCGCGCTGCGCTCTCGCGTGACGCGCGGATCTTCATACAGGTCGCGGATTGCGCGCAGGCGAAAGATGTTCCACCAGCGCTGCCATCGATGCTCGGCCGCATCGTGGATCATATGGCAACGCTGGCAGAGCGCCGCGAGATTGCCGGGCATGCTGTTGCCTGGATCGTGATCGAGATGCGCACAAGCCAGCACTACATAAGTCGTTCGTACCGACGCCAGAATGAAGCCGCCCTTGAGCGCGATCCGCTTGCCACGGCCGGAGCGCCAACACACGGCATCGGCATCCCACCAGCGACCATCGCCAAGATGTGCGACCCGACGCATATGCGGCCTCGAGCAGTGCTCGCAGCGCGCGCCGGCCCGATCGAACCGGATCACGTCCGACAGCTGGCGCCAGTCGATCGGGTAAAGCCAGCGGTTTTCAGGGCGGATCGGCATCTCAATTCTATGAGTCAGCCGATGGCAGAACGAAAGCGAAATCTTCTTGGTTTGTTTTTGGTCTGTTGTGTAACCGTTCCACGCGGTGCGTACCGTCAGTTTTCGTGCCGATGCCCGTGATCGTGCGCGGCGATACTGGCAACTCACTCGAGATCGCGCTGTAGCCCTCGTGTTCGTTACGACTCCGTACCGTCCGGCCCTCGGCTGCGGTCAAGCCAAAAGACCCGATCCGGCAGACATAAATCCGTTGACCAAGCGCCGGCGGTAACGGAACATAAAGCGAACACGTAGAGTCTAACCACCATGTCAGCCGTCCTCGATTCGCTTCCCCAGAGCATCGCCCATCTGCGAAGCATCGCGATGCCGATCGCCGATTACCGTGTCCTGCCGTTCGGCATGAGTGACCTCGACAACCGGCTGAACGGGGGAGGGCTCCGGGCTGGAGCGCTGCACGAGGTCGCTGCACGGACCTGTTCGCTGGTTGACGACGCGGCTGCCACGTTGTTCCTTGCCGGTATCGCCGCGCGAGAAGCGCAAAACATGCGTGCCCCGGTGCTTTGGGCAAGCTGCCGGAACGATCTTTACGCGCCTGGCTTGGCGCAAGCCGGGTTGTGCTCGGCGAACGTGATCTACGCCCAGCCCAAGGACGACGCCGCGCTTCTGGCGGTTGTCGAGGACGCGATCCGGGATGGTACGCCGGCAGCGGTGGTGGCCGAGGCGGCAAAGGTTTCGATGGTCGCCACGCGCCGCCTGCAGCTCGTCGCTGCTGAAGCCGACATTCCCGTGCTGCTCCTGCGCCGCTGGCGGGGCCGATCGCAAGACCCGCTCGGCGAGCCCTCCGCTGCTTGGACGCGCTGGCGGGTCGCCAGCGCCCCGTCGCAGCGGCTCACGGTTGCCGGGGTGGGACGCGCCCGTTGGTCGGTCGAGCTGGCGCGCCAACGCACCGGCGGGTCCTTCTCATTGATCGTGGAGGGGTGCGATGAGACGGGTTGTCTCGCTGTTCCTGCCGCACTTGGCCATCGAGCGGCTGAGACGGCTGGACCGGCACGCCACGCCGCGGCCTGAGCGGTTAGCGCTCCAGCTCCCGATCGACGACGATCCGGGTGAATGCTCTGTCCCGAGGGGTGGCGGATGGCGGCCGGGCGCGCGCTGGGCGCGAGCGCAATCGCCGACCAAGATCGAGGTTGCCGGGCAGGTCGCCGCGCTTCCGGCGCATGCGCAGCCGCCCATGCGCGAACTCGGGCGGCGATCGGAAGCCGCGAGCCATCCGTACAAGTCCCAGTCGGTCACGCGACCGGCCATGAACGTGACACGGCCCGCAACCGTTCACGCTCCGCTGGCGCTTGTCGGCAAGGTCGGGCGGCGTGAGGAAGTCGTGGCGGCATGCGCTGCGGCGGCCTCGCTCGGCATCCAAGTCGGAATGGCCGCGACCCATGCCCGCGCTCTGGTGTCCGATCTCGACTTCCGGCCCGCCGAACCAGAGGCGGACGCGGTCCTGCTCGATCGCCTGGCGCTACTTGCCGTTCGGCGTTGGTCGCCCATTGCCGCCGCGACGCCGACCGACGGCATGTGGCTCGACCTCGCCGGATGCGATCACCTTTACGGCGGGGAAGAACGCTTTTGCCGACGCCTGCGCGCCTTTTGCCAGCGTGCCGGGTTTACCGCGCGCGTTGCGGTCGCCGACACGCCCGGTGCTGCGCACGCGCTTGCCCGGTACGGCCGGGAAGATCTGACGATCGTGCCGGCCGGTGGTACGGTCCGAGCGATATCGCCGCTTCCGATCGCCGGCTTGCGGCTTACCGGCACGGCGCTCAGCGCGGCCAAGCGGTTCGGCTTCGAAACCATCGCAGACCTTTTGCCGGTAGCGCGCGGCCCGCTTGCGCGGCGGCTGGGCTTGCCCGCCATCACTCGGCTCGATCAAGCGCTCGGCGGCGTGGCGGAGCCGATCACGCCTCGCGAAGATGTCACGGTTCCAGCCGTCGAGCGCCGCCTGCTCGAGCCGATCGGCACGGTCGAGGCGATCGCGCAGGTGATGGAAGACCTGCTGGGTGATCTGGCCGAGGTGCTGCAGGCTCGGGGGCTCGGTGCGCGATCGCTCCGCCTGTCGGGGCTGTGCGTCGATGGGACGGAACAGGTCGTGGCGGTCGGTACATCGCGGCCGACACGCGATGTCTCCCATCTCCTGCGCCTGTTGAAGCTCAGAATCGAGCGCATCGATCCCGGAATGGGCCTCGAGCAGTTCCTGCTGGTGGCGCCGCATACCGAGCCGCTGGATGCAGTGGATCTGGGCGCAGTGCTAGCCGGCGAGGTTTTGGTGCGCGACCCCGCGCGCCTCGTCGATGTCGTCGCCGGCCGCATCGGCCCGAATGCCGTCTACCGGATCGCGCCGATCCCGAGCCATGTACCCGAGCGAGCGGTCGCGCGCGCCGACCCGGTCGAGATGCCGGCAGGTTGGCCGATATGGCGGCGACCTGTGCGTCTCTTCGCCAGACCGGAACCCTTATGGGGCGTCATCGCGCTGCTGCCCGACCAACCGCCGCGGCGCTTCGAGTGGCGTGGCGAAGCGCACAAGGTCGTCGCCGGCGATGGCCCCGAGCGGATCCACGGCGAATGGTGGCGCCGCGACGCCGAGACTTGGGCGGTACGGGACTATTACCGCGTCGAGGATGAGGCAGGCGGCCGTTTCTGGGTATTCCGGCGCGGCGACGGCACCCATGACGATACCGGCGATCTCAGCTGGTGGATCCACGGCGTGTTCGCATGAGCGCGCCCTATGTCGAGCTTCAGGTGCTCACCCATTTCTCGCTGCTGCGCGGCGCGTCGAGCCCCGACGAGCTGTTCGCGGCGGCGGCACTGCTCGGGTATTCCGCGATTGGGATCAGCGACATCGGTACGGTGGCGGGCCTCGTGCGCGCCTGGGAGGCGCAAAAGGCGACCGGCGTTCGCTCGATCGCTGGAACTCGCGTCAATCTGTCCTGCGGGCGCCGCCTGATCCTCTATCCGACCGATCGCCCCGCTTGGTCACGGATCACGCGGCTCCTCACCGTCGGCAAGAAGCGGGCGGGGAAGGGGGGCTGCCTGCTGCACTGGCACGACCTCGAGCCATGGTCGGAGGGGATCGTCGCGATCCTGCTGCCGGACGAGGCAGACCAGGCGAACCTCGCGGCACTTGCCGACCTGAAGTCGGTCTATGGCCGGCGCGGATACATGGCGTTGTTCCAGCGACGGCGCCCGGACGACGCAGTGCGTATCGATGCGCTGGCTAGCCAGGCTGGCGGCGCCGGGGTTCGCGCGGTCGCAACCGGTGACGTCCTCTACCATGCGCCCGAGGCCCGTCTCTTGCAGGACGTGGTCACGGCAGTGCGCGAGAAATGCACCGTCGACGAGCTCGGCTACCGCCGCGAGGTCAACGCCGATCGCGCGCTCAAATCGCCGGAGGAGATGGTCCGGCGCTTTCGCGACTATCCCGACGCACTCCGCGCCAGCGTCGATATCGCCCGGGCTTGCACCTTCGATCTCGGTGAGCTGGCCTATCAATATCCCCACGAGCGGCTGATCGATGGCCTGAGTGCGCAGGACGCGCTGCAGAAGCTGGCCACCGAGGCGGTCGAGCGGATGTTCGATGGCAACGTCCCGGCCGCCTATACCGACCAGATCGGTCACGAGATGCGGTTGATCGGCGAGCTGGGTTACGCGCCCTATTTCCTGACCGTCTATGCGATCGTGCGCGAAGCACGCCGCCGCGGCATCCTGTGCCAGGGGCGTGGCTCGGCTGCCAACTCGTGCGTGTGCTTCGTACTCGGCGTCACGTCGATCGATCCGATCAAGCACGAGCTTCTCTTCGAGCGCTTCGTGTCGGGGGAGCGGCGCGAACCACCCGACATCGACGTCGACTTCGAGCATGAGCGCCGCGAGGAGATCATCCAGTGGATCTACGAAACCTATGGGCGTGATCGATCCGCGCTGACCGCGGTGGTCCAGCGCTACCGCGCGCGCGGTGCGGTGCGTGATGTCGGCAAGGCGTTGGGGTTGCCCGAAGACCTGACGTCTTCGCTGGCGGGGCTGGTATGGGGCTGGTCCGCCGAAGGCGTGGGCGAGAAGCAGGTCGAGGAGCTGAACCTCGATATCGGCGATCGACGGCTGCGCCTGACCCTGGAACTGGCCCGCAAGCTGATCGGCGTGCCCCGCCACATGAGCCAGCACCCCGGCGGGTTCGTCCTGACCCATGATCGGCTCGACGATCTCGTGCCGATAGAGCCCGCAGCGATGGAAGATCGTCAAATTATCGAGTGGGACAAGGACGACATCGATGCGCTGAAGTTCATGAAGGTCGATGTGCTCGGCCTCGGCATGCTCGGCTGCATGAACCGTGCCTTCAACATGCTCGAGAAGGACAAGGGCATCCGCGTCGGCCTGGCCGACCTCCAGGACGACGATCCGGCCGTGTACGCGATGATCCAGAAGGCCGACACGCTCGGCACCTTCCAGATCGAGAGCCGCGCGCAGATGTCGATGCTGCCGCGGATGAAGCCGCGCCGGTTCTACGATCTCGTGATCCAGGTCGCGATCGTCCGGCCGGGGCCGATCCAAGGCGACATGGTTCATCCCTATCTGCGTCGGCGCGAGGGGCTGGAGAAGCCCGAATATCCCCGGCCCGAGCTTCGCGCAGTGCTGGAAAAGACGCTCGGCGTGCCGCTGTTCCAGGAACAGGCGATGAAGGTCGCGATCGTCGGCGCAGGCTTCACGCCGGCCGAGGCGGATCAGCTGCGCCGCGCCATGGCGACGTTCAAGGTCACTGGCGGCGTATCGCACTTCTCGGAGAAGCTGGTCGAGGGCATGGTTTCCCGCGGTTATCCGCGCGACTTCGCAGAACGCACCTTCCGCCAGCTGGAAGGCTTCGGCTCCTATGGCTTCCCGGAGAGCCACGCGGCGAGCTTCGCCAAGATTTCCTACGCCTCGAGCTGGATGAAGCACCACCATCCCGACGTCTTCTGCGCCTCGCTCATGAATGCGCAGCCGATGGGATTCTACGCACCCGCGCAGATCGTGCGCGACGCCCAGGCGCACGATGTCCAGGTGCGGCCACCGTGCATCAATGTGAGCCGTTGGGATTGCACGCTGGAGCCGGCTGGCGGCCGCTACCTCGCGGTGCGGCTCGGGCTGCGCCAGGTGCGCGGACTGTCGAACGCCGACGGTGCCGCGATTGTAGGCGCACGCAGCACGACATTGTTCGATTCGATCGAGGACGTGTGGCGTCGATCCGGCGTCCAGCGCGCCGCGATCGAGAAGCTGGCGGATGCCGATGCTTTTCACGCGTTCGGCGCCGATCGGCGGCAGGGCCTGTGGAAGGTGAGGGGCCTCGGCGAGGCGCCGCTGCCGCTGTTCGCCGCCGCGGATCGCGCTGCGGAGACGATCAGCGCCGAAGGGATCGAACCGTCCGTCGCTCTCCGTCCGTTGACGGACGGGCGCGAAGTGATCGAGGATTACCGCTCGCTGCAGCTGTCGCTGCGGGCGCATCCGCTGACGTTCGTTCGGGGTGAGCTGGCCAGGCGTGGCGTGACCAAATGCGCTGAACTCGCGAACATTCGGGATGGCCGGCACGTCGAGGTCGCCGGGATCATTCTGGTCCGCCAAAAGCCCGGCTCCGCCAAGGGCGTACTGTTCATAACGATCGAAGACGAAACGGGAATCGCGAACGGCATCCTGTGGCCCGATCGGTTCGAGCGGCAACGCCGCACGATCATGTCCGCGTCGATGATCGGCATGAAGGGCAGGGTGCAGAAAGAGGGCGAGGTGATCCACGTCATCTGCGACCGGATCACGGACCATGGTGATCTGCTGCACCGCGTGGGCGAGATGTCGTTCCCCCATCGGACCGGCCGCGGCGACGGGGCCAAGCATGCCGGATCGCCTGACCGGGGTGACGCGGGTTGGAAGCCGGAGCCGCGCAACTGCTACTGGCCGCCGCATGCCGAGGGCATGGATCCCGAGGACGCCGTCCGCTTCAAATCGCATGACTTTCGTTGAAGGATGGCAAAGCTTGCTCGCCACCAGCGCGTCGTCATTGCGCTATCGGTCCATATCCTGCGGAGCGGCGTCGCCCGCTGCTCGGACACGCGCGTGGACGGCGTGGAGGTTCGCTTGGCGCTTCGGTGCCTGCTACCGCATTGCCCGGAGCGTTGGCCGCTTGAGCTTTATTGGGATGCGGCGCGCCAGGAAAATGAGATCGGCAGGGCACAGGGTGTGACCGCCGCGTTCAACGGCATTGTCCGTCAGCTGCGCCGCGCAGGCCGATATGAGGAAGTGCTGGATCAGTGAGAAAGCGTGCCGCTCGCATCCTTGGCTGAGGCACCTCGGGGATGGTGCCCGTCGGATGGCATGGATCGAACCGGCTGGCGATTCCTTCCGCCACGGCTTCAGCCTTCTACGTCGGCCGCAGTCAGCAAGATCGGGGGCTCTCCGCCGAGCCGCTTGACGAACTCGCGCTGTGCTATGCGGTGAATGTCGCTCTCGAACTCGATAAAGACCTCGAGGGCAGTTTCGGAATCGAGCGTATCGCGATCGGGATCGAGGAGCTGCGTCAGCGCCTCGCTGGTAATGAGGAACTCGACGACTCCTAAGTTGGTGCTACCCGTGAACCCGACGCTCTCGCGTTCGGCAACCCAGTAATAGTCCCCCATCTCGAAACGGACGCTGGGATTGGCCATGCCGGCTTACTCCTCGGTTGGGCTGGAAGCGGGCAGGTGCTCCGCCAGTGCTGCGATACCCTCACCGGTAAAGGTCGTGCTGGAGGCGCCCTCGATCTGGACAGGATGCTCTACCGTCAGGACGGCCGCGGCTTGATGCTCGGGGTCCAGCTCCCGCCAATCACGAACTGCCCGCTCGAGGTTGGTGACTTCAGCGACGTCGCTATCGCCGCGCGGCACGTTTTCGAGCGAAGCGCTCATCCGCCAATTGATTTCGGGCGTCTTCGCGCTTTCACCCCAGGTCGCTTCTGTCATGATCGTCTACCTTCTCGCGTCTGGTTCTTGGCGCGATTTCGAATGTAGCCCGACAGGGCGCGTCCGTGCCAGTCCGAAGCCCACAATGCTCGAGCTTCAAGGGCCGCGAGGGGCGACCGCGATGATATCGATCTTGCGCAGGGCTCGTGCCATGCGTTTGGCATCGAGCAGCCCGATGCCATGTGCGCGAAAGGCGCTGGCGAGTTGTCGCTCGGTCAATGGCGCCGACACCTGATCGAGAACGGCAAGCGCTGCTGCGCGCACCTCAGGGGGTGCAGCCTTCAGGGCGTCTAGGGCTTTCATTCTGCCTCGTGAAGGTTGCTCGGTCTGATCGGTAGACCAGCGACATAGCCCCGCGCCATGTGACTTGCACGTACCACGCCCCGCGGTGCCGGCTACCTGAAGAGCAAGCTGCCACGGCCGACGCTCTGTTTGAGATTGCCTGTTCTGTCGACGCCGCCGGAGTAGGCACTTGCATCCGCTCCTGTCGAACCCAGGCAACGCATCAAACCGGCTATCTCGACTGGCAACGTAAGGTCGTGTATAACCTACCGTATTGGCCTCATGGGCGCTTATATGAGACGCTAGATGCGATCGACTGTCGCTGATACTCTTCCGCCGCGCGTGAGGCGGAGCTTGACGAAGCTGGGCGCCGATATTGCGCTGGCGCGCAAGAAGCGCAGCCTCACGGTGGTCATGATGGCCGAACGCATTGGTGTAGCCAAGAGCACGTATCTCAAGCTGGAGAAAGGCGATCCCACCGTCGCGCTGGGCACGTACGCCATGACGTTCTTCGTTCTGGGGTTCGGCGAAAGCCTCGGAGAGATCCTCGATGCCAGGAAAGACGAGCAGGGTCTGTTGCTCGACGTGGAGCGCATGCCGCAGCGCGTCCGCAGACCCAAACCGCCGGTTTCGCTGTGAGGCGGACGATCGGCATCCAGATCGGCGACGAAGCCCGCGGTGTCGGATTGCTGCACTACAATCAGCAGGGCAACCGGGAGAGCGCGGGCTTCGAATACGATGCCGCCTGGCTGGCAGACCCCGATCGCTTCGCTCTCGAGCCCGCGCTGCCGCTCGTTGCCGGCCCGCAGTTTCACCGCAAGGTGGGCACCGGCTCTGTCTTCCATGCCGCCATCGCTGACACCGAACCAGACGGCTGGGGAAAGCGCGTCATCCAGCGCGACCATGCCAAGCGGCGGCAGGACGCTCGCCGCCGCGGTGATGAAGTCGACGCCCGGGCACTGAATGGCCTAGATTATCTGTTAGCGGTCGACGACATCAGCCGGGTGGGGGCACTGCGTCTCATCGACGAACAGGGGACTGCTCAGCGCGCCACCGAGGATGGTCGCCGCACTACGCCGCCGTTAATCGAGCTGGGCCATCTCTTAGCCGCCAGTCGTGCGGTCGAGACGAACACCGAGACTGCGGCAGACCTTGCCTATCTGCGTGGTCGCGGCACATCGCTCGGCGGACTGCGCCCGAAATGCACTGTCGTCGATGACGAAGGGCATCTGTCGATCGGCAAGTTTCCGAGCGTCGCGGACGAACGCTCGGTCACGCGAGGAGAGGTGCTGGCAATGCGGCTCGCCCGTCAGGCCGGGATCGACGCCGCCGACGCTCGGCTGATCGAAAGCGATGGCGACGCGATCGCGCTAATCCGGCGGTTTGATCGCCCCGCAGAAGGCGGGCGGCTCATGTACGTCTCGGCGGCCACGATGATCGGTGCGGAGCCCGGCGATGCGCAGGAGCATGCCTATACCGAGATCGTCGACGCACTCCGTGTGAATGGCAGCGCCCCCACCGCCGACATCGAAGAGCTATGGCGCAGGATCGCTTTCTCGATCCTGATAACCAACGTCGACGATCATCTGATGAATCACGGCTTCCTCCACATCGACCGTGGCCTTTGGCGGTTGGCGCCAGCCTTCGATATCAATCCATTCCCCGAGCGATTGCGAGAGCTGAAGACCTGGATCTCGGAAGAGGTTGGACCTGAAGCGACCATCGATGCATTGATGTCGGTGCTGCCATACTTTCGCATCAGCCTGTCTCGCGCCAAGGATATGCTGGCGCAGGTCGAACAGGCCGTCGCGGGTTGGCAGGACGAGGGACGCGGGCTCGGTATGACCAGCGCCGACCTCGACAGCTTTGCCGAGGCGTTTGAGCATGGGGAGCGCGCAGCGGCCCGAGCGGCGCTGGCATGATGCAACGCTCGACGCCCCGAACTGCAGCCACCAAAAGGATGCGATGATACGCCTGATCCACACCGCCGACTGGCAGCTCGGCAAGCCGTACGGCCGCTTAGACAGTGAGGTCCGCGCTGCCCTGACCGAGGCGCGCTTCGACGCGATCGACGCGCTCGGCAAGGCCGCAGCCGAGAACGACGCCCAGCATGTTCTCGTCGCGGGCGACGTCTTCGACACCGAAGGTCCTGAGGACCGCGTGATCGTGCAGGCGGTCTCGCGGATGCAGCGCTATGCCTGCACGTGGTGGCTGCTGCCGGGCAATCACGACTTCGCGCGCAACAGCGGCCTTTGGGATCGCGTGCGGGCAAAGGGTGCCACCAACGTCCGGATCCTCACCGAGCCCACACCGTGCGAGCTGGAGCCCGGCCACTGGCTGCTGCCAGCGCCCCTCACGCACCGCCACAATCTCGATGATCCGACCATCCTATTCGATACGATGGAGACGCCGGGTGCGCGGCTGCGGATCGGGCTCGCCCATGGCTCGATCCGCGACTTCTCGTCACGTGGCGAGGCGCAGAACCAGATCGCTCCCGATCGCGCCCAGCGCTCGAACCTAGACTATCTCGCGCTCGGCGACTGGCATGGCGCGCTGCGGATCGATGCGCGAACCTGGTATTCGGGCACGCCCGAGACCGACCGCTTCCAGCGCGACGAGCCGGGCCATGCGCTGCTCGTCGCGCTGGAGCCGGGGGCAGAGCCCGTCGTGACGCCAATCCGCACCGGCAGGTTCCAGTGGCTGACGCGCGACTGGGCAGTCTCGGATGCCGATAGCTTTGCCGCCGAGTGCGATCGCCTCCTTGCCGATGTCGAGCCCTCGGCCACGCTTCTGCAACTCTCGCTCGCCGGCATTGTCAGTTTGTCCGACCGGATCGCAATCCTCGCGCGGCTGGAGAATGATCTTCAGCATCGTTTGCGGCACTTGACGGTCAGGTCCGACGATCTCGTCGGCCGACCGAGCGAGCAAGATATGGCTGACCTTAAGGTAGAGGGAATGCTCGGGACGGCGGCCGCCAAGCTGATCGGCATCATCGATGCCGGCGGCAGCGGATCTTCTACCGCGAAGCGGGCGCTCGAACGGCTGTTTGTCGAATATCATCGTGGACAGGACGCGGCATGAGCCTTCGGATTCGGCGTATCGCGCTGACCAACTTTCGCAAGTTCCGCGACCCGTTCGTGATTGATGGGCTGACCGACGGACTCAACGTGATCATCGAGCCCAACGAAGCCGGCAAATCGACGCTGCTCGAAGCGATGCGTGCCGCCTTCTTCATCCGCCACAACACCGCAAACCGGCTCGCGCGCAGCTATGCGCCGCACGGGGAAGCCGTTGCTCCACAGATCGAGGTCGGCTTCGAGGCTAGGGGTGAAGACTGGCAGGTCACCAAGCGCTTCCTCAAAAGCGCGTCGGTCGAGGTGCGTGGACCGGCCGGCCGCGCGCAGGGAGAGGACGCCGAAGCACAGCTGCAGGCGCTGCTCGGCTCGCGTCGCGACACAAGCCAGACGGGGGATGCAGCAGCTCATGGCGCTCTCGGACTCTTGTGGGTCGCGCAGGCACAGGCGCTTGAGGTCACGGCACCCGGTGAGATCGTCCGCGATACGGTGCGATCCACTCTGGAAGCTGAGGTCGGCACGATTATGGGCGGTGCCGCCTATCAGCGTGTTCGGCCTCGCATTGACACGCAATTTGCCGAATACTGGACAAACACTGGACGGTCGACCGGCCGGCAAACGTCGGTGCGTGATATGCACGATGCTGCGCAGTTGGCAGCCACGGATGCGGCGACCCGGCTAGCAGCCCTTGAACAGAACTTTTCCGATCTAGAAGCTGCCCGTGCCAAGCTGAAGGTGCTCGATCGCGACCTTGCCGATCCGACCGATGCCGAGCAGCGGAAGGCCTTGGTCGCACAACTTGATATCGCGCGCTCCGCGGCGCAGCTCCTCGATACGCGGCGGGCAGAGCAGGGCCGGCTTGCAGACCGGGTAAAGGGTCTTGAAGATCTCGCATCGCGTGTCGCCGACGCGAGGAAGGCTGTCGTTGATACGGAGGCCGCGCTGCGCAAGGCGCGGGCGAGTCGCTCGGGGCTGGCAGAGGAACTTACCGCCGCTCGTGAACAAGCGCAGGCGGCGCGTGAGCGATTTTCAACCGCGCGTGCGAGCCGGCGGGAGGCACACGAGGCGCTTGCGAGCGCCAGCGCCCGCGTCGCGGCGCGAAGGCGCTGGTTGGAGGTTGCGGAGGCCCGCCGACGCCACGCCGAACTGCTGACCCTCGAAGCCGAGCGCGACGCTGCCAAGACGCTCGGTGGTACTCTGCTCGCCGCAGACGTTCTCAATGCGATCGAAGAGAAAGAGCGCGCGGTCGACAAAGCCCTTGCGGCACTCGATGCCGGTGCCACGCGGATCGAGTTCGTTGGTGATGTCAGCGGGCTGACAGTCGATGGAGCCGGAGTTGAGCCGGGCAGCAGGACGCTCTCTCGTGAGACACGAATTCGTCTTGGCGCTGCCGAGCTGATTGTCCGGCCTCCGGTGAGTGCGCAGAGCGCTGAGACGGCGCTGGCTAACGCAACAGAGGATCTGACGACGGCACTGGCCGAGCATGGCGTGACGAGTGTCGCTGCAGCACGGGCTCGCAATCAGGCCGCGCGGGACGCGATCGCCAACCTTCGCACGCTCGAGGCCAGGATCACCGGGATCACGCCGGCAAGTGTGCTGCTCGGAATTGATGCTGGTGCCGCACCCTTGAAGCTCTTCATCGCCGGACTGGACGAGAGCGCGGAAGGTGAGGGGAGTGACGAGCCGGCCGATGACGTCGGGGATCTAGGGATCGCCGTGAGCGATGCGGATACGGAGCACGCCAAGGCGGAAGGCGTCGATGAGGCCGCGTCCGAGCGGTTGCGCGTGCTGGAGGCCAGGAACGCCCCGCTGATGGTGCTGGAGACCGGCGCCGAGCGGGACGTGCTGAACGCGGAGGCTCAGCTTGCGGCGATAGAGGACAACCCTGCGGTCGCGAACCTCGCCGACGCGCTGCAGGAGGCCCGTCAGTTAGAGGCGGGGGCACTGGTCGGGCTTCAGGATGCCGAGCGGGCTGCGACCGCACATGATGTCACCGTGATCGGCGGCAAGATCGGGGTCCTGGACAAGCGCTTCGAAGTCGCCCGGACGCAACGCAACGACCTGGAGAAGGTGATTGCCGGCTTGGAGGCGCGGATCGAGGCCGAAGGGGGCAAGGGTCTCGCCGACCGTGCTGCGGCGGCGCAAGAGGAGGCGGACGCCGCGGCGGCAAACCTTGCCCGTGTGACGCTGGAGGCCGAAACACTGAAATTGTTGCGCGACACCCTGGAGGGGGCACGCGCCGAAGCTTCACGCACGTTCGTCGGCCCTGTTGCCCGGCGAGCGCGGCGCCATATCGAGCGCCTGTTGCCCGGCTGTGACCTGAGCTTCGGCGATGATCTGGGCCTGGTCTCTATCAGCCGGAACGGGCTCAGCGAAGGATGCAGCGATCTCTCTAGAGGCACCCAGGAGCAACTGGCGGTTCTCACTCGCCTTGCGTTCGCCGAGATGCTGCTGGAGCAGGGGGCACCGGTATCGCTTATTTTGGACGATCCACTCGTCTATTCAGACGATACACGGCTTGATCTGATGACCGAGGTTCTGGCGGAAGCCGCAACGCGGATGCAGGTGATCCTGCTGACCTGTCGTGATCGCGCATTTCGTCACCTGGGTAATAGGATCGCCCTGACATCCGCGCGGTAGCGACGGCGATAAGTCGACGGTCTGCATGCGTGTGCAATCTGGTGGTATGCGGCCTGGCCGCTTTGAAGCGCCAAACGAAATAACCGTACTTTCGCTCAGGCAAAGGTCTGGTTGGCGATGTAGGAGCCCGAGCCGATTGGAAGCGTAAGCGTGGTCAGCAGGCCGCCTTGCGGTAGCGCCGGTAGGCAGGATGCTTGTCGCCTTTGACGAGGGCGCGGGCGGTGCGGGAAGTTATCGGTTCTACGACTGGTCATACGAGCACTCGTATGAC
>Ga0308163_10002477_pt1 | contig 16894 bp, 22 predicted proteins | sample PhyTR1_FD_201037 | JGI IMG/M metagenome (GOLD analysis project Ga0308163, IMG submission 201037) | Phyllosphere microbial communities from UC Gill Tract Community Farm, Albany, California, United States - DLSLT.R1 | ecosystem: Host-associated > Plants > Phyllosphere > Unclassified | place: USA...
TGATGCTTTACTCTCAACATCATACAACATGAACTCGAAGAACGCAACCCTTCAAAACTTCTCTTCTGAAGAATAACCGATATGCTTAGATTATGAATGAACACAAGATGACGAAGACGGAGCGTTTTTACTGGGACCTGCGCGGGTTGCTGCCGATCCTGAGCATTTTAGCTGCTTTCCTCACTGCAACAGTTATCATTCCCAGCTTTTTTGATTGAAAAGCTTGCAAGAGTACCAACATCTGTTAGTATAAAAGTACCACGGCTGACCGCTCTCTCGTCATTGAGAGGCGGTCAGTTCTACGTTTGAGGGTATAAGTTGACTTCCGTAGAATAATCTGTTAGAATACAATTACCATGGCTGGCCACTGCTTCCGGAGGGAAGGGTGGCCAGTTTTCTTTTAAAAGCTGCAAAAACGGTTACGGTCTGTTAGAATAGCATTATCACGACTGGTCATCATTCCCGACAAGGGGAGGTGGCCAGTTTTCTTTATACTAATAGCTTTGCAAGAACACCCTAAATAACAAATTTCTGTTTACGGAAGAATCTTCTTTGCAACCTCAGGATATGTCTCAACCTCATCATGCTTCATGAACAGTGCCTCATACTCTTTGATGAATGCAGTAAAATCTTCACGGAACAACGGAGTGAGTTCGTACATACCATCGAAGAGCAGGAACTCACCATCATTATAGTTGAACGGTCCAGGCTTGTTAGAGTTCAGACCCACAGAACCCCAACGTTCGGCAGCGTTGAAATGCAGGGAATTAAACGAACCGCCATTCGCGCGGTACTTCCATAAACGCTTATCAAACTTCCGAGTAAACAGACTCTTTCCCATACGGAAGAAAAACTTCCACATGGAGAACGTTTCCAGCTCTTTTCGAGTTCCAATTGCCAAAGGAGCATCATTCAACCAGATGACAAACAAATCTTCATCAGGTGACGCTTTTACCAAAATCTTCGGCATACGTATAACCCTTTCTGGGGCATCATTAGATCACAACAAGTGTGTACAAACTATATTACACTATGATACAATCAGATGCAACCGATCACGTGTACAAGCTTACAAAGACAGCAAGGAGAACCTTCACTCATGACCGCTCTGAAACATCGCATGCAGCTCAAAGCAGGAAAAATCATCCTCCAAAATCAGAATAACGATACTGAACCTACTTGGGAGTACCTACATGCGAACGGGTTCTTCTACGCAGCAAACCCTGCTGGAGTAGCGGTTCGAGATGACCAGAACTTTGCTGAAGAAGTCACAGTACGGGTCCTCATCAATGAGAAATTCAAAACCCGAAAAGAGCCTCTCTACACTCACTCGTTGTCAACACGTGAACACACGCTGTATCTCCGCACCGAAAATGACGACACCCCTATTCACATTCCTGTAGACACTGAGAATGTTCGAGTAGAACTGTACAAAATGCGTAAAAATAAGTACGTCCTCACTGTTGCCTACTAAGCGTTAGAAATCATGGTATGAGTAACCCATACCATGATGCAGAAGGTAAGTTCTGCTCCCGAGATGAAATGCAATCATCAATTCAGCAACTTGCCGACTCAAAGAACCTTGACCTGTATCTCAGCATGCGAGAAGCTTTTGACTCCATTGAAAACCCTGGACCCTATAGTTCATATCTTTCAGATTCAGAAGAATATGAACGAACGGTCCGCATTCCGAATGCCTTTGGTGACTGGACGCTCATCAAAGGCAAACTTGATTATAAAGCAGCCGCTGCGCTCAGATCAGGACCATGCCCAAACTTCGCAGAAGTCCTCCATAAGAAAACAGGCTGGCCATATGTTGCTGCGGTACAGAAAGGTTATGCTTTTACTTCTGCCAAAACATATCGTGAGAATTGGGATGAAGTAGACTCAGGAATGTGGCACATCATGGTGCAACGACCAGATGGCAAACTTGTTGATGCATCAGGAGTGCAAAGTAAAGAAGACTACATGGCTGATGCGGGAAAGTACAACCTTGAGTTAGTTCTCTATCGAGTAGACACAAAATACGTCAAAGCTCACCATGTCAGCATCATAGATAACAAGCATTTAGAAAGCTTTGCAGATGAAGCGCTCAAACTTGCTGAACAGGACAAGCGAGTTCCAGGGGTAGAAGAACCATATTCGGAGTAATAAAAGAGGGAGGCCAGCAAACAATTGCTGGCCTCCCTCTTTTCATGTATAGAAATCTTACTTCTTAACCGCGTCCCTGTGAGTGTCGCTCCTGAGCGACCAGATGCTTATTAAAACGCGAAACACGTTCACGGATAGTGATGTATCGCTCAACGAGATAAAACACAGCATCCAGCGCTCGTGCATCATCGAAGGGATTCGCATTGAAATCAAAGACATCAGTCCTCCCCACCAAAAGCTCATGCGTATCCCGAACATCATCCTTGTCTTCAAGAGTGACTTCAATGAACCAGCCCTTGGTTTCATCTTCTGAGCTTTCAAGAATACGAAGTCCAAATGTATTAGAAGGACCATTCCAGCTGGAAGGCTGAATCTTTGCTCTCTCCAACAGCTCTAACGCATACCCGTTCACATACCGAGCAAACGTTTCAGAGAAAACAATCTTCTCATGCTCATCAACAGTAGACATGTATTTACTCCCAAAGTAGGAAAAGAAAAAATAGATTTCCAGTATAGCAGACGCAACAGCTCACAGCAACTCCCCTGTTGACTATATATAGTTGGTGATGACTATATATAGTCAACAACACAAAAATCGTAGATAAGCTGTACAACCTGATATGATATATGATACCAGCTGCACACGATCATATCTTTTCCAGCAGTTGAAACCATCAGTCCACAGAAAAGAGTACCTATGTTGGTCCGTTTCATTATCTTCCTGGCAATTGTCATCCCACTCCTTGCCATCATCATCTACGCAGCGAAAAAACAAGTCAACGTTCCACATCCTATGGGACACCTGTTTGACATGAAAACTGCAATCTACAACTGGGTTAGTAACCCATCATCTCGTCAATACCGTTACAACCGTGACAACTACCCACAGTACACGGCAGCTGAGCTTGAAGACGCTGAATACATTCTCCAAACCTACTCAGGTCGAAACGGAGACTACCCAGCATACAATGTAGTACTCAACACCTACCACGCTCACCCTGAATACTACACAACAAGCCAAGAGAAGATTCAGGAAGTCACCAGCGCTCTGCTGACTGACTTCAACACATGGCGTAACAACTGGGATGCAATCATTGCTGAGAAAGCAGATGTCCGCTGATTTGATGCAGAAAATACACTGCATGTGATAGAATCTCCCGTATCGCAAAACATGCAGTGAATAACTGCTTACGAAAAGAGAACTCATCATGAACGAAGTCGCAGCAGCCCTCATTCCTCTCATCGGAATTCCAGTAGTATACGCCATCATCCTCAAAGTATGGCTCAGTAAAGTCAAAGACGAAAGTGCCATCCTTACAAACTGGCTTGCCAGCTATGACGGAAAATACTACCCGAACCATGACAGAACAGCTGTGGATGAAGCGCATAATGTTCTCCTCTGGGTAGCAGCAAAATCACTTCGCAACACACCGACACGCCAGAATGTTCTCTCCCAGATTCAGAAGAACACCCGTGCAGGAATCGTCTACGACTCCTCCACAGAAGACATTGCAAACGCGGCGGAAACACTTCTCAAAGCCTACCATCGCTTCATTGAGAATCTCCCACAGATTCTTGAAGATGAGAAAAACCGTCGTGCACAGTTAGCATAACCAACACATACGAGTGAAGGCTCTCCCAGATATTAAACCTGGGAGAGCCTTCACTCGTTAAACTCCTTCTGCAATGCAGAATCTGGTAGAATTTTCTTCATGAACATAGACGTATACCAAGCAGCTCACAATCCGGTTTTAGCTACTGCTGTGATTATTCTATTCGCAATCAGCACCATCGGAATGCTGGGTTTCTGTATCGGAATAACTGCATTAGGCATGTTCAGAGCAGGTTCCTGGGCTGGCGTGACAGCTATGGTTTCGCTTCCTCTTTTCCTCGGAGGCGCATTCATTGCCCTCATCGTATCCGCTGTTTTTGGACTGCACGGAGGTAAAGGATTCAGTGATTGGGTACACGATCATTACTCATATAGGATTTCTGATTCGCAAGCAGAAACACTCTACTCCAACGGTTCCATAGTCGTAGACATTGATGACACTCCGAAGAAGATTACGTTAGAAACGTACAAGAACGGCAAAATTCTTATCATGGATGGTAGCGCCTTACCGCAGAAAGAAAAGTAGACTATGAACGTTTTTCACTTCACAGACCTCGTTATTCCATGGGTTTGGTACGCAGTAGCAATCATTGCTGTCACCCTCGTAGGAGTTTTTCTATCCTACCGCTTCTATGACAAACGAGAGCGAAACAAACTAACTGTCACCCATAGCAGAGCCAGCACCTGGGCTGCCGCTATCCTCACCGGCATTGCAGCAGGCTTCATCCTCACCACAATCCTCATCATCACAACTAGCAACATGGTACAGAACACTGATGAGTCAGACCGCCAGAAGCTCAACGCGTACGTGAAAGATAACTATGGTCTCACAGTCGACAAAGATCAGTCAGCGCTCCTGTACTGGTCCCAGGATGAAGGAAAAGTGCCAGTCACAGCAACAACCAAAGATAAGCAAATCGTCAGCATCTACCTTGACCACTACAAAAACGGGTGGACAATTTATGACAACACCACCAAGAAACCGTTACCGCAGAAGTAATACTTTGTTGCGAAGCTATAACGTTGAGGTTGCTTTCATACCATGAAAATAGGATAACCGATACGGTTAATATGCCCTTCACACTTTCCTCGAACGTATCTCCTGTTCAAAAGCATTATAAACGAACAGTCATTGCTTCGGTACTTGCCGGCTCTATAGTTTTCAGCTTATTCGGAGGGGCATTTATTTTTTGGCTAATTGGAACGCTATTAGCCACTGGTGGATTAGCTTATGTTATTGCTGTTATTTGGATAACCTTTTGCAAACGTATTATAGAAAAATCTAAGCTCAGAAAAGCAAATACCAGCGAACGACAAGAATACAGTCATCATCCAGCAGTTTATTTTCAAACAGCATCGCAGAACAATAGCTGGGCTTTGAATGCCTTTTTCACAATAGGTGCCATACTGTATCTGATCGCTGGGTTTTTGTATATACAATCTTCAATAGTAATTCTGAACAATGCATCGCTTCTTTCTGAACTTAGCACGTATAGAATGGTTCTTTGGACTATCATTATTTTTGGTAACGCTCCACTCATCACAGCAGCTTTGTGGTTAGCGGTACTGGCAAACGTTCCGCTTATTTACAACACTGAATTAAGAATTGCAGAACGTTTAGCTCTCAAAACAAAAACAGGAGCTTGGAAGAAAATACTCACAAACCGCATCTGGTCATGGAGTATATGGATATTTGGTGGAGTTGTGGCATGTGCATACTTATACTATTCAGGTCACATGAGCGAAATTCCGACTGTTCCAACAGGTGAATATTAAAAAGGAGGAGGGTAACCAGATGTTTGGTAACCCTCCTCCTTTTTGTATAACAGCGTTCAATCAATAATCCCAAGTATTGCCATCCGGAGCAGAGCGAACAACATCAACAGCTGAACGCAGACCCTGCACAGCAATCCCCAACACGCTTGCAACTTCATTATACAAAGTACTACCCTCAGGAAGGTTCAGCTCACGAAGCTTCTGCAACACCGCCTCACCATCCTTCTCCACATGGACACGAGTAGCATCCAACACCTGCGCCTGAACAAAACGCTGATGCTGTAAACCAATATCATTCAAATCAGTGCGAACATCCTTCGGAACCAAACCCTGCGGCTCCAAACTCGCATTCAACCCAGTGCGCAAATTCTTCGGCATAATCATAATAGCAACCTTCAATCTATGAAAACATATGAGACCCTGCAATCATAACAAACAATAACAGGGAACGAACGAAAACAGTATCCGAAGCCTATGAAAAATCAAGCAGTGAGTTCTTTGCTGGTAAGCTGAACTCATGAATTACGACGTATACAAACAGACTTTTGATATGGTGCAGGCACAGAATCAGCTTCTCGTGCCGCTGATCCTCTTTTCGGTGCTTGCTCCAATAGGTGGACTTTCCGTATATGCTATGACTCGTGGAAAAATCATCATTATTTCCATCCTCGTCGGAGTAGCGCTTTTCGGTACAGGCTCGACCATCGCAATAGTAGGCCATCAGAATAACCTTGAGCAAGAAACCAAAGAAACAGCCCGATTCAGCTCTTGGGTTGACAAGAACTACGACTTGAACCTCACCAAGAAAGAGGCAGCTCAGTTAGAGGACGGCGAGCTCGTCAAAGACTACAATGGTCAGCTGCAGAAGCTTACTCTTGAAACATATAAAAATGGTGTAGTGGTTATGAACGACGGTAAAGCCATCAAACAGAAATAAATTGTAGAATACCTACATAGTGAAAGCATTGTTATCAGTATGATACCTACTGGTGGCAATGCTTTCATCGTATTTGCCCCGATACTCCTGATATGATGCAATTATTGGAAAAACATAAATCATTACGTATAGTCGTGGCCGTTGTATTCGTGTTCTTTCTTCTCCTGATTTCCTCCCATACAGGTCTACTACTGCTTCCCATAGCTTTATTCTTTTTCTTAGGTATCCCATACCTAATTTACAGCATTATCAAAAACTCAACTAACGCTCAAAAAGAATTACTCTCACTACCTAAGTTGACAGAAGAAGAGCAGCAGCAACTCCTGGCGCATCCAGCTGCGAACTTCCAAACAGACTCACAAAAATACTCCCGTGCGTTCAACGTTAGCTTTATCATCATTCTTGCGCTACTTATATCCTTATTTATTTTCATTGCTGTATTCCCATCAGAAAATCCAGGACTTAAGGGAATCGCATATATAGCGTTTGGTCTATTATTCGCAATAGTAGCATCAGGCGCGGGGCTTCTCTCATTCATCGCAGGATACCCGCGTATCCACAATCACGGATACCGGATGGCCGAACAATACGCCATGCAAACCAAAACAGGAGCATGGAAACGAATCCGCAACAACCGAATATGGTCATGGGCAGTATGGGGAGCATCAGCATCTCTTATGCCAGCTCTCCTCATCGCATATTTCATTACCGACTAAACCTTCCCCAACTCTACAAAACTTTTTCAAGAATGGCTACTCTCATGAACATACTCAACGACACCCCGACCCAGCGTATCATCCGCAACACCATCCTCTACGCGCTCGGATTTATCCTCGTCGCTCTTGCAGGCCGTGTAGGGCTTGCATTTCCCGCTTTCTTCGTAGCAGCTGCACTCCTCTTCCTCGGACCCTTCTACGTTCTCTTCGTCCTCATCATTACCCTTACCAAGCGGAAGAAAGAACGAATCGTCCTTGACAACATGGATGAACAAGTACGTGAACAGCTCACCCATGAACCAGCGTACATGTTCAACACTCCCACCCAAATCCACACATTCGCTAACAACATCCTGCTCACGCTCAGCACCATAGGATTCAGCATCCTCAGCTACATCATCTGGAAAACCAGTGATGCAGAAGACTGGCAAGATGTTGCGCTATGGACATTAGGAACCGCCCTTGTTGCGCAAACTATTCTCCTCATCATCATCAATATTGGACTTGTCTACACACGACGCATCCGCATCCCAGAACAGCACGCACTGCGAACACGCACAGGAGCATGGAAACTCATCCTCACCAACCGTGTTTGGTCATGGGGAATCTGGACAGTTGGCGCACTCATGGGAACAGTAGGAATCATCTCCACATTCGTCATTGACGGCGGGATTTGAGAATAAACGGTGGAACGACCGATTATGGGTTCAAACTTTTACTAGGGGGAACTCATGCCAATGACCGCTGAACAAAAGAAAAAAGAAGTAGTAGAAACTGTCAGATTTTTCAAAGACAATCCTGATAATTGGTTTGCAGATAGATTATTGATTGACTCTGATGTCTCTAACTATATTGAAAATTCTAAAAAAGAATTTCTCATTTTTGTTAGTCCGTTGAAGTACATACCAAATGTAAGAAAAAGTAGCTTAAATTGGCTGATGGAATTTGTAGCAAATGAAGAATTGACCCCGCAACAAAAAGATGTGATGCGCGCTTTGGCCAATGGAGAAAGACTTTCTCTTTCATTGCATAATTTCACAGGCCAAGCCCGATGGGATGAACTTACTCAATATGTGAGTGATACTATAAATATCGTTTGGTCCAAATCAATCATATGTGAGAAATAATAGTGGTTAAGGCAGCTATAAATGTAGTTGCCTTAGCAGTTCCGCTTAAAAGTTCTTTTGCCTTTTCTAGAAGGGTTTTCTTAACCTCTAAGTTTTCTTCGTTTTTGGCTTCAAACAACTTACCTAAAATTTCTACCGAAATATCGGATTTATTACTTTCAATAAAATCTGATATTTCTTTATTGACGTTAGAATTTTTTGTTTTATTGTAAGAATTCTGTACGATATCGTTACCTGCTTTTAGAGAATTATCTATGCTGCCCATGGCAGTATTGCCTTGGTTGTTATTGAAACTATTATTTACTGATGAGTCCATTGTGAAATTTCCAGACTGCGCCAAATCCCAACGAATTTCGTTCCCCTTATCAGTTGCCCAAACTCCGTAAATAGAAATTCCTTCTCCTCCACCCCACACTGTTTTAGTCTTTATTAGTTGCAAGCTGTCTAACCTATTAAGTAGTTTTTCAAAATCGTCTTCATTGGCATATTCATCTATCGATTTTTTGACATGAGTATGAATTTCTGTTGGTCGTACCATAGCTCCGTGCGTGCCATGTTCTTCAACATATTCAAGTACATATTTTGCACCTGGAAAATTTTCATCTAGCCATTTCAAATCTAATGTTTCTGACATTGTAATCTCCAAATTTGTTTAGCATGTTTATCTGTCGAAATAGTACAAATTCACAGAAATACAAAATACTAATTTACTTTTACTTCAAAAAATGATATACTGGCTGCATGGCAGTGAAACAATACTTAGCGGATCATTCGCTTTACTCTTTGGAGTATAGTCCTGCCAACACACAGCCTCTATCCGAAGTGACAATGGGTATGGGAACTGCATACATCTGGGTATGCAATGTTTGCACGTACTCATGGAAGAGTCGCATTTCTCACCGTATTACAGGAACCTCGAATTGTCCTGCCTGCGAGAAGAAGATTCTCTCCACGGCTAACCCTGAACTGGCAGCCGAATGGGGAATTCAGAATGAAACTACCCCAGCTGACCACAAACCAGGTGAAAGAACCCGCGTATGGTGGTTATGTCTGCAAGGCCATCCTGAGTACAAAGCTGCAATTGCCAACCGTCGTCTATATGGTGTGGGTTGTCCCATCTGCAAACCTGTACGTAAAGGTAAGTCAGTAGCAGAAGTTGCGCCACAGCTCGTACTTGATTGGAGCAGCAAGAACACAGTAGCGCCTGAACAGGTGTATGCTTCTGCGAACACCCCTATTATCTGGGAATGCCGGGAATGCTCCCACGAGTGGACAACTCGCGTCAGTCATCGCGCAGAAGGTCAAGGCTGCCCGAAATGTAATGGGACGCTCATTGCGGATAAGTCTATTGCTGTGATGAGACCGGAGTGGGTCGCTGAATGGAGTGGTAAGAACGCTAAGAAGGCCGATGAAGTTGCTGTCGGTTCGGCTGATATTGCCGTATGGAACTGTCCAAATGGTCATGAGTATAAAATGAGACCATTCGAGCGCGTTGCTGGTTCTGGATGCTTAGCTTGTCGGCTAAAAGAGAATTCTATTGCAGAAAAATATCCTCTACAGGCGAAAGAATTTGACATAGACCGCAATGAGGGTAAAACAGCTAAAGACGTTTTCGCCAAAAGTGGACTAAAATTCTGGTGGAAGTGCGAAGACGGCCATTCCTGGAAAACTTCTCCAAACAGCAGATTTGGAGGAAAAGTTCCGACTGAATGTACACGTTGCACTAAAACTACTCTCTCTCGTATAGAAGAAGCTTTGCGAGAATCGTTTGTTACGGATGGCATTCTGGATATTGACCATGAAGATGTATCTAAGCATCTACCAGTACCATTCAACCGACGCTCTCAAATGGCAGTAGATGCCTCTGGCAAGTTTGGAGAACTTGCAGTTGTCATTGAGTACGACGGGTGGTACTGGCATTCAGGAACTGGATGCAAGGGTGAAGGTACGTTTGAGCGAGATATCGCTAAAACGCAGGCGTTACTGAATGCAGGGTATTTTGTGGTTAGAGTTCGGGAAGAGCAACCAAAAGTATGTCTCGCTTACTTGCCTATCAAGCATGACCACCTTTTACAGCTCTCATTTCACCACCAGAAAAACGGCCACGATACGAAGGAAATTCGGCAACAAGTGTACTCGTGGTTGCAATCCTTCTAAACCTGTGCTAAGCTACATAATCGTAAGCAAGAAACACGAACATTCTTTTAGAGAAAAGGAAAAACTAGCCCATGGCTAACTCTCATCACCCGCTTCGTATTTTCGGGGTGTCAATTATCGTCTCGGTTCTGTCCATTGTTGTGGGCTTCCTTTATGGCAGCTGGGAGGCTGCATTCCTCGTCCTCCTGCTCGGTGTGATGGAGGTCAGTCTTTCGTTTGATAACGCGGTCGTGAACGCCCGAATCCTTGAAAAGATGTCAGAACGTTGGCAGTCCCTCTTTCTCTCTGTAGGGATTATCATTGCGGTCTTTGGAATGCGGCTACTTTTCCCGATTCTGATTGTCGGTGTTACCACTGGTTTGAACCCGTTCCAGGCGTTTGACCTTGCTATGGAGAAGGGTAACCCTGAGACTCCTGGTACCTATGGTTACATCCTGCATGAGGCGCACCCGCAGATTGCTGCGTTCGGTGGTATCTTCCTTTTGATGCTGTTCCTTGACTTCATCTTTGAGGAGCGCGATATCAAGTGGCTTCAGTGGATTGAGGCTCCGCTTGCGAAGATTGGTAAGATTGATTATGCTTCCATTATCGTTGCTCTTGGTGGTCTGCTGGTGATTGCTGCTGAGGCGCATGAGCATGCTGTTACTGTCATGGTTTCTGGTGTTGCTGGTCTTATCACGTACCTGCTTGTGAATGCTCTTGGTGGCTACTTTGAGAACCGTCTTGAAGAGGATGAGGAGCGCGAGAAGATTGCTGGTGTTACGAAGCTTGTTGGTAAGGCTGCGTTCTTCATGTTCCTGTACCTTGAGGTCATTGACGCTTCCTTCTCCTTCGATGGTGTGATTGGTGCGTTCGCTATCAGCACTGACCCGATTATCATTGCTCTTGGTCTTGGCTTTGTTGGCGCTATGTTCGTCCGTTCCATCACCATCTACTTGGTTCGTAAGGGTACACTGAACGATTATGTTTACCTTGACCATGGTGCGCACTGGGCGATTGGTGCACTGGCTGTTCTGCTGATTGTCAGCATTGCGGTTCCTGTGCCTGAGGTTGTTACTGGTCTGATTGGTGTGGTTCTGATTATCGCAGCGTTTGTGACTTCTATCATCCGTAACAAGCGTGAGGCTGCGGCTGGCAAGGATGTCACCACTGATATCCATGCTGGTGTTGAGAGCTAAGCGTAGTTCTTCCTGAGGGGAGGATGTCTAATCCGTAAGGGTTGGCATCCTCCCCTTTTCTTTGTTAGGAATGTGTTTATATTTGATGAAGGATTTTTGATGGTTGCTAGTAAACAACATTTCAGCCCTGTGACGCAGCGGTGGGAGAAGTGTGATGCGAAGAAGAAAGCATGCCGTTATGTTGCTGAGCCGCATCGGTTGAATGATACTTCGGTTGCTCTTGCTGAGAGGGAGCAGGCGTTGGCTCCGCAGGTTGAGCAGGAGCGGAAGTCTTTTGTTCAGGGTATGATGTCTCGGTTCTTTGGCGGTAAGCCTACTGTTGACTCTGTTGCGCCAACTCCTGCTGTGGTTCCTGCTGGGACTGTTGTTGAGCGTTTTGGTCGTTTGAAGGTTATGTCTGAGGATACTGTTTCTCATGGAGCGAAGAGCTTGTATGTGTTTGGGGATCATACTTCGCAGGAGGATGCTCAGGCGTTGCATGATGCTGATCCTTTGAAGGCGTATCAGAATGGTGAGTGTGGTGTTCTTGCTGGGGAGCTGTGGAATCGTAATCCGCATGTTGAGGAGTATTATTTCTTCTCTATTCCTGAGGACCGTGAGTGGGGTACGCATCATTTTGTGAAGTTGAAAGATGGGTCGTTTGCGGATAGTATGGGCGTGTGGTCTGAGTCAGCTTTTGTTTCGTACTGGAAGGAAATTGATAAGAATGTTTCGTTAGAAGTGTATGAGGAGGGGCAACCTATTCCTGATAAGAATCCAAACATTGAGGTCAGTAATCAAAAGCTTTTTGATGCGATTACGAAGAGTATTGAGAACCATTTCAGTAAGCAATGATTACTGCTCTTCTGCTCACAGCTGAGCGCAGTTCTTCCTGAGGGGAGGATGTCTAATCCGTAAGGGTTGGCATCCTCCCCTTTTCTTTTTGTTCTGAGTGTGGTAGGATGTGGGTATGAGTGTTTCTTCTGATCTTATTCCTGTGAGTAGTTCTTATGAGGTTTCTGCTATTGTGGTGAAATCTGGTAGGAAGGAGTTGGTTTCTGCGGATGCTGTTGCTTCTTGGTTGGAGTCCACTGCTTCTGGGAAAGCACTGTTGTCTTCTGTTCTCCCTTCTACTGTGAAGAAGCGGTATAGCGGAGCAAATATAGTGGGGTGGACAGATGCAAAAGAAGTCGTAGTGTTTTCATATGTATTTGGGTTTCTGTCATCTCTTTTTGGTGCAATTGTTGGCGGTGCTCTCAATGCTCACCACATTGCGGTTGGTGAATCTACCAGTGTGTCTTCTGCCATCTGGCCGATTTTGGTGACAGCAGTTACTGGTGGGTTTTCTTTCTATGTTCCGACACGCATCAAAGTGAGCAAGTGCCAAGCTTTGTGGTCACAGCTGATGGCTGTGCAGTCTGATGGTACACGGAAGTGGTTAGAGGCTCGGTACGGGGTTGCTGTTTCTGATGGGGTGTTGACTGTGTTAGCTTCTGGTGTGTTGACAAGCCAGGATAGTACCCCGTTTGCTGATGTTGAGGGTCGGTTGTGGGTGTTGCGGAGGAGTTCTTCTGGGGCGTATCAGGTTGAGCCGCAGCAGGTTATTGTAGAAGCTTCTGAGGCTCCTGAGGGTATCCGTCAGGCTCCTGTGGTGCTTTCTGTTGGCGCTGCGCATCTTGATAGTGAGTTGGGTCAGTTGGGTGAGAAAATTGATACTCGGTTGACTCAGTTGCAGAAGTTTGCGTTGACGGTGGAGGAGTCTCATGTGGTTTCTCGGACTGTTGGGGATGCTCGTGATGCGGTGGCAGCGTTTGAGCGTTTACAGTTGTTAGGCGCTGAGGAGAGCGGTTCTGCATACCTGTTGGATGTTTTACGGTTACTGGATTCAGAGTTGGAAAGTATTGTGCAGGTGAAGGTTGCGCAGGAGACTGAGTTGTTGCGTGCTGGAAAACAGAAGGCGATTGCTCGCCAGGTTGGGGTTGGGGTTTGAGTATGGGTAAGGTTATTTCTGTCGTGAATAACGACTCGCAGAAGATTACTGATATTACAGTGAAGCCTGGTAAGAAGGAGCTTATTTCTGCGGAGGTTGTTGCTTCTTGGCTAGATGAAACTTCTTCTGGTGAAGCTCCGTTGACTTCTATCCTCCCAGTTACAGCGAACTTGAAGCACTCAGGTAAACACATTCATTTTGCTTCTGGTAAATATGAACGCGAAGCATCTGATGGGTTCATTCTGGTAATAACTGGTGCAATAGGTGCAATAGTCGGAACGATGGTGGCCAGTGTTTTTATGGAAGTCCAGGAAGCCATCCCAGGTTTTATGGTACTTCTTGGTTCTGTAGGAATCGGGACAGGTTTGGGCGCTTTTGGTTGGATACCTTTTGTTCGGGCTTATTCAAGCAGCTATGCTATTTTGTGGAGTAAGTTGATGAGTGTTCAGAGCCAGGGAATGCAAGCTTGGTTGGAAGTTCGGTATAATATTCAGGTTACTGCTGAAATTTTGCAGGAAATGGCAACTTTTGTTCTGCGTAATGATTCTACGATTCCGTTCACTGATGTAAATGGACAGCTGTGGGTCCTTGGGATTGACAGCAAAATTGGTAAGTATGTTGTTGAACCTCAACAGGCTTCTTTGGAGGTTGCTGATACACCTGCGTTGATGTCTCAGGCCCCTGTCATGGTCAGTGTTGGGGTGAAGGATTTACCTGTTGAGGTTCAGTCTGTGGTTGACCAGGTTGACGCTCGGGTTTCTCAGTTGCAGAAGTTTGCATTGACGACCGAGGAAGCTCATGTTGTCGCTCGTGCTGTTAAGGATGCTCGGGAAGCTGTTATGACATTTGAGCAGCTGCGTATTTTAGGTGCGGAAGCTTCTGGTGTGAGTCAGCTGGTTGATGTGATGAAGGTTTTATTGTCTGAGTTGGAGGACATTGTGAACAAGAAAGCTACTGAGGTGAGTGAACGTCTTGTAGCTCAGCAGGCTCTTGTGAATGCTCGTCAGAGTGGGGTTGAGGTTTGAGTATGAGTAAAGATGTAGCAGTTGGAAACAACAGTTCGCAGGAGATTGCAGTTTCTTCTATGAAGTTGGGGAAGAAGGAAGTCGTCTCCGAGGAGCGAGTCTCTTCTTGGTTGGAGGATATGGCTTCTGGTAAGTATGCTTTGTCTTCTGTTATTCCGGGTGATGCGCCGTACAACTACCAAGGTTCAGCAGTATACCGTAGTGCTGCCAAAATTCCTTTGGAAGAATTAGCTGAGTTCACTTTCGTAGGGGGTGCATTTGGCGCATTTCTTGTAGGTCTTGGAAGCGTGCCTGTGACATTTGCATTACCTTTAAGTAATTCTATGTTTGCGGTAGTCACTTCTGGTATGTTTGTTGCTGGTTTTGGTATTTTTGGTTTTAGCTGGCATATTTTATTACATGCGATCAAAAGACATTACCGAGTTTTATGGAGTCAGTTGGCACCTGTTCAAAGTCAAGGTGTGCATACTTGGTTGGATGCTCGATATGGGATTCAGATAAACAAGGATGTCGCTGAGGCTCTCGCTGAACAGGTTTTGATTGGAACTCCTATGTATGAGTTTCAGGACGTAAATGGCCAAATCTGGGTGTTACGTTTTGATGAAAGCGTAAAGGGCTTCCTGGTTGAACCAAAACCTGTGGAAGTGAAGGAAGTTGAAGCTTCTGCTGGTATCCGTCAGGCTCCTGTTATTCTGAGTGTGGGTGCAGGTCATCTTGTAGGTGAGGCTGGAAAACTTGGGAAACACATTGATTTGCGCCTTGCTCAGTTGAGTCGGTTTGCGCTCACTGTTGAGGAGTCTCATGTTGTTGCGCGTGCTGTTGAGGATGCTCGTGAGGCTGTGGCAGGTTTTGAACGCTTGGAGCTACTGGGAGCGGGTGAGAATGGTTTGGACCGTTTGAAGGGCATTCTAAGCCTTCTGGATGGTGAGCTGGATGCTATCTTGCAGACAAAGATTGCTGAGGAAGATGCGGCATTGATTGCTCGTCAGCAGAGTGTGGAAGCGCGTCAGAAGAATAAGAAAGTTGTTGGGGTTTGAGTATGAGTAAAACTATGGTTGCTATGAACACAGATTCACAAAATGAGCTGGGTGCGTTGAAACGTGGGCGGAAAGAAATTGTTTCCCAAGACAATCTTAGTTCTTGGTTAGAAGAAGCTCGCTCGGGGGAAACCCTAATTTCTACTGTGCTTTTAACTGGCATGAAAAAGAAAAACTACGGTATAGGTGATATGCTTGAAAGAGAGGCTGAGTCAGTATCCAAAGCGTCTGCGTGGGCATACTCTTCTCCTGTGGCTTTATTTGGAGCGCTATCTGGATTCGGTGGTAGTTGGGCTATCAACGCTTTAACGATGGTGAATACCAATACAACATTACCAATATCATTTGGGGGAGCTATCAGTGTTAGCTTGATAGGAGCCGCAATATTCGGCTCTGGTTTCTTTTCTTGGCTGTGTAGTGCCAGTAAAAAGGATAAAGCTATTTGGGATGACGTAGTTTATGTTCAGTCTGATGGGTTACGTGCTTGGCTACAAACAAGGCATGATATTACTGTCTCAGACAAAATTTTACAAAAAGTTGCTATTGCCATGTTAAAATTCCAGAGGAGTATATTTTTTATAGATGTGAGCGGCCATAAATGGGTTCTGTGCGTAAGAGGTCCAGGTGACGAATACCAACTTGAGCCTGCCCCTATTTACGCGAAAACAGATGTGCAGACTGCTTCATTACAGCAAGCTCCCGTAAAAATTGCAGTGGGTACGGTTTCCCTTCCGAAACCAGCACAAAAGACTGTTGATAGCATTGATACTCGCTTAGGTCAGTTACATAAGTTTGCTTTGAATACTGAGCAGTCTCATGTTGTCACTCGTACTGTGGAGGACGCTCGTGAAGCTGTGGCGGCGTTTGAGCGGTTGGATGCCCTGGGAGCTGGGGCGAGTGGTTTAGAGCATCTAACAAGCATTCTACGGCTTCTGGATAGAGAGTTGGAGGAGATTGTTCAGGCCCGTATTGCTGAGGAGTCTACAGTGTTCGCTTCTCGTCAGCAGAAAGTTGAAGCTCGTTTGAATAAGGTTGAGGTTTGAGTATGCGTTGGTTTGAACGGTTCTTGTTCTGGATTGTAATTCTGCCTTGTATCATGGTTCGTCAGTGGCGAACTTTGTATACTCTGGGCGCTATTCCTGGGACACGTATGCAGCAGGAGTATCATCGTATTGAACGTGGGTACCGTAGGAAGTCTCCTCAACGGTA
>Ga0308163_10002478_pt1 | contig 16884 bp, 14 predicted proteins | sample PhyTR1_FD_201037 | JGI IMG/M metagenome (GOLD analysis project Ga0308163, IMG submission 201037) | Phyllosphere microbial communities from UC Gill Tract Community Farm, Albany, California, United States - DLSLT.R1 | ecosystem: Host-associated > Plants > Phyllosphere > Unclassified | place: USA...
AGGGTCGAAAGGAATGCTCGCACTCATGCTGGAAACCAACCCAATTTAATGACGAACAGGATCGACAGGATCACCAGTGCAGGATTGAGCTGACGCCACTGGCCTGACAATAGTTTGATGCCTGTCCAGGCGATGAAACCAAAGGCGATGCCGTTGGCGATGGAATAGGTGAATGGCATTGCCAGTGCAGTAATTACCACGGGTGCGGCAACCGACAGGTCGTCCCAGTCGATTTCAGCAAGGCCGGACGTCATCAGTACCGCCACGAACAGCAACGCTGGAGCTGTCGCGAACGCTGGCACGCTACCCGCCAATGGCGCGAAGAACAGCGCCAGCAGGAACAGAATCGCCACGACAATCGCCGTCAAACCGGTACGGCCGCCCGCGCTCACGCCCGCAGCGGACTCGATGTAGCTGGTGGTGGTTGAAGTACCCAGCAGCGAACCGGCCATGGCCGCCGTGCTGTCGGCGATCAACGCACGGCCCATTTTCGGCATGTGGCCGTTCTTGTCCATCAGCCCGGCGCGTTTGGCGACGCCGATCAAGGTGCCGGAGTTGTCGAACAGGTCAACGAACAGGAAGGCGAAGATCACGCTGATCAGGCCGACATCGAAGGCACCTTTGATGTCCAGTTGCAGGAAAGTCGGGGCCAGGGAAGGCGGCATGGAGACCACGCCACCGAACGGCGTGAAGCCCAGCAGGATCGAAATGATGGTCACTGCCAGAATGCCGATCAGTACGGCGCCACGTACGTTGAGTTTTTCCAGGGCAATGATCAGGAAGAAACCGAGGGTGGCGAGCACCGGTGCAGGTTTCGCCAGGTTGCCCAAGGTGAGCATGGTCACTTCGTGTTTGGCCACGATGCCGGCGTTCTGCAAGGCAATCAACGCCAGAAACAAGCCGATCCCTGCAGCAATCGCCGAACGCAGCGGCAACGGGATGCTGTTGATGATCCATTCCCTAATGCGAAAAATCGACAGGATGAAAAACATTACCGCCGACAGGAATACTGCACCGAGCGCAACTTGCCAGGTGTGATGCATGCTAAGAACTACGGTGTAGGTAAAGAAGGCGTTCAAGCCCATGCCCGGTGCCAGCGCAATCGGGTAGTTGGCGATGATGCCCATGGTCGCCGAGCCGATGGCCGCCGCCAGGCAGGTGGCAACGAACAGCGCGCCTTTGTCCATGCCGGTCTCGCCGAGGATGCTCGGGTTGACGAACAGGATGTAGGCCATCGCCAGAAAGGTCGTGACGCCCGCGAGAATCTCGGTGCGCACGTTGGTGTTGTGTGCCTTGAGTTGAAACAGCCGTTCCAGCATGTCTGGCTCCCCGGTGACGCGCCTGCGTCGTGAATGAATCGACTAGAACAGCAAAGCACAGACCGCCAAAGCAGCCCGCGGATTTTATGCCGGTCGGAAAAAGCCGCGCATCATACCAGCCGAACGGGTTTATGACTGCCTGCCGATGAGCGGCGTGCTTTCGCGTGGTGTCTGAACTGAATACTTTTTCTGTAGGAGCTGCCGAAGGCTGCGAAACCGGATTGCCTGACACACAGCCGTTCGCAGCCTTCGGCAGCTCCTACAGGGGATCGCAGCGATTTTAACGCCCATCAACAAACCCTGAACGATTGCGAGACCCCACAAGTCGTACCCCTTAAGACGCAGAAAAACTGCGCAGTACGAATACCTACCGTGAGGTTTCCATGAGTTCACCGACCCCCCAGGATTTCGCAGGCCATGCGATAACCCTGACGCTTAATGGCCAGGCGCGACAGCTCAACGTGCAACCATGGACGACCCTTCTGGACCTGCTTCGGGACCAGCTTGATCTGGTCGGCACCAAGAAAGGCTGCGATCACGGCCAATGCGGCGCGTGTACGGTTTTGCGTAATGGCAAACGCATCAACTCCTGCCTGACGCTGGCAATCATGTGTGATGGCGCTGAGCTGACCACAATCGAAGGCTTGGCCGACGGCGACCAGTTGCACCCCATGCAACAGGCCTTCATCAAACACGACGCCTTTCAATGCGGCTATTGCACACCGGGGCAGATCTGCTCGGCGGTCGGGCTGGCCAATGAAGGGCGAGCGAACAATCGAGCCGAGATTCAGGAATTGATGAGCGGCAATCTGTGTCGTTGCGGCGCATACAGCAACATTCTCGCGGCAGTAGAAGAAGTCTTGCCCGAGATGCGTAACTTCGAGAAAGCAGGGGGCAGCCGATGAATCCCTTTACCTACAGTCGGCCGAGCAACGTTAACGAAGCCGTTAATCTGAGCGGCGCTACGACCCGTTTCATTGCAGGGGGCACCAACCTGCTCGACCTGATTAAGGAAAACATTGCCCGTCCCGAGCATCTGATCGATATCACCGGCTTGCCGCTCAGCGATGTCAGTGAAACGCCGGAAGGCGGGCTGCTGATCGGTGCATTGGTCAGCAATGCCGATCTGGCCTGGCATCCGTTGATCGAGGCGCGTTATCCGCTGTTGTCCCAAACAGTGCTGGCGGGTGCCTCGCCGCAATTGCGAAACATGGCGAGCACCGGGGGCAATCTGCTGCAACGTACTCGCTGCTACTACTTCTACGATTCGACCGTGCCGTGCAACAAGCGCGAGCCCGGCAGTGGTTGCCCGGCCCGCAACGGCTTGAACCGTATCCACGCCATTCTCGGCGCCAGCGATGAATGCGTCGCCACGCACCCGTCGGACATGTGCGTCGCTCTGGCGGCGCTGGAGGCGGTGGTTCATGTGGAAGGTCGGGCAGGCCCACGCAAGATTGAGTTTGCTGACTTCCATCGCCTGCCGGGCGATTCGCCCCAGCGTGATAACCAGCTGGCTGACGACGAGCTGATTACCGCTGTTGAGCTGCCGGCACCGAGCTTCGCGGGTCAGGGCCGGTATCTGAAAATCCGTGACCGCGCTTCGTATGCCTTCGCGCTGATTTCCGTCGCGGCCTCCCTGGAGCTTGATGGTGATGTCATCCGCAATGTGCGTCTGGCACTGGGCGGCGTCGCTCATAAGCCGTGGCGCGACAAGGCCGTGGAGCAAATGCTGGTGGGTAAGCCAGTCTCTCGCGAGAACTTTGCCGCCGCCGCCGATGCCTTGCTGGCTGATGCCGAGCCGCTCGAACACAACGCCTTTAAGGTCAAACTGGCTCGTCGGGCGATCATTCGCGCCCTCAGCGACGCTGCTGTAGGAGGAGACGACCGATGAATACGCCTGTATCTCCGCTGGGCCAAGCGCTGGACCGGGTTGACGGCAAGCTCAAAGTCACCGGCCAGGCGCGTTATGCCGGTGAATACCCGGAAGCTGGCTTGCTGCATGGCAGCGTCGTGTCGAGCACCATCGCCCGTGGTCGCGTGACCCACATCGATATCACCGACGCCCTGCGCGTTCCGGGTGTTGTCATGGTGCTGGATCACAAGAATCGTCCAAAACTCGCCAGCTATGACGAAGACTATGAAGATGCCGACTCGGCTGACGGCTCACCCTTTCGTCCGCTTTATAACGACCGGGTGATGTACAGCGGCCAGCCGTTGGCGCTGGTGGTGGCAGAAACCCTGGAGCTGGCGCGTTATGCCGGTTCACTGGTGCGTATCGAATACCGGGTCGAAGCCCACGAAACTGATCTATTGGCGGCGCAAGGCGATAGCCATGCCGCGCCCGCCGAATTGCCGAAGCCACGGGGCAATTTCCAGGCGGAGTTTGCCGCTTCCGCGCTGACCGTCGATGCCCACTACAGCACCCCCGTTGAGCATCACAACCCGATGGAGCCCCATGCGTCCACGGTGTTTTACAAAGACGGCGGGAGCCTGCAGATTCACGACAAGACGCAAGGCCCGCAAAACTGCCAGGACTACCTGCACAAGGTGTTCGGCATTGAAAAGGACAAGATCCAGGTGCTGGCCGCGTTTGTCGGCGGCGCTTTCGGTTCTGGCCTGCGCCCGCAATATCAGCTGCCACTGGCGGTCATGGCCGCTCTGGAACTCAAGCGTTCTGTGCGCGTGACCCTGACTCGTCAGCAGATGTTCACCTTCGGTTATCGGCCGCGGACTCTGCAGCACCTGCGCCTAGGCGCGGCAGCCAACGGTCGCTTGATGGCGGTGGGGCATGAGGCGCTTGGGCAGACGTCGCGTTTTGAAGATTTCACCGAGCACGTCGTGGAATGGAGCGGCATGCTCTATCAGTGCGACAACGTCGAGCTTTCCTACAAGCTTGCGCCGCTGGATGTTTACACCCCGCTGGACATGCGCGCACCCGGTGCAGCGCTGGGCCTGATCGGGCTGGAATGCGCCATGGATGAACTGGCCTGTGCATTGGCCATGGATCCGGTGCAACTGCGATTGATCAACTTTGCCGAGCGCAATGGCAACGAAGACAAGCCGTATTCCAGCAAAGAGCTGCGGGCCTGCTATGCCGAGGGTGCCGAACGCTTTGGCTGGACACGCCGTAACCCCGAGCCGCGCAGCATGCGCGAAGGTCGCCAGTTGATCGGCTGGGGTATGGCGGGCGGTGTCTGGGAAGCGATGCAGATGCCGGCCAGTGCCAAGGCGCATATTGATGCACACGGCAAGCTGACGGTGAGCAGCGCGACGACCGACATCGGTACCGGCACTTATACCGTCATGACCCAGATCGCAGCCGCTGCAGCGGGTGTTTCGGTCGATGACACCACTTTCCAGCTGGGCGATTCATCGTTGCCTACCGCGCCTTTGCAGGGTGGTTCGTTCACCGTGTCCTCGGTAGGGACCGCAGTGCAGCAGGCCAGCAAAGCGCTACGCGAGAAACTGTTCGAAGCTGCAAGTCAGGTTGACCCGCAATTTGCAGAGGGTCGGGCCGACCAGATGACGGTTGCCGAGGGTTACGTTCGTCTTGGCGAGCATCAGTTGGCGTTGAGTGAAGTGCTGGGCGGCTTGCCCAATGGGCTGCAAGTGCAGATCGACGCCGAGCCGGATAAAAAGCGCGAAGCCTATTCCACTGCGACGCATTCAGCAGTATTCGTTGAAGTGCAGGTGGATGAAGACCTGGGCAGCATTCGCGTTAGCCGCGTAGTCAGCGCGGTGGCAGCAGGGCGGGTGGTCAATCCGAAAATGGCTCGCAGCCAGATTCTCGGTGGCGTGGTCTGGGGTCTGGGCATGGCGCTTCAGGAAGAAACCCAGAGCGACCATAACCTCGGGCGCTTCATGAACCATAGCCTTGCGGAGTATCACATCCCGGTTAACGCCGATATTGGCGACATTGATGTGATTTTTGTCGAAGAAGACGACGATATCGTCAACGCGCTGGGTTCCAAAGGCGTTGGTGAGATTGGCATCGTTGGCGTAGCGGCGGCAGTGGCTAACGCGGTTTACCACGCCACGGGTAAACGTGTTCGGGACTTTCCGGTTACCTTGGATAAGGTGCTTTAAGAAGGCAGCCACGGTGGGACCGGTTTGGCCGGGAAGGCGGTATTTCTGGCGACAGACATTCTGCGAGTGCTCCGGCCTCTTCCCGGCTAAAGCCGGTCCCACAACGTTTCTTGCCGTTCATCTTCTCTAGTCGATGTCGCCAGAGTGCAAACACAGGTCGCGCTGGGGCGTTTTGTGCCTGCCACCGCTGGTTAAGTTGCTCAAGCGTGCCGCATTCGCATGGCCGCAGTTGTTCAAATAATCAAAATCAAAAAAACAATCTGCCGACCGAGGAGCACGCATGAACCGATTTATCCGTCATATCACTTGCGGTGTGGTGCTGATGAGCAGCAGCGCATTGTTTGCCGCCGAGCCCGCCAAATGCCAGAACGTGCGCATGGGCGTGGTGAACTGGACCGACGTGGTTGCTACCAGCGCCGTAGCTGAAGTTCTGCTCAAAAACATGGGATACGAGGTCAAACAGACCAGCGCCGCCCAGCAGATCATTTTCGGTGGCTTGCGCGATGACAAGCTGGATATCTTCCTGGGTTACTGGAAACCCGCGATGGACAAGAACATCGCGCCGTTCCTGGCCGCCAATCAGGTCAAGGTTCTGGATAAGCCCAGCATGAGCGATGCTCAGGCGACCCTGGCCGTGCCAGATTACGTTGCTTCCGGCGGGCTCAAGACGTTTGCCGACATCGCTAAATTCAAGGACAAACTTGGCGGCAAGATCTACGGCATCGAGCCGGGCACCGGCGCCAACGCCAACATCAAAGGCATGATTGAAAAGAACCAGTTCGGTCTGGGTGGGTTCCAGTTGGTGGAATCCGGCGAGGCCGGAATGCTGGCGGCGGTGGCGCGGGCGGTCAAGCGTAACGAGTGGGTGGTCTTCGTCGGCTGGACCCCGCACCCGATGAACATCAACATGAAGATGACCTACCTGACCGGCAGCGAAGACGTATTCGGCCCGGGTGAGGGGGCTGCAACGGTATCGACTGTCACAGCACCGGACTACGCTCAGCGTTGCCCGAATGTCAGCAAATTGCTGAGCAACCTGAATTTTACGGCGGCTCAGGAAAGCCAGATGATGGTGCCGATCATGGACCGCAAAGCGCCTGACGAAGTCGCCAGGCAGTGGCTCAAGGATCACCCGGATGACCTGAATCGCTGGTTGGCAGGGGTAAAGACCTTTGAAGGCAAGGATGCTGCGCCGGTGGTGATGGCGGCCGTAGGCAAGTAGTTGTTCGATGATTTCCGGTAGGAGCTGCCGCAGGCTGCGAATCGATTTGACCAATAAATTGATGTTCGCAGCCTTCGGCAGCTCAGATTGAAGGTGCACAAATGAATATCGCCTACCCCCTGACCCCCGAACTCACCGCCTTTGTCGAAAAGACCCAAAGCCTTTCCTCGACGGCAACCGACTTTCCCGGCCAGCGTGCGTCGTATACGCGGATGTCCCAGGCGTTCGATACAGGGCGTCCAGCCGGGCTTGAGGTAACGGATTTGCAGCTGGCCGACGTGCCGGTTCGTGTTTATCGACCTGAAAGTCTGCCCGCAGAAACCGCCGCTGCCTGTGTGATTTACCTGCACGGCGGCGGCTGGATCGTCGGCGACCTCGATTCCCACGACTTCATCACCGCCGCCCTGGCTGTTGATGTGGGGTGCATTGTGATCGCCGTAGATTACCGATTGGCTCCCGAGCACCCGTTCCCGGCGCCGTTCGAGGATTGCGTCGCGGTGTGGCACGCGGTGCAGGCGCAGGCTGACTGGCTGGGGGTCGATCCATCCCTGGTCGCGGTTGCCGGAGACAGCGCCGGTGGCACCCTCGCGGCCGCCCTGTGCCTCGCATTACGTGATGGCGGGCATCCACAGCCAAAAGGGCAGGCACTGATCTATCCGGCACTGGGCGGTGCAGACGATCTGGCGTCACGCGTTGAGTGCGCCGATGCGCCGTTACTCAGTAGCGCCGAGCTGGATGATTGCTGGGCGCTGTACCTGAGCCGCCCGGAGGACTTTCAATCGCCGTACGCCATGCCATTGCTCGCCAGCGATCTCGGTGGCCTGGCGCCTGCATTTGTGGGTGTCGCGCAGTTTGACCCATTGCGCGATGACGGTGTGGTTTACGAACAGCGCTTGCGCGACGCTGGCGTCGCAACGCGTTACGATCCCGGCATCGGACTGGTGCACGGCTACTTGCGGGCCAAAGGGCTGGCGGAGGAAGTGGACCAGTCTTACGACCGGCTGGTGCAAGCATTGCGCGGGTTCTGCCTGGGGGATCCTTCGTGATGCCCCTACACCTTCTGCTCTTCAGCTTCCGCGACCACATCCCGCATGCGGTCGCGATTGGCCAGGGTCGGGAAGAGCTTGATCCAGATCCCGGTCACGGCCAGGGTGCCGACGCCGCCCATGACCACTGCCGGGACGACACCGAACCAGTGAGCGGTGATGCCTGACTCAAATTCGCCAAGCTGATTCGACGCGCCGATGAACAGCCCGTTGACCGCACTGACCCGGCCGCGCATTTCATCCGGGGTTTCCAGCTGTACGAAGGACGCACGGATCACCATGCTGATCATGTCCGCCGCGCCGAGCACCACCAGCACCGCGAGGGAAAACCAGAACGAGGTGGACAGGCCGAACGCGATGGTCGCTACACCAAACACCCCCACAGCCGTGAACATCACCCGCCCCACATGCCGCTCGACGTTGAAGTGCGCCAGCCACAATGACATGCCCAGTGCGCCGATTGCCGGTGCCGAACGCAGCATGCCCAGGCCCCACGGACCGGTCAGCAGAATGTCCTTGGCGAAGACCGGCAACAGCGCGGTGGCCCCGCCCAGCAGCACGGCAAACAGATCCAGCGAGATGGCACCGAGCACATCCGGGCGACTGCGAATGAAGCGAATCCCCGCCAGCAACGAGTGCAGCGTGGCTTTGCCCTTGTTCAGTGGCGTTTGCCGGGCGGGCAGGCTGAGCATCAGCGAGCAGGCAATAATGTACAGCAGCACGGTTGGCCCATAGACCCAACTGCTGCCAAACGCATAAAGAAAACCACCCAGCGCCGGGGCGACGATGGTTGCTGATTGCTGGGCCGATTGCGCCGCAGCGACCGCCCGTGGAAATAGCGCCGGTGGCACGATGCTCGGCAGCAGAGCCTGGGTAGTAGGCATTTCGAACGAGCGCGACGCGCCCAGGGCAAAGGCCAGGATGAAGATCATTTCCCGGGTCACGCTGTCGGTGCTGCTGCCGATGAACAGCGCCAGGGCGATGCACGCCTGGGCGGTCTGGCAGATTGCCGCGACTTTGCGCCGGTCATAGCGGTCTGCGACATGCCCGGTATGCAGCATGAACAGTACGCGAGGCGCGAACTCCACCAGGCCGACCAGGCCGAGATCCAGCACGTTGCCGGTCAACTGGTAAAGATTCCAGCCAATGGCCACGGTCAGCATCTGAAAACCGCTGGCAGTGAAAATGCGGGCAAACCAGAAAGCGACAAACGGACGATGGTGGCGCAATAACACTGGGGCTTGGGTCGGCATGAGCAACAGCAGCCAGAAGGGGAGAGCTGCAAGATTATCAGTTTGTAACAGTTAGTTGCATGAAAAGCCGGTCAGATTGGATCCCGTTTCAAAACTTTTTTGACCTGCCATCTGAGCCCCGATGTGAATGACAAAACCTCTCATATGCCCGTGATCCGCGGTTCCAGAGCGGTGAGACAACTCGCCACGCGGCAAAAGACCACACGTCAGATATGTCCAAATACGACTACTCTTTGAGAGTCAGTTGACCTGCGTCAATGCCCCTTGGGCAAAAGAAACAGCAGGCGGCTTGACGGATTTCAAGGTTGCGCGAAGGGCGAACGGAAACGGCTTGGCCATTTCTGTCTGAAACCCAGAACGTTTTTAACCTGCCGCGCTCCTTACCTGTGGGGGGCAGTGGCTGCTGACCTCGGGGTCATCGGCCGTATCACCTGATAGAGGAAGACCTATGTTCGGTTTGGATGCAATTGAGCTCGCCCGAATTCAGTTCGCGTTTACCATTTCGTTCCACATCCTGTTCCCTGCCATCACCATCGGTCTGGCAAGTTACCTGGCCGTGCTCGAAGGCCTGTGGCTCAAGACTCACAACAATGTTTATCGCGATCTCTACCATTTCTGGTCGAAAATCTTTGCCGTCAACTTCGGCATGGGCGTGGTATCCGGTCTGGTCATGGCGTATCAGTTCGGCACCAACTGGAGCCGCTTCTCCGACTTTGCCGGAGCCGTCACCGGGCCGCTGCTGACCTATGAAGTGCTCACTGCCTTCTTCCTCGAAGCCGGTTTCCTTGGCGTAATGCTGTTCGGCTGGAACCGCGTCGGGCGCAATCTGCACTTTTTCTCTACGGTCATGGTCGCCATCGGCACCCTGATCTCGACCTTCTGGATTCTGTCCTCCAACAGCTGGATGCAGACCCCGCAAGGTTACGAAATCATCGACGGTCGTGTGATCCCTACCGACTGGTTCGCGGTGGTCTTCAACCCTTCGTTCCCGTATCGCCTGGCGCACATGTCCATCGCGGCATTCGTGGCTACGGCGTTCTTCGTCGGTTCGTCGGCGGCCTGGCATTTGCTGCGTGGTCGCGATACACCGCAAATTCGCAAGATGCTGTCGATGGCCATGTGGATGGCTTTGCTGGTCGCGCCGTTGCAGGCGGTGGTCGGTGACTTCCATGGCTTGAACACCCTCAAGCATCAGCCAGCGAAAATCGCTGCAATTGAAGGTCACTGGGAAAACGTTGGCGACGAGCCAACCCCGCTGATCCTGTTCGGCCTGCCGGACATGAAAGAAGAGCGCACCAAGTACGCGGTGGAAATCCCGTACCTGGGCAGCCTGATTCTCACCCACACCCTGGACAAACAGGTGCCGGCCCTCAAGGAATTCAAGCCTGAAGACCGCCCTAATTCGACCATCGTGTTCTGGTCGTTCCGGGTCATGGTCGGGCTGGGCTTCCTGATGATCTTTACCGGTCTTTGGAGCCTGTGGCTGCGTAAACGCGGCACGCTGTATCAATCCCGTGCGTTCCTGTACCTGGCGTTGTGGATGGGCCCATCGGGTCTGGTCGCCATCCTGGCGGGCTGGTTCACCACTGAAATCGGCCGTCAGCCATGGGTCGTCTACGGCCTGATGCGTACTGCTGATGCCTCGTCCGGTCACAGCGTTGCGCAGATGAGCATTACCCTGGTGATGTTCGTCGTGGTCTATTTCGTGCTGTTCGGCGCAGGCCTCGGCTACATGATGCGTCTGGTGCGCAAAGGGCCGAAGGTTCATGAAGACCATCAGCCAACCGGTGGCCCAGGCCAGCAACGTACCCCGGCTCGTCCGCTCTCTGCTGCAGAAGAAGGCAGCGACGACGCGCTTAATCACGACAGCCTGAATAAGGGGAATTGAGTCATGGGTATTGATCTTCCGCTTATCTGGGCCGTCATCATCATCTTCGGCATCATGATGTATGTCGTGATGGACGGCTTTGACCTCGGGATCGGGATTCTCTTCCCGTTCATGAAGGACAAGGGCGACCGTGATGTGATGATGAACACCGTTGCACCGGTCTGGGACGGTAACGAAACCTGGCTGGTTCTGGGCGGTGCCGCGTTGTTCGGTGCCTTCCCGCTGGCTTACTCGGTCGTGTTGTCGGCGCTGTACTTGCCGCTGATTCTGATGCTGATGGGCCTGATCTTCCGTGGTGTGGCGTTTGAGTTCCGCTTCAAGGCCACTGATGAAAAGCGTCACCTGTGGGACAAGGCCTTCATTGGCGGCTCACTGGCAGCGACCTTCTTCCAGGGCGTTGCACTGGGGGCGTTCATCGACGGTATTCCGGTGGTCAATCGCCAGTTTGCCGGTGGCAACATGGACTGGCTGTCGCCGTTCACTGTGTTCTGCGGTCTGGCGCTGATCGTTGCCTATGCGTTGCTCGGCTGCACCTGGCTGATCATGAAGACCGAAGGCGCGCTGCAGAAAGCCATGCATGACCTGGCGCGTCCACTGGCCATTGCCTTGCTGGTCGTGATCGGCATCGTCAGTATCTGGACACCGTTGGCGCATCCTGACATTGCCAACCGCTGGTTCACCCTGCCGAATCTGTTCTGGTTCCTGCCCGTGCCGATCCTGGTGCTGGTGACCATGTTTGGCTTGTTCAAATCGGTGGCGCGCAATGCTCACTACACGCCGTTCCTGTTGACCCTGTTGCTGATTTTCCTCGGCTACAGCGGTCTGGGCATCAGCTTGTGGCCGAACATCATCCCGCCGTCGATCTCGATCTGGGACGCCGCGTCACCGCCACAAAGTCAGGGCTTCATGCTGGTGGGCACGCTGTTCATCATCCCGTTCATCCTGGGTTACACCTTCTGGAGCTACTACGTGTTCCGCGGCAAGGTCACCCACGAAGATGGCTACCACTAGCAGATAACAGCCCTGGCGTTCAGCGCCGGGGCTATCGATAGAGGAGAGACTGGCGATGTCTGGCAAAGAATCTTTTCATGAAGAGCAAGACCCGGCATTGAAAAAGCCTTTGTGGCAACGTCTGGCATGGCTGGCCGGTATCTGGGCCGCCAGCGTATTTGCACTGTTCATCGTCGCCACTGTGCTGCGAATGTTCATGAACGCTGCGGGTCTGACCACCCACTGATTTCGAATCCCATCCTGCGTCCCATCGACGCGGTTTTATAACCCTCCTCTGGAGGGTTTTTTTTGCTCTGAAAACGATACCTGTGGGGGGGATATCGATTGTTGTGTTACCGGCTTTAGCTGGGAAGAGGCCAGTACATCCGACACATTTTGCTAGTCAGAAATGCCGCTTTCCCGGCTAAAGCCGGTCCCACGAGTACGGCGCTGAACGTTATTTTCGCGCTTTGAGAATCACAAACTTCGGTGTCGCCGCCACTTGCTCAACACCGCGGAACAGCCGTGACAGTTTGGTGTGGTAACCCAGATGCCGGTTGCCCACTACATACAGTGCGCCACCCGGTACCAGTGCGGCGCGGGCTTGCTGGAACATGCGCCAGGCCAGGAAATCACCGACCACTTGCTGTTGATGGAACGGCGGATTGCACAACACCACGTCCAGCGAATCAGGCTCCTGACTCGCCAGGCCATCATCGGCACGCAACACCACTTCCCGGTCGCCCAGCGCCGCACGCCAGTTTTGTTCGGCGGATTGCACGGCCATGTATGACTCATCGACCAAGGTGTATTGCGCCTGCGGATTAGCCAGAGCGCTGGCAATGGCCAGTACGCCGTTACCGCAACCCAGATCAGCAACTCTGGCGGTACCCAGGTTCTTCGGCAGAAAGGGCAGGAAAGCACGGGTACCGATGTCCAGCCCTTCGCGGCAAAACACGTTGGCGTGATTCACCAGTTCAATGGCCGGCTCGTCGAGCGTGTAACGGGAAGGGTAGGGCGAGGCGACGAATTCCCGAGGTTGCGGGCTGGCGAACAACAGCCGGGCTTTTTTCACCGCAAGGGAGGCGCTGACCGGCCCGACATACTCCTCCAGCAGATCACCCGCCGAGCGAGGCAGGTGCTTGATCATCGCCGCCGCGACTACGCGCGCATCCGGCTCCAACTGGCCTTGCAGGCGAATCAGCTGTTCTTCGAGCAATGCGAGGGTTTTGGGGACGCGAATCAACACCCAGTCAAAAGGGCCGGTGAAGGCTTCACTGGCCGGGATCTGGGTCACTGCGTCATACGCCATGCCGTTGCGGACCAGATTCTTCTGCAAGCCGTGAGCGGCGAGAAAGGAGTCGGTGCTGCTGGTGACTGTCGCATGCTGGGCAAGGCTGGCCGCCAACGCGCCGAAACTGTCGTTAAGCACCAGCACTTTGCTTTGCAGCGTCAGGCCATGCTCCGCCACATAATTGAGCAAGTATTCATCGGCAGCGTCGAACGCTTGCAACGGTTCATCCTGTTGTTCCGGTTGGCGGATAAGATCGAGCTGGGCAAGCGGAGTATCGAGCAACGGCATGGGCGGGGAAACTCTGGGGATTCGACTACTGATCACCTAAGCCCGCAGGGGCGGGCTGGCCAAGAGGGGGGATTTTACGTGCTTTTTGCCGCGTTGCGCGGTTAGCTCAAAACATTCCGCTGAGCGCGGCTTGAACCACCGCCGCTACCTTGTTGCAGGCACCCATTTTTTGCACCGCGTTGGCGACGTGAAAATGTACGGTGCGCTCCTTCATGCTCAGAATGATGGCGATATCCGCAGCGGTTTTCCCTTCGGCAGTCCATTTCAATATTTCAATTTCCCTGACAGTCAGCTTTTGCGGGCCGAAGCTGTGCAGGGATTCCAAAGACTTGGTCCCCATTGTGTCGCCTCCATGCTTTCAAACTGCGTCCATTTTTCTCCGTGTCCTGAGTGTAGTAGGAAAATGTTGAGTTTTGATTTCCGCTCAAGGATATCTCCTACAGGCGAGCTGCTATTTGATTGGGTAAATCCCCATTGTCCGGGCGCGGCGGTATCCAACCGAACGTAGCGCTATAGCCGCAATAGACAAATGATCTAACCGAACGGGTTATCCACAACTCCATGTCACTACAAACCAGCGGTGTTTATCCGCCGCACTTTGCGGGACACTGGCTGCCTCCGTTTTACTTGCAGGAGTCAGGATCGACCATGACCGCCAGTGAAGAAAAGTACACCCGCCAGACGCTGCTCAACGTGACGCCCTTGACGCCAAGCCTCTTCACGTTGCGCACCAGTCGCGATCCGGGCTTTCGTTTCCGTGCCGGGCAGTTCGCTCGTCTGGGTGTGACCAAGGCTGACGGCAGCATTGTCTGGCGCGCGTACTCGATGGTTTCCTCACCCCATGACGAGTTTCTGGAATTCTTCTCCATCGTGGTGCCGGGTGGCGAGTTCACCAGTGAGCTGAGCCGCCTGCGTGAAGGCGATACCCTGCTGATCGAAAAACTGGCCACGGGTTATCTGACTGTGGACAGATTTGCCGACGGCCGCGATCTCTGGCTGTTATCCACAGGCACGGGCGTTGCGCCGTTTCTGTCGATCTTGCAGGACTTTGAAGTGTGGGAAAAATTCGAGCGTATCGTGCTGGTTTACAGCGCCCGTGAGGCTAAAGAACTGGCTTACCAGCCGCTGATTGCCGGGCTGACCGAGCGCGAATATCTGGCCGAATACGCTGACAAGCTTATCTACGTGCCTGTCGTGACTCGCGAACAAGTGCCTGGTGCATTGAATGGCCGGATTACTCAGCTGATTGAAAGCGGTGAACTGGAAGAGGCCGTGGGCTTGCCGCTGAACCCTGAACATTCCCGGGTGATGATCTGTGGCAACCCGCAGATGATCGACGACACGCGCGCGCTGCTTAAAACCCGCGACATGAACCTCAACCTGACGCGGCGGCCGGGGCAGGTTGTGGTGGAGAATTATTGGTAGGGATCTTCGACCACCGTGATCCAATCGATATGCAGTCCCACAGATTCAGCTGACTTCGCTGAACCTGTGGGACCGGCTTTAACCGGGAAGGCGGCATTTCTGGCGATGCAGATAATGCGAATGTACCGGCCCTTTCCCGGCTAAAGCCGGTCCCACAGGTACTGCGGCATCACAGAACCTATGGGCAGACACACAATCTCCCATCATACGAGCAGCCAGCCTTATCAAACCGGATGCTTCGGATCCACCGTAATCGGTGCCGACGGCTGATGTTGTTCTTTGAGCAGGTCACGAATTTCGCCCAGCAGCAGTTCCTGCTTGGTTGGCGTGGGTGGCAGGGTTGGAGCCTTGGCTTCTTCGCGTTTCAGGCGATTGATTGCTTTAACGCCCATGAAGATAGCGAAGGCGACAATGATGAAGTCAATGACAGTCTGGATGAACTTGCCGTAAGCCAGCACAACCGCAGGTGCCGCGCCTTCTGCTGGTCTGAGGATGACGGCCAGGTCACTGAAATCCACACCCCCGATCAGCAGCCCCAGAGGCGGCATGATGACATCGCCGACGAACGACGAAACGATCTTGCCGAATGCCGCACCAATGATGATACCGACGGCCATATCGACCACGTTACCTTTGACGGCAAAGGCTTTGAACTCGCTAAGTACGCTCATAGGTTATTCCTTGTAACTTATTGAATGGGTCCAGTGCAGTGTAAGACAGCTGCACGCTTTGCGCTGGGCACCTGTAGTCGACCGGGCTTTTCTGACGAAGTTTTATGAAAATGCGCAAAAACATCGCGCCGCAGGCTTACCGACGCCTGTGGAGCAGCTGCGTTATGATGAGCGACTTTTACCGAAGGGGTTGTCATGGCCAAGGCCAAACGCTTGTATGGCTGCACTGAGTGCGGTGCGACCTTTCCCAAGTGGGCCGGGCAGTGCAGTGAATGCGGCGCCTGGAACACGCTGGTTGAAACCGTGCTGGAAAGTGGCAGCGCAGCCCCTCCCAGCGGACGCTCCGGCTGGACCGGGCAGCAAACCCAGATCCGCACCCTGGCCGAAGTCAGTGTCGAGGAAATCCCGCGTTTCTCCACCAACTCCGCAGAGCTGGACCGCGTGCTGGGCGGTGGCCTGGTTGACGGTTCTGTGGTGCTGATCGGTGGTGATCCGGGCATCGGCAAATCGACCATCCTCCTGCAGACCCTGTGCAATATCGCCGAGCGCATGCCTGCGCTGTATGTCACTGGCGAGGAATCCCAGCAGCAGGTCGCCATGCGTGCCCGCCGTCTGGGCTTGCCTCAAGACAAGCTGCAGGTCATGACTGAAACCTGTATCGAAAACATCATCGCCACGGCCAAGGTGGAAAAGCCCAAGGTCATGGTGATCGACTCGATCCAGACGATTTTCACCGAACAGCTGCAGTCCGCGCCGGGCGGTGTTTCGCAGGTGCGGGAAAGTGCGGCGTTACTGGTGCGCTATGCCAAGCAGAGCGGCACGGCGATCTTTCTGGTGGGTCACGTCACCAAGGAAGGCGCACTGGCTGGCCCGCGGGTGCTTGAACACATGGTGGACACGGTTCTGTACTTCGAAGGCGAATCTGACGGCCGTTTGCGCTTGCTGCGGGCGGTGAAAAACCGCTTTGGTGCCGTCAACGAGCTGGGCGTGTTCGGCATGACCGACAAGGGTCTGAAAGAAGTCTCCAACCCGTCAGCGATTTTTCTGACCCGTGCTCAGGAAGAAGTCCCCGGTAGTGTGGTCATGGCGACCTGGGAAGGGACCCGACCGATGCTGGTGGAGGTTCAGGCGCTGGTGGATGACAGCCACATGTCCAATCCGCGGCGCGTGACGTTGGGTCTGGATCAGAACCGGCTGGCGATGCTGTTGGCGGTCCTGCATCGGCACGGCGGCATTCCTACCCACGATCAGGATGTTTTCCTCAATGTTGTGGGCGGCGTCAAAGTGCTGGAAACCGCTTCGGACCTGGCGTTGATGGCAGCGGTCATGTCCAGCTTGCGCAACCGTCCGTTGCCCCATGATTTGCTGGTGTTTGGTGAAGTGGGTCTTTCCGGCGAAGTCC
>Ga0308163_10002482_pt1 | contig 16857 bp, 18 predicted proteins | sample PhyTR1_FD_201037 | JGI IMG/M metagenome (GOLD analysis project Ga0308163, IMG submission 201037) | Phyllosphere microbial communities from UC Gill Tract Community Farm, Albany, California, United States - DLSLT.R1 | ecosystem: Host-associated > Plants > Phyllosphere > Unclassified | place: USA...
CCGCCGTCATGCCGTGCGGAGGATGATCACGCGCATCGTCGCGGCGGCCCGCTCGCCGTCCTGCGCCTCGATCGCCGACGCGAGGTCCGTGTGCAACGCCGCATCGTGGTGGTCGATGCCGTCGCTGGGCAGCTGGTCCACACGATCCCGGAGGGCCTCGTCGACGGCGTCGCCGACCCGGTCGAGGATCGGGCTCGCCGCCGCGCGTCGGATGAGGCGATGCAGCAGGAGGTCGGCCTCGAGGAACGCGATCGGATCCTGGCGAACCGCGGCCGCGCGGAGCGCCTCACTCGTCACGCGGAGCTCGCGGGCGTCGTCGTCGCTGCGTCGCTCGGCCGCGAGCCGTGCCGACTCCGGCTCGGTCGCGGTGCGGAGTTCGCGGATCGCGAGGAGGGTGGACTCCCGTCGTCCGCTCGCCAACGCCCAGCGGAGCACCCGAGGCTGCAACCAGTCCCAGCTCGACGACGGCTGCACGGTGTGGCCGACGTGCGCCTTGCTGGCGAGGAGTCCCATGCCGGAGAGCACGCGGGTCGCCTCCCGGACCACGGACCGCGAGCGCCCAGAGCGGTCGACCAGCTCGTCCACCGTGCACACCGTGCCGACGGGCAGTCCGTCGTCGACGATGTCGGTACCGATCCGGTCGAGCGTCCGTTCGAAGGCCGACGTCCCCGGTGCGCGGCTCACGCCCGTGCTGACGGACGGGTGGGGGAGATCACGAGCTCATCGATCCGCACGTGTGGCGGGCCGTCGAGGATGAACCGCACGGCGCGGCCGATGTCCTCGGGTGTCAGCATCGTCTCGCGCGCCGACGCGTCCGGCACCTGCGGCCGCATGGAGAGGAACGGGGTGTCGACGTCGCCCGGGCAGAGGTGGGTGGCGCCGACGCCGCGGAGTCCCTCCTCCTCGTTGAGGGTCGCGCAGAGCGAGGCGAGCGCGGTCTTGCTCGCGCTGTAGGCGACGCCACCTTTCGTCGAGAAGCGCCAACCGGCGAAGGAGGAGATGACGACGATCCGTCCCTGTGCGTCACGGATGGTGGGCAGTGCGAGATCGATCGTCCGGGCGACCGAGGTGAGGTTGGTGTCGACGATCGCGGCGAACTCCGTCATCGACTGGTCGTCCCATCGACGCCGTGGTGCGTTCAGGCCCGCCGCGGTGACGAGGTCGTCGACCGGGCCGAGCTCGGCGACGATGCGTTCGTGGGCTCGGGTGAGCGAAGTGGGGTCCGTCGCGTCGGCCTCCGCGGCGACGGCCACACCGCCGGCGGAGGTGACGGCCTCGACGGTCTCGAGGAGCGCCTCGCGGCGTCGCCCCGTCACGGCGACGCGCCAGCCCGCCTCAGCGGCAGACACCGCCACGGCCTGCCCCATGCCGCTGCCGCCACCCGTCACCCAGAGCACTCGATCCGTCATGACGCCAGTGTATCGAGCTGATCGATCATAAGTATGTTTTACTCGCCTGGTGCGCACGCTGCCGTCGACATCGGGTCGACGCGTCGACGGACGCGCTCAAACGATGGGAGACACCGATGCTGCTGGACCTGACGGATCGACGGGTGATCGTGACCGGAGGTGCTCGCGGAATCGGGCTCGCCCTCGTGGAGTCCTTCCTCGCCGAGGGGTCCCGCGTCGCGGTGCTCGACCTCGACGTCTCCTCCCTGGACGCGCTCGTGGCGTCCCACCACGGCGACCTCGTCGCCATCGCATGCGACGTGCGTTCCGAGGAATCGGTGTCGAGCGCGGTCGCGGCGGCTGCCGCCGGGCTCGGAGGGATCGACGTCCTCGTGAACAACGCCGGGGTCAACGTGCAGTCGCTGCTCGAGGAGACGAGCGACGCCGCGTGGACGAGGTGCTTCGACGTCAACGTCGGCGGCGTCTTCCGGGTGTCGAAGGCGGTCATCCCGTATCTGAAGGAACAGCGTTCCGGGCGCATCATCAACGCCGCGAGCTTCGCGGCGGTCATCCCGAGCGTCGGCAGCGCGGCCTACGCGGCGTCGAAGTCCGCGGTGGTGCAGCTCACCAGGGTCCTCGCGAGCGAGCTGGGGCCGTGGGGCATCACGGTGAACGCCTACGCCCCCGGCATGGTGCCGACGGCGATGAACGGTTTCGCCGAGCTCCCGACGGCGCAGCAGGACGAACTCCTCGACACGCTCTCGGTGCGCCGATGGGAGGAACCTGAGGACGTCGCGAACGTCGTCCGGTTCCTCGCGAGCGACCAGGCGGGCTACGTCACCGGTGCGCTGATCGACGTCAGCGGCGGCAAGTTCGCGACCCAGTTCCCAGCCCGCGCTCGCCCCTGATCAGGCTCTGGGCCCGACGGGATCCGGGCGGTGGACCGACCGGATTCGCGGGCGATGGAAGCGACGGATGTCGGACCGACGCGCCCGGGAACGACGTTCCCAGGCCCAGATTCGCAGCCAGCGCGAAGGGCGCTTACGATACCGTGGACGGCACATCCGGAGGCCCGCTGCGCGGGTCGTCGGACGGCCGTCGAGTGGGCTGACCGGGGCAGGTCCACACCCGCAGGATCGTCGGGATCACCATCTGGAGCAGAGGAGTTCGGTCAGCCGTGGCTTCACGAGTGCACGAGTCGGAACGTCGCCGTTCGCGCGATGCGCGTCGAGGGCGCCACCGTGCCTCCGCCCAGATCGAACCCTTCACCCGCGGCTTCAGCGCCCTCGGTGAGCTCGCCGCGTCGGGCGCGCAGGTCAGCCTCCGGATCAACGACATCACCACCGGCGAGATGCTCATGTCGGCCGACGACCACGTCGTCGTGCCCACTGCCTCGATCGGCAAGGTCCTTCTCCTCATCGAGGTCGCGGCCCGCCTGGGCGACGCCGACTTCAGCGGGCTCACCATCCTCGACCGCGAGCCACTCGACGCCGTCGCCGACTCCGGGATCTGGCAGCACCTGCAGGCGCCGTCCCTCCCGGTCGCCGACCTCGCGGCCCTCGTCGGCGCGACGAGCGACAACCTCGCCACGAACGTCCTGCTCCGCCACATCGGTCTCGACGCCGTCCGCCACCGTGCCGAGGAGATCGGGCTGAAGCGCACGGCCCTCCTCGACATCGTCCGCGACCACCGCGGCCCCGACAACGCACCGCAGCTCTCCGTCGGTTCCGCCCGCGAACTCGCCTGGCTGTTCCAGGCACTCGCGACGGGCGAGATCGTCGACGCGACCACCAGCCGCCGGGTCCTGGCCTGGTTGTCGCTCAACACCGACCTCTCGCTCGTCGCCTCGGGCTTCGGGCTCGACCCATTGGCCCACCGTGAGCCCGACCACGGCATCCAGCTCTTCAACAAGACCGGTTCCGGAGTCGGCGTGCGAGCCGAGGCGGGTATCCTCCGCGGCCCGAACGGTGCCGTGAGCTACGCCGTGTGCACGAGCTACGACGACACGGAGCTCGGCACGCGCCTCGGGGTGGTCGACGCCGTTCGGATCCTCGGCCAGGACCTCCTCGAGTACGTTCACTGAGCCGTTCTCACTCCTCCGGTCCCAGGTTGACCGGTCCCTGAGCGTGTCGAAGGGCTCACCCCGCCGGTCCCTGAGCTTGTCGAAGGGCAGGATCCGACCGGTCCCTGAGCCTGTCGAAGGGCGTCTCCGTGGGCACTTCGACAAGCTCAGTGACCGGGATGGCTGACTCGTGTGCTGTCCGATCCCAGTTGTTCATCGGTCCCTGAGCTTGTCGAAGGGCAGCCCGGTGCTGAGGCTTTCACCCTTGGACAGGCTCGGGGACCGGACCCCACCCGCCGCTCAGTCGATGAGCCCCGCCGCCGCCAGGCGCTCGAGCACGTCGCGTCCCGCAGGTGGGCAGCGGTCGAGTGACTCCGTGCCCACCCAGTGGACCGCGCTCACCTCGGCGGAGGGCGTCGGTGTCTCGTGCGTCTCGGCCGCGAAGACGTGCATCCGCACGAGCCGGCCGTCGGGTTCGCCGTGCGCCTGCGTGACCACCGTGAACAACGGCGACACCCGCGCCGGATCGATCTCGACCGCGACCTCCTCGCGTGCCTCCCGGACGGCGGCCTCGGCGGGCGTCTCGCCCGCGTCGATCTTCCCGCCCGGCATGTAGAGGACGTCGCGGCCGCGAGCCGTCACCATGAGCACCCGCCGTCCGCGGACGATCGCGACCGCGGACACGAGGATGTCGGGGAGCGCGCTGCCCGAGCTCTCGGGTGCGCGGCTCACCGGTCGGCCGGGTTCTCGGTGTCGAGTGCGGGCCGCACCCGATCGGCGAACCCGTCGACGGCGAGTTCCACGGCGTCCTTGAGCTCGTCCGTGCTGAGGATCACGAAGTGACCCGGCACCGGGAGGAGCACGTTCGTCGCTCCGGGCAGCACGCTGCTGGACGGCACGTGCGGGTCGAAGGTGCTGTAGATCGAGACGATGTCGGCGTTGACGTCGTGCGGGGCGCCGAGCGCGACGATGGTCTCGTCCGTCGGGAGGAAGGCGCGGAGGCTCGGGTCGACGACGTACTTCGCGAGCACCGACCCGGAGAACGGCGAGCAGATCGCGACGACCCCGAGCAGGCCCAGCCGCTCGCGTTCGGTGAGGAGCAGCTCCTTTCCGACGAGGCCTCCCTTGCTGTGCGCGACGATGACGCACCCGGCGGCGGGCTTCGGCAACCGCCCGAGCGCGCGGGCGAAGCGGGCCGCCGTGTCGCGGATGGGTTTGCGGTTGTATCCGAGGCCGCGGGCGATGCGGATCCGGTAGCCGTCGGCGTTCAGGCGGTCGGCGACCGGCTTCAGGAACGCCCAGGTCTCGTACACGCCGGGGATGAGGACGACGACGGGGCGACTCGCGTCGCCTCGGGCGTACTCCCTCGGGATTCGGCCGCTGAAGAAGGCCCGCGTGTGCCAGACGACGGAGTGGACCCAGTCGACGGCGACGATCCCGGCGATGGTCAGCGCGCCAGGCCGCTCGGCGACCGGCGGGGCATCGGCGAGCGTGACGTCCTCGGCTTCCGCCACCGACTCCTCGTCCATCCGCACCCCCTCGTCCATCTTGCCACCGCCTCCGGTGCCCGCCGCGCGAGCCCAGTGAACATCAGGGATCGCGGGTTACCCTGTGTTGACAAGGCGACGGCGCGCTGCAAGCATGAGTCCGTTCGTCGAACCCCTATGCGCGAGGTGCACCTTCATGACTGATCCGAACTCCGGCCAGCCGAACGACCCATACGGTCAGAGCCAGAACCCCCAGCAGCCGGCCTACGGCGAATCTCAGGTTCCGCCGGCTCCGCAGTACGGCGAACAGGCTCCGCAGTACGGCCAGCCCTCGCCCTACGGTGAGCAGTCGGGCCAGCAGGCTCCGCAGTACGGCGAGCAGCCGAAGTACGGTCAGCCGCAGGCGCCCTACGGCGAGCAGCAGAACCCCTACGGCCAGCCGCAGGCACCCTACGGGCAGCAGCAGAACCCCTACGGCCAGCCCGCCGCTCCGTACGGACAGCCCCAGGCGCCGTACGGCTACGCGCAGCCGACCGGCCCGAAGACGAACGTCATGGCGATCATCTCGCTCATCGCCCCGTTCGTCGGGTTCGGCGTCGTCGGCCTCGTGCTCGGCATCATCGCGCTCGGTCAGATCAAGCGCACCGGTGAGCAGGGCCGCGGCCTGGCCCTCGCCGGCACCATCGTGAGCGGCGTCTCGGTCCTCGCCGGCATCGTCGTCATCATCTTCTACATCCTCATCTTCGCCGGCGTCATGGGCGCTGCGAGCTCGTACGACTACAACTACGACTACTGATCCACGGCCTGCTCCGCAGGCGGATCACGACGGGCATCGGCATCGCGCCGGTGCCCGTTCGTCGTTCCAGCGCCCTTCCCGCCCCGGTCCCTGGGCGGCAACCCTCCTCCCGTACCTGAGTAGCACCCCTCTCCGGTCCCTGAGCGGCACCCCCCGGTCCCTGATCGGTAACCCTCTCCGGTCCCTGAGCTGCGCCGCACTGAGCCTGTCGAAGTGTCGAAGGGCACACGAGGAACGTCCATGGTCGGGTCGCGTGTTCGCGCACCTCGACAGGCTCGGTGACCGGGGTCGGCTCGGTGACCGGAATCGTCCGACGCGAGAGCCCCGGTGCCGTCGGAAGCCTAGGAGGCGGAGGCGGCCGAGTCGGTGTCGGCGACCGGCACGACGACCGCCGGTGTCTGCGGGACGTCGATGCCGAAGAGCGTCTGCAGCGCCGTCGTGTACGCGGCCTGCTCGCCGTTGCGCGCGAGGTTCCGTGCGCGCACCGTCGGTTCGTGCAGCAGCACTCCGGCGAGGTGACGCAGTGCGCGGGCGGTCGAACCGTCGTCGTCGCCGCGAGCGGTCGCACGGGCGACCTCGGCCTCGACGAGCGCGTGCACGTGGCTGCGGAGTGCGACGACGGCGGGCTCGAGGCTGCGCTCCTCGCCGACCGCGGCGAACTTCTGTGCGGCGCGGCTGACGATGGAGCGCGCGACCTCGGTGGCCTGCAGCTCCTCGAGCGGCGCGTGGATGCGGATGGTCTCGAGGTCGAGCAGGACGACACCGGAAACCGTGGAGACGTCGGGGTCGACGTTGCGAGGCAGGCCGAGGTCGATGACGAGCTGTGCCGACGCGTGCGGCACCGGGCATTCGGCGGCGGCTTCGGTGATGACGTCGTGGACGAGCGCGGAGACCCCGGTGGGCTCGGGCGCGGCCGGTGCGTCGGACGCGGTGACCAGCGAGAGCGTCGGTGCGTCCGTGGCAGCCGCGGCTCGCGCACGGTGGTCGGTGGCGACGGCCGTGCGACCCGCGCGGAGCAGTTCGGCGTCGACCACGTGGCCCTCGGCGGTGGTGCAGGTGACGATGATGTCGACCTCGCCGGTGGTGCGGGCGAGGTCATCGTGTCCGATCCAGCCGATCTCGTGCGAGCGCGCGAACTTCTCGGCGCGGCCGGACGGCGAGTACACGAGGACGGCGGTGACGCCGCGGTCGCGGAGGGCGGCGAGGCTCGCGCCGGCGTACGCACCGGTGCCGACGAGCAACACGCGCTGCGTGGCCCAGTCGTCGATGCGGCTCTCCGCGAGGTCGAGGGCGAGGCGCACGATTGAGCGACCGGCGCGCCCGAGCGGCGTGCGGTTCTTGATGCCACGGGAGGTCTGGGACGCGCGCTGGAACAGGCGCTCCAGTTCGGAACTGGTGGTGCCACCGGCGCGAGCGGCCTCGAGGGAGCGCCGCACCTGGCCGGCGATCTCGCCCTCACCGACGACGACGGACTCGAGTCCGGCCGACACGGCGAAGAGGTGCTCGGCTGCCGCGGTGCCGACGCTGAGGTCGAACACCTCCCGCAGCTGCTCGGCGGGGATGCCGGTGGTCTCGCTGACGGCCTCCGCAGCGGCCTCGAAGGCGACGGATGCGGCGGCGGTGACGGGCTCGTCGAGGTCGATGTACGCCTCGAACCGATTGCAGGTGGCCACGACGACGGCACCCGAGACGCACTCGTGGTGCTCGACCAGGCGCGCGGCAACGCCCTCGGCACCGACTGAGAGTCGTTCGAGGAGGTCGAAGGTGGCGTTCTTATGGCTCGCCGTCACACACATGAGCACCCGATGAGTCTACCCGAGCGGGCACGTCGGCCTCTCCGGGAAGCCACCCAGGTGACCCTCACCCGGTCGCACGCGTCCCCCTCCCTCTCAGGGCGGAGATGGGAGGATGGAGGGGTGAGTCTCCCACCCGAACACCCCCTCGTCACCGGCGTGACCCAGTCGTCGCCGCTCATCACCGCGTACCGCGGCACCCGTCCCGAGCGGACGCCCGTCTGGTTCATGCGTCAGGCCGGCCGGTCACTGCCCGAGTACCGCGAGTTGCGGATCGGGACGGCCATGCTCGACGCCTGCCTCGACCCGGCGATGGCGAGCGAGATCACCCTCCAGCCCATCCGACGGCACAGGACCGACGCGGCCATCTTCTTCAGCGACATCGTGGTGCCGCTGAAGCAGGCCGGGGTCGCGGTCGAGATCGTGCCGGGCCGTGGTCCCGTCATGGGGTCGGCGGTTCGGACGGCCGCCGAGGTCGACGCGCTCGTCGCGCTCGACCCGGCCGTCCTCGACGACACGCTTGCACCGATCCGCGAGGGCGTCGCGCTCACCGTCGCCGGGCTCGCGGGGATCGGCGACTGCCGCACGCCGCTCATCGGCTTCGCGGGTGCGCCCTTCACGCTCGCCGCCTATCTCGTCGAGGGCGGACCGTCGAAGGACCACCTCGCCGCCCGCACCCTCATGCACGCCGACCCGGAGTCGTGGGCGAAGCTCATGGCCTGGTGCGCGGACGTCACCGGTCGCTTCCTCCGCGCCCAGGTGCTCGCCGGTGCGTCGGCCGCGCAGCTCTTCGACTCGTGGGCGGGGGCGCTCTCCCTCGAGGACTACGAGCGTCACGTCGCCCCGGCCTCCCGGGCCGCGCTCGCGCACGTCGCCGACCTCCCGGTGCCGAAGGTGCACTTCGGCGTCGGGACGGGCGAGCTGCTCGGTGCGATGCACCGGGTCGGCGCCGACGTGGTCGGGATCGACTACCGGCTGGCGCTCGACGAGGGCATCCGACGTCTCGGTGGCGGCGTCCCCGTGCAGGGCAACATCGACCCGGCACTGCTCGCAGCCCCATGGTCGGTCCTCGAGGCGCACGTCCTCGACATCCTCCAGCGTGGGACGGCGGCGCCGTCGCACGTCCTCAACCTCGGCCACGGGGTCCCGCCCGAGACCGACCCGGACGTCCTGACCCGCATCGTCTCCCTCGCCCACGATTGGCAGCCCGCATGAGTCTCGAGCCGAAGCGTCTCGTCGTCATCGGTGGTGGTGTGGCCGGACTCGTCGGCGCGGTCGACTGCGCCAAGGTCGGCATCTCGGTGACGGTCGTCGACGCGCAGGAGTCGCTCGGTGGCGCGCTCGCGGCCGCCGAGGTCGCAGGTCTCCGCGTCGACGTCGGTGCCGAGAGCTTCGCGACGCGCGGTGGCTCGGTCGCCGAGCTCATCGAGCAGCTGGGCCTGACCGACCGCGTCGTGCGTCCCAACCGGGCCGGGGCCTGGTTGCACGTCGCCAAGCCCGGACAGCCGCAGCGGAGTGTCCCCCTCCCCAAGGCAGGGCTGCTGGGCATCCCGACGAACCCCCTCGCCGACGACGTCCGTCGGGTCATCGGCTGGAAGGGTGCCCTGCGCGCCTACCTCGACCGCATCCGCCCGCCGCTCACGATCGGCACCGAACACAACCTCGGTGCGCTCGTCCGGAAGCGCATGGGCGCGGCCGTCCACGACCTCCTCGTCGCACCGGTCACCTCGGGCGTCTACTCGGCCGCTCCAGACGACCTCGACGTCGACCGCGCGGCTCCCGGGCTGAACGCCGCGCTGACCCGCACCGGGGCGCTGTCCCTCGCCGTCGCGGCTCTCCGGGAGAACGCGCCCGCCGGAGCCGCGGTCGGCGGTCTCGACGGTGGCATGACCGTCCTCGTCGACGGCTTGACCGCCGAGCTCGAGCGGTGGGGGTCGACGCTCATCACCGGCGTCGCCGTCACGGCGATCTCCCGGAACCCGTTCGACATCGACGTGGACGGACCGGGTGTCGGCCTCGGCGACGCCGGCCTCCCGCGGATGAGCGAGCGTCCCGCGGCCGCCGGCGCGTCGAAGGCCCCCTGGTACGTCGCCCTGACCGACGGCCGGGTGCTCGAGGCCGATCTGGTCCTCATCGCGACGCCCGAGCAGCCGGCCCGCAACCTGCTGGCCGACGTCGGGCCGGCGCTCCGCGACCTCCCCGCCGCCGGCGACGACGCGGGCGACCCGGTCCTGCCGGCGCCGATCGAGCTCGTGACGATCGTGCTCGACGAACCGGCACTCGACGCCGCACCGCGTGGCTCCGGGCTGCTCGTCGCACCCGGCTCGACGCTCCACGCCAAGGCGCTCACCCATGCGACGGCGAAGTGGGCCTGGCTCGCCGACCGCGCGAAGGCGCAGGGCGAGCACCGCCACGTCGTCCGCCTGTCCTTCGGTCGTCAGGGCGAAGCCGACGCGACGAGCGCGTTGACCGACGAGGAGCTGCTCTCGACGGCGTTGCACGACGCGTCCGCGATGCTCGGCGTCCAGCTCGACCCGGGCAGCGTCCGCGGCTTCCACCGCATCTCCTGGACGGGGACGCAGCCGACCGCCGCCCGCGGCCAGCGCGAACGCTCGACGGCCATCCGGGAAGCAGTGGCCGAGGTGCCCGACCTCGCGGTCACGGGTGCCTGGTTGTCGGGCACGGGGCTCGCCTCGGTGGTGCCCGACGCCCACGAGGCGGCGGCACGACTCCGCCATCAGGCGCTGCAGCGGTAGACACGCCCATATGCCCGACCCGGCATCTTTTCCTGTCAACCCCCGACCGGATGGTGGCGTCGGAGTGACACCCGACTACGCTGGTCCCGTTGGATGCAGCATCACAGCACCACTCGAACAGACGGAGGCGCCATGAAGGGCAAGGTCATGTTCGTCGTCGGTGGGCTCACGGGCTACGTGCTCGGTACCCGCGCCGGACGCGAACGCTACGAGCAGATCAAGACGCAGTGGGTTAAGCTGTGGAACGCGAAGCCGGTGCGCGCGCAGCGCGGCAAGGTCGAGGACTTCGCCAAGGCACGCATCAGCGAGGTCCCCGCGGCTCTGTGGAGCGGCGTCAGCGCCGTCGCGAAGGTCGTCAGCCAGCAGGGCTCGACGCCGGGCCAGAAGCTCGACACTTCGACAGGCTCAGTGCACCGCAAGGCTGAGTCCAAGACCGAGGACACCGTCCAGGACGTGTCCGAGACGGTCAAGGACGCACGCACGGCCTCCGGCACCTCGACGTCGTCGGCCTCGAAGCCCGCAGTGCGCAAGCCTGCCGCGCCCAAGACGACGGCACCGAAGCCCAAGAGCGGCGAGTAGCACCGACGATGCCGTTCATGAGTGACCGCAACCGCTCGGAGCCGCGCTACGACAAGCGCGACGAATCCCTCCTGACCCTCGTCGGCCAGCTGCCCGGGGTCGTCTCGAACCTGGTTAAGGCCGAGATCGCCAACCTCAAGACGCAGCTGGCCCACAAGGGCAAGTACGCGGGCATCGGAGCGGCGTTCGTCGCCGGTGCCGCGGTGTTCCTGTTCTTCGCGGTCGGCGTGCTCGTCGCCGTGCTGATCCTCGCGCTCGCGCTCGTCATGCCCTCGTGGCTGGCAGCGCTCTGCGTCTTCGTGCTCTTCGTCCTCGTCGCTGCGGTCCTCGTGCTGATCGCGCTGCGGTACTTCAAGAAGATCAACGAGGACCCGAGCCCGATGGACAACGTGAAGGAAGACATCAAGGCAGTGAAGGGACTCGGCGAGTATGACCGTTGACCAGTTCCCGGGGGCGACGCCCTCGCCCGAGCAGGCTCGTGCCGAGCTCGTCGCCACGCTGAACGCGATCGAGGACAAGCTCAACGTCCCGAAGCAGGTGCACCGCGCCAAGCGTCGTGCCATCGTGCAGATCGCGACCGTCAAGGTCGAACGCCCGGCGGTCTTCTACGCCGGTGTCGCGGGCCTCGCCGGTGCGGCCGGGCTGGCCGTGTGGGGCATCGTCCGCGCCATCGCGCGCTGACGCGTCCCGCCGCCGGTCAGTCCCTCGGGGTGGCCACGCGCGTCATCGGGACGTGCACGATGTCGTCCTCCACGTAGTCGGGGCCGCTGATCTCGAATCCGAACCGGCCGTACCAGTCGGCGAGGCGTTTCTGGGCGCCCATGCGGAGTTCCCGATGCCCGTGGTCGGCGACGGCGCGGCGGATCAGTTCCGCGGCGAGACCCCGCCCGCGGGCGGTGAACGCGGTGGCCACCCGTCCGATCTCCGAGTGCTCGGCCTCGGTCAGGATCCGGATCGTCGCGAGCACCTCGTCGCCCTCCTGCGCCCAGGCGATGAGGGTCCCGTCCTCGATGTCGCGTCCGTCGAGATCGGCGAAGAGCGCCGTCTGCTCGACGACGAAGACGTCGACGCGGATCTTCAGCACGCGGTAGAGCGTCACCGGATCCATTTCGGCCGCTCTGGCGACGTGGTACTCGACGGGAGGCTGCTCGCTGATCATCACCCGACTGTATCGGCGGTGAGGCTGGGCTCGGTGTCAATCGTGACCTGCCCCTTTTGCCCAATCGACCGAACTGGGTGAGGATAGGACTATGACTCACCCGGCCTCTGCCGAGGCATCGCACCACCCGACCGACTCAGCCACCCCGACTGGCCCCTCAGGATTCACCCTCTGGGCTGTCCTGCGCCGCGAGCCGGCGAGTGCGCTGCCGCTCGGCGAAGAGCATGTCTCCGAACTCGAAGCATCCATCGCGCTCGTCGAAGCCCAGGGCGTGACCCTGCGCGGCATCTACGACGTCTCCGGCCTCCGCGCCGACGCCGACCTCATGCTGTGGCTCCACGGCGACACCGCCGAGGGCCTGCAGGCCGGCCTCCGGGAGCTGCGCCGCACCGCCATCCTCGGTTCGCTCGCGCCCACCTGGAACGCCATGGGCGTCCACCGCGACGCCGAGTTCAACCGGCAGCACGTCCCCGGGTTCCTCCGCGGCATCGAGCCGAAGGGCTGGCTCTGCCTGTACCCCTTCGTGCGCAGCTACGAGTGGTACCTCCTGCCGGAGGAGGAGCGTCGCAAGATGCTCGCCGAGCACGGCCGTCAGGGTGCGGCGTTCACGGGTGTGCTCGCCAACACCGTCGCCTCCTTCGCCCTCGGCGACTACGAGTGGCTCCTGCCGCTCGAGGCCGACGACGTCGTCGAACTCGTCGACCTCATGCGCGACCTGCGCAACACCGAAGCGCGCCGCCACGTGCGCGAAGAGGTGCCGTTCTTCACGGGCCGTCGTATCACGCCCGCCGAGGCATTGGAGGTGGTGCGCTGATGGCCGCCATGAACCTGGGGAGCACCGGGGCCGAGGCCGCCGAGCGCATCGTCCGCGGCGCGACCGACGCTGCAGCAGCCGGTCCTGAGCACGTCTCCGAGCCGACGGACTACGACGCCATCCTCCTCGCCGGCTTCGGCGGACCAGAGGGCCAGGACGACGTCATCCCGTTCCTCCGCAACGTCACGCGCGGACGCGGGATCCCCGAGGAGCGTCTCGAAGAGGTCGCGCACCACTACCGCCACTTCGGCGGCGTCAGCCCGATCAACGACCAGAACCGTGCGCTCAAGGCGGCCCTGGAGCTCGAACTCGCCTCACGTGGCATCGACCTCCCGGTCCTCTGGGGCAACCGCAACTGGGACCCGTACCTGCGCGACGCGCTGACCGAGGCGCACGAGCGCGGCTTCACGAAACTCATCGCGATCGCCACGAGCGCCTACTCCTCGTACTCGAGCTGTCGGCAGTACCGCGAGGACTTCGCGATCGCCGTCGAGGAGACGAACCTCCAGGGCGAGATCCAGATCGACAAGGTGCGTCAGTTCTTCGACCACCCCGGCTTCGTGACCCCCTTCATCGACGGTGTCCGTGAGGCGATCGCCGAGTACCTGCGCGAACAGCCCGAGCTCTCCGCCGAGACGGAGATCGAGGTGCTCTTCGCGACGCACTCGATCCCCACCGGCGACGCCGCGCGCTCCGGCCCCGACTTCCGCGGCTTCGGCGACCACGGCGCGTACGAAGCCCAGCACCTCGCGGTGGCCGAGGTCGTCATGGCGAACGCCATCGACCAGCTCCGTGAGGCCGGCGTCCTCGGCGGCGCGGTCGGCAGCGGTGTCTCGGTGCCGTGGCAGCTCGTCTACCAGTCCCGTTCGGGTCCGCCGAGCATGCCGTGGCTCGAGCCCGACATCAACGACGCGATCGCCGAGCTGCCCGCCGCCGGCCGCAAGGCGATCGTCATCGTGCCGCTCGGCTTCGTGAGCGACCACATGGAGGTCATGTGGGACCTCGACAACGAGGCCATCGAGACGGCCGGCGAGCACGGCCTGGCCGCCGTCCGCGTCCCGACGCCTGGCACCGCCGCCGCCTACGTCAAGGGACTCGTCGACCTCGTCCTCGAGCGCCGCGACGGCACGCCCGTCGAGGAACGACCGCACATGACCGACCTCGGCCCCTGGTACGACGTCTGCCGCCCCGGGTGCTGCGAGAACGCCCGGCTGGGCTTCAAACCGGCGTTCTCGGGGATCGCCCCATGACCCTTCGTATCGGAACCCGCGGCAGTGCCCTGGCGCTGGCGCAGACCGGTCATGTGGCCGACGCCCTCACAGCGGCCACCGGTGAGGACGTCGAGATCGTCACCGTCACGACGCAGGGCGACACGAGTCGCGAGTCGCTCTCGACCATCGGCGGGACGGGTGTGTTCGTCAACGCACTCCGCGACGCCCTGCTCGACGGCGCGTGCGATCTCGTCGTGCACTCCTTGAAAGACCTGCCGACGGCTCCGGCCGAGGGCTTCACGATCGCCGCCATGCCCATGCGTGAGGATCCGCGCGACGCCCTGTGCGCCTCCGACGACCGCTCGCTCGACGACCTGCCGCAGGGTGCCAGGATCGGCACCGGCTCACCGCGTCGGATCGCGCAGCTGAAGCGCATCCGGCCCGACCTCGAGGTCGTCGACATCCGCGGCAACATCGACACCCGCCTGCGCCGCATCGACGACGACCTCGACGCCGTCGTCCTCGCGGCCGCCGGTCTCACCCGCCTCGGACGCCTCGACGCCGTGACCGGGCTCTTCGACCTCGACACCTGGCCGACCGCGCCGGGGCAGGGGGCGCTCGCGATCGAGTGCCTCGACGACGACGAATCGTCCATCGCCGGTTCCATCGCGTTGCTCGACCACGCGCCGAGCCGCTGGCAGGCCACGGCGGAACGGGCAGTGCTCCGTCGGCTCGAGGCCGGTTGTTCTGCCCCCGTCGGCGCGGCAGCCTGGCTCGACGACGAAGACCTCGTCCTGCAGGCCGCCGTCTACTCGCTCGACGGCACCGAGATGATCCATCTGGAGAGCCGCGCGGAGGGCTTCTCCGGCGACGGACACGGACGCGAGCTGCTCCAGGCGGCCGACGCACTCGGTGTCTCGCTCGCAGACGAGCTCATCGAGGCCGGCGCAGCCGACCTCGCCCCGCTGGGAGGCGCTGCGTGAAGGACTGGACGAAGTCGAACACCGTTCCCACCGCCACCAAGCCGCTCGGTGGGTGGCGCGTCCTCGTGCCGCGCGGCGGTCCGTGGGGCGACTCGGTCGCCGGGACGGTCCGTGGCAAAGGCGGGTCGCCCGTCGTCGCCCCGATGATCAACTTCGCCAGCACCGACGACCCGGAGACCCTCGGGGCCGCGCTCGCGGCGCTCGAGGCGGGCGAGTTCGACTGGCTGACCGTGACGAGCGCGACCACGGTCGACGTGCTGTCCTCGCAGCGGATCCGGATTCCCGAGACGACGAGGGTCGCTGCCGTCGGCGAGACGACCGCTGCCGCGCTCACGGCCGTCGGCTACAGCGTCGACCTCGTGCCGGCGAAGGACAACTCCGCCAAGGGCATGGTGCAGGAGCTCACGGCGCTCGAACCGCACCCGAAGCGCATCCTCACGCTCCGCTCGGCCATCGCCAAGCCGCTCCTCACGGAGGGCCTGATCGCCGCCGGACACGACGTCCAGTCCGTCGTGGCCTACCGCACGGTCGGTGTCCCGGTGGCCGAGAAGATCGTCGCCGACGTCGCCAGCGGCCGGGTGCGTGCCATCCTCGTCACCTCGGGCAGCGTGGCGGAGCAGGTCCGTTCCCAGTTCCCCGAGATCCCCGAGAGCACTGTCATCGCGGCGATCGGGCCCCGCACGGCTCGTGACGCCCGAGGCTACGGGCTCCGGGTCGACGTCGTGGCGGAGCAGCAGACGGTCGACTCGCTGATCGAGGCGATCGTGTCCGTGGCGCTCAGCCGGAACCGCGACGAGGACGCCGGCGACGGGATCCGCTGACCGGCTTCACGCCCTGCGCGAACCGGGAGGGCGCGTCGGCAGCGGCGCGTAGGCTGGACGGGTGAGCATTCCCGAGACCCGTCCCCGTCGTCTCCGGCAGCAGCCGGCCATCCGTCGCCTCGTCAGCGAGACGCGACTCGACCCGGCGGAGCTGGTGCTCCCCATGTTCGTGCGGGAGGGTGTCTCCGAGCCGGTCGAGATCTCCTCGATGCCGGGTGTCCGGCAGCACACCGTCGACAGCGCCAAGCGCGCCGCTGCTGAGGCTGCCGCGGCCGGCATCGGCGGGGTCATGCTCTTCGGCGTCCCGGCCGAGCGCGACGCCGTGGGTTCCGGCGCGACCGACCCCGACGGCATCCTCAACGTCGCGACCCGCGCGCTCGTCGCCGAGGTGGGCGACGCCCTGGTCGTGCAGACCGATCTCTGCCTCGACGAGTTCACCGATCACGGACACTGCGGTGTCCTCGACGACCGCGGGCGCGTCGACAACGACCGCACACTCGACCGCTACCGCGACATGGCGCTGGCCCAGGCGGAGTCGGGCTCGGCCCTCCTCGGTCTCTCGGGCATGATGGACGGCCAGGTCGCCGCCGTGCGCGAGACGCTCGACGCCGCCGGGTTCGACGACACGATCATCCTCGCCTACTCGGCGAAGTTCGCGTCCGCGCTCTACGGCCCCTTCCGCGAGGCCGTCGACTCGCAGCTGCAGGGAGACCGCCGCACGTACCAGCTCGACCCCGCCAACCGCCGTGAGGGTCTGCGTGAGGCGCTCATCGACGAGGCCGAGGGCGCCGACATCGTCATGGTGAAGCCCGCAGGGAGCTTCCTCGACGTCCTGGCCGACGTGGCCGACACGGTGTCGATCCCGGTCTGGGCGTACCAGGTGTCCGGCGAGTACGCGATGATCGAGGCCGCCGCCCGGCAGGGCTGGATCGACCGCCGACGCGCGATCGAGGAGTCGGTGCTGTCCATCAAGCGCGCCGGAGCCGAGGTCGTCCTGAGCTACTGGGC
>Ga0308163_10002485_pt1 | contig 16830 bp, 16 predicted proteins | sample PhyTR1_FD_201037 | JGI IMG/M metagenome (GOLD analysis project Ga0308163, IMG submission 201037) | Phyllosphere microbial communities from UC Gill Tract Community Farm, Albany, California, United States - DLSLT.R1 | ecosystem: Host-associated > Plants > Phyllosphere > Unclassified | place: USA...
ATCACGGGCGCCATCAAGGGCGCCGGCCTCGGCAAGGATGTACTACTCTTGACGGACGGTCGATTCTCAGGCGGCACAACCGGACTGTGCATCGGCCACATGGCTCCCGAGGCGGTGGACGCAGGTCCCGTCGCCTTCGTGCGCGATGGAGACCGGATCCGCGTCGACATCGCCGCTCGCACGCTCGACCTACTGGTCGACGACGCCGAGCTCGCCGCCCGCCGTGAGGGGTGGGCCCCTCTCCCGCCGCGCTACACGCGCGGAGTCCTCGCCAAGTACGCCAAGCTCGTGCACTCGGCCGCCGAGGGCGCCATCACGGGATGACCCCCTCCTCACCTCCCGCACCACCTCCCAGGAATCGCGCACCCATGCCAGCTCTGCCCACCCCGCCCCCCACGCCGCAGGCGCCGACCGCCCACCAGGGCGACGAGATGCTCACGGGCGCCGAGGCCGTCGTCCGCACGCTCGAGCTCCTGGGCGTCGACGACATCTTCGGCCTCCCGGGCGGCGCCATCCTGCCCACCTACGACCCGCTCATGGACTCGACGAAGCTGCGCCACATCCTCGTCCGCCACGAGCAGGGCGCCGGCCACGCCGCCGAGGGCTACGCGTCCTCGAGCGGACGCACCGGCGTCTGCATCGCCACCTCCGGCCCCGGCGCCACGAACCTCGTGACCGCCATCGCGGACGCGTACATGGACTCGGTGCCGCTCCTCGCCATCACCGGCCAGGTGTTCTCCACCCTCATGGGCACGGACGCCTTCCAGGAGGCCGACATCGTGGGCATCACGATGCCCATCACCAAGCACAGCTTCCTCGTCACGAAGCCCGAGGACATCCCGGCCACCATCGCGTCGGCGTACCACATCGCCTCCACGGGCCGCCCGGGTCCCGTCCTCGTCGACATCACGAAGGACGCGCAGCAGCTCGAGGCGCCGTTCGTCTGGCCGCCGAAGATCGACCTGCCCGGCTACCGTCCCGTCGTCAAGGCGCACGGCAAGCAGATCCAGGCCGCGGCGCAGCTCCTGGTCGAGGCGAAGAAGCCCGTCCTCTACGTCGGCGGCGGCGTGATCCGCGCGAAGGCCCACGAGGAGCTCCTCGCGCTGGCCGAGGCGGTCGGCGCCCCCGTCGTCACGACGCTCATGGCCCGCGGCGCGTTCCCCGACTCCCACCCGCAGCAGCTCGGCATGCCGGGCATGCACGGCACGGTGCCCGCGGTGCTCGCGCTGCAGGAGTCCGACCTCCTCGTGTCGCTCGGCGCCCGCTTCGACGACCGGGTCACCGGCAAGGCGTCGCTCTTCGCCCCGCACGCCAAGGTGGTCCACGTGGACGTCGACCCGGCGGAGATCTCCAAGATCCGCATCGCCGACGTCCCCATCGTGGGCGACGCGAAGGACGTCATCGCCGATCTCGCCGTCGCGTTCCGCGAGGCCAAGGCCGCGTCCGCCGTCGAGCAGGACATCGCCGACTGGTGGACCTACCTCGACGGGCTCCGCGAGGAGTTCCCGCTCGGCTACACGGAGCCCGCGGACGGCCAGCTCGCGCCGCAGTACGTCATCCAGCGCATCGGCGAGATCACCGGTCCGGAGGGCGTCTTCGCCTCGGGCGTCGGCCAGCACCAGATGTGGGCCGCGCAGTTCATCAAGTACGAGCGGCCCAACTCGTGGCTCAACTCCGGCGGCGCCGGCACCATGGGCTACTCGGTGCCCGCGGCGATGGGCGCGAAGGTCGCCCAGCCGGACCGCGACGTGTGGGCCATCGACGGCGACGGCTGCTTCCAGATGACCAACCAGGAGCTCGCCACCTGCACGATCAACGGCATCCCGATCAAGGTCGCGATCATCAACAACTCGTCCCTCGGCATGGTGCGCCAGTGGCAGACCCTCTTCTACGAGGGCCGCTACTCCAACACCGACCTCAACACGGGCGGCGGCACCCGCATGGTGCCCGACTTCGTGAAGATGGCCGACGCGTACGGCGCCCTCGGGATCCGCGTGACCAAGCCGGAGGAGGTGGACGACGCGATCCGCCTGGCGCTCGCCACCAACGACCGCCCCGTCGTCATCGACTTCGTGGTCAGCCGCGACGCGATGGTGTGGCCGATGGTGCCGCAGGGCCTCAGCAACAGCGCGGTGCAGTACGCCCGCGACCACGCGCCGGACTGGGACGACGACCTCGCCGAGACCGGGAGGACCGAGAAGTGAGCCACATCCTGAGCCTCCTGGTGGAGGACAAGCCGGGCCTCCTCACCCGCGTCGCGGGGCTGTTCGCCCGCCGCGGGTTCAACATCGAGTCGCTCGCGGTCGGCGCGAGCGAGATCGAGGGGCTGTCGCGCATCACCGTCGTCGTCGACGTGGAGGCGCTGCCGCTCGAGCAGGTGACCAAGCAGCTCAACAAGCTCGTCAACGTCATCAAGATCGTCGAGCTGGATCCCGGCCAGGCCGTCGAGCGCGAGCACCTGCTCGTCAAGGTGCGCGTGGACAACTCGACCCGCTCGCAGGTGCTCGAGGCCGTGAACCTGTTCCGCGCCCGCGTGGTCGACGTCGCCACCGACGCGCTGATCATCGAGGTCACGGGCGACTCGGGCAAGGTGCAAGCCCTGCTTCGCGTGCTCGAGCCCTTCGGGATCAAGGAGCTCGCGCAGTCGGGGCTCCTCGCCATGGGGCGCGGCTCGAAGTCCATCACCGACCGCGTCTTCCGCACCGCGTAGGACCATCCCACGTGTCGCTCGGAGCAGCCGTCAGGCTCCCCGCGCACGGCACGACCGCATGCCCCGCGCCCACGCGCGACAGCCCGGAACGCCCGCTCCCCGCACCTCCTGCGGGGACGACAGAACAAGGAGATCCATCACGTGACTGACATCGTCTACGACAAGGACGCCGACCTCTCGCTCATCCAGGGTCGCAAGGTCGCCGTCATCGGCTACGGCTCGCAGGGCCACGCGCACGCGCTCAACCTGCGCGACTCCGGCGTCGAGGTCGTCATCGGCCTCAAGGAGGGCTCGACGAGCCGCGCCAAGGCCGAGGAGCAGGGCTTCACGGTCAAGACGCCCGCCGACGCGTCCGCCTGGGCCGACGTCATCGTGATCCTCGCGCCGGACCAGCACCAGCGCGGCCTCTACGCCGACAGCGTCCGCGACAACCTCACCGAGGGCAAGACGCTCGTCTTCGCGCACGGCTTCAACATCCGCTTCGGCTACATCGAGGCGCCCGAGGGCGTCGACGTCATCCTCGTCGCCCCCAAGGGCCCGGGCCACACTGTGCGCCGCGAGTTCGAGGCCGGCCGCGGCGTCCCCGTCATCGTCGCCGTCGAGGTCGACGCGTCGGGCAAGGCGTGGGACCTCGCCTGGTCGTACGCCAAGGGCATCGGCGGCCTGCGCGCCGGCGCCATCCGCACCACCTTCACCGAGGAGACCGAGACCGACCTGTTCGGCGAGCAGGCCGTGCTCTGCGGCGGCACCTCGCAGCTGGTCCAGTACGGCTTCGAGACGCTGATCGAGGCGGGCTACCAGCCGCAGATCGCGTACTTCGAGGTGCTGCACGAGCTCAAGCTCATCGTCGACCTCATGTGGGAGGGCGGCATCGCGAAGCAGCGCTGGAGCATCTCCGACACGGCCGAGTACGGCGACTACGTCTCCGGCCCGCGCGTCATCTCGCCGGACGTGAAGGAGAACATGAAGGCCGTCCTCGCGGACATCCAGTCCGGCGCGTTCGCCGACCGCTTCATCAAGGACCAGGACGCCGGCGCGCCCGAGTTCCTCGAGCTCCGCAAGAAGGGCGAGGAGCACCCCATCGAGTCGACCGGCCGCGAGCTGCGCAAGCTCTTCGCGTGGAACAAGGCCGACGACGACTACACGGACGGCTCGGTCGCCCGCTAGCAGTCGCCCCACCCGCACCACCGGACGCCCGGTCGCCTCGCGCGGCCGGGCGTCCGCGCGTCCCGGGTGCTCCCGCGGGTCCGCTCCATGCCGGGCGCGTGGCCTCGTGCGGCGGATGCCCGGAGCGGAGCCCGTACCATCGGGGGATGCCCCGCACCCCCGACGACGACGCCCTGAGCTGGGCCGGCGAGGAGGCGGATCCGACGCTCGCCCGCTCGCCGGAGCCGCAGCGCCCCGCCCCACGCCGCTCGCCCGCCGGCACGGGCCCCGCCGAGTCCGGTCGCGCATCCGCCCTCGGCGCCACGGCCGCCCGCCGGGCCGCCGCGGCCGACGCCTCCCGCACGGACCCGGACGACGGCACCTCCCCGCGCGGCCGCCTGGTCGCGGAAGACGACGTCGCACCCGAGGCGTCGCCCGAGGTCGTGGGGCTCGCGTTCTTCGGCGCCGTCGCGATCCTCGAGGCCATCGCCTGGTTCTTCGTCGTGCGCGACAACCCGTCGAGCGCGGGATCCGCCTTCCAGGTCGGCGTCGCCCAGGCCACCGAGGCCCTCACCGTGCTCGCGCCCGTGCTCTGGATGGCCGCCGTCATCGCGGCCGGGCGCGGGATGCGCACCGGCCACCGGATGGTCGTGCTCGCGATCGGCGTCGTGCTCCTGTTCCCGTGGCCCTGGCTGGTGACCCGGTGAGCGCCGACCGCACCACGGTCGGGCCGCCCGCGGCCGCCGCCTCCCGTCCTCGCCGCGGGCGGCCCACGCGCGCCGGCTGGATCGTCGGCATCCTCGGTGCGCTCGCCCACGGGGTCCTCGTGTGGCAGGCCGTCGACCAGTACACGGCGTTCCGCGACATCGCGGCGGCGTTCGGCGGCACGCTCCGCGGCGGCACCGTGGCGGCGCTCGTCGGCGCGATCCTGGTGCCCGTCGTCGCGTTCGCCGTCGCGGCGCGCGCCACGCGCCAGCGCCCGGTCGCCGCGCGCATCCTCGTGATGCTCGCGGGGCTCGCCGCCGCGAGCGCGCTCACGGTCGGCCTCGCGACCCTGGTGCCGATGCTCTGACGCCGGTTGCGGCCTAGATGGGCCAGCCCGCGAAGAGCACCAGGGCGATCAGCACCACCTGCGCCACGAGGCGCGGCACGAGCGGGATGGCGATGCGGCCGAAGCGCTCGGGGTGGCGCGCCGCGAAGGCGTTCGCGGGGAACACGGCGACGAGGAACACGGCCAGCGCGACGCCCGCGGCGAGGCGCACGGGCTCGACGAGGAGGCCCAGGCCGCCGGCGATCTCGCACACGCCGGTGATCCGCACGAGCGCCAGGGGAGAGGGGACGCCGGGCCGCCGGAAGGACGGCGGGATGATCTCCGCCATGACCGCCGCGGCCTTCGGCGCGAAGTGGTTCACGCCCATCCCGACGAACACGAGGGCCAGCAGGATCCGCACGGCGAGCTGGATCGCCGCCCACGTCACATCGCTCATCCGCCCATTGTGGGGCCACTAGCATGTGATGGTCCCAGCCGCCCCCAGCCCGAAGGACCCCCTTGACCAAGCCCGTGGTGCTCATCGCCGAAGAACTCTCGCCCGCCACCGTCGACGCCCTGGGGCCCGACTTCGACGTCCGATCCGTCGACGGCACCGACCGCCCGGCGCTGCTCGCGGCCCTCGCGGAGGCGGACGCCGTGCTCGTGCGCTCCGCCACCCGGATCGACGCGGAGGCCATCGCCGCAGCTCCCCGCCTGCAGGTCGTCGCCCGCGCCGGCGTGGGCCTCGACAACGTCGACATCAAGGCCGCGACCACCGCGGGCGTCATGGTCGTGAACGCGCCGACCTCGAACGTCATCTCCGCCGCCGAGCTCGCCATCGGCCACATCCTCTCGCTCGCGCGCTTCATCCCGGACGCGAGCGCCTCGCTCAAGCAGGGCCTCTGGAAGCGGTCGTCCTTCACGGGCGTCGAGCTCTACGAGAAGACGATCGGCATCGTCGGCCTCGGCCGCATCGGCACGCTCGTGGCGCAGCGCCTCGCGGGCTTCGGCGCCACGCTCGTCGCCTACGACCCCTACGTCACGCCGGCGCGCGCGCAGCAGCTGGGCGTGCAGCTCCTCCCGCTCGACGAGCTGATGGCGGCGTCCGACTTCATCACGATCCACATCCCCAAGACGCCCGACACCACGGGCCTCATCTCCACCGAGCAGTTCGCGCTCGCGAAGCCGAGCCTGCGCATCGTCAACGCGAGCCGCGGCGGCATCATCGACGAGGACGCGCTCTACACGGCGCTCAAGTCGAAGCGCATCGCGGGCGCCGGCCTCGACGTGTTCGTGAGCGAGCCGCCCACGGGATCGCCTCTGCTCGAGCTCGACAACATCATCGTCACGCCGCACCTCGGCGCCTCCACCGACGAGGCCCAGGAGAAGGCGGGCGTCTCGGTCGCCAGGAGCGTACGCCTCGCGCTCGGCGGCGAGCTCGTGCCGGACGCGGTGAACGTCGCCGGCGGGGTCATCGACCCGTACGTGCGCCCCGGCATCCCGCTCATGGAGAAGCTCGGCCAGGTCTTCTCGGGGCTCGCCCACGAGGCGCTGACGAGCATCGACGTCGTCGTGCGCGGCGAGCTCGCGGGCTACGACGTGAGCGTCCTCAAGCTCGCGGCGCTCAAGGGCGTGTTCACCAACGTCGTCAGCGAGAACGTGTCCTACGTCAACGCCCCGCTCCTCGCGGAGCAGCGCGGGCTCGACGTGCGGCTCATCACGGACGCCGTCTCGGAGGAGTACCGCAACGTGCTCAGCATCCGCGGCGCGCTGTCCGACGGCACGCAGGTGTCGGTGTCGGGCACGCTCACCGGCACCAAGCAGATCGAGAAGCTCGTCGAGATCGACGGCTACGACGTCGAGGTGCCCTTCAGCCGCCACCTCATCGTCATGAAGTACGAGGACCGCCCCGGCATCGTCGCGGTCTACGGCAAGGAGTTCGGCGACGCCGAGGTCAACATCGCGGGCATGCAGATCGCCCGCCAGGAGGCCGGCGGCCGCGCGCTCAGCGTGCTGAGCGTCGACTCGCCCGTGCCGGACGGCGTGCTGGAGAAGGTGCGCACGGCGATCCAGGCCACGTCGCTGCGCGAGATCGACATCGCCGACTGACGCGTCGACGCACCATCCGCGAGGGCGGTCGCTCCGGCGGCCGCCCTCGCGCGTTCCCGGGCGGGATCCGCGTCCCGGACGGGTCGCGGGCGTCGCCGCCCGGTCAGGCGCCCGTCGAGCGGAGCCGCACCAGGTCGTCGACCACGCGGATGAGCTCGTCGAGCGCGGAGTCGGCGGGCGCGGATCCGCCGAGCCAGGGCTGCAGCGCGGAGTTGTAGTAGAGCCCGTCGCCGATGAGGAGCACCGCGCGCGCGACGGCGGGGTCGCCGACGGCCTCGAGGATCACGGCGGCCCACTCCTCCTGCAGGTGCGTGAGCGCGTCCCGAGCCCGCGGGTGGTTGCCCTGCGCGAGCCGGGAGGTCGCGACGTAGGCGCGGTCGAAGGGCGTGGCGGTGGACAGCGAGCTGCGGATCCACAGGTCCACCGGGCCCCGCTCGGCCGCCCGGAGCCGCGCGACGTCCGCCTGCGCCAGCGCGGACATGCGGGCGAGGAGCCCGTCGACGAGCGCCTCCTTGCCGCCGAAGTGGTAGAGCAGGCCGCCCTTGGAGACGCCCGCCGCGGCGGCGACGGACTCGAGCGTCGTGCCGCGCTCGCCCTGCTGCACGAGCAGCTCCTCGAACGCGTCGAGGATGCGGTCGCGCGCCGTGGCGGTCGCGGCGGCGGGCTCGGCGGCGGCGGGCTCGGCGGCGGCGGACTCGTGAACGGCAGGCTCGCCGGCGGCGGGCTCGCCGGCAGCGGGGTCGTCGGCCGCTGGTGAGGCGCCTGCCGGCGAGCCGGCCGAGGAGGCGTCGTCGGGCGCGGGTGTCGCGGGCGGTGCGTCGGGCATGCCCCCAGCGTAGCGACCCCTTGCCGACTGTACCGACCGGACGGTACAGTGTTCTCGGTCGCTCCGCCGGCCCCGTCCGCGCGCCCCGCGCCGTCGCCTCCCGACGTCAGGAAGCCCCGTCATGTCCACGCCCCGCACCGACTCCGCCCCCGAGACCGCTCCGGCGACCGCCCCGGCCCGCGCCGGCGCGCGGCAGTGGGCGGCGCTCGTGGTGCTGATGCTGCCGGTGCTGCTCGTCTCCATCGACAACACGGTGCTGAGCTTCGCGATGCCGTCGATCGCGCGCGACCTCGAGCCGTCGGGCGCGGCGCAGCTCTGGATCATCGACGCGTACCCGCTCGTGCTCGCGGGGCTCCTCGTCGCGATGGGCAACATGGGCGACCGCTACGGCCGCCGTCGCCTCCTCATGATCGGCGCGGCGGGCTTCGGCGTGGTCTCGGCGCTGGCCGCCTTCGCGACCGACGCCTCGCAGCTCATCGCCGCCCGGGCCGCGCTCGGCTTCTTCGGGGCCATGCTCATGCCGTCGACGCTGTCGCTCCTCCGCTCGATCTTCACCGACCGCACGCAGCGCCGTCTCGCCATCGCGATCTGGGCGTCCGGCTTCTCCGGCGGATCCGCGCTCGGCCCGCTCGTGGGCGGCGTGCTGCTCGAGCACTTCTGGTGGGGATCCGTGTTCCTCGTGGCCGTGCCCGTGATGCTGCCGCTGCTGATCCTCACGCCCCTGCTCGTGCCGGAGTCGAAGGACCCGGCGCCCGGGCCGATCGACGTGGTCGCGATCGTGCTGTCGCTCGCGACCGTGGCGCCCATCGTCTACGCCATCAAGACCTTCGCGACGGAGGGCGTCACGCCGCTCGCCATCGCGGTGCCCGTCGTGGGGGTGGTCGCCGGGATCCTCTTCGTGCGCCGCATGTCGCGCGCCCGGAACCCCATGCTCGACGTGGGGCTGTTCCGCGAGCCCGTCTTCACGGGCGCGGTGCTCGTCAACCTGCTGAGCGTGGTCTCGCTCGTCGGGTTCCTCTTCTTCGTCACGCAGCACCTGCAGCTGGTCGCGGGGCTCGACCCGCTGGCCGCCGGATTCGCGCTCATCCCGGGATCCGTCGTGGTGATCGTGTCGGGCCTCGTGATCGTGCCGATCGCGGCGCGCGCCCGTCCCTCGAAGGTGGTGGCGATCGCGCTCGCGTTCTCGGCCGTCGCGTACGTGATCCTCGCGGCCACCGGCAAGGGCGCCTCGGTCGGGCTCCTCGTGTTCGCGTTCTGCCTGCTCGGCGCGGGTATCGGCGCATCGCAGACCATCTCGAACGACCTGATCATCGCGGCCGTGCCGCCCGCCAAGGCCGGTGCCGCGTCGGCGGTGTCGGAGACGGCCTACGAGGTGGGCGCGGTGCTGGGCACGGCCGTGCTCGGCAGCATCCTCACCGCCAGCTACCGCACGGGCCTCGTGCTGCCGGCCGGCCTCGCCGAGGGCGATGCCGTCGCCGCGCGCGAGACGCTCGGCGGCGCGGTCTCGGTGGCCGAGCGGGTGCCGTCCGACGTGGGGGCGGCGCTGCTGGAGTCGGCGCACACCGCGTTCGACGGCGGCGTGGTGACCACCTCGATCATCGGCGCGGTGCTGATGGTCGGCGCCATCGTCCTCTCGCTCACGAGCCTCCGGCGCGCCAGCTCGCACGACTGATCCGCGTGCGACCCGTCACGCGCATCGGGCCCGTCACCTCGCGAGGTGACGGGCCCGATGCGTGCGGGGAGCGGATCAGACGACGTTGTCGTCCGAGCGCTCGCTGCGGGTGATGCGCTGGCCGGTCGCGGGGTCGATGCGCGTGCGCGTCTCGCTGACGGCCGTGCGGCGCCGGGCGAGGAGCGCGACGCCGATGATGATGACGAGCGCTCCGCCGCCCATCAGGATGTAGCCGACCAGCTGCAGGTCGACTCCGGGGACGGTGAGGTCGACGGCGAACGCGAGGATCGCGCCGACGACCACGAGGAAGATGCCGAGGCCGATGCTCATGGGGTGCTCCTTGGGTCATGCCCGCCGAGTCGTCGGACGCCTCCAACGTAGCGCGCGGGTGCCCGCGGCGGACGGGTAACCTGGCCCGACACCCACCGAGCCCCGGAGGATCCATGCCCCGCACCATCTCGCTCGCCGTCGTCCCCGGGGACGGCATCGGCCCGGAGGTCGTCCACGAGGCCCTCCGCGTGCTCCGGGAGGCGGTGCCCGCGGACGTGTCGCTCGACACCACGCAGTACCCGTTCGGTGCGGGCCACTTCCTCGAGACCGGCGAGATCCTGACCGACGCCGATCTCGCCGCGCTCGCGCGGCACGACGCGATCCTGCTCGGCGCCGTCGGCGGCGACCCCCGCGACGCGCGCCTGGCCGGCGGCATCATCGAGCGCGGCCTGCTGCTGAAGCTCCGCTTCGCGTTCGACCACTACATCAACCTGCGGCCGACCGCGCTGCTCCCCGGCGTCGCCTCGCCGCTGGCCGCGCCCGGCGAGGTCGACTTCGTCGTCGTCCGGGAGGGCACCGAGGGTCCGTACGCCGGCAACGGCGGCGTCCTCCGTCGCGGCACCGAGCACGAGATCGCGACCGAGGTGTCCGTGAACACGGCGCACGGCGTGGAGCGCACGGTGCGGTTCGCGTTCGAGCTCGCCGAGAGGCGCGCCCGCAAGCGCGTCACCCTCGTGCACAAGACCAACGTGCTGACCTTCGCCGGATCCCTCTGGCAGCGCACCGTCGACCGCGTCGCCGCGGAGCACCCGGACGTCACGGTCGACTACCTGCACGTCGACGCGACGATGATCTTCCTGGTCACCGACCCGTCCCGCTTCGACGTGATCGTCTCGGACAACCTGTTCGGCGACATCATCACCGACCTCGCGGCGGCCATCTCGGGCGGCATCGGCCTCGCGGCCTCCGGCAACGTCAACCCCACGGGCGCGTTCCCGAGCATGTTCGAGCCGGTGCACGGATCCGCGCCCGACATCGCCGGGCAGCAGAAGGCCGACCCGACCGCCGCGATCCTCTCGGTCGCGCTGCTGCTCGACCACCTCGGCCTGCCCGAGGCGTCGGCGCGCGTCACGGCCGCCGTCTCGGCCGACCTCGCGGCCCGCGCCGCGGGCGGCACGGCACCCCGTTCCACCGCGGAGGTCGGCGACGCCATCCTCCGCGCCCTCTCCACGAACCGCTGAAGGACCCCATGAGCACCACCACCACGGACGCCGGCACCGCATTCCCCCTCTCCTTCGAGCGGACCCCGTCGGAGCGCGCCCGCGCCGACGCCGAGCGGGAGGCGATCCTCGCCGACCCGGGCTTCGGCAAGCACTTCACGGACCACATGGTGCAGGTCGACTGGACCCTCGACGGCGGGTGGCACGACGCCCGCGTCGTCCCCTACGGGCCGCTCCAGCTGGATCCGGCCGCGAGCGTGCTGCACTACGGCCAGGAGATATTCGAGGGGATGAAGGCGTACGCGCACGCCGACGGATCCGTGTGGACGTTCCGTCCCGAGCGCAACGCCGCGCGCCTCCAGCGCTCGGCCCGCCGCCTCGCGCTGCCCGAGCTGTCGACGGAGGACTTCGTCGAGTCGGTGAAGCAGCTCGTCCGCGCCGACATCGACTGGGTGCCGCGCGCCGCGGAGCAGAGCCTGTACCTCCGCCCGTTCATGATCGCCAACGAGAGCTTCCTCGGCGTGCGCGCCGCGCAGCGCGTGGGCTACTACGTCATCGCGAGCCCGGCGGGCGCGTACTTCACGGGCGGCGTCGCGCCGGTCTCCATCTGGCTGTCCACGCAGTACTCCCGCGCGGGCAAGGGCGGCACGGGCGCCGCGAAGTGCGGCGGCAACTACGCCGCGTCGCTCCTCCCGCAGGCCGAGGCCGCCTCCCACGGCTGCGCGCAGGTGCTCTTCCTCGACTCCGAGGAGGGCCGCTACCTGGAGGAGCTCGGCGGGATGAACATCGTGCTCGTCTACCGGGACGGCCGCATCGTCACGCCCGACTCCGAGAGCATCCTCGAGGGCATCACGCGCGACTCCATCCTGCAGCTCGCGCGCGACCGCGGCCTCACGGTCGAGAAGCGGCGCGTGGAGCTGTCCGAGTGGGTCGACGGCGTCGCGTCGGGGGAGATCACCGAGGTGTTCGCGTGCGGCACGGCGGCGGTCATCACGCCCATCGGCCGCCTGATGGGCGAGGGCCTCGACGTCGGCGACATCGACGCGCCGGCCGGCGAGCTCACGATGTCGCTGCGCCAGGAGCTCACCGACATCCAGTACGGCCGCATCCCGGACCGCCACGGCTGGCTCACGCGCCTCGACGCGTAGCGCGCGGCGTGCACCGCTCGTGCGGGCGGCCGCGCGCCGCCCGCACGGCTAGGGTCGACACCGTGAAGATCGCGCGATTCAGCACCGGTGACGACCCCCGCTTCGGCATCCTCGACGAGGAGGAGGGCCACCTGGTCGTCCTCACCGGCGACCCCATGTTCAGCGGATACCAGACCACGGGGGAGCGCGTGCCGCTCGCCGACGCCCGGCTGCTCGCGCCGGTGATCCCGCGGTCCAAGGTCGTCGCGGTCGGCCGCAACTACGCCGCCCACGCGGCCGAGCACGGCAGCGAGGCGCCCACCACGCCGCTCATCTTCCTGAAGCCGAACACGTCGGTCATCGGCCCGGACGACGTGATCCGCCTCCCCGCCGACAGCGAGCGGGTCGAGCACGAGGGCGAGCTCGCCGTCGTCATCGGACGGATCACCCGCGATGCCACCGTGGTGGACGCCGCCCGCTCGGTGTTCGGCTACACGATCGGCAACGACGTGACCGCCCGCGACATCCAGCACTCCGAGAGCCAGTGGGCCCGGGCCAAGGGGTACGACACGTTCTGCCCGCTGGGCCCGTGGATCGAGACCGAGGGCACGTTCGAGGACGCGCTCATCGAGACGCGCGTGGACGGGGAGCTGCGCCAGTCGGGCCGCACCAGCGAGATGGTCCACTCGGTGGCCGAGCTGATCGCGTTCGCCTCGCGCGTCTGGACCCTGCTGCCCGGCGACGTGATCCTCACCGGCACGCCCGCCGGCGTCGGCCCGTTCACCGACGGCCAGGTCGTCGAGGTGTCGATCTCTGGCCTCGGCACCCTCTCCAACCCCGCGCGCGCCCGCGCCTGACCATGGTCCGCCCTGGCCGTCCCGCGCGCCTCGCGCTGGCGGCCGCGGCGGTGGCGCTCCTCTCCGGGTGCGTGTACGACGTGTCCGACTACGGGCTCGAGACGCCGGACGCCTCCGTCGCGCCGCCCTCCGCCGTGCCGTCCGCGTCGCCCACCCCGGGAGCCGCGGAGCTCGGCCTGCCGGCCGGCTGCACGACGGGCGACCTCTCGATCGACTGGGCGGCGCCTCAGGCCGGCCCCGCCGACGAGCTGCTCGCCGTCCGCGTGATGACCGTGCGGATCCCGAGCGCGGGGGAGCAGCCCGGCCTCGGCTCCACGACCCAGCGCGTCACCCGCAACGACATCGCCCTGAAGAGCGCCCTCCGCCTGGAGCCCGACAAGCGGGACGGACCCGTCGTCCCCGTCGCCGACGACCTCGCCCCGCAGGACACCTGGGCGGCGTTCCTCGGTGCGGACCTCCGCGATCGCGACCTCGTGGGGCCGCGGTTCGGGCGGCCGCCGCAGATCACGTCGTTCGACCCCGTGCTCGACCGCGCGGCCCGCTACGTGATCGGCTACCTCGGCTCCGCGCAGTCGGCGCACGTGACGGTGACGGGCTGCGACGGCGCCTTCCGCGGATCCGGCACCCTCGAGGGCCTCGATCCGACGCGCTCCGCGGGCGCCGTCCTCCTCGAGTGCGGCGTGCCGCCCGGCGACCAGTACGCCCGGTGGGACCTCCTCGAGCCGTACTGCGCCGACGGCGCGACCGGCACCGACGGGGAGCCGCAGCCCGAGCCCTAGAATCGTGACCAGGATGACTGACGCAACGACCCACCCCGTGACCACCGCCTCCGGCACCGACGTCCGCGTCCGGTTCTGCCCGTCCCCGACCGGGACGCCGCACGTGGGGCTCATCCGCACGGCCCTGTTCAACTGGGCCTACGCGCGCCACACGGGCGGCAAGCTGATCTTCCGCGTCGAGGACACCGACGCCGCCCGCGACAGCGAGGAGAGCTACGAGCAGCTCATCGAGGCGCTGCGCTGGCTCGAGATCGACTGGGACGAGGGCGAGGGCGTCGGCGGCCCGCACGCGCCGTACCGCCAGTCGCAGCGCACCGAGCTGTACCTCGACGTGATCCGGAAGCTCACCGCGTCCGGCCACCTCTACGAGAGCTACGCGACCGCCGAGGAGATCGAGGCGCGCAACCGCGCCGCCGGCCGCGACCCGAAGATGGGCTACGACAACTTCGAGCGCGACCTCACCGACGCCGAGCGCCAGGCGTTCCGCGACGAGGGCCGCGCGCCCGCCCTCCGCCTCCGCGTGCCGGACACCGACCTCTCCTTCGACGACCTCGTGCGCGGCACGGTCACCTTCCCGGCCGGATCCTTCCCCGACTTCGTGCTCGTGCGCCCCAACGGCGCCCCGCTCTACACGCTCGTGAACCCGGTGGACGACGCCCTCATGGGGATCACGCACGTGCTCCGCGGCGAGGACCTGCTCTCGTCGACGCCCCGGCAGATCGCGCTGTACCACGCCCTCATCGACGTCGGCGTGGCCGACGCCATCCCGCGCTTCGGGCACCTGCCGTACGTGATGGGGGAGGGCAACAAGAAGCTCTCCAAGCGCGACCCCGAGTCGAACCTGTTCCACCACCGCGACCGCGGCTTCATCCCCGAGGGCCTCATCAACTACCTGGCGCTCCTCGGCTGGTCGCTCACGCACGACCGCGACGTGTTCTCGCGGATGGAGATGATCACCGCGTTCGACGTCGCCGACGTCACGCCGGCGCCCGCCCGCTTCGACCTCAAGAAGGCGGAGTCGCTGAACGGCGACCACATCCGCCTGCTGACGCTCGAGGACTTCGCGCAGCGCCTCGTGCCGTACCTGCAGGCCGCCGGCGTCGTCGGCGCCGAGCTCACGCACGACGAGCAGCGGATGCTCGACGCGGCGGCCCCGCTCGTGCAGGAGCGCATGCAGCTCCTCGGCGAAGCGCCCGACCTCCTGTCGTTCCTCTTCACCACGGCCGACGCGCTGCCCTACGACGACGCGGCCGTGCAGGCCCTCAAGGACGACGCGGGCGAGGTGCTCGCGGCCTCCCGGGGCGCGCTCGCCGGAGTGCCGCACACGCAGTGGGACGTCGACCTCGTGCAGGAGGTGCTGCAGAACACCCTCATCACCGGCATGGGGATGAAGCCGCGTCTCGCCTACGGACCGCTGCGCGTCGGCGTCTCCGGGCGCCGCATCTCGCCGCCGCTGTTCGAGTCGATGGTGCTGCTCGGCAAGGACGAGACCATCGCGCGCCTCGACCGCCTCGCGGGGATGCTCGGTGAGTGATCCCGCGGGCGCCGGCCCGAGTGGTGCCGGCTCCACCGCGACCGGCGACTCCTACGACGTCGTCGTCATCGGCGCGGGCCCCGCGGGACTGTCCGCCGCGCTGAACCTGGTGCGGGCGCGGCGCCGCACCCTCGTGCTCGACAGCAGCCGGCCGCGAAACGCCGCGACGCTCATGTCGCACGGCTTCGTCACGCGCGACGGGATCTCCCCGCTCGAGCTCCGCAAGCTCGGCCAGGTCGAGGTGGAGTCGTACGACGAGGGCGAGTTCCAGCTCGCCGTCGTGCAGTCCGCCGAGCCCGCCGAGGGCGGCTTCACCGTCCGCGCGAAGGGCGTGCGCCGCGCGCCCGACCGCGAGGTGCACGCGCGCCGGATCCTCATCGCCACGGGCCTCGTGGAGACCCTGCCGGATCTCCCGAGCATCCGCGCGTACTACGGCACCGCCGTGCACAGCTGCATGGAGTGCGACGGCTACGAGAAGGCCGACGAGCCGCTCTTCCTCATCGGCGAGACCGACGACCTGGTGGAGCGTGCGCTGCTGCTCTCGCAGTGGTCGCGCGACATCATCGTCTTCACCAACGGCGTCGCGCGCATCGACGAGGCGGGGGAGCGCGGGCTCGCGTCCCTCGGCATCCGCGTCGATCGCCGTCCCGTCGCCGACGTCGAGGGCGAGCGCGCGGTCGTCACCGGCATCCGGATGCAGGACGGCTCGGTCGTCCCGCGCACCGGCGGCTTCGTGCGCCCGCGCTACTCGACCGCGCTCGACTTCCTCGCGGGGCTCGACCTCGACACGGATGACGACGGCCACATCGCCGTCGACGCCGAGGGGCGCACGTCGCACGCGGGCGTCTACGCGGCGGGTGACAGCTCGCAGCCGGGCCCGCAGCAGCTGATCATCGCGGCCGGCTTCGGCGCGCGTGCCGCCAGCGCGATCAACCGGGACCTGCTGCCCGTGATCTGACGCGTCGAGGGCCCGCCGGGCGCGCGCCGGTTTGGCGCGGATCCGGCCGATGGGCTACACTCGACGAGGCCCGATCGCGCATCGGGGCCTTGGGGTATGGTGTAATTGGCAACACGGAAGATTCTGATTCTTTTGTTCTTGGTTCGAGTCCAGGTACCCCAGCACTGAGATAGCAGGAAATGACAGGCCCGGATATCCGGGCCTTTTCCTTTTCCCTTTTCCCTTTCCTGGGTCATGGACGGAGCTGCCGCCTGTGGATCCGTTTCCCGGGATCTGGATGGCTGTCCGACGGTCCAGGCGGCGCCCCGCGTCGTGTCGTCGTGCGACCCTCGGCACCACATCTCTCCGTATCACGTCATTCGCATGCCAGGCGACGAGACCGTCGACGGCGTCCCCGAGACGGAGGAGCGGATCCGGGCATGGCTGATGAGGCCGAAGCCTGGTACGACGTGGACGTGCTCGCGGAGCGCGGCCGCGGCCGTCCCGGACCAAAGCTCGACCGTCCCACGTCGTGGCCGTGCGGCCACCGACCATGACCGCGCGGTGGTGGATGCGCGAGCGACGCTGGGGGGGGGGGGGGCCCATCGTGCTC
>Ga0308163_10002486_pt1 | contig 16827 bp, 13 predicted proteins | sample PhyTR1_FD_201037 | JGI IMG/M metagenome (GOLD analysis project Ga0308163, IMG submission 201037) | Phyllosphere microbial communities from UC Gill Tract Community Farm, Albany, California, United States - DLSLT.R1 | ecosystem: Host-associated > Plants > Phyllosphere > Unclassified | place: USA...
CGTCGTCCGGGCCGATCACCGTCATCGGGTCCTTCATGAACACGATCGGCTCGGTCGGGATCTCGGCGCCGGTCTCGGCGGCGTGGTCGCGGTAGTTCAGGCCGATGCAGACGACCTTGCCGGGGCGAGCTATCGGCGCGCCTCGCCGCATCGCCGCGGCCTCGTCGGCTTCGATCACCGCTAACTCCCCCGAGTCACGAGCCCGCCGTACAACCGAATCCGGACCGATGTCGGACGCCAGGAACTCGCCTGTGATGTCGGACGTGACGCTGCGGAGGTCGAGGACCACGTCGTCCGGGCCGATGGCCACAGGGATCTCCTGCCCAGCGTGTCCGAGTCTTGCAAACCGCATCGCTTCTCGCTCTCTTGTGCTGCATCGATGCAGCACAAACATCCTATGTCTGCACGGTATCGGGGATCAAGGAGCTTTCACTGTCTGTTGGCATCCGGTTGGCCGGTATCCTTCAAAGTCGGTGGCAACTCATCACGGGCTGCAGTCCGACGAGGAGGGCAAGTTTGGCCTCGCGCGCCGAGGAGTGTGCGTTCAGCCTGGTCGCGTTCTCGTCTTCGTGCCGTCCGCAGCTTTGTCGGCTTGCTGCGCCGTCACGACCGCTTGGCGCATCAGTCGGATCGGCCAACGTCGTCGCGCTCGGCGCGGCTGCTGTTCGCTTCGGGCAAGTCGGACCGGTGCGCACCTCGCCCAGCGAGGTACACGCGTTCGGCAGTTCCGCGCATCACCTGGTCAACGTCCCCGGGACTGAGGCCAGCGAGAGAGTGCTGCGTCAAGCGGAGCACCTCACCGTAGCTGGCGACGAGGGTCGATACCGGCCAATCGGAGCCGTACATCGATCGGTTCGGCCCAAAATGGCCGATGACTTCGTTCACATACCGCGACACCGGTCGGGAGCGCCATGACGGGCCAGCCTCTGTGAGGAGACCCGATATCTTGCAGACGACGTTCCCTCGTGCCGCGAAGTCGCGGATCCGGTCAGGCCACCGGTCGTCACCTGCTGCGATCCTGGGCTTCCCGGCGTGGTCGAGCACGAACTCCGCCTCGGGCACTGCGTCAACGAGCTCGAGCGCGGAACGATGCTCTCGCGCTCGGACGAGCAGGTCGAACACGAGCCCGGCGGAGGCTAGCGCACGCACACCTCTTGCCACGTCAGGGCGACCGAGCCAATCCGGATCGGGTTCATCCTGCGCCTGATGACGAATACCGACCAGGCGCGGATGATCGATGGCCGCCAGACGTTCATGCACGTCAGGTGCGGTCAGGTCGACCCAACCGACGACCCCGGCCACCGGGTTGGGCTGCGAAAGAAGCCAGGCGGTCTCTCCTGAGTCATGGACGGCCTGGACGACGATCGTCTGTGTAACGTCGCTGGTCGCGACCGCAGCGCGAAGAGCGTCGACGCCGAAACGCCGTCGTATCGGTGCCACCGAATCATCCATCCACCGGTAGGGCCGATCGGCAGGGTCCCAAAGATGATGGTGAGCGTCGATAATCACGAGGTCATCTTGCTCGGCGGCGATACGGAGTTGTTGGGAGACCTCGACCGACACGCCCCTGATCTTCGAAGTGCAGAAGTATCAAGTGTCGAGCTCGCTTGAAGACGGTTCGAACAAGCCTGCACGCCGCTGCTGACATCGACGCTCGCCCGTCTGGCGGGCAGTCGCCTTTTGCAGGCCGGTCAACCAGTTCCGATGAAGGCCGAAGAACGCGGCCCACGAGCATCGTTCCCACGACGCGGCGCAGAGTGTTCGGTGGACGCGGGCTCATCTTTCCTTTCCGGCCGGATTTGAGTCCCAGCTGTGTGCGCGGTCACGGCAGGCGCAGTCAGTCCCGGTCTGACTTTCGACGCTTAGCGTCGATGGTCAGCACGATCCCGCCGACCAGCGCCGGTACCCCGACCAGTAATGACAGCATCGCGAACACGAACCATCCCGTGAACGCCATCAACACCAACGCCGCCACGGTGACCACACCACCTGCCGCAAGCAGGCAGCCGTTGACGTTTCCCAAGCGAGCCGCCCCGTTCCCAGTTTTTGATGCATCGGCGTACCCACATCTGATCCAGACCGCACACGGTGGGGCCGACACTGGGGCGTCTCCAGTGGCGGCCCCACCGCTTGCAATTTGTCCGTCGTCGCGTTGATCTCCCTAGAGTTCGCTCGACGGACCAGCATCACCGCGCACCCGAACAGCACGGTGATGCTCAACCCCGATCGGGTACGCGGACTGTTCGTCCTTGTCACCGCCAGGGAAGAATGGTTTGCCGATCAAGGCAGTCGGGCGCTTGTCGGCTAGCACACGGCTGGAGATGTCGGCTGAATTGGCGCCGGCGGCTCCCACCGGGATTGAAATCGTTCGATCCATTGCTGGTGGGTGTGCGGTCTGCCGATGGCGCAGTCGCACCACACCTGGATCGGTTCCCCGGTCGCCTGGCTGTAGAAGACCTCGACGTGCGCCGGGCCTGTCACCGAACGGGATCTCGACACTGCGCCGGCCGCCAGCACCTTGTCGTTGTCGGCTGCATCCAGATGATCGCTCACGGGACTGCTACCCGGGTCCCGGTGGTGCGGAAGGTGATTCATGCTGCTCTTTTTCGTCTGTTCGGTCGGGGAAGCCTGCGGGAACGCTTCAGTGTTCTGCGATGAACAGGTCGCGGATCGAGTGGGGCGATCGTTGCAGCAGCGTGCCGAGGAGCGGGCCGGTGCCGGCGTAGAACCCTTCCTCGGCGCCGAGGTAGAAACCCACCATGAAACGCGCAAGGAATTCCGGCTGCCCTGCCTCCACCTGGCGGCGGATCCAGGCGTCTTCGCCGATGACGCGCAAGGTGATGGTCCGACCGGACGCGGCGCTGGCAAGCTCCGCCATCTCGGCGAACGACCACGTCTCCGGTGCAGTGAGCGTTGTCGGACCGTCGTACTCGCCATCGGAGAGCAAGATCCGTGCCGCCGCCTCAGCCAAGTCACTTCGCGACGTCCACGACACCGGGCCGTCTGCCGGGACTTCGATCAGTCCTGTCTCTCGCCAATTGCCGAGGAAGTAACTGCGCATGTGCGCGTACGCACCGTTCCGAAGGGCCGTCCATGCCAAGCCCGAACTGGCGAGCAGCTGCTCAGTCGCAGCATGCTCCCGAGCCGGCTCGAAGGGGTTATCCAGCGCAGCGCCCTGGTGGCTCGTATAGAGCACCCGTCCCACCCCGACATCCGCCGCAGCGTCGATCGCGTTCGCGTGCAACGCGACCACGTTGGCACCAGGGTCGCTCGAGGAGACCAGCAAGAGCTGATCCGCGTCCGCGAACGCGCTCATCAACGAAGCCGGATCGGCATAGTCGCCCCTGCGAACCTCGACTCCACGACGCGCGAACCGAGCCAACTCGTCCGTGTCCCGCCCCACAACGACAAGATCCGACGCGGGATGAACAGCGAGCAAGTGCTCGACAGTCGCGCCATTGAGCGCACCCGACGCACCAGTCACAATGATCAAAATGAACCTCCAGTGGAATCTCTTGGACGCGCGCGCCGCTCCGAACCTGCGCGAGGGTAGTCTGAGCGGCCAGCCGGGAACGATTCGGCAACGATGCGAGTCGTGAAACCGGCTGTCAGAGCGACGACGATCACCTCATCGCGGTACCGGACCTTTACGTGGCCGCTGGCAGAATCCGCGATTGGTCGCAGACATGCTTCGTTGAGAACGTGCTCGCCAGCGGCGTCAAGGGTCCAGTCGAGCGCGACGTTCACCCCAGGACGAGCGACGAGTCCTTCGACACGGCCAGAGGGCATCCCCCTCGGGACTGCTGGCAGCAAGTCGATCACACCGTGGTGGCTTTGCATGAGCGTTTCGACGATCGCGGCAACGTAGCCCAGGTTCCCATCGATCTGAAACGGCGGGTGTGCAGCGAAAAGGTTCGGGTAGAGGCCACCAACCCAGTGACCGCGGTCGACGGTCATGTCCCGGAACATCAGGCGAAGGAGGTCAGCCACCTTGTTCCCCTGCCGTGTGCGGGCGCGTTGCAGCATTTTCCAGGCGAGGGACCAACCGGTGGATTCGTCGCCGCGGTCGTCGAGGGTTCGTACGACGGCGGTATGTGTGGTGGCGTCGAGCGCCCAATCGCTCGGATGCACGAAGTACAGCGGGCTGAGGTGTCGGTGGTGCGGATCTGGGTAAGTGAAGTCCGTATCCCATTCGGCGATGGAGCCGTTCGGCGCGATGTGCGGGCTGCGGAGCCGCTGCAACGCCGTACTGGATGCTCGGACGATCGGGTCATCCGCTCGGCCGAGCCGAAGCGCAAGTGCGTTCAGGATTTCGAACAGATCGCGTACGACGGCAAGGTCGAACGCAGACGATGTCGCCACCTGTGCAACGTCCCCGTTCGGAGTGAGAAACGCGTTCTCTGGCGAGGTCGACGGCGACGTGCCGAGCGTGCCGTCCGGCATGGTTTGCAGCCAGGCGAGTACGAACTCGGCCGCCCCACGAGTCGGGGACCAAGCACGATCCCGGATGAAATCGTCGTCGGCGCCATGCAGAACTCGCTCCCACAAGTGACGAATCAGCCAAGGACCAGCCATAGGCCAAGCGGCCCACTTGGGATCGTGGCTCCCCGCTCCAACAGGGAGTGAGTATGCCCAGACGTCGGTGTTGTGATGCGCTGCCCACCCAGGAGCGTCGTACAGCCGCCGTGCGGTGGCGGTTCCGGTCACCTCCAGAGCGTCTATGAGGTCAAACAGTGGGGGCAGCGTCTCAGGCAGATTTGCGCTCTCGGCCATCCAGTAGTTCATCTGGACGTTGATGTTCGTCGTGTAGTTCGAACTCCAGGGGGGCTGCAGCTCGTGGTTCCAAAGTCCCTGCAGGTTTGCTGGAGGGCTTCCTGCTCGTGACGATGAGATGAGCAGATAGCGGCCGTAGTGAAACAGCAGCGCTGCAAGGCCAGGATCCACGGCGAGGACGTCGCAATTGGCGGCGTTCACCCGTCGAAGTCGTTCAGCGGTGGTGACGGTTGCAATGTCAACGGCTTCGGAGGCGAAGTCGAGTTCGACACGTCCATACAATTCCCGGTGCGCGTTTGTGTGCCGCCTGAGGAGAGTGTCGTACCCGAGCAAGAGCGCACGGTCGAGGCGCTTCTGTGCGCGTACGGCGGCGTCGTGCGCCGTACCGGACGGCTGCGAAGTCATCCCAGTCCACGTTGTCTCAGTTGCGATGACGATCGTGGCGTGATGCACTCTGCGAGCTTCGAGCGCGTACTCGTCACCGATCACCTCAACCCCGTCGTGCTCCCATCGGATGGCGATGGCTCCCTGCATACCGGCGGCAGCGCCATCGGCGTAGATCACCGGCTCGGCTACGGCATCGTGCGAGGGGTACACGTCCGCGGGCATCTGCAGTAGTCGATGCAATATCCCAGCGGCGGGCGAAGTTGTCGCAACGGTGCGAAGGAGCGACTCCGTTGTGACCTTCATGGCGGCGCCGTCCGACGATTCGTTGACAATCCGGTGCACGATCACGCCGTCGGCAAACGATACGAAGGTCTTTGTCCCGGTAGTTGATCTACTTGTGACGCTGGAGGTGCGGTGCGTTCCGGAACGAAGGTCGAGTTCTCGCCAGTAATTGGCGTGCTCATCCACGCCACCAATCGCAATGTCAACTTCGCCGAGCGGAAGGAAAGTCTGACTGTGCCGGTGCTGAAGCTGTCGGAGCGTCTCGGTCGCCGCGGCGTAGTCACCGCGATTGAGAAGGCTCCGCGTCTCCGCGAGGATCTCCCTCGCCCGCTCCGGGTGGATCTGCGGCTCGGCCGACGCTGCTGAAGGGTTGCCGGACCATGCGGTCGAATCGTTCAGCAGGACCCGTTCGTTGTCGATTCGACCGAAGAGCATGGCGCCGGTGCGGCCGTTGCCGAGCGGGAGTGCTTCTTCCCACTGTGCGGCGGGCTGGTCGAACCAGATGCGGTGTTCCGTCACGTCAATCCTTCGTGCTGCCGGCGGTGAGGCCGTTAACGATGAAGCGAAGGCCGAAGACGACCATTGCGACGGCGGGCAAAGCGAGGACGACGAGGCTTGCGTTGTAACGGGCGAGGTCACCGGCGCCACGTCCGAGTGTGTTGGAGAGGGTCGAGACCGCTTGAGCAGCAGTCGCGAGGTTCGGATCGGTGAAGAGGAACGCAGGCCAGAGGAAGTCCTGCAGCGACCAGATGAAGCAGAGAACGAGGAGGTTCATGATCGCCGGACGACAAAGCGGGACGAAGACGCTCCAGAAGATCCGGAGATGCCCCGCGCCATCGAGACTCGCTGCTTCCATGAGCGAGTCGTTGATGTTCCGTCCGTAGTTGCGCATGAGGAGCACGCCGAACGGAATCGTGATCGCAGCCTCCGGGAGCCCTACGCCCAGGTACGTGTTGAACAGCCCTAGGTCCTGAGTGATTCGGTAGACAGGTACGAGGATTGCGATACCGGGAACGGCGAGGAACAGCAGCACAGCGGAGAAGCTGAGCTCGCGGCCGCGCCACTGCAGCTTTGAGAAGGCGTATCCGGCGGTGACTGAGACGAACAGAACGATCGTGGCATGGAAGAAGCCAACGGCAAGCGAATTCAGGTAGGTCTGCCAAATGGGGACGTTCCCGAGCGGGTCCGTGAAGAGGCTGACATAGTTCTGGAAGCCGTTGACCTCGAGCGATTTGACGATCGCTGAGTACAGGGGGAACGCGAACAATGCGGCAAAGATCACCAGGATTGAATAGATGACGATGCGTTCGGTACGCCCGGTGATGATCGCTTGGAACGGGTCGCCGGTTGCGCGACGACGGCGTCGCACGTGAGTAACGTCACGGGTCGTGGCAGCTCGGGTGGAGGTGTCATCGGCGAGCGAGGATTCCCCAAGCTTGGGAGTGGTGTTGCTCACCGGTTGTCCTTCCGGGGACGGGTCAAGAGCATCTGGGCGATGGAGATGACCAACGCGATGATGAGGACGATGATGGAGGCAGCAGAAACGAAACCGATGGTGGGCCCGGACGCAGTCGCGAAACCGTAGATGTAGGAGCCGACGATCTCGGTCGACTGACCCGGGCCACCCTTGGTGGAGAACAGGACCACCTCGAGCGCTCGGAACGACCCGAGCAACAGCGAGAGGATAATTGTCAGGTGCGTGCCCTTCATCATCGGGTAGATGATCGAACTCATGATGCGGAATGTGCCGGCACCATCGAGGAGCGCTGCTTCAAGGGCGTCAGTTGGCAGTGCCGACAAGTCCGCGGTGTAGTACATGATCGGTAGGCCGATGAGGTAGCAGAAGATAATCGCGACCACACCGTACGCAAGGCCGGGGTTTGTCAGCCACGGCATCGCGAGTGCGTCGAGCCCGATGGCGCGGAGGGTCTCGTTGAGAACGCCGTCACGCTGCGAGAGCATCGAGTTGAAGATGGTCGCGACGAGAGAGAGCGGCATGAGGGCCGGAAGCAGGAAGATCACATAGAAGAACCGCTTCGCGCGGACGCCGGTGGCGAGGGCAGTGGCGATGAAAAATGCGATCGTGAGCGCGGCGGCGATACTGATGCCAGCGAAGAAGAGGTTGTTCACGATGGACCGGATGAACACCGGGTCGGTGAGTAACTGCTCAAAGTTCTTGAACCCGACATTGATTGAATTGAAGAAGGTCACGGAGACACGGGTGGTGCTGGTCTTCGCCAGGAAGAAGATGCTGTACAGGTAGTACACCCCGTACATCACCATCAGCGGCGCGAGGAACAGCAGTGCGATCTTCGAGTCCGCATGCTTCTTCTTCTTGCGGACGGGGCGGCGGAGTGTTTGTGGTGCGGTCATCATCGACTTCCTCGAATGGAGCCTGCACGGGCGGCCCGGTGAGCCACTTGGGCCGCCCGCTTGGCAGATCAGTTGTACTTGCCGCTTTCGTGGTCCGCTTGAGCCTGCTTCGCTGCTTCCTCAGGCGTCATCGTTCCGCTGGCAACCTGGAGTACATAGGTGCCGATCTGGGCGGACAGGTTGCTGAGGTTGTTGCGGTCGCTGGACGGGTTGGCGATGAGCTGCTGGAGGTCCTTGTAACCCTGCTTCTCGACTTCGGTCTTGAGTGTGCCGCTCGGCAACGACCAGTCCTTCGCGGCGGGGATGAACGACAGCTTGGTGGCCCAGTCATCGACGCCAGCACCAACGGTGGCGTACTCGATGAACTTCTCGGCTGCAGCCCGATGGGAAGAGGCCTCCGGGATGCCGTAGGTCACGTCGAGGAAGGAGCGGGTGGAAACGTCGGCCGCTTTTGCAGCGGGCACACCCATGGCTCCGACGTCGCTGGCCTGCACTTTGTTGGCCTTGCGATACTCGGGGAGCAAACGGCCAGCTTCCCATGAACCGTTGAAGACGACAGCGGCCTTCCCGGAGTCGAACAGGGCCATGGCGTCTGAGTAGGCCAGGTCGAGGGTGTTCTTGTCGAGGATGCCGTCCGTGTACAAGCTCTTGTACTCCTTGAGTGCGGAGATGTATGCCTTTGTGTCGTACGAGCCGTCCTTGTATCGGACGTCGTCGTAGAACTTCGGGTCAGTCTGGCCGGCGAGGGTCAGGACGAACTCGTCTTGGAACCAGTCGTCACTCGGCATAACGGCGGGAACGATGCCGGTGCCCTTCAGCCCGTCCGCGAGCTTTCTGAAGTCAGCGAGAGTCTTCGGGGGTTCGGACAGGCCAGCTTTCCGCAGCAGGTCCACGTTGTAGAAACCGACGGCAGAACCGCTGGAGCCGAACGGGACGGCACGGATGCCACCGTCTGGGAACAGCTTCTTCATCTGCGTGATCGTGCGGGGCTGATACTGCTGCTCCAGCGCCTTCCCGTTCGGCCACTCGCCAACCGGAGTGAGGTACTGAGCGTTGTCGGAAGCCCACGCGTTCGGCTGCACGCCGACGACGTCGATGGGTTCCTTGGAGCTCAAGGCGAGCGTTGCTTTGTTCTTGTAGTCGGCGCTCGCGATCTCGGTGTAGTTGACCGTGATCTTCGGGTTGGCCTTCTCAAAGCCGTCGATGACGGTGGTCATGACGTCCTTGCCCGGCGCCCCGGCCCACCCCCAGACGTTGATCGTCTGCTTCTCGTCAGCGGACGTCTGTGGTCCCGCGGAGGAGCTGTTGCTGGCGCAGCCAGCGGCAGCCAACGCTATAACGGCTGCGCCAGCGAACAGACCGGTCCATCTTGAGAACTTCATCGTTGCTCCTGTGTGAAGGTGGGGACGTGCGCAGGGCGCGCCGTGCGGGCAAGTATTATCGATAACATCGCTGTCCGCAAGTAAACTTTTGCGAACGAGGTGACGCGAGCGGTGCAGGAGGTGCGATGGCAATGGGGACGGGAACGAAGGCGCCCACGTTGTACGACGTCGCCGCCCTGGCGGGCGTGTCCCATCAAACGGTCGCGCGGCTGCTGCGCGGCGAGGGGAACATTCGGCCGAAGACGCAGGAACGCATCCACGCGGCCGTCTCCGAACTCGGCTACCGACGCAACGTCACCGCCCGCAACCTCCGAAACGGCCGCACCGACGCGATCGTTCTCGCGATCCCGGATCTCCGACAACCGTATTTCGCCGAACTCGCACAGTCCGCTGTGACCGCTGCGCAGCGAGTCGGGCTGACAGTTCTGATCGAAACCACTGATGGCGATCCCGCGCGCGAGCTCGCGGTGCTGGAAGGAGCCCGGTCGCAGATTGCTGACGGCGTGATCCTCTCCCCGAAGTCGATCGGTGAAGCTGAACTGCGGCGGCTGAAGGTGCCCATCCCGGTCGTCCTGTTCGGCGATCGGGTGATGGACAGCGCTTTCGATCATGTGACCCTTCCAAACGTCGAAGGAACCCGCCGTGCGGTTGAGCACCTGATCGGCTCGGGTCGCCGGCGCATCGCGTTCATCGGGGCGGAGGAGCCCGGCAGCGGAGGAGCCGCTGCGCTTCGGCTCGATGGCTATGCGAGTGCGCTTCGAGAAGCAGGGCTGCCTGTCGACGAGTCGTTGGTGGTTCCCGACGGCGAGTGGGTACGCGGTAGCGGGCAGTTGTCGATGGCGCGGCTGTTGGACTCTGGTGTCGCATTCGACGCGGTGTTCTGTTGCAACGACGCCCTCGCGATCGGTGCGCTGCGGACGATGCTCTCGCGTGGCATCCGCGTACCGGAGGACATCGCCATCGTCGGGTTCGATGACACTGAGGACGCGCGTTACACCTTCCCGTCCCTGACGAGCGTCTCGCCGGGACGGGAGCAGCTCGCAAACGAGGCAGTGCAGTTGTTGCACCGTCGGATCAATCACGAGCTCGGCGCAGAGGCGCCAGTTGACCTAGTCTCTGACTTCGAGCTTGTGGTCCGCGAGTCAAGTCTCGCCAAGAGCCCCAGCGACGAGTTCACTGCGGTGGCGTAGCACTTCGGATCATCAGCAAGCATCGTCGTCGCAGTGCCGACGCCTGCACCGTGCGGTTCTTGTTTGAGCGTCGTCCTTTGAAGTCGCTGGCCGCGACGACTCGAAGCGCTTCCACAACCCAACGTCCCCCTGGAATGCGCGATCTATCGGCTTGACCGGGGACCCGCGTGGGCGCGAGCAGATATTTGCGCCCACGTGTTGCAGGAACGCCAGCATGACCGGGGACGCGTCGAAGAGATACTGCTCCCAGGCGGACCTGCGCTGGCGTGCCCAGCGTCTGCAGCTGCCCGCGCCGAAGATCTGCGCGCTGCGTTCGAGGCAGCCGACGCGGTTCGTCCACCGGGGGGGGCGGGGAGCTCACGATCATGGCTGTCCTCCCCCATCCGGAGCGATGGTCGACGGGCGGCCCGACGCCCGCATGGACGGAGTGTCGATGAACGACAAGCAGGCGTGGGAAGAGCAAGAAGCCGAAGCAGAGCTCGACTGGATGGGCGAGGGGGCACGTCGCGACTTGCTCCGCACGGAGGAAGACGACTGAACCTGCGGAAACTAGAGGGTCGTTTGGATCCTGGCGCAGCTGCTGAAACACGTGAGAGCGGGGCGGGCATCAGCCCGCCCCGCTCTCGTCATGCCTGGCAGAACTACCGCTCGAGGCCGTCGTCTCCGCGGGAGATCTCCGACGCCGGGGGCAGGTCCAGCGTCAGCGAGCTGTCCGCGCTGCTCGAGGTGGACACCTCGTCAGGGTCGATGCCGGCCTGGCGGAGCGTCTCACGGTCGCGAAGCTCGAACTCGTCGTACGCGAGTTCGGTAGGGCCGCTACTCGCCGGGTCGATCGTGGCCGCATCCGTCTCACCGCCGGCGGTGATCGACGCTGTCTCCGCGGCGGTCTCGTCGCGGCCGTCGGAGATGATCACCGCAGCATCGACGTCAGTGGCGTTGTCGAACGCGTCGGCGGCCGCGGGGTTCTGCTGGCGGTCGGCGTCGGTGGTCGGGTAGCGGCGCTCCAGGCGCTCGGCGCGTTCCTGCTCGTGCGCGGCCGCGCGGCCGGTCTGCTCCTTCTCACGCTCGGCCTTCCGCTGTGCTTCGCGGACGCCCTGCTCGCGGTCGCGGTCTGCCTTGCGCTGGGCGTCCTGCAGGGCGCGGCGGCGTTCGTCGTTGGCGCGCTGGATCTGCCGGCTGACTTCCGAGGCGATGGTCTGCCCGGACGGTCCGGCATGGCGGCCAACGTTCTCGAGTGTGTCGTCGATGGGGTCACTCATGATGGTTCCTTCCTGTGCGGTGGTGGGCGACACGGAGGCCACGGGGGTGGTCTGGGTGCCGGTCGTGGCCGCGGGTGCGGCCTCGGCGGTGGACGCCTGCGGAGTCGTCTCTGCGGCGGTCTCGGTGCTGGTCTCTGCGACGACGTCGGTGGCGGTGGCCACGGCCGTCGACGTCGCCTGCTGCACGCCCTCCGCGGCCGCGACCAGGGCGGTGCGGGCAACAGCGGTCTGCTCGGCTGCGTGGATGGCGTAGTGCTCGCGCGTGGCCACGGTCACCTCGGGTGCGGTCGACAGGGCGGCCGCCTTGTGGAGCGCGGTCACTCGTTCCTGCAGGTGGTCGGCGACCGGGTTCCCGCGAAGCTTGTCCGGGATCGCCTGGGGCTCGGACGGGTCGATGCGGTACTTGGTGCGGAGGACCTCGACCTCAGCCGCGGTGCGGTGCCAGTCGAACATCCGCCACGGCTCCGATGGGAGCCGTCCGAGATCCTGCGTCCACGCCGGCTGCTCGAGGGCGAGGGCCGCGCCCCGCTCCTTCAGGCGCACGCCGATGTAGTGGTGCCGCTCGGCGAGATGGTCGCGCCACTCGGCGGGGAGGAGTTCGTCCTGGTGGCGGCGGCCGTCAGCGATCCACGCCGGCACCCCGTCGACGGGTTCGCGATCGACGACGCGGACAACGGGCTGGTCGATGCCCTCGAGGGCCTTCTCGATGCGCCAGTGCAGCACCGCCGGCACGTCGTCTGCGCTGGCGAGCTCGCGCTGCCCGTACGCGTCGCGGAGGGTCTGGACGGGGTCGTGGCCGTAGTCCTCTGCGTGCCGGAGCGACGCGGCGAGGGCGCCCCACGACTCCTGCTGCTCGAGGGACGTCGCGAGCTCGCGGCCGAGGGCGCGTTCGACGATGGCGCCGGCGCGGAGCTCGTCGGCGCGGGTGGCGACGTCGGCGTGCTGGTCGATGAGCGTGACCAGGTCCTCGACGCGGTCCTGCTCGGCGCGGATCGTCTCGTGTGCGGACAGCAGCCGCTCGGAGCGGGCGGCAATCTGCTCGAGCGCGTCGGGGACGGTCGCGGCGTCGTCGAGGGCGAGGTAGAGCCGGTTGCTCTCCTTCCCGCGGGACAGGGCCGTGTAGGCGTCCTCGCGGCTCATGGTCGCGTCACCGAGGACATGGGTGTGCTCGGTGGTGAGGCCCTGGGAGCGGCTGATGGTGCGGGCGTAGCCGACCTCGACGTGCTGGGCGACGTAGCCGGCGGGCAGCTGGATCACGGCGCCGTGTTCGGCGTGCGCGACGTCGAGGGCGCCGTTGTCGCGGATCCCGGTGACGGTCCAGAGGTCGCCGTTCTTCACCCGGTCGCGGCCGCCCTGGATCCGCAGGTCGGAGTCGTTGCGGCGGGTGACGATCGTGTCGCCGACGTGCGCGGCGAGTCCGTCGCGCAAGGGGACGGAGCGGGACGTGTCGAGGTCCCCGGTGGAGATCCGGAACGCCTGCGCGCGGGCGTTGAGGTCCGCGACGGCCGTGGCGGTGGGGGCGAGCATCAGGGAGCGGGTGCCGGCGAGGGTGTCCTGCTGCCACCCCTCGAACACTGCGGCGGTCATCCGCTCGCTGTCGCCGCCGACGACGCGGGCGTGCTCCTGGTACCAGGAGAACGGGTCGCCCGGGCGCATCGGGTCGCGGAGCCGGAGGGAGGCTTCTGCTTCCTCGGCGTCTGTGAATCGGTGCACGTGCTCGAGCTGCACGGACCCCACCTCGCGGTCGATCAGGCGGAGCGCGCCGCCGGCCTCGACGGCGGAGAGCTGCCGGTCATCGCCGATGAGGCGGACGAACGCGCCGTGCTCCTGCGCGAGCATGGTGACGTCGCGGAGGCGCTTCGTGCCGGCCATGCCGGCCTCGTCGACCACGATGACGTCACCCGGCTCGAGGGCGTACTTCGCGGAGACGTCGTCCTGCTCGTGCGCGGCGAGGAACCCGTGGATGGTGGTCGCCTCGATGCCGACGGCTTCGGAGAGGACCGCCGCCGCGGGTGCGGACGGGGCGAGTCCGATCATGCGGACACCGCCGACGGTCAGGGCTTCGTTGGCGAGCTTCAGCGCGGTGGTCTTACCGGCGCCGGCGGGGCCGATGCCGGCGACGAGCTCGACGTCGGACGTCGCGAACGTGCGCGCGAGATCCCGCTGCCCGGCGTCCAGCGGTCCTGTGTTTGCGGCGGCGACGCGCTCGAACACGTCGCGGGAGACCGGCGCCATCTTCCGGTAGCGAGCCGCCTGCAGCAGCTCGTCCTCCGCCTGCAGGATCCCGCCGGAGGTGTAGACGGTCTTGCCCTTGTGCTCGAACACGGACTCACCGCTCGACCGGGTGAGCGGCTTGAACGCGCCGTGCGGGGACGGCGGGGTGAGCGACACCGACGACTGCAGAGCGGTCTTCGCGACCTGCTGCACCAGGGGCTCGGCGACGTCCTGGTCCGGGATGATCTGCGCCACCTGCCGGCGGGCTTCGGCCTCGACGACGCCAGCACCCCAGACCGCGTAGTGCTCTTCGACGGTCGCGAGGACGAGGGCGGCGCGCTCGTCGACGTCGACCGTCGGGATACCGAACCCGTCGCGGGCCCGCACCTGGGCGATGCGCTGCGCGGCGGGCAGGACCTGGTCTGCGCGGTCCTGCCCGACGCGTGCAACGGCCTCGTTGTGGGTGGCCTGCGGGGAACGGCCGTGTTCCTTCTGCGGGCGGGTTTCGAGGGTCGCCTGCTGGGCGATCTTGATCTGCGTCTTGGTGTCGGGGGCGCGTCCGTGGTCGCGCTGGTACTCGGAAGTGAGGCGTTCCACCTCGACGCGGATCGACGCGGACCGGGAGGAGAACGTCTCCAGCAAGTCGGTGTCGACGCCGGCGATCTCCATGACGGGACGCTTGCCGGCGGCGACCGTGCGGGCCTCGGTGGTGACCTCGAGCGCCTTCGTGACCTCGGACATGATGGCCGCGTTGTAGAACTCCGAGATGGGCACGTTCATGCGGTGCAGCAGCTTGGAGTCGATGGTGCGCCACTTACCGTCGGAGCCCTTGACCTTGTTCGCGACCACCAGGTGGTCGTGCAGCTGGGGGTCGCCGTTGCGGGACTCGAAGTGCCGGAACACGGTCACGGCGACGCCGCCCTCGACCTCGATCTGCTCGACGCCGTTCGTGCCGGCACGGGTCGCCAACGCCTCCCGCTCGAAGTATGCGATCGTCGACGCGACAGCGCGGTCCTGCGCCTGCTCGATGCTCTTCCGAGTGTCGTCATCGCCGAGCGCCCAGAGCACGGACACGCTCTTCGCGGGTGAGCAGACCAGGTCGAACCCGGCGACGGCCTGCTGGTCAGGGCGGGTCGCTGCGGTGATGTAGCGGCCGAGTTCTTCCTTGTCGGCGGGCTCGCGGACCTTCGCGTCGCGGAACGCCTGCGCACCCTCCCGTGCGCGAATCAGGCGTCGCTCCTCGGTGTTGGGCTCGTGGCCCTGGATGCGCTGGAACGTCGCGTATCCGGCCTGGATGCGGCCTTGCAGGGAGTTCTCGTCTGCCTTGTAGACGTAGTACGACCGGCCGAGTTTCACGGCCTCCTGCGCCTGCTTACCGGTCTTCCCCTCGGCAATCGCCTCCGCGATGATGCGGTCCGCATCGGGGTGCAGGCCCTCGCCGAAGAGAGCCTTCATCTGCTCCTCGGTGACGGTCCCGGAGACGCCGAGAACGGCAGCGCCGCCACCCATCCACCGTCCGGGTGGGTTCCCATCGGCGGTGTAGTAGTCGCCGAGCTCACGGTCATGATCACGACGCGCGTCCCCGGTGGCGACCTCGGACGTGTAGTACGTGTACCCGTCACCGGCGGACAGGACGTGCATGGTCATCATGCGCCATCACCGCCTCGCTGCGGGCCGTTCAGGCCACACGCGACCCAGCCGCGGTGCGGGCTGGTGACGGTGCGCATGGAGCGAGTCTATCCTCATTCATTTGTAATGCCTGAGGTGTGACGCGTTCATGACTGGAGACTGGAGCGAGGAACGAGCGCAGGTCGGAAGGAGGGAGGCGGGGCCGGGAGGATCGGAGTCGGTGGAGCGAAGCGGAGGCGACGGAGTGACGAGCGCGGTAGACAGGCGGAGACCGGGAGCGGCGGCCAGCGACGAGGAACGAGGAGCGTCTGGCCGTCAGCATCCGGGTCGATGACTGTCACCGGCCGCGCCGCTGGCGCGAGCTACACTGGGCGACAACAGGAGCGCCGCATGCACCGCCGGCAAGGCGGTGCGGCCCGGACCAGACGGGTGGTGGCCGTTAGGGATTGGGGAATCGCATGGCTCAGGTTCGGACCTCAGGGAAGCAGGCCGCCGCGCGCAAGGCCGCACGCGAGCGGGCCGCGGAACGGGCGGCAGAGTTCCGCCGCCGGCAGGAACAGCTCGAAGAGCTCGCCGCCGAGTACTTCGTCACGGCCGACGCCGTCGACGGGATCAACGAGGACGCCGAAGCGCGCATCCAGAAGATCCGCGACGAGGCCGCCACCGCGGTCCTCGAAGCGGAAGAACGCGCGCAGACGATCATCGCCCGGATGCTCGACACGAAGGTGAGCCGGGACGAAGTCGCCGAACGGCTCGGCATCCCCGTACGCGAGGTCAAGCGGCGCAAGCCGGCAACGACGGCTAACGAAGCGGTGCCCTCCGACGAGACCGAAGGCACCGCCGGGCACGAGCACGCACCGACCGGCGAGCAGCACGCCGAGGCGGCGTAACCGCTCACCCCTTCAGCACACGACGAGGCCCCCGACCAGAATTGGTCGGGGGCCTCGTCGTGTTGTGGCCGTTAGAAGATGTTGGCCTGGGACGACCAGATACAGATGGCGATGAAGCCACCCCAGAAGATCAGGCCGGACCAGCCGAAGACGATCCCGACGACCGCACGTCCCGGCAGGTCAGTACCCCTGCAGAGACCGACGATGCCGAAGATGATCGCCAGGACGGGGATCGGGATGATGGCCCCGAGCAGGATGGACTGGATGCCCAGGAACACACTCCACCGCGACAACGTGGTGCCTCGTCGTGGGGCGTAGGTCGGCTGGGGCGGCGCCCACTGGTGCGGTGCGTAGTTGGTCATGATCCGGCTCCCCTCGTCGGTTGCGGTGACGCTACCGCTGACACCCGACAGCGGCAATCACCACAGCGTCGGGGTGTTCGTCGCGA
>Ga0308163_10002487_pt1 | contig 16826 bp, 13 predicted proteins | sample PhyTR1_FD_201037 | JGI IMG/M metagenome (GOLD analysis project Ga0308163, IMG submission 201037) | Phyllosphere microbial communities from UC Gill Tract Community Farm, Albany, California, United States - DLSLT.R1 | ecosystem: Host-associated > Plants > Phyllosphere > Unclassified | place: USA...
ACATGGTCACGGCCTATTCGGTCATGGACGATCAGGCCGACATTTTTCGCGACGCCAATGTCGACGCAGCCAATCACATGTACGAGGATGCGGCTTCGGCTTACCGACTGTCGCTCGCGCTCAATGTGCTTGTGCTGGTTTTGGGCGCGGCCGCTGGCATCGGCGCAATGATCTTCGTCTTCAAGGGCGTCTCCAACCCGATCGAGCGGCTGACCCGTTCCATGCGCCGGCTGGCGGACGGTGATCTCGCCACGCAGGTTCTCTATCTGGAGCGCCACAACGAGATCGGCGACATGGCGCGCGCACTCGAAGTCTTCAAGCAAAACGGGCTACGCGTGCAGATGATGAATGCCCAGGAACTGCATATGCGCCAGAAATGCGACGAGCTGCGCGATAGCATCGGCGAAGTGGTGGCTGCCGCCGTCACCGGCGATTTCAGCCAGCGTATCACCCGCGATTTCGATTTTGATGACTTGAACGCCTTTGCATCTTCTATGAACGAGTTGGTGCAATCGATCGATAGTGGTCTTGGTGAAACGCGCCGAATCGTCGCCGCCCTCTCCGACGGCGATCTGACTGACACCATGCGGGGCCAGTTTCACGGTGCCTTTGCCGAATTGCAGCAGAACGTCAACAGCACCATGGCGGCGCTGAGAGCCATTGTCGGCGAGGTCCGCTCCTCTATCGATATGATCAACTCCGGCTCCGGCGAGCTGCGCTTTGCCTCTGATGACCTTGCCAAACGCACCGAACAGCAGGCCGCCGCTCTTGAGGAAACCTCCTCGGCACTCGAGGAAATCACCACGGCAGTGCATTCCTCAACAGAGCGAGCCCAGCACACCAGCCGCATGGTTGACGAAGCCCGGCGTAGTACCGAAGAATCGGCCTCTGTCGTTCACGACGCGGTCTCGGCGATGGGACGGATCGAGCAGGCCTCGGGCGAAATCGGCAATATCATCAACGTCATCGATGAGATCGCCTTCCAGACCAATCTTCTGGCCTTGAATGCAGGCGTCGAAGCGGCCCGTGCCGGTGAAGCCGGTAAGGGCTTTGCAGTCGTGGCTCAGGAAGTGCGTGAACTGGCGCAGCGTTCTGCAGGTGCTGCCAAGGATATCAAGGCGCTGATCACCAAGTCCGGCGAGGAGGTCGATGTCGGGGTCCGGCTGGTCACCGCCACCGGCGATGCGCTGTCCAAGATCCGCGATCACGTGGTCGACATCAACGCTCAGGTCCACCAGATCGCCAATGCCGCCAAAGAACAGTCCTACAAGCTGAAGGAGGTCAATTCCGCCGTCAGCCAGATGGATCAGGTCACCCAGCGCAATGCCGCCATGGTGGAGGAAACCACCGCCAGCACCAACCAGCTGGCCGACGACGCCTCCAGCCTCGCCCGGCTGATTTCACACTTCAAGCTGGATCCGGGCGGCCGGCGCCAAAGCTCGCAACGTCAGGCGGCCTGATTACTGCGCATTATAGACAGCACCGTGCGCCGAGACAGAGGCACGGTGCTGTCGCATGTCCATGTGCGTGGATATCGAGCCAAATAGATTAACCAGACTTAAAGCAAAGAAACGATTGGTTAACCATAAACTGGCTAGGTGATCGCATCGTCTTTCACGCAGAATCACCTCATGATGCTTCGTCTGCTCGCCAGCATTTCATTGGCTTTGGGCCTTACCGGCTGTGCCGGCAACCAGCTTGCCACATCACCCTCCATGAAGAACTCGTTTGCGCCGGTGACCACACGTCCCGCGCCGCTGAAGGCAGACGATCCCGTGACCATGGAGCCGCAAAAATGGTCGGGCAAAACAGGCCATCTGGCCGGCCGCACGCTGACCGTTTCCAGCATCGGCGATATCAAGCTTGCCCCGAAGGAAGTGGTCCTGACCTTCGATGACGGCCCGGCGCTGACCAAGACGGAAACCATTCTCGACACGCTGGACCATTACAACGTCAAGGCGACCTTCATGATGGTGGGGGAAATGGCCAAGGCGCATCCGGAAATTGCCCAGGAAGTCTTGCGCCGCGGTCATTCGATCGGCAGCCACACCTTCCGCCATCCAAACCTGAAGGCGATGGCCTTCGATCAGGCAATGAACGAGATCATGCGCGGCGAAAAGGCCGTGAGAGATGCAGCAGAGGTCGAGACCGTCGGCTTCTTCCGCTTCCCCTATCTGGCCGACACCCACCGGCTCAGAACGGCGCTCGCTGCACGCGGCACCGTCGTGCTGGACGTCGATATCGACACCAAGGATTACTTCAAGGATCGGCCCGATGCGGTGCTGGACCGCACCATGGCAGCCTTCGCCGTGCACCATGGCGGCATCGTGCTGATGCATGACATCCACGGGAGAACGGTGACGATGCTGCCGCGTCTGCTCAATCGGCTTGATTCGGAAGGCTATAAAGTGGTGACGCTCCGCTACAGCACCACGCCGCCGCAACTGATGGCGTCACGCCGCTGACAATGCGCCGCGCCCTGCCCGCCGATGCGGACAGGGATTTATCTCCGGTAGGTCACGCCTTCTTTTCCCAGCGGCCCTGATTGTTCTGCTGCCAATAGGTCAGGGCATGGCCCTCGCCTTTCAGCCGCTTCCATTCGCCTCTCGCCGTCTCCAGTTCGGCCTGGTCATGACCGTCGAATACGAAGACCACCCGCTCATACGTTAGCGGCAGGTCGGGCACCGCACCGTCGATATAAAAGCGCACCGTCGCCCCGTTCGGATTGTCGGCGCTGAGGCTGAGCAGGATCGGCTGCGCCTCCGGCCGCTCGCCGCTATCGGTGCCATGGGCAAGAAAGCTGTCGTCGCGATAGCTCCACAAATGCTGATCCAGCCGCTCGCAACGGCCGGGATCGCGCATTTCCACGCCGACTTTCCAGCCGCGCTCCAGGCTCTTTTCAAGCAGAGCCGGCAGCGCGTCCTCAAGTCGGGTTTCCGTCAGGTGATAGAACAGGACATCGGTCACTGTCTCGGTATCCCATCAAGCCTCATAGGCATCCCGAACCAGCCTGTCGAGCAGGCGCACGCCAAAGCCGGAAGCCCAGGACTGATTGATCTCGTCTTTCGGCGAGGCCATGGCCGTCCCGGCGATGTCGAGATGCGCCCAAGGCGTTTCACCGACAAAGCGCTTGAGGAACTGCGCCGCCGTGATCGAGCCGCCATGGCGGCCGCCGGTGTTTTTCATGTCGGCAAATTTGCTGTCGATCAGCTTGTCGTAATCCTTGCCAAGCGGCATGCGCCACAGGCGCTCATTGGTGGTAAGCCCCGCCTTCAGCAGGTTCTCGGAGAGCGCATCGTCATTGGAAAACAGACCGGCATGCAAGTTGGCAAGTGCCACCAGGATGGCCCCGGTCAGGGTCGCCAGATTGACCATGAAGGCCGGCTTAAAGCGGTCGTTGCAATACCAGAGCGCATCGCACAGCACGAGACGGCCTTCGGCATCGGTATTGATGATTTCGATGGTCTGGCCGGACATCGACGTAACGATATCGCCGGGGCGCTGAGCATTGCCGTCAGGCATGTTTTCGACCAGGCCGAGAATGCCGACTGCGTTGACCTTGGCCTTGCGGGCCGCCAACGTGTGCATCAGGCCGATGACGGCGGCAGCGCCACCCATATCGCCCTTCATGTCTTCCATGCCACCCGCCGGCTTGATGGAAATGCCACCAGTATCGAAGACCACGCCCTTGCCGACGAAGGCGAGCGGCTGGCTGTCGGGCTTGCCACCCTTCCACTGCATGATCGCCAGGCGCGGCGGCCTTACGGAGCCCTGCGCAACGCCGAGCAATGCGCCCATGCCAAGCGCCTTCATCTCGGTTTCGGTGAGGATTTCCACCTCGACCCCAAGTGATTCCAGCGCTTTGGCGCGATCGGCAAATTCGACAGGCCCAAGCACGTTGGGCGGCAGGTTGACGAGATTACGGGCGAGAATGACGCCATCGGCTACCGCCTTGCCATCCGCTGCAAACAGGTGCTCGGCCGCCTTGGCCACAGATGTCACCAAGGTGACGCGCACAGCCTTGGCTTCCTGGTCGTCGTCGTCCTTCTTCTTGGTCTTGTAGTCATCAAAGGAATAGGCGCGCAGCAGTATGCCGAGCGCAAAATTGCTGGCCGCCTCTGCCGTCACCGACAGTCCCTCGGCATCGAGGAAAACCGTCGCCGTCTCGGCGCCCTTCAGGTTTGCAGCCGCCGTGCCGCCGAGCCGCAACCAGTCATGAGGCGTCAGATCATCGGCCTTGCCGGCGCCGATAACGATCAGTCGGTCGGCCGGTGAGCCTGCCGGCGCAATGATGTCGAGTACGGACATCGCCTTGGCCTTGAATTTCGCTGTCGCTGCTGCCTTGGCGAAAATTCCTGAGGGATCGATCTGGCCAGCTGCCGCCGGCGCGCCGGCTTCGGCTTCCTTGAGGCTGAGTACCAGGCCCGCCTCAACGGTGGCGGTGGTGGCAAAGGAAATTTCAGGATTGATCGACATGGGGCTTACTCCGGCATTTCAGGATCGGTCGTGTCTGTCGCGTTAGGAAGCGCGATTTGGGTATCGGGCGATCATGTCGGTTTTGCGCGCGATTGCAACAGCAAGGATCGCCCCTCGCCTGAAGGCCGGCGAAACAGCTGCGCCATTGAGGATCAGCCCGTCAATGGTTGCCGAGAAAACACGGCCTTTCACAAAGTAAACATTTGTTATGAGCCGAAGACGGCGCCGTCTGGCCTTTGTCATGCAACATCTATAAGCATCAGCTACCATGAGACTGGTGGCCGCCGACCCTAACCGGACAGCGCGATGCCCAAGCCGAGCCTGAAGAGTTTGACGATGGATAGCAGCGCCCGCAAGTCGCAGATGATTATAACCGACCTGTTTGGCCGGCACTGTCGCCTGCCCGATCTCAGCCACGCTTCCGTCATGACAGCGGCGCTGCTGTCTTTTGCCTGGTTCATGCTGCTTGCTCTGTTCTATACGGCGCCCGGCATTGATGTCTCCGTCTCAGAATTCTTCTTCCGTGCCGGAAATTGCGGACTGCATGAAGCAGGCACGATCTGCGGCGGCTTTCCCGTTTCCCGGGAACCGGCCCTGAAGGTCCTCAGGCAATTCCTGTTCTACGTCCCGCATATGGTCGGCGTCGGTGTTCTCGTGGCGCTGATCGTGCAACTGGCAAAGCCCCGGGCGGAATGGCGCAGGGGCCGAATTGCCGAACTGGTCCTGTCTCTGGTGGCAACCGGGCTAGGCCCGTATCTGCTCGTAAACGTGTTCCTGAAAGACATGTCCGGCCGGCCACGACCAAACCAGACATTGTTTTTCGGCGGCTCCTTCGGCTTCGAGCCGGCGGGCAGCTTTGCCGGCGCCTGCGACCAGAACTGTTCCTTCATCTCTGGCGAAGCCGCCGGGGCCGGCTGGATCATCTGCATCATTCCGCTGCTGCCGCCCAAATGGCGCAAACGGATAGGCTGGCCACTGATCGTCGCCTCCCTGGCTTCGCCCCTGCTGCGGCTGGCGTTTGGCGCGCACTATCTCTCCGATGTCGTGCTGGGCTGGCTGTCCTCACCCGTCATCTTCGCCATCGTGTTTGCGGTCGCCAATGCGTTTGGCCTGTTGCGGGACCGCGACCGGCCAGCCTGACAAACCAGGCACATACAGCTGCCTGTTGCCAAGAAGCACCATAAAAAAATCCTGCACAGGTGATTGAAGCTTCGGCTCTTGTGTTTTGCCCCGGTGATGGGCAAATAGGCGCTATTGGCAGGAACCGGCATGAAGCTTCTCGAAACCTACATATTGCGGCGTGTCGCGCAGATGTTCCTGACGGCACTTCTGCCTGTGCTGGCAATCATCTGGACGACGCAGGTCCTCGCCCGCATCAATCTCGTGACAGATACCGGGCAGTCGATCGGGTCCTTCGCCACGCTGGCAACCCTGATCCTGCCGACCATCATCCCCATCGTTATGCCTTTTGCGCTCGTCATCGGCATCACCCAGAGCCTCACGGCGATGAACAACGATTCGGAGCTGGCGGTTATCGATGCGGCCGGCGCGCCGAGGTCTGTCATCTTGCGCCCGATCCTGCTGTTTGCACTCGGCATCAGCTTGATCACGCTTGTGATCACCAATGAGGTTCAGCCGAAGGTCAAGGTCGCCGCCCGTCAGATGATCGCCAATGCCTATGCCGACCTGTTGTCGACGGTGATCGAGGAAAAGACCTTCCGCAAGGTGGAGGACGGTCTCTATGTGCAGATCTCCCAACGCCTGGCGGGACGCGTGCTGAAAGGCCTGTTCGTCGCCGATTATCGCGACCCCGCCTACTCTCTGATCTACTACGCTCGTGAAGGGGCCGTCGACGAAACCGGCACAGCCCTGATCATGCATGATGGTGAAGTGCAGCGCAAAGCGCCGGGGGGCACCGTGTCCATCGTGCGCTTCGATTCCTACGCCTTCGACCTTTCCGACCTGACCGAGACACGCGGCAAGGCAAAAATGCGCCCGAGCGATCGGAGCCTCGGTTTTCTGCTCAATCCCGACCCCAATGATGATGACTACAAGGATCATCCCGGCGATTACCGGGCGGAACTGCACAAGCGCATGACCGAATGGCTGTTGCCGTTTGCCTTCGCGCTGATTTCGCTGGCCATTGCCGGCGACGCCCGCTCGCATCGCGAGGCGCGGCTGCATCCGATGGTATCAGCACTAACGCTGGCCCTCGTCTTGCGCTGGCTGACCTTCTACGCCTCCAACAAGGCCGAATCGAACGGCTTCTTCATCGTGCTGATGTATGCGACGCCGATCGCCAGCGGCGCGATCGCCACGCTGATGCTGATCCGGCAGAAGAAGTCGCAATTGCCCGCTCCGATCCGGCGCGTGGTCGACGTCGTGCGCTCCACCTTCCAGAAGCGGTTCGTTTCCAGCGGCCAGGACAATGGAGGCGGCGCATGATTCTCAACACGCTCAGCCGATACTTCCTAAAGCGCTACGCAATTACGGTATTCTGGTTCCTGATCGGCGTCGCCGCCATCATCTTCCTGATCGACTTCAGTGAAGTCAGCGGCCGCTTTTCCGATAACGAGCAATCGTCGCTGATCGGCATCTTCCTGCTGACATTGATGCGCCTGCCGCTGCTGTTGCAACAGACCGTGCCCTTCATCGCACTGTTTGCCGGCATGGTGACGCTGATTACCCTCAATCGGCGTTCGGAACTGGTCATTGCGCGCGCAGCAGGGATTTCGGTCTGGCAGTTCATGTTCCCCTTCCTGCTCGGCGCTTTCCTGCTTGGCTGCGCAACATCGCTGCTGCTCAATCCGCTTGCCGCCGCTGGACAGAATCAGGCTGCCACGCTGGAGGCGAGCTATAGCGACCCGGGCAAGGCCAGCAACAACAAGAATTCCGTGCCGTGGATGCGCCAGATTACCGGCAAGGAAGACACGATCATCGGCGCCTCCTCCGTGCTGGAGAACGGCACGCTGCTGACGCAGGCGGTGTTCATCCATTTCGATGGGCATGGCCGAATCACCTCCCGTCAGGACGCACGCACAGCGAAGTTGCAAGATGGTTACTGGTTGCTTAAGGATGTCGTAGAGACCAAGCCTGGCGAAACGCCCAGACGTGAGTCTTCGGTACAAGTCAGCACCAATTTGAAACAGGAATTTGTACAGGAGCGTCTCGCACAGCCGGATACTGTTGCTTTTTATGAACTTTCTCAGAAAATTGCAGTTGCCAAGTCCTATGGCGTCTCGACGAAGAATCTGGAAACGCAGTTCCATTCGCTGCTATCCACACCTTTCCTCTTCGTTGCGATGACCCTGATTGCGGCGACTGTTTCACTCAAATTCAGCCGGTTCAACCAGTCACGTTCCGTGATTCTGGGTGGAATCATTTCGGGCTTCGTGCTTTATGTGACGACAGTGCTCGTGAAGGCGTTTGGAAGCAGCGGCGTCGTACCGCCATTCGTTGCTGTCTGGGTGCCTGTCATCGTTGCGACGGCGCTCGGGGCGACGATCCTGCTTCATCAGGAGGATGGTTAGTGGCGGCAATTGACCGCGGAAATATAAAACGGCTGTTCACAGCCTTGCTTGCAGGAGTTGCCTTCGTTGCAACCCTCACTCCCGTACACGTCGTGTACGCTCAGGAGCCTGCAGGTAATGGTCTTGTGTCTCCGAAAGTTCCGGCAGATGCGAAGCTTATGCTCGCAGCAAATGAAATGACATATGACAAGGACGCCCAAAAGGTGACCGCCGTCGGCGGCGTCCAGATCAATTACGCGAACTACCAGATGGTAGCCAAACGCGTTGAATACGACCAGAAGACCGGTCGGATGATGGCCTATGGCAATATCGAACTGATCGAGCCTGATGGTAACCGCATCTATGCCGACAAGATGGACGTGACCGACGACTTCGCCAATGGCTTCGTCAACAGTCTGCGGGTGGAAACCAACGACAATACCCGAATCGTCGCCCAGAAGGGCGAGCGGGTAAATGCCGAGCAGATGATCCTCTATAAGGGCGTCTATACCGCCTGCCTGCCTTGTGCCCAGCAGGGGCGCGCGCCCTTTTGGCAGATCAAGGCCGAGCGAGTCATTCAGAACGGCAAGACCCACACGATCCGTTTGGAAAATGCCCGCTTCCAGCTATTTGGCAAATCGATTGCGCTCATTCCGTCGATCGAAGTGCCCGACAATACCGTCAAGCGCAAATCTGGTTTCCTGTTCCCAGAGTTCAGCACAACGCAGAAACTCGGCTTTGGGGTCATCGTTCCCTATTACTGGGCGATTTCTCCGCAGACCGACGCAACCATCAAGCTCGGCGGCTTCTCCAGCCAGGGCGTGTTGCTCGATGCAGAAGTCCGCCATCAGTTCGAGGACGGCCTGGCGACCCTGCGCTTTGCGGGCATCGACCAGTTGAACAAGAGCAAGTTCGACGCCGACACGACAGATGCCGAGAAGGATTTTCGCGGCATGGTCGGTTCGACCGGCAAATTCGAGATCAATCCCCGCTGGACCTTCGGCTGGGACGTCATGCTTGAAAGCGATAATAACTTCGCGCGCACTTACGATCTGGAAGGGTTCAACCAGAAAACCCATACCAACCAAGTCTATCTGACCGGTCTCGGCGACCGCAATTCGTTCGACATGCACGCCTATTACTTCGACATCCAGGATGCCGATAGTAAGGACATAGCGGAACGCAAGCAGCCAATCGTCAGCCCGGTCGTCGACTACAAGTACTATGCGCCTGAGCCGTTCATGGGCGGAGAACTGTCGGCAACGCTGAATTTTACGGCGCTCACTCGCTATAACAGCGACATTCTCAACCTGAACAACGGCAATCAGCGCTTCAACGGCTTGAAGGGCAACTCCACCCGCCTTACCGGCGAAGTCGAGTGGAAGCGTACCTTCGATACGCCCCAGGGCGTGCTGCTGACGCCAATTGTCGCCGCGCGCGGCGATGCCTTCGGCAACAACATGAATGCCCCGGGTTCAAGCTATTCCGGTGATTACAACGACACGGCCGGCGTCACCCGCTCAATGGTCACGGCCGGTATGGAAGTTCGCTATCCCTGGATGTTGAGCGCGCCGGGTAGCAATCATGTGATCGAGCCAATCGCGCAGATCTTCGTGCGGCCGGATGAGCAGCAGGCTGGACGCCTCCCGAACGAAGACGCTCAGAGCTTCGTATTCGACGCCAGCAATCTGTTCGAGCGGGACAAGTTTTCCGGCTATGACCGGGTCGAAGGCGGCACGCGTGCCAATGTCGGCTTGCGCTATACCGGCTCCTTCGACAGCGGCTATTCGATGCGCAGCATCTTCGGCCAGTCCTACCAGCTCTCGGGTAAGAACTCTTTTGCTTCTTCCGATCTGGTCTATGCAGGCAATGAATCGGGCCTGGAAACCACCCGTTCCGACTATGTCGGCATGGTCGGACTCGATACGCCCTACGGCATCTCGACGTCGGTCAATGCGCGTTTCGACGAAGAGAGCTTCGACCTGAAGCGCACAGATTCGGCGATCGGCTATCACAACGACCGGCTGCAGACGAACTTCATCTATACGCAGATCGCGGCACAGCCCAACTACGGTTACGACACAGAGCGGGAAGAAATCCAGAATTCCAGCTCGGTCAAGATCGGCGACTTCTGGTCAGTGTTTGGGTCGATCACCTATGACATGAAGAAGGACAACATCAATCGCTACGGCATCGGCGTTTCCTATGCTGACGACTGCACGATCTTCTCCATCGTCTACAAGAACAAGGATGACGATGAGTCAGCCAATGACTGGTCGATCGGCGCGCGTTTGACCTTCCGCACCCTTGGCGATGTCAAGGTCGGAGACACAGATGTGACCGGCTTCAACTGATCCCTTGTCTTGACGCCTCAGTCCACGCGAATAAAACCCGTCGCCTTCTGCCGAAGGCGACGGGTTTCTTGTTCGCCACGGCGGCAGTTTTCAAGGCCGAAAAGGCTGGATCGGTGCTGTTAAGAGCGGCTTTCTTGCGCAAAAGCCATTGTTTCGCCGCAGGGTTTGTGCAATCGATCCTGCGATAAAGCATTTCCAGCAAAACAGCTTGGCGATTTGGCAACGGGACAGGCCGGAAGATCAAGAGTTGCGCTTTGGCTGCTGCGGAATTCTTTGGGCCGCTTTCGGTTTAATGAATGATGCAGTAGATTCTGCCAAAAGAAACTTCATGCAGTTTCAAGACGGCGGGCCTGGATAGGATCATTGAGGATGCCGCGCGCCAAAGGCCGCAGTGGCATGGGAAAAGGACAGGTGATGACCTTGAGGAAGAGAAGTTTGCGCTCCGCAATCGTTGCATCCGTGGCTTTGGCGTTGGTCGCCGGCTTCACGCCTGCCGCCGTCACCCCTGCCCTGGCCGAGACTGACGTTGCTGTCGTGGTCAACAAGACCGCGATCACCAACACGGATGTCACCCGCCGCATGGCCTTCCTGAAGCTTCGCCATGAAACCGGCGATCTCAACAAGAAGGCTCGGGAAGAGCTGATCGACGAGCAATTGAAGCGCCAGGAAATCGCCCGCGTCGGCATGTCCGTCAGCACGTCGGAAGTCGATGCAGCCTTTGAGCGCTTCGCAGCCTCCAATAAGCTCAGCTCTCAGCAGATGGGTCAGATCATCGAGAAGGCCGGCGTCGGCGTCGAGCACTTCAAATCCTATATCGCGGTGCAGATGAGCTGGCCGCGGCTGGTCAATGCCCGTTATGCCTCGCGCTCTAAAATGAGCAGCCAGGAAATGGTAACGCGCCTCCTTGAGAACAAGCAAAAGCCTGTCACCACGGAATATACACTCAAGCAGGTTATCTTCGTCGTGCCTGTCGCTAAGCGCGCGACGCTGACCGCCAAGCGCAAGGCAGAGGCCGAGGCATCGCGTGCCAAGTTCCCTGGTTGCGACCAGGCGATGGATTTTGCCAAGAACTATCTCGACGTCTCGATCCGCGATCTCGGCCGTGTGATGCAGCCGGAACTGCCAGGCGACTGGAAACCGTTGATCGAAAGCGCCAAGGGCACGACAACAGGGACCCGCGTCACGGAGCGTGGCGTCGAATATCTGGCGATCTGCAGCCAGAAACAAGTCTCTGATGACTTGGCTGCCGAGGCTGTGTTCAAGGCTGAGGATCTCGGCAAAGCAGACAAATCCAAGGGCGATCCAAACTCCGAAAAATACCTTGCCGAACTGCGGTCCAAGGCCCAAATCATCAATCATTGAGCATGAACATGTCAGATTCCAGCCAGCGTCTGCCCCTCGCCTTGACCCAAGGCGATCCTGCGGGGATCGGGCCGGATATTGCTCTGATCGCCTGGACGAAGCGCAAGGCGCTCAATCTGCCTGCCTTTCTCTATCTCGGCGATCCAGCGGTGCTGAAAAGCCGTGCTCGGCTGCTGGGGCTTGATGTTCCGCTCATCGAAACCAATGCCAGCGGCGCAGTCGCGGCTTTTGGAGACGCCTTGCCCGTGCTGCCGATCCCGGTTGGGATCGATGTCGTGGCCGGGGAACCGCATGTGGCTACTGCCCGCTCGACCATTTCTGCGATCGAAACAGGCGTCGACCTCTGCTTGAAGGGCGAGGCTGGCGCTGTCGTCACCAATCCGGTCGCCAAAGCCATTCTCTACGAAGGCGGCTTCGGCTTCCCCGGACACACGGAGTTTCTGGCCTCACTTGCCGAAAAGGCGGTTGGACGACCGGTTATCCCTGTGATGATGTTGGCAGGCAGCCATTTGCGGGCCGTACCCGTCACCATCCATATTCCGCTGAAATCCGTCGCGCCTCTTCTCAGTGAAGACCTGATCATCCGCACATGCCGCATCGCCCATGCCGATCTGCGTGACAAGTTCGGCATTCCCGAACCGAGGCTTGCGGTTTCGGGCCTTAATCCCCATGCTGGAGAAAGCGGCGCCATGGGGAACGAAGACGAGGACATCATTGCCCCTGCCCTGACGGTGCTGCGGGCGGAAGGCATCGACGCGTTTGGACCGTTGCCAGCCGATACCATGTTTCATGAAGAGGCGCGGCGCCGCTACGACGTCGCGATCTGCATGTATCACGATCAGGCGCTGATCCCGGTGAAGACGCTGGATTTCGACGGCTCGGTCAATGTGACCCTCGGCTTGCCTTTCGTGCGCACGTCTCCTGATCACGGCACCGCCTTCGGATTGGCAGGACAGGGCATTGCTCGCGAAAACAGTCTTGTGGCAGCGTTACGGATGGCGCTCGACATGAGCAATGCCTCGCCCACGCCGAGAGCGGAAACAGCCTGATGGCCGCACTGGACGGATTGCCGCCACTGCGCGAGGTCATCCAGCGCCATGGCCTGGACGCCAAAAAGGCCCTCGGCCAGAACTTCCTGCTTGATCTCAACATCACCCAGAAGGTCGCCCGCACCGCCGGCGACCTGACCGATGCCACCGTGTTCGAGGTCGGCCCCGGTCCCGGCGGCCTGACCCGGGCGCTGTTGGCGCTGGGCGCAAAAAAGGTGATTGCGGTCGAGCGCGACAGCCGCTGTCTGCCGGCGCTTGCCGAGATCGCCGATCATTATCCGGGCCGGCTCGAGGTGATCGAAGGCGATGCGCTGAAGACCGATTTCGAGGCGCTCGCACCCGAGGGTCCGGTGAAGATCGTTGCCAATCTCCCCTATAATGTGGGCACGCAATTGCTGCTCAACTGGCTGATGCCTCGGCAATGGCCGCCGTTCTGGCAATCGCTGACGCTTATGTTCCAGAAGGAAGTCGGCGAGCGCATCGTTGCCGAAGCCAATGACGACCATTACGGGCGGCTGGGTGTGATCTGTGGCTGGCGGACAGAGGCGTATATGGCCTTTGACCTGTCTCCCCAGGCCTTCACGCCACCGCCCAAAGTGACGTCGACCGTGGTGCATCTGACGCCACGCGCCGAACCGATCCCATGCGACCTGCCCAAGCTGGAAAAGCTGACCCAAGCTGCCTTTGGCCAGCGCCGCAAAATGCTGCGCGCCAGCCTCAAGCCACTCGGCGGAGAGGCGCTGCTCAACCGTGCCGACATCGACTCGTCGCGCCGGGCCGAAACCTTGACCGTCGAAGAATTCTGCCGGATTGCCAATCTGCTTTAATTTCTGGCGATTTAGCTTCTGGAAATCGGAGCCCGCAGCGTAAACAGCGCCACCCGCCCTTCCCGGCGGATCTCCACGTCGCGGAAATGGGCGCCAAGCGTCCGGGCGAGGCCCTCTTGCGAATCGTCGCGATTACCGAAGACGCCCTTGGTATTATAGATCTTCATCAGCCGGCGCCCGAACGCGTTGTGGCCGGCGCTGTCACCGAGGATCGTCGCACCATACATGACGCCACCTGGCTCCAGGTACGGTGCGAGATGGGCGACAGCTGCAGATTTCTCAGTCATGCTGCCGGGCAGGCAGTGATAGAGATAAAACAGCGAGATCGACGAAAACCGGCAACCGTCCGGCAGCGGATCCGGCTTCATCACATCGCCGACATAGGTGTCGCATGGTCGGCCGAAACGATCCATCGCAGCCTTCAGGCTGTTTGGGTTGAGGTCGAGCAGACTTATCTTCGCCTCGCGGCCAACCTCGGCCTCGGCCAGATAAAAGCCGGTGCCAACGCCGACATCGAGGTGATTGTCGCTGAGATGCGCCTTGAAGAAGGGGAGCAGAACGGAGCGGGTCGGGCAGGTCCAGGCAAAACTGTTGGACAGGCCGAGCACGACCAGATCGTAAAGCTTGAGGGCAAGCGGCGAATAGATTGCCGCACCAGAACCGCTATCGAGCACTTTGTCTGTCATCGGTTCCGTTCCCTTATGTGCGCCATCTGCGGTCGCGATAGCAATCTGCGTTAAAGCTTCGGCTCTTCCGTAACGAGATCCCGGACGAAATCGAACAGGCCCGGACGGCGGTCGCGACGCAGCCGCTCGGCCTTGACGATCGACTGGACGGCGTCAAAAGCGGAGTTCAGGTCGTCGTTGACGATAACATAGTCATATTCGCGCCAATGCTCGATCTCCGAGCGAGAATTGTTGAGCCGGGTCTGGATGACCGCTTCCGAATCCTCGGCGCGGCGATGCAGGCGCGATTGCAGCTCGGTCATGGTCGGCGGCAGGATGAAGATCGACACGACATCAGCCGCCATCTTCTCCTGCAACTGCTGGGCACCTTGCCAGTCGATATCGAAAAGCATGTCGCGGCCCTCAGACATTGCCACTTCGACAGGCTCTCGCGGTGTGCCATAAAAATTGCCATGCACCTCGGCCCATTCCAGCAGCGCGTCAGAGGCACGCAGCCGCTCGAATTCGCGCTGCGAGATGAAGTGATAATGCACGCCTTCAATTTCGCTGCCGCGGCGCTGGCGGGTGGTGACGCTCACCGACATGCCGATTTGCTTGTCGATATCCATCAGGGTGCGCGAAATAGTCGATTTGCCTGCGCCCGAGGGCGAGGAAATCACCAACATCAGCCCGCGCCGGGCAATGGTGGCGTTTTTGGACGCTGCAATGGACATGCCTTACTCCAGATTTTGAACCTGTTCACGGAACTGGTCGATCACGACCTTCAGCTCGATACCGGCGGCCGTGACAGCAGCGGCATTGGACTTGGAACAGATAGTATTCGATTCGCGATTGAATTCCTGCGACAGAAAATCGAGTTTGCGGCCGACCGGACCGCCTTCGCCTAGCAAACTGCGTGCTGCAGCAACATGCGCCTTCAACCGGTCGATTTCCTCGCGCAGATCGGCCTTGGTCGCCATCAGCGCTGCCTCGGCATAAAGCCGATCCTTATCGAGCACGGGCGCGGAGGCAAGCAGTGTCGCCAGCTGCGTCGACAGCCGCCGCGCGATCTCCTCGGTGCTGCGCGACGGGTCAGCCTCGATGGCGAGCGCCAGCCGCTCGATCTCGGCGACATGACCGAGCAGCACGGTCTTCAGCGCCAGACCTTCACGGGCGCGCATGTCAGCGAGCGCCGCCACGGCGGCTTCAAGCCCATCCAACAGCAGCTTGCGGCGGGTCGATAGAAGCTCGGCATCGTCCTCAGCCTCGCGCAGATCAACAAGGCCGCGGATCGACAAAAGCGTGTCGAGCGACAGGGGAGCCGAAGAGACGACGGTCGGTCCGAGTTGATCGCGCAGTGCCAGCACGGCTTCGAGAGCATCGCGGTTGACGACAGCTTCCATGCGATTTTCGCTTGATGTCAGCGACAGGGCGACCTGCAGATTGCCACGGCTGAGGCGTGTGGCAACCAGCGCCTTCACCTCGGTTTCCAGATCCTCTAGCCCCGGCGGCAGGCGCAGACGCACGTCCAGCCCCTTACCATTGACCGAGCGCAGCTCCCAGGCAAAGCGATAGCGGCCAATCTGTCCTTCATGGCGGGCAAAGCCGGTCATGGATTGCAGTGTCATCGTCAGTCTTTCTTTCCGGCTGACCGCATCTACGACAGGTCGCTGTCTCCTGCTACTTCTTTTTAGCCGGCTTGGCGGGTGGCGGCGTTGGGCTTGGCGCCACGCTCGGATCGGCCTCCGGCTGGCCGTCGACGGCCTGCTGCGGATCGACGCCCTTGTCGGCTTCCAGCTTGCGCCAGCGCTTCACATTGGCATTGTGCTCGTCCAGCGTTGCGGCAAAGACGTGACCACCCGTGCCATCGGCGACGAAATAGAGATCGTTACTGCGCCAGGGATTGGCGACGGCTTCCAGCGCCGCCTTGCCGGGGTTGGCGATCGGCCCTGGCGGCAGGCCCTTGATCAGATAGGTATTGTAAGGCGTCTGCTTTTGCAGATCGGACTGATAGATCGGTCGATCGGATGGTTTGCCGTCGCCGCCAAACAGGCCATAGACGATGGTTGGGTCCGATTGCAGCCGCATACCCTTTTGCAGACGGTTGAGGAAAACAGAGGCGACGTGGGCCCGCTCATCATCCTTGCCGGTTTCCTTTTCGACGATGGAAGCCAGCACCACGAACTGTTCCTTGGTCTTCAAACTCAGATCCGGCGCACGATTTGCCCAGATCTGATCAACGAGCCGCTTCTGGCCCTCCAGCATCTGATCGACGATTTCCTGACGCTTGGTACCGCGCGAGAACTTGTAGGTATCCGGGCGCAGGCTGCCTTCCGCCGGCAACGTCTTTGGCAGGTCGCCTTCCAGCACCTCATCTTTGGCGAGACGGTCGAACATCTGCTTGACCGTCAGGCCCTCCGGCATGGTTACCGAATAGAGGATCGACTTGCCGGAGCGCAGCAGGTCGAGAATATCCTTCATCGAGGCGCCGGCCTTGATCTCATATTCGCCAGCCTTCAGCGTGTTTCCATCGCTCAGATAGGTCGCGGCCATGTAGCGAAAGATGCGAGCATCAGAAATCATG
>Ga0308163_10002488_pt1 | contig 16824 bp, 20 predicted proteins | sample PhyTR1_FD_201037 | JGI IMG/M metagenome (GOLD analysis project Ga0308163, IMG submission 201037) | Phyllosphere microbial communities from UC Gill Tract Community Farm, Albany, California, United States - DLSLT.R1 | ecosystem: Host-associated > Plants > Phyllosphere > Unclassified | place: USA...
CACCGAATCATACGGGGCCAGACCAATGGGGGTATTTTTTCGCATGGCACAACGCCGTTCACGTTCACGTTCACGCTCCGCCTTCGCCGTTCTGGGCGCCACCGCTCTAGTAGGTGCCATGACGTGGGGCGGCTCCACCGCTGCATGGGCCGTCGAGCCTCTCGAATTCGCCGACACAGTCACCGTCGAGGCGATCATGCAGCGACTGGGCGCCCTGCAGGACATCGCCGACGCACCCGGCAACGGCGGCAACAGAGCCGCCGGAAGCCCGGGCTATGAGGCGAGTGGCCAGTACGTGGAGAGTGTGCTCGCCGAGGCGGGCTATGCCACATCACGACAGGTGTTTGACGTGGCCACGCAGACCATCGCGTCGCAGTCCGTGTCGATCGGCGGCGAGACGTTGACGCCGGAGCAGGCGATCCCGATGACCTATACGCCGGGAACGCCGTCGATCACCTTCGATGCGATCCTTCCGACGGTGATCACGGGATGCACCGCAGACGATTGGGCGGGGACCGATGCAACGGATCGGATCGCCGTCGTGAGCCGGGGGGTCTGCTCATTCACTGAGAAGTCGCTGGCGGCCGCGGCCGCCGGAGCCCGCGCCCTCATCGTCTACAACTCGGAGCCTGGACCCTTGAACGGCACGTTCGGAGAGGTGACCGACGGCACCGTGCCGACGTTCGGCATCGAGGCCGACAGGGGAGCCGCGCTCGTGGCCTCCATCGGTCAGGCGCCCGTCTCGATCTCTGTCGCTCTAGAGCAGAGCGTCGAGACCGTTTCTACGTTCAACGTCATCGCGGAGACCAGCACGGGCAACCCCGACAACGTGGTGATGCTCGGCTCTCACCTCGACAGCGTGCCTGAGGGCCCCGGAATCAACGACAACGGCAGCGGCTCAGCTACTCTGCTCGAGGTCGCCGTGCAGCTCGCTCAGCAGGGGGAGCTCAACAACAAGGTGCGGTTCGCCTGGTGGGGTGCTGAAGAACTCGGACTCGTCGGATCCACTCACTATGTAGACGACCTTGCCGTGAACGACCCGAATGAGCTCGAGCGAATCGCGACCTACCTCAACTTCGACATGGTCGGCTCGCCCAACTACATCATCGGAACCTATGACGCCGACGAATCGAGCGTGCCTGCCGATGTCGAGATCCCCGAGGGATCCGTCGAGACCGAGGACGTCTTCGAGAACTACTTCGCGTCTATCGGCCAGCCGTTCGTCGGAACGTCGTTCGATGGCAGAAGCGACTACCAGGCCTTCATCGACAACGGCATTCCCGCATCGGGCCTGTTCACGGGCGCTGACGACGTCAAGACCGCGGAGGAGGTCGCACTATTCGGCGGCATCGCCGGCGAGACCCACGACCAGAACTACCACCAGGCCGGCGATGATCTCGCCAACATCAATCAGGAGGCCCTCGGCATCATGTCGCGTGCAATCGCGTTCGCCACGGCGTCGCTCGCCAACGACACCGTGCTCATCAACGGGGTGGCGGCTCCCTCTCCCGGCACGGCCGTTCCGGTGGCGCCCGCACCGGGAGATCCCGCATCGGCGGCAGCACCGAAGCCGGCACTCGCGGCCACCGGGTCGTCCGACGCCGTCGCTCTCGTCGGAGCATCCTCGCTCGCTCTGCTAATCGGTGTCACGATGATCGGTCTGCGCGCCCGTCGTCGTTATGCGAGCACGGCACCGAAGTCGTAGGCGGCAGGCGTCTCGAGCTGTTCGAACGTGCACGAGCTGGCGTCCCGATCGGGGCGCCAGCGGTCGAACTGCACCGTGTGGCGAAACCTGGAGCCCTCCATCTGGTCGTAGCGCACTTCGGCGACCATCGTCGGCTCGAGGCGAACAAACGATACGTCTTTGCCTGCCGAGAATCGGCTGCGTTCGCCCTCTCCGGTGGCTGCAGAGCCATCTGGATTCCGCACCACGGCCGACTCGAGTTCGTTTACGAGCTCGAGTCGCCGCGCTGTTGTGAACGCCGAGGCCCCGCCGACGCTCCGCAATTCCCCGGAGTCGTCGTAGAGGCCGAGAAGCAGCGATCCGACTCCCGACCCGCTGGCGTGGATCCGGTAGCCGATCACGACCACATCGGCGGTGCGATGATGCTTCACCTTTAGCATCACGCGTTTGCCCGGCGCATACGACGCGGACAAGGGCTTGGCGACGACGCCGTCGAGGCCCGCCCCTTCGAACTCGACGAGCCAACGCCGCGCCACATCAACATCCCGCGTGAGCTGGCTGCAGTGGATCGGTGCCACTGCGGTCTCGAGCAGTTCATCGAGAGAGCGCCGACGCTCGCTGAACGGCTTCTCCATCAGCGACGTACCGCCGCGACCGATCAGGTCGAACGCGATGAAACTCGCCGGCGTCTCGGTCGACAGGCTCTGGATGCGGCTGGCCGCCGGGTGGATGCGTTGCGAGAGCGCCTCCCAGTCGAGCCGCTCCGCCCCCGGAGTGCCCTTTCTCACGACGATCTCTCCGTCGATGATGCACGGCTCGGAGAGCTGCGAGAGAAAGGCCTCGACGAGTTCGGGAAAGTACCGGGTGAGAGGCTTCGCCCCGCGGCTGGAGATCTCCACTGAGTCGCCGTCGTACGAGACGATTCCGCGAAAACCATCCCACTTGGGTTCGTAGCCGAGACCGCCAGCCACACTGTCCGCAGCGGGAAGAGCGGTGACTGCCTTCGCGAGCATGGGAAGAGGTACCGGTACGAGTGGAGATGCCATGCGAATGATCCTGCCCCGTCGGTGGCAGGGAGCCAAGCCCCTTGCTGCGACCGAGATCAACCCCCGAGAGGAGGGAGTCGATGTCCATGACAATAGTGGGCATGACGACAAACGACGAACCCGACACCCGCCATCGACGACCTGAGGGGGTGGACGATGCCACGGTGGAGGCACTGGGAAAGCTGTCGGAGGCCCTCGAGATCGTCGAACAGGCGCGCGGCCAGCTCTACGCGTTTCATCGACTGACAGGCGCGGCCGATCTGGCGCTGGGCGAATCTGTCGAGCTTCTGCGCGACGCCGGGCATGACGGGCTCGCCTCGCGCATCGAGGAGGTGCTCGTCGGCCGCAACGTCATCGATGGCCGGTGGACCTTTCAGATCGTCGAGGAGTACGACGACGGATACTATTCAGCTTTCCGTGAGGCGGAGGCATCCGCCCGATCGCAGCTCGTGGAAGGCCGTCGCCATCTCTTCGAGGCGGAGATGAAGGAAGACAGGCGAAGCCACGGTCGACCGGGGCACGAGGCGGTGCCGCCAGGCCGATGAGCTAGTTCTCGAGGTCTTCCTCGTCGGCCATCGAGAACTCTTCGAGCTCATCGACCTCGGCGTCTCCGGCGAGCTCAGCGGCCGAGGACGCTGAGGTGCCCTCATCGAGAGTGCCTGTGCCGTCGGGATATCCTGCCGCGTCGGGATACTCCTGGTCGGCTCCGGGACGGGCTGCGGATTCGTTCTGTGACATCGATGATCTCCTTCGTCTGCACTCTCACAATGCCACGCCCACGGCTGTCGCAACAGGCCGAACCCGCGAACGTGTGCACGAGCCGCACAGGGGTTTAACTGTGAAATCTCAGGACAGCTTCGCATACTGTCGGCTTCGCCCCCGCGCCTAAAGAGGCCGAGGGTGCACCCGACACCGATTCGTCACGCCACGAGGCCACGCCCCGCTTACCCGGTTGCGATGACGGCCTCGTCCCCTCCGGACAGACAGAGAACCACGGGGGAACGCGAGCATCTGCCACGAGCGCGCTCGCTTTCGGCATGCCGGTCGAAGATCCATTGGACGACATGCACCAGGCTCCACAATCCGCCTCTACCCGAACCGCCTCCACCCGACGTGAGCTGGCCAAGAACCGCCGACAGAGCACCCGCAAGCGTTACCTCGCTGCGACCGCCGTTGTGGCCGTCGCTGGCTCGCTCGTCGGCACCGGCTTCATCGTTCAGTCGAATTCCGCAGCCGCAGAACGCGCGGCGGCGACCGCGCAGCTGTCGAGCGGAACAGGCCTGCAGCATGAGCAGCTGGGTGTCTACGCGACTATTGCCAAAGCACAGACCGATCAGAAGGCGAAGGCGACCATCGACGACGCGAACCAGGTGATCGCGGCGGTGCAGAACAAGGTCGACACGACGCCGCTGTCGACCACGGTGGCATCCCTTGCGTCGTATCAGACGCTCGACAGAGACACCGTGCTGTCGCTGATGAAGCAGACCACCGAGGCGAAGGCGAACGTTCAGGCCGCAGCCAGCCAGGCAGACCAGGCGGCTGCGGAGGCCGCCGCGGCTGCGGAGGCTGCCGCCGCGGAAGCTCTCGCTGCCGGAAACACGGTCGCGGGTGCGAAGGCCACCGCGCAATCTCTCGCCGCGTCGAAATACGGCTGGGGCGACGATCAATTCTCGTGCCTGGTTTCGCTCTGGACGAAGGAGTCTGGGTGGAACTACCAGGCCGAGAACTCGTCGAGCGGGGCGGCGGGAATTCCCCAGGCGCTTCCCGGAAGCAAGATGGCGTCGGCCGGCTCAGATTGGGAGACCAACGCCACGACACAGGTGACCTGGGGGCTGGACTACATCAAACGCGGCTACGGAACTCCGTGCGCGGCCTGGTCGCACTCGCAGTCGGTCAACTGGTACTGAGTCTCCTCACCGCAACCGTGAGGTTGCCTTAGACTGGCCACGCCCGCTGCCGGTCTCGTCGAAGGAGTATTTCTGTGGCCCACGATCTCGAACACCTGAGGCAGGTGTGTTCTGCTCTCGGTGAGGCGACGAGATGGCAGATTCTCGGCAGGATCGCGGGTGCCGAGCTCTCGGCGTCGGCGCTTGCCGAATCGCTGCCGGTCAGCAGGCAGGCAATCGCAAAGCACCTCGCCGCCCTCGGCGCAGCCGGACTGGTGTCGTCGAAGCGGGTCGGTCGTGAATTGCGTTACTCGGCGCGCCCCGACGTGCTGAGCGAAGCATCCCGCCATCTCGGCGAGATCGCCGACGCCTGGGCTCAGCGAACCACTGATTCGTAGAGACTGCTCGACGCGGTGATCACGTCGCCCGCTGAGCGAGGAGACTCTCCATGTACTCGATCTCGCCCGACTGAGCGAAAACGATAGCCCGAGCCAGGGTCGTGACGAGCGGATGAGTGCTGCGGTCGAGGATCGCCTCGGCCATGTCGACGCCGCCCTTGTGGTGCGCGATCATCAGCGTCAGAAACTGCGTCTCTGCGTCTGATCCGGTGGAATTGCGCAAGCGCTCCAGGTCTTCCTCGCTCGCCATCCCCGGCATGACGCCGGAGCCGGCGGCCGAACCGTCCGATGATGTGCTCGTCGAGGACACGCCGCCGTGACCGTGTCCGCGGTCGGCGTCGCCATCGAGCGTGGGAGTGGACATCCATTGCATGACGGCGCCCGGACGTGCTTGGGGGACTCCCCAGTCGTTGAGCCACGCGTACATCTGGCCGGACTGCTGCGCCTGGCTCGTGGCGATGTCGTAGGCCAGACTGCGAATTTCCGGGTCGTCGGTGCGGTCACGAATGATGAGGGCCATCTGCACGGCCTGATCGTGATGGGTCTGCATATCGCGGGCGAATCCCGCCTCCGCGCTCGTCGAAGTCGGGTCTGCGCCCCGAGCTGCGAGCATCCAGCCCCCGGCCAGACCGACCGTCAGAACGAGCGCTGCTGCGATGACACCGGCGGTGACGAGCCGCCAGCGACTTTTCGCCGCGGCCGGCTCCACTCCGGTCACGCCACGCGACCCGGTGCGTCGATTCCACCGGTGCAGGCGGCTCCAGGCTCCGGTGCGTCATTGGAGCGCCAGAAGCGGTCGAGGAATGATCCGAGACGCACGTCGTCCGGATCGTCGAGGGCGACCTGGGCCCCCCACGCACTGGCGGCGATCGGTGAGTCGAGTCCATCGACGGGGGAGACCACGATGTAGGAGTCGGGAAGCTTGGACCGGAGTGCCTCGACGCCGGCAACATCGAGCTTCGCCGGGTCGTAAGCGACCCAGACGGCTCCATGCTCGAGGGCGTGCACGGCGTTCTCATTGGGCACGGGCTGGGAGTAGACGCCGCAGTTCAGCCAGACGGCCGCATGATCACCGCCGACCGGCGGGTTCTGCGGATAGTCGACGGGGGTGGTGACGTGGTTCGCGGTGAGTCCCGGATACGTCTCGAGCCCGTCGATGGCGATAGACGACGGATCGGGCTTGGGCGTGGCCGACGTGACGACGAAACCGATGAGTAGACCCACAACGGCGACAGCGGCTACCGATCCAGTGACGATAGCGACGAGGCGGTTGCGTTTCTGCCGTGCCTGCGCCTGGCGGAATGCTGCCAGTTTGACCTCACGATCCGCGGCGCGCTGCTGTTTCACCGTCAACTTCTGGGGGCGGTGTGATTCTCGGGCGTCTTCGGGCGGCGGGGTCACGTCTCTCGATTCGGTCGGATTTATCGGTTGTAGCTACAACTTGTCATGGTCAGGCTGGAGAAAGTCTGGGAACGGTGCATCAAAGGGCTCCGTCAACGGACAGACGTGTCACGTCGGCCCACGACGGGGAGACGAACGTCGAGTTGCGGGCGAACATCGCGTCGATGACCTCGATCGAGTAGTCCAGGCGAGTCTGGTGCGATCCTCGCAGAAGTACCCAGGGCAGCCCGCGCGCGGTCAGACCGTCGACGATCCACCGGGTCATCTCCGGGCGTATGTGCTCGCCGTCTCGCCACCCGTCTTGATCGAATGGCACGCCGACGTGATCGGTGATGAGGTAGAGGTCGCGGCGGGGCAGCTCGGACGTAGCAGCGAGGAGCGCCTCCCTGCTGTGCGCTCCGACATAGCGCCGTTCCCACAGCGAGGTCGCGAACGCATCCGTGTCGGCGATCACGAGTGCGCAGTCGAGGGCCGCGGCCTGCTCCATCCGTGTCTGTTCGCGCGCGATGTGCCCGAAATGCTCAGGCAACCAGACGAGGTCGTCGATGGTCGGACTAGGCAACCCGGAGGCCTCGGCCTCGGCCGAAGCGCGCTCGTGCAGGTCGTAGGTGAATCGCCGGCCGTACTCGTCGACCTCCGTGATCGCCTCGAACCCCGGCCGAGCGCGGTAGTGGCGTCGAAGCGCCACGGCAAGGGTGGTCGTGCCCGTCGACTCAGCGCCGATCACGACGATCCGCGTCGCGAGGTCGAGGCGCGCGGGTTCGACGAGCTGCGACCAGCGTTGGGCGAGGTTCTCTCTCGCGGCGGTTCCGCTCATCGGGATCCGGCGCCGCTCGGGGTCGTCCAGCACGTGCGCTGCACCCATCCGTGTCGCCAGGTCTCGTCCGTAGTCCTCAGAGCTGAAGACGACGTCGACGGCGTCGATTCCGGCGTTGCGGAGTGCGGCCTGAGTGACCTCGAGGTGGGCGACCCACGCTATCTCGCTGTCATAGTGCACGGGCGCATCGTCGAGAACTCCGAGGACGGTCACGGCGTCGAAATGGGCGGTGGCCGCCGTGACCCAGGCCACGCGCTGCTCGAGCGGGATGGTCTCGATCTGCGTCGCCATCACCAGCACAACGAGACGGTCGGATTCTCGAGATGCACGCTCGATCAGAGCGAGGTGACCGAGGTGCGGGGGATAGAACTTGCCGATGATCAGGCCCGTACGTGTCGTCATGGGGCCGCGACCTGACGATCGTGCACAGCGCTCGAATGAGAGTCCGCCGAGGGGCGGCGCAGCTCGACCCGCCATCGACGGAGGCCGTCGAAGCAGAGGGCGAGGAATCCGGTGTACAGAATCGCGGTGAGCCAGAGCCCCTTCGAGATGTAGAGGGGAATCGACACCATGTCGACGATGATCCATACCCACCACTGCTCGATGATCTTGCGCGCCTGCCCCCACGTCGCGAGAAGCGAGGCCGCCAAGACGAACGCGTCGGGCAGGGGCACGGTCGAATCCGTCGCTGTGTTGAGCGTCACCGCTGCAGCCGCGGTGAGCATGACCGTCACGGCGGCTCCCCAGACCCCTTCGCGACGCGTGGCGCGACGAACTTCGACGGCTATCGAGGAGTCGGCCGACCTGCGCCGGGTCCAGAGGATCCATCCGTACACGGCGATCGCCGCGAAGATCACCTGCAGCGCCGCGTCCGCATAGAGGCCTGCCCCCACGAAGAGAATCACGAACGCGACGTTGTTCGCGATACCGACCGGCCAGTTCCACACGAACTGTCGAGTCACGGCCCAGACACAGAGCGCCCCCGTGACGAACCCGATCACCTCGATGACGGTCACGCTCTCGCCGAGCACGGAGAAGGCCGTCGCCTGAAAGAAGTCGAGCAGATCGAACACGGTGGGAGCACGGCCTTTCGCGGACGCCGGACAGGAGGGAGGATTCAAGACTAACGATCGCGCGCAGTGCCGAGGATTTGGCGCGGATGCCCCTGCTTGCCAGCATGGAGGACATCGTCCAACCCGATCCACGCACAATTTCGCCGCATCATCGAAAGGGGAACGCAGATGCTCACCGACATCCTTCAATCCGAGCTCGTGCGGAGCATCCTCGGGGCGCTCATCGCCATCGCCGCCGCTGTCGTCGTGGTCATCATCGTCGCCCTCGTCTTTCGAGTTACCGCCCGGCACCGTCCCTGGGCGGGCCAGCTCGTCGACACGGCGCGGCGACCTTTCCGGGCCGCCCTGGTCGTGAGCTTCGTCTGGGTGTCGCTGAGTCTCACCGTGACCGATCCTCAGCTCGCCTCCACCCTGAGCCTGGTGATGCGGATTCTGGCCATCGTCGCCGTCGCCTGGCTTGCCGGCGCGATCATCGTCTTTCTCGAGAATCTCGGTCTCGCGCGCTATCGCATCGACACTCCCGACAACCGGGTGGCCCGGCGCGTTCGCACGCAGGTCCTCATTCTCAAGCGGCTCAGCATCGTCATCGTGGTGGTGGTCGCCCTCGGTGCCGTCCTGCTGTCCTTTCCCGGTGCCCAGACTTTCGGGGCCAGCCTTCTGGCATCCGCCGGATTGCTCTCGATCATCGCGGGTCTCGCCGTGCAGTCCAGCCTCTCCAACGTCTTCTCGGGAATGCAGCTCGCCTTCAGCGACGCGATCCGCGTCGACGACGTGGTGATCGTCGAAGGCGAGTGGGGCCGGGTCGAGGAGATCACTCTCACCTACGTCGTGGTACACATCTGGGACGACCGGCGCATGATCCTCCCGTCGACGTATTTCACCTCGAAGCCCTATCAAAACTGGACTCGGCGGAACTCGGAGCTGCTCGGCTCGGTCGAGTTCGACCTCGACTGGCGGGTCACGCCGCAGCACATGAGAGAGGAGCTCGACCGCATCCTGTCGCGTACCCCGCTCTGGGACGAGCGGGTGAAGGTGCTTCAGGTCACGGATGCGATCGGCGGCTACGTGCGGATCCGCATCCTCGTCAGCGCCGTCGACGCGCCCACGCTCTTCGACCTGCGCTGTTTCGTGAGAGAGGAGCTGGTGACCTGGTTGCACGAGCAGAGCCCCGTCTCTCTTCCGCGGGTGCGGGTGCAGGACACGAAGGATGCCGACATGCGCCGCCCCTCGCTCGAGCCTGAGCCGAACCCCGGAACCAGCGGTCTGTTCTCGGGCGACCGCGAGGCCGAAGACAGGGCGAGCCTGTTCACCGGTCGCATCGACGTGATTCGCCCGCCCGAGTCCGATTGAAACTCAGGCTGCCGGCCGAGCCGAACTGCTCTCGCTCGGCCGCGCCGCACCCCGTCGCAGTTGGACGGCGACGACGATGAACATCACGCCGAAGATGATGGCGTAGATCCCGACGAGCCAGATGAGGCTGAGCACGGTCGCGCCCGGCGTCACGAGCGTTACGATTCCGAGCAGAATGCCGAACACCAGCGTGAGTACGGCCGAGATGATGCCGATGGTTCGTCCGCGCCCATCTTGCAACCCGGCGGCCGACCGGATGCCGATGGCCCCGTGCGTCACCGCGTAGATGACGATCGTCCACACGGCGAAGATGCCCCCGATGAGTCCGGTGAGGGCGGGGTAGGCGAACGCGACGAGACCGGCGACGATCGAGATGGCGCCCTGGAACGCCAGCCATCCCCATCCGGTGCCCGCCGTGCGCAGCTGAAACGCATGCACCACCGCTGCGACGCCGTCGACGATCGCATACGCGCCGAACACGATCACGATGCCCGTCAGCGCCGCGCCGGGAGCAGCGAGGGCGATGATGCCGAAGATCACTGCGAGGACGCCGCGCAGGAGAACGGCCCACCAGATACTTCCGGCAGCGGCAGCGAGCGGATTATTGGTCATGCTGCATACGGTAGTCCCGCCGCTGTCGTGGGGGAAGTGCCGCCGATCAGGGAGTCAGGACGACCTTGATGCACCCGTCTTCTTTCTTCTGGAACACCTCGTACATCGCCGGAGCCTCTTCGAGCGACACGCGGTGAGTCGTCAGATCGAGAACCCCGAGGGGATCACGCGGGTCTTCGACGAGAGGCAGCAGATCGTCTATCCAGCTGCGCACGTTGCACTGTCCCATGCGCAGGGAGACCTGCTTGTCGAACATCGACTTCATCGGCATCACGTCGGCCTCACCGCCGTAGACCCCGCTCAGCGAGACCGTTCCGCCTCGCCGCACCACGTCGAGCGCGGTGTGCAGGGCGGCGAGCCTGTCGATGCCCGCCTTGTCCATGGCCGGTCGCGCCACAGCGTCGGGCAGGATGCCGACGACGGCCTGCGCGAATCCCGCTCCGGGAGAGCCGTGTGCCTCCATGCCGACGGCGTCGACAACGGAGTCCGGACCGCGTCCCTCCGTCTGGTCGCGAAGAACGTCGACGATGTCGTCATCGAGATCCCACACCTCAGCGCCGTATCGAGCTGCCAACGCGCGCCTCTCGGGCACGGGATCGACGGCGAGTACCCGGTAGCCGAGATGGGTGCCGACTCGTGCGACGAATTGGCCGACGGGCCCCAACCCGAGCACGCCCAGGGTGCCGCCATCGGGCACATTCGCGTACTTCACGCCCTGCCAGGCCGTCGGCAGAATGTCGCTCAGGAACAGATAACGGTCATCCGGTCCTTCGGGCGACACTTTCACGGCGTTGTAGTCGGCGAGGGGCACCCGAAGCAACTCCGCCTGTCCTCCCGGAACCTGCCCGTAGAGCTTCGTGTAGCCGAAGAGTGAGGCGCCGGAGCCCTGTTCCCTGACCTGAGTCGTCTCGCACTGGGACTGCAGACCACGACGGCACATGTAGCAGTGGCCGCACGCGATATTGAAGGTCACGACGACGCGATCGCCGACAGCGAGATTGCGTACATCGGAACCGATCTCTTCGACGATGCCCATGGGCTCGTGGCCGAGAACATCGCCGCGGTCGAGGAAGGGGCCGAACAGTTCGTAGAGGTGCAGGTCGGATCCGCAGATCGCCGTCGACGTGATGCGCACGATCGCATCGGTCGGAGCCACGATGACCGGATCCGGCACTGTCTCGACGTGTACGTTTCGTTTTCCTTGCCAGGTGAGTGCTCTCATGTGTCCATCGTGCGTCGAAGCCGCCATGCGGCGCGCACGGGTGGACACGCGGCCGGTGACGGTGTACAGCCGGATGCTCCGGGGCACGACGTCAGGAATGGCCGGTATTCTCGTGCTCGGGCCCCGTGGGTCACACTCTGATCAGGAAGGTTCACGAGCGGCATGTCTGACAGTCCGGCCTCGGCCACTCCTTACGAGGTGCTCGGCATCGCTCCCTCTGCGAGCCTCGACGAGATGCGGCGTGCCTATCGTCGTCGCTTGCGCGAGACCCACCCTGACACGGGCGGTTCACCCGCGCGATTCCATGCCGTCCAAGCTGCGTGGGAGGTATTGGGCGACCCGGCGTCGCGTTCGGCGTATGACAGGGGAGCATCGGCGAGCTCGGCTCACACCGGTTCAGCACGTGCCACGGGATCGTCGTCGTGGGCTGCTCGCGCTGCGGCGCCGTCGAGCGCATCGAGTTTGAAGGCACGCTCCTATGGGCATCCCGGCGGACAGGCGAGAGAACGATTTCTGACGCTCATCAGAGAGTGGGCGGGGCGCGGATCCGAGCTGCCTGATCCGTATGATGCCGCACTCGTACGAAGCGCTCCTCGGGAGATCCGCTGGCTGCTCGGCAAGGCCTTAGCCGAAGAGCAGACGGCCCGCACCCTGTCGGACCTGGGCATGGGATTCACCGTCTGGAATGATGTCGCCACGCCCACGGGCCACAAGATCGATCATGTCGCGCTCGGCCCTGCCGGTCTCTTCGCCGTGATGAGCGAAGACTGGGGAGAGTCTGTCCATCTCCACCGGGGCGAGCTGGCGGGCGACACGATTCCCGACGGCGAACTGCCGATACGCGACCTCGTTCGTTCGTCGCGCAAGCTGGGACGATCGCTCGGGGTACGGTTCGACGGACAGGTCATCGTCGTTCCCGACGGAGCTCTCGTCGAGGCGTCGTCGGAGTCGATCGACCGAGGCCGCAATGCGGGCACCCTCGTGATCGCGCGCTCGCGGTTGTCAGACGTGATGCGGTCTGGGGTGTCGAGCGGCGATGCACGGCGCCAGGGCGACGTCTTCGAGGTGCGAACGCGCCTGCAACAGGGCGTGCAGTTGGTCTGACATCGTCGGCGTGACCCAGTGGGTGTGACCTATTGACGACGACGATGCGCCCGCCTCAGTGCCCCCGAAGCTTCTCGATGTCGCGACGCTCGCGCTTCGTCGGACGCCCGGCACCGCGATCGCGGATAGGCACGAAGGGCACGTCCTCACGCGCCGGCGGGGGCGGGGTGTTGTCGGTGAGGCTTTCGGCCGCAACGGCCGCACTCACTCGTTTCGCGAGGATCCGCTTGACGACGACGATGCGCTCGGCGTCGGGAGTCCGGACCCTGATCTCGTCGCCCACCCGTACAGAGTGGGCCGCCTTGACCTTGTCTCCATTCACCCGCACATGACCCGCGCGGCACGCAGCGGTGGCGAGAGAGCGCGACTTGATCAGCCGCACGGCCCAGATCCAGCTGTCCACTCGGATCGATGAGCCCGCTTCCATGACTCGACTCTACGAGACCTGAAGCGGGGCGCGACGCGAGTAGAACATACGTTCGAATGTCCGTATGCTCGAGATATGACTCTCGCGTACCAGGCCTCGCTCTTCGATGACCCGGGCGCTGCCCCCGAGGTAGGCGCTCTCGGCGGGAGTGTTCAGCGCATCGCTCTCGACGCAGGCGCGTGGATAGACCTGAGGCCCGGTTGGGTTGCGAATTCCGACTCGCTCTTCGAAGAGCTCGTGGGTGCTGTCGAGTGGCGAGCCGATAGACGTGAGATGTACGACAAGATCGTCGAGGTGCCCCGACTCGTGAGCTGGTTCGGTGAGAGAGACCGTCTGCCGCATTCGACACTCGACGACGCGCTGCGCCTTCTCAATGAGCATTACTCTCATCTCGACGGTGAGCGATTCGCCACGGCCGGTCTCTGTTTCTATCGCACCGGTGATGACAGCGTCGCCTGGCACGGCGACCGTGTCGGTCGTTCGAGTCAGCGCGACACGCGTGTCGCGATTCTCTCCGTCGGCGCCGAGCGCGTGCTCTCCGTTCGCCCGGTCGGCGGCGGGGAGATCCTCCGCTACCCCGTCGGGCACGGCGATCTCATCGTGATGGGAGGCAGTTGTCAGCGCACCTACGAGCACGCGATCCTCAAGTCGGCCAAAGCCGTCGGCCCCCGCATCAGCGTGCAGTTCCGACGCGCATGAGTTGCGGTTACGCCGAAACGGCGAGATTCGCCAGCTGCTGAGCGAAAGGGATGACGGGCTCCTCGACGGGCCGCGTCGCAGGGCGCCCCTCGATGGTCTCGGCGAGTTCGCCGGCGGCCCGAGTGATACGCACGGCGAGTTCACCGTGAGTCCCTCCGGTGCTGCCCCAGTCTTCGGAGGCGGCGAAAACCGAGGTGGGCACGATGACCGACTGCAGGTAGGCGAACAGAGGGCGCACCGAATACTCGAGCGCGAGAGAGTGGCGCGCTGTGCCGCCAGTCGCGGCGAGGAGTACTGGCTTTCCCGCCAGGGTGCGCGGCTCGAGGATGTCGAAGAACGACTTGAACAGTCCGCTGTACGACGACGAAAAGATCGGGGTCACGGCGATGACGGCATCGGCGCCGGCGATGGTCTCTATGGCTGTGGCGAGGTCGCCGGCCGCGAAGCCGGTGAGCATCGTGTTCGTGATCTCGTGTGCCAGGTCGCGGAGTTCGATCACGGTGATGCTCGCGTCGGAACCCGCCTCTGCCAGGGCCCGCGTGGTCGCTTCGCCCAATCGGTCGGCGAGCAGGCGCGTCGACGAGGGCTGGCTGAGGCCGGCCGAAATGATTGCGATCGACTTGTTCATGATGATCTCCACTCCACACATTTCAATGCGTTTGCATCTATATCAGTTCGAAACCGTCTGTGTGCGGGGAATATTCCCACCGGTCCACGCCTGCGTCACGTCAGAGAAGATGAGGCAGAATCGGGTGATGGATACCTTGGAGCCCGGCGCATACCTTCACTTCAAGGGCGGTCGATACGACGTCGTCGGTGAAGCCCGGCACAGTGAGACAGAAGAGAGACTGGCGCTCTACCGATCCGCGGATGGTTCCCTGTGGGTGCGGCCCCTCGACATGTTCCTCGGCGAAGCGCTGGTCGACGGCGTGGCGGTTCCGCGCTTCACCAAGCTGTGATGGCCGAGAATACGGCCGGTGCGGCTGCCCGTCGCCCGCACGGAAGTGGGGACGCCTGGGTCACCGCGCCGGATGGGCGAAAGTTCTGGGGCACCTTCGGGGCTGCGGGTCTCCTCGTGCACGATCACCGTGGCGTGCTGCTCCAGCTTCGGGTCGAATGGAGTCATCACGGAGGAACCTGGGGTCTACCCGGGGGAGCGCGGCACGAGGGCGAGTCTGCTGTGCGCGGCGCTCTCCGAGAAGCTTCTGAGGAGGCCGGGGTTCCGGGGGACGCGCTCGAGCTCGAATTCACGAGCGTCCTCGACCTCGGCGTCTGGAGCTACACGACAGTCGGAGTGCGTGCCACGCGTGCCTTCGACGCGGTCATCGGTGACGCGGAGAGCATCGAGCTCCGCTGGGTCCCGATCGACGAGGTCGACTCGCTGCCTCTGCATCCCGGCTTCGCCGCGCGCTGGCCGTCGCTCAGGGAGCTTCTCGAGAACCCGATCAGCGTGGTCGTCGATGCGGCCAACGTGATCGGCTCCCGGCCCAACGGGTGGTGGAAGGATCGCGCGGGGGCTGCGACGAATCTGCTCGAGTCTCTCGCCCGCAGAGCCGACGCGGGCATCCCGGCAACGCTCCTCGGCCTCGATGTCGACGTGTACTGGCCATCGATCGTCGCCGTACTGGAAGGGCAGGCCAGACACGCGCAGGATCTGCGAGTCGTCGACTCGGCTCGTGCGCTGGACGACGGCATCCGGTCGCCCGAGATCATCGTGCTACGCGCCGAGGCAGAGGGGGACGAATCGATCGTCGAGGTCGCCGCTTCGCGACGGAATGCGGGCGATGACGTACTGGTCGTGACGGCCGACGCGGAGCTTCGAAGACGAGTCGAATCGCTGGGATGCACGACGAGAGGAACGGCCTGGTTGACGGGGATGCTCGGAGCTTCGTCCGTCGCGTCGTCATGACACCGGACTCGGTCGCGGAACACGCACCTGCGGGCGGCTGTTCGGCGTATTCCCTGCTCGCGAGCAGACTCGTATCGGCTACGCTGGACACCCTAGGAGGTCACGAACTTGGCTGATGACACGAACGCACACGAGTCCGCGAACCGCGCACGCAACGAAACTGACACGACACTGCACTTCACTGCAGAATTCGCGGCCCAACTGGCGGCTCTCGAGGGCGGAGTCACGGCGGAAGAGCTCGAGGCTATCGCCGCTCTACCGTCAGGATCTGCTCTTCTGATCGTCCGCCGTGGGCCCAACAACGGGGCTCGCTTCCTCCTCGACTCCGACAGCACGATCGCCGGGCGTCACCCCGAAGCAGACATCTTTCTCGACGACGTCACGGTGTCCCGCAAACATGCGGCCTTCACCCGACGGGCCAACGCCTTCGAAGTCACCGACCTCGGCTCGCTCAATGGCACGTACTTCGACGGTGTGCGGGTCGACCGGGCTCTTCTGAGCGACGGCGCCGAAGTGCAGGTCGGCAAGTTCCGCCTCACGTTCTATCCGTCGCGGCTCGACGTCGTCACCGCACCCGGCGAGTAGATGGCCGCCACACCCGCATCGGCGCGCGGATCGGCATCGGCTCAGCTACTCAGCATCGGCCAGGTTCTCGCCCGACTGACGCCCGAATTTCCTGATCTCACCCCATCGAAGCTTCGCTTTCTCGAAGAGAGAGGGCTTGTGCGGCCCGCTCGAACCGAGTCGGGCTACCGCAAGTTCTGCCAGCAAGACCTCGATCGGCTCCGGCTCATCCTCACGATGCAACGAGATCGCTACCTGCCGCTCGTCGTCATCAAGTCATACCTCGACGATGTCGACGCGGGCCTGGGGCCGCTCCTTCCCGGGTCGACGACAGATCATGGTCCGTCGATGCTGCCGAGCGGTCGACGCCTCAGTCGTGATGAATTGATCCGCGAAGCCGGCGCCACACCGATGCTGCTTCAAGATGCCGTGTCGGCTTCGGTCATTACTCCGGGCGAGACGTTCGGAGACGACACCCTCGCGGTATTGAAGGCCCTGGTGGAACTCCAGCGCTGTGGCATTGAACCACGCCATCTTCGCGGCTTCCGTGTTGCCGCGGAGAGAGAACTCGGGCTCATCGAGAGCGCGCTTGTGCCCGTGTCGAGGCGCAATGACGCGTCGAGCCGTGCGCG
>Ga0308163_10002490_pt1 | contig 16806 bp, 21 predicted proteins | sample PhyTR1_FD_201037 | JGI IMG/M metagenome (GOLD analysis project Ga0308163, IMG submission 201037) | Phyllosphere microbial communities from UC Gill Tract Community Farm, Albany, California, United States - DLSLT.R1 | ecosystem: Host-associated > Plants > Phyllosphere > Unclassified | place: USA...
CGATCTTTTGATCTTGCTTCTAAAAATCAAAAGATCGCAGCGCGCCGCAGCGCCTGCAATGTTTCAGGTGAACATCTGGCTGCCGAGGTGATACGCCGTCTGCAAATGCTCCTGCGGATCACGCATCTCCGATTCCACCATCAGCGTCGAACTCACCACCGTCGCCCCGCTGTAATCGAAAATCCCGTGCTCGATCTGCGCCTTCATCGCCGGGCCATAACCGTGGCGCTCGTAGGCGCGTTCTTCAGCACCGGCGAGGCCAACCAGATGCACGCGCATGCGCTGCAGCTTCTTCACATGCTTGAGATCGCCAGCGAAATCAAATGCCCAGCCATTGCTGAATACCCGGTCGATCCAGCCCTTGAGCAGCGCCGGCATCGACCACCAGTACACCGGAAACACCAGCACCAGCGCGTCGGCCCGGTCGATCCGCGCGTGCTCGGCCTGCACATCGGCGGGCGGTAGCGCTTCCCGGTGATGCACGGCGAAATCTGCCGCGGCGAAAACCGGCTGGAAACCTTCCGCGTACAAATCAGCGATTTCCCAGGTATTGGCGGGATCGGCCCGGGTCAGCCCCTCGGCAATCTGCGCCGCCACGCTGTGCGTCAGCGAACGAGGCTCGTGATGCGCCACAACTATCAATGCATGCATGGGAATTCTCCTGTAAGTTTGCCTGACCAAGGGCTATATACTCTTGGTAAGTTACGAACAGTAAGTTACGTTTGGTATATTAACGATGTCAACCACTGAAATGACCGAAGCCGATTCCCCTGCCCAACCGCGCCGTCGCCTGTCGCGCGAAGACCGCAACCGTCAGTTGCTCGACGTCGCCTGGCAGATCATCCGCGCCGAAGGCACCGATGCCCTGACCCTCGGCTATCTCGCAGAACAGGCTGGCGTGACCAAACCGGTGGTCTATGACCACTTCGTCACCCGCTCGGGCCTGCTCGCAGCGCTGTACCGGGATTTCGATACTCGCCAGACGGCGGTGATGGACGCGGCCATCGGCAATGCCGAGCCGACATTGACCGGTACTGCACGGGTGATTGCCTCGGCGTATGTCGATTGCGTGTTACTGCAGGGCAACGAGATTCCGGGGGTGATTGCCGCGCTGGCAAGCAGCCCGGAGCTGGAGAGGATCAAGCGTGACTATGAGGCGATCTTCCTCGAAAAATGCCGCAGTGATCTGGCGCCCTATGCCAACGGCGGGCAGATCACCCAGGCCGGATTGCGCGCCATGCTCGGTTCGGCCGAAGCGCTGTCGCATGCCGCCGCCAATGGCGAAATCAGCGCTGCAGAGGCCAGCGACGAGTTGTTCGCAACCATCGTTGCAATGGTCGAACGCGCCGCCGCCCGTGCGACTGACGGTACTTGAGCCCACCCCGGCGCACTCCTAGGATGGAGTTACGCAGCGACTTGGCTTTTCCAGCGTTGCGTAGGCGCGGGTGTTCTGAACCCCAATCAAGCCCACGCCTTGTTTCACGCGCACCTTGAGCCTCACGGGCTCTACTTCCTCCCCATCAAAGAGCTTTGAGGCTCTTTTTTTGTCTGCACGAATCAGCTGTCCGGGCCGTCATCGCCACGGATCGAGCGCCATGCCGCCTGCGCCAGCAACTCGCGATAGGCCATCGGGCTCCCCTTCACGCGCCCGGCCAACCACGCCCGGCAATAACTGTCGGCCTGGCCGATGATCAGCGACGGCAGCAGTTCGGCGGGCAATGCCTTGAGTTCGGCAGCCCGTCCGGATTCCGCCAGCCAGTCGCGCAAACGCAGATTGCGTGTCTTGTTGCGCTCGGCCAGCTCGTCCTTGAACGGCCCCTTGGTCACGGCAAACCGGGCGTGGTACTGAAACCGCGCCCACTCCGGCTGACGCTCGACCCAGTCGACATAACTGAACACCAGCGCCTGCACGCCCTCCTCGGTGGTCTGCGCCGCGTCCAGATAGGCGTCACGCAAGCGCGCCTGATCTTCCAGGGCGGTGAAAAACAATGCCGCCACCAGCCCTTCCTTGTTACCGAAATGGTGATAGATCGCGCCGACGCTGGTGTCGCACTCGGCGCGGATCATGTCGATGGTGGTGGCTTCGATCCCCTGTTCGTTGAACAGGCTCAGGGCCTTGCGAAAGATATCGCGCTTGAGTTCGGCGCGGCGGCCGGGGTAGCTGCGTTCCAGTAGATCGGCGGTGTCCATGCTGCTCACAGGCTGAAATGGGATGGGAAAAGGCACCTCGTGCCCTTGATCAAAGCAGACACAGGTTGACAGATTTCCCGCAGACAGAATACCGTTCCGTTACAGAATATTATTCTGTAACGGAACATCATTCTGCAAACCACCCGATGAGGCTTCGCCATGAGTCAGTTTCTCAGCATGTTCAACAGCGCCGGTCCCCAGGCATTCAGCCAGATGGCGTGCCAGGTTGCGCCGTACTTCAGCACCATAAACCCGCTGGTATCCGAACTGCGCGCCAATACCGCAACGGTGCAAGTGCCGTTCTGTCGCGAAATCACCAACCACCTCGGCACGGTGCATGCAATTGCTCTGTGCAATGCCGCTGAACTCGCAGGCGGGATGATGACCGACGTGTCGATCCCGACCGGTGCACGCTGGATTCCCAAAGGCATGACCGTGCAATACCTGGCCAAGGCCAAGAGCGACGTGACGGCCGTTGCCAGCGGCGAAGGTGTGGATTGGCAAACCGAGGGCGACAAGATCGTCACCGTGGATATTCACGATACCGAAGGCAAACACGTGTTCACGGCACAGATCACCATGAACGTGAAACTGGCTTGAATTCATAGCCACAAAAAAGCCCTTGCTGCGGGACTCGCAACAAGGGCTTTGGCGGCAGACGGACGATCAGTGCAGCGTCAGGCGCTGGCGGACAAATGCCTCGACGTGACGGGTGGTCTGATCCAGATGCCGGTCACGCTGTTTCTCGGCATCGAGCATCGCGCGCTTGCCATTTTTCTGCAGCAGGTAGGTATGAATCTGCTGCACCTCCAGCGAACGGTAGATCGGCGTGGTGTCGATAAAGCCGCGCAAGCCGTTGCTGCGGTAATGCCGGGTGCTCATCAGCACCTGAGTCTCGCGCGCGCCGATCACCTCAAAGCCCAGCGCTTCGAAGTACGGCACCTTGCCGACACTGCAGGTCAGCTCGGCATGCGGATAACGTGTGACCATCTCGTCAATCATCGCCCGCGCCACACCCTGTCGCCGATGCCCCTCACGCACGGCCATGTAGGCGACGCTGCACGCCTCCCAATCGCCCTGCACCGGCAGGTACAAGAGGAAACCGATGACTCGCTCCGGATCATCCTCGGCCGTCGCAACCAGCAATTCCACCTCAGTGCCCTTCTCGCCGTTCAGCGCTTCCAGATACAGATGCACCTCATAGCCGACCGCGTACTGATAGACGTTGTACAGCAGGTTGCTCGGGCCGAGTCCGACCGCGCTGATGTCGGTCAGGTAATCGACCACCAGTTGCAGAATCTGGCTGTTGACGCTTTCAGGGCATGGGGATTTGTAGTGGGTGATGCGTGGCATGGCGGGTGAACTCCGGCGGTAAAGACATGTTGCCGACGGTCGGGCTGCCGGCGAACCGCGACATCATACCGTGCCCGGCCCGACCGGGGCCTAAAGTTCCCGGTTCCAGCGCCGATGCAGCGGCGTCCAGCGTCTGCCATTACCAAGGATCAGGTCATGTTCTATCCCCGCGAAGCTGCAAGAGATCACCTCTACAACCGTATCGTCATGATGACCGTCGCCTGCTGCGTCGTGTTGCTGCTGGCCGGCATGGCGCGACAGCAGGGCATTCTGTATGGCGCACTGAGTTTCAACGGCGTAGAAACCAGCGGCATCGTCACGGAGCTGGAAGAAATCATGATGAACGACAACGGCATGATCATTCATTATCGCTACAGCGACACTCAAGGCCAGATCCACCAAGGCCAGTACCAGGACGAGCGTTACGCCGAGCACACCCAATACGACATCGGCGGCCCGGTGCCGCTGCTGGTATCGCGCTGGCTACCGGACAAGAGCACCCTGGCCAGCGAGCTTCACACCTATCGTCCCGGTTTCTACATCATGACCGGCGGCTTCCTGCTCGGGCTGCTGTGCCTGCTGATCTCCGGCCGCACGTTCTGGCAGATTCAGGCCATGAAAGAGCAAGACCGGTTTTATTGATGCTCTGTGCGTCCTTTGATGCCGTATCGCGTTGGCGTGTTTGCAGATTGCGAACTACAAACATGATGAGAGGGATACGGCCGCTCCCGCTATCACAGGGTGGCGCCAATCAGGATGCTCGGAGCATGAAGTGAAAACACGACCTCGATTTTCGTTGGCAGCCTTGCTGTTCCTTGCAGCGCCTATCTGCTCCGCTGCCGACAGCCCTACGTTTAATGCGCCACACATGGATGTCCCAACAGCAGAGATCCTGCGGAAACACTTCGCGGTTCCTGCTCATCTGATCCCGCTTTATCAAATGGGCGGACACTTCTACACCGTTTCTTATATCGCCGAACTGGCCGGTGTCGAACGCAGCAGAGCCGACAGACTGACTTGTTTTTCTCAGGCGCCGGACGCGATAAACACTTACAACGCGATTCCGGTCTCGATCAAAAATACCTTCTACGACCGAACCTGGCGGCACCAGATCGTCAATTCGCTGCATTCGTTGCATGGCGGCGACAGCCAGGCCGTCGCTGCCAGACGATCCAGCCTGCAAAGACTGGTGGCTGCCTCGTATGCGACCGGCACAACCTCGGACTGGAAAACCGGCTTCCTGATCCATGCGCTGGGCGATAGCTATGCACATGTCTACGGACCGCTTGAAGCACCTCATGCCTACCCCGAAGCCTATGGGCATCTCTTCGCGTTATTCCAGAGCCCTGATGACGTCTATGCCGGCGAGAATTACCGAACGTTCGATGTTTACATCCATGCCCTGTTCGACACGCTCAAAGATGCGCAACACACCGCAGAGCGGAGCAAAGTCGACGATCTCGCCTCGATCATCAAGAACCATGCCGGACTGGGTAACAAGCAAGACTACCGACTCATTTCTCTGATGATCAGGCTGACACACGCGCCGATTTCGGAAAGTGATTGCACACGCATCAATGCCGAACTCGACGAAGCGGATGTCCGCACATTCCTGGCCGAACTGACCCGTGAACTGAAAGCGCCCTAGCGCTCGGCGAGCCCTCCAGACACCTGGTCATCCCTGAAGAAAATTTCATCCTCCGCAGACCGGATCTTTTACCGATTTGGCGTCCAATTCTTCAACTGCGCTGTCTTTTGCACGCAGACCTTGAGGAGTTGTCATGAACGTTTTGCGTTCACTGTTCAAATGGCGCAAAAGCCTGTTGCTGGTGCCGATGGCGCTGGCGGCGCTGGCCAGTGCGCCGGTGTTCGCCCAGCAGGTGGTGATCATTCAGCAAGCTCCACCGCCAATGCGCATGGAAGTGATGCCCGGGCCGCGTTCCGGTTATGTCTGGGATCAGGGCCACTGGCGCTGGGAAGGACGCGGTTACGTGTGGCTGCCCGGCCACTGGCAACCGGTGCGCTACGGTGCGCATTGGCGGCCGGGGCACTGGCAGGCGCGCGGGCCGAACTGGTTCTGGGTTGAAGGGCACTGGGTGCGCTGAATTCCCTTCAACCTGTACACCTCATCTATCAGGAACAGCCCATGTCCAGAAGCATTAAAACCTTGCTCGCCGCCTCGCTGGTGGCCATCACCCTGTCCGGCTGCATCGTCGAGCCGGTCCGGCCGCATCGGCCACCGCCACCGGTGGAAGTCGTACCGGTCATGCCTGCGCCGGGCTATCACTGGGTCGCCGGGCATTACCGCTGGGGCGGCCATGAATGGCGCTGGGTGCCGGGACACTGGCGGGCCTACTGACCCACCCCTACTGACCCACCCGACTGGCGTCACTGCTGTGGCGCCACCACCTTGAACTTGATCGCGATGTCATTCGACACCACGGTGTCCGCCCACTCCCCCGCACCGAGTCCGAACTGATCACGCTTGAGCACCAGTTCGCCGTCGAAAATGCCGATCGCGCTGCCCGGTTTCAGCTCGACCGGCACCTGCACCTCGCGGGTGATGCCTTTAAGGGTGAGCTGGCCGGCGATCAGATAGTGATTGTCGATCACCCGGGTAAACCGGCTGGACTCGAACACCGCCACGGGAAAGCGCTGGGTGTCGAACCACGCCGGTTTCACCAGCTCGGTGTTGGCGTCGGTGCTGCCGGCATCGATGCTGTTGAGGTCGATGTGCAACGTAGTGTGGGCGCCGGCGAGGTTGTCGCTGTCGAACTGCAACGTCGCGTCGAACTTGCCGAAGGTGCCGTACATCAGCGCGCCCATCTGGTTGTAGGTGAAACTGATCTGGCTGGCAGTGGTGTTGACGCGGGTGTATTCAGCGGCCTGCGCGGCACTCATGACGCACAGGCAGGCAAACAGTGCCGCAGCGGTGAATCGTGCACGCATGGGATCCTCCGGACAGGGCAAACCTTCGAGGCCTCGACTGACTTAAGCAAACAACCCGCGGTTACGCCATGTCATTTTACCGTCGACGTGCATCAGGCCGCCCTGCTTCGCCCTCTTCAGACCAGACGCTCGATCTTCTGATGCTGCCAGACCAGTTTGTAATACAGGGTCTGCAGCACCAGCATGCCCAGATACGCCACCGGAAACGCCATCCACACGCCTTGCAAACCGTACTGCCCATCCAGCCAGTAAGCCGCCGGCAGTTGCACGCCAACCACACAGATAATCGCGATCGCCACCGGCACCAGCACCGTGCCGCTGGCGCGCATGATGCCGCCGATGATTGCCTGGAAGCCGAACACCAACAGACTCCAGAGCATGATGTGCAACAAGTGCTCCGCCATCGCCCGGGTCGAATCTTCGGTCAGGAACAAGCCCAGCAGCCAGTGCGACAACAGATAACCGAGCACAATCAAACCGCCGGTGAGGCAGACGTTGATCAACAGCCCGGTGCGCAGGATCGGCGCCAGGCGTTCCAGGCGCCCGGCACCGATGGCCTGGGCGCCAAGGATCGACGCGGTGATCGCAATCGACAGCGCCGGGAACTGCACGTAGTTGACGATCTGCGTCACCGCGCCATACGCCGCCGTGGCCTGCGAGCCGTGCTGGTTGACCAGCGCCAGAATCACCAGCTCCGAGAGTGACAACACGATCATCTGCACCCCTGTCGGCAGGCCGATGCGCAGCACCTTGCCGAGAATCGCACCGTCCAGCCGCAGCGCGGCGAAGAACTCGCGATCCGGCGCCAGCGGATGCTGCTTGCGAATCAGCCGCCACGCCAGCCACGCCATCGCCGACAGGTTGCCCGCCAGCCCGGCGAACGCCGCACTCTGAATCCCCAACTGCGGCAAACCGAACCAGCCGCGAATCAACGCCGGCGTCAGCGCCAGCCCGACGCACGTCGACACCATCAACGCCAACAGTGGCGACACGGTGTCGCTCACCCCCCGCAGCAATTGCGTGAACAACACAAACACCAGCATCGACGGCAGAATCCACATCATCACATGCGCGTACGCCACCGCATCGTCCAGCACATCCGTCGGCGTCCCCAAGCCCTGCAACGCCTGGCGCGCAAACACGCTGCCGAGCACCGCCGCCGCCAGGCCGATCAACACGCCCAACAGCAAGGTCGCTCCGGCAATCGCCTTGACCATGTGCGCCTCGCGCGCACCCCACGCCTGACCGATCAACACCCCCGCGCCCGCCCCCAGCCCGATCACCAGCGCGATAAAGAAAAAGATCACCGGAAACATCCCCGACACCGCCGCCAACGCCTGCGTACCGAGCATCTGCCCGATGTAGATGCTGTTGACCGTGCCGGACATCGATTGCAGAAAGTTGGACAGCACCATCGGCGCGAGGAACAGCAGGTAGGTTTGCCACAGCGGTTTGGTGGCGGTGGGGGTTTGCATTGAGGATCCGTCTCGGGGTGGGAGATGCGAGGGATATTACGCTAGATAGCCGGGTTAAAGTCGGTCGACATCGAGTCCACTCAAGGCTTAAATGGCGACACTCTTATCCGTGGATCGCGCCTGCCCATGACCCCTTTGCGAAATACTCTGACTTGTTCCCTGCTGGTTCTTTTCAGCCACATGGCTCACGCCGCCGAGGCTCCTGCGCCCGCCGAAACGTTGCGTCCTTTGCTGACCACCCTGAACGAACGCCTGAACATCGGCGACCTCGTGGCCCTGACCAAATGGGACAGCGGCAAGCCGATTCAGGACAGCCCGCGCGAGGCGCAAGTCATCGCCAATGCCCGGACGCTGGCCAGCGAGCGCAAGCTCGATCCCGAAGACGTGGCCCAGTTGATCGCTGCGCAAATGGAGGCCAACAAACTGGTGCAGTACGGACTGCTGGCGCAATGGCAGGCGGCAGGTCGTGCACCGGACACGCCGCGACCGGATCTGGCGAAACAGATTCGCCCGCAGCTGGACGAGTTGCAAAGCCGCCTGCTGCAGCAGTACGCCGCCTTCGTGCCCTATCGGCGCGACCCCGACTGTCCGGCCTGGCTGGCCAAGGCGCGCCAGGGTCTGACCCACGATGCCCTGCACGATCTGGCCCTGACCCGTGCCACCGGAGAGCTGTGTATTCGGGCTGCAGGCACCTGAACCAAGGGTTGCGGCACACATTGCTGGCGTCGATAGTCACCATCACGCCAATGAAGTTCTCATAAAAAATCCGCGGCGTAACATCGGCTCCAGACAAACCCACTACACCCCGGAGCACACGATCATGAAACGCCAAACCATCCTCGGCATCGCTTTCTCGGTTCTTGCAGTTAACGCTTTTGCAGCAACACCCGCTCACACCCTGGTCGCTGAAGGCGGCTCGGACAAGTTGATTGAAAGCCGTTTGGCTGAAGGTGGCTCGGATCGTTTGCTGGAACGCCGTGTGGCTGAAGGTGGTTCTGATCGTTTGCTGGAGCGCCGTGTGGCCGAAGGTGGCTCGGATCGTTTGCTGGAGCGCCGTGTGGCCGAAGGTGGCTCGGATCGTTTGCTGGAGCGCCGTGTGGCCGAAGGTGGCTCGGATCGTTTGCTGGAACGCCGTGTGGCCGAAGGTGGCTCGGATCGTTTGATGGAACGCCGTGTGGCTGAAGGTGGTTCGGATCGTTTGCTGGAACGCCGTGTGGCCGAAGGTGGCTCGGATCGTTTGATGGAACGCCGTGTGGCTGAAGGTGGCTCTGATCGTCTGATGGAACGCCGAGTGGCCGAAGGTGGTGCGGATCGTCTGATCGAGCGTCGCGTCGCCTGAATCGACTCCCCCAGCGCAGTCCAATAAAAAAGCCCGGCCTGATCAGCCGGGCTTTTGCGTTCAACCACTGCTTACTGAGCGGTTTTCAGCTTGATCACATCACCGGAAATCTTGGTGGTGTAGCCGCTCAGAACCCATGCCCAGAACCAGTTTTCCTGAACTTGAGTGTTGATCATGGCATCGCCGCCCTTGGCGTTGATGGCCGCGGTCTGGGCGCGCACGAAGCGGCTGTTCTGCCGGATCGGGATCACGCCGAACAGCATCAGGCCGGTGGCGGTCGCTTCGCTGTGGCCAAGCACGGTGTATTGGCTGCTGTCATATTGTTTGGTGTTCATCGGGGTGCCGGTGCAACCTGCCAGAACCACACCGAACAGTGCGGCGGCGACTACTTTGCTCAGATATTTCACTACAAACTCCATGGGTAGTAGCCCGGGATCCATCTCTCGGGCGGCGCACACTCTACCGGAGATGGTGGCTCATTAGTATCAGCTCGATACGTTTCATGCCGTGGTCCGTCGTCCAGGCCGAGCCAAAACTTTAATGGGAATACTGCTGCAGATACGCCAGCAAATTATCAATCTTCTCCTCATCGCTCAGCCCCCAGAAAATCATCCGCGTGCCCGGCACCACGCCTTTGGGGTCTTTCAGATACGCGGTCAGCGTGGAGCGATCCCAAGTCACGCCAGAGTTTTTCATCGCATCGGAATACACATAATTGGCCGAGGTCCCTGCCGCCCGGCCGATGATGCCGTTGAGTGGCGGGCCGAACCCCGGGCGCGCGTCCGGGCCTACCTGGTGGCAACCGCCGCACAGGCGCGGGAAGATCTTTTCGCCAGCAGCGGGGTCGCCGGCGGCGCGGGTGGTTGAGCTGAACAGCATGGCGGTGGCGGTCAGGGCAAGAAGAAATGAAACGGTGTTATTCATCGGGCGATCCAGAACGGTGTGGTGCAGTTGAGCCAAGGCTAACATTTTGTGGCGAGAGCGCTTGCCCCCGCTGGCCTGCGCAGCGAGCTCACCGCAGAAGGGGCGCTTCGCACCCAGCGGGAGCAAGCGCCCTCGCCGCAGGGGTGTTTTCACAGGAAGTGTCTTTTACAGGTAAGCGCCGACAACCTTCCTGACGGTGATCAACGCCTGCCGCAACACCTCCATTTGCACTGACCCCAACGCCAGCCGAATGGCATGCGGCACATGCGCCGACACCGCAAACGGTTCGGCGGTGGTGACCGAAATCTGCTCATGCATCAACTCGACCACAATCTGATCCGCGCGCACGTCTTCCGGCAACGGCAACCACAGGAAATATGAGGATGGATGGCCGATGCAGGTCAGCCCTTGCAGCAACTCGGCGGCCAGCGCTTGGCGGGCCCTGGCGTCGTGGCGTTTTTGTTGTTCCAGCTGGGTGACGGTGCCATCGTCGAGCCAACCGCAAGCCATCGCGGTCATTACGCCGGGGGTGTTCCAGGTAGTGGCGCGGATGATTCGCTCCAATGCCGGCACCGTGTGCAGTGGCGCCGCAATGAAACCAACGCGCAGGCCAGTGGCGATGTTCTTCGAGAGTCCCGATACATACACCGTGCGCTCCGGCGCCAGGTCGACCAGCGTACGCGGTGGTTTTTCCACCAGAAAGGCGTAGGCCGCGTCTTCGATGATCGTCAGATCATGCCGCCGGGCGAGTGCGACCAATTGCTCGCGCTGTTCAATCGGCGTCACCCAACCCAACGGATTGTGCAGCGTCGGCATGCTGTACACGGCACGCACCGAACGGCTGCGGCAAAGTTTGTCCAGCGCCACAAGATCCGGCCCGTGATCACCAAGCGGGATCGCCACCACTTCCAGATGCAGGGCTTCGGCCAGCACCTTGAAGCCGGAATAGGTCAGCGCATCCGCCGCAATCACATCGCCGGGTTTGAGCAAGGCCATCAGCGTCACCGCCAACCCTTGCTGGGCACCATTGACGATCAGTATTTGCCCGGCATCCACCTGCACCCCGCGGTCGTGCAAATGCCGCGCAATCGAGGCACGCTCATGCTGGCGCCCGGCGTGGGGTTGATAACGCAGCAAGGCTTCCAGATCCCCCGACAGCGCCAGTTGGCGCAATGCGCTGCGTAACAGATCGGCCTGACCGGGCAGCGACGGGTAATTGAAATTGAGGTCGATCATGCCCACCGCGACGTCTTTCTGATCGATGCCCTGCCCCGGCGACAATGAGGTTTCGCGCACAAACGTCCCGCGCCCGGTTTCACCGCTGACCAGCCCCATCGCCTCGAGCTCGGCGTACACCCGCGACGCGGTGACCAGCGCCAATCCTTCCCGGGCCGCCAGTTCACGGTGGGTTGGCAGGCGCGTTCCGGGCGCCAGGCGCCCCGAGCGAATGTCCGCGGCATAGGCGTCAACGAGGGTCTTGTAGCGGGAGCGCGGCATGCCGGATGTATCCATGACAATTATTTGATTGTCCTGATTCTCGGCCCCAGGATTGCTCGAAAGCAACCCCACCTTTTGAGCGCGACCTTGTATGGAACAGACTTCGAACCGGGTGAACCCGGCTCTGGAAAAAACCAGCGGCTGGATCAATGGTTTTATCGGCGTGGTGATCTTCAGCGGCTCACTGCCGGCCACGCGGCTGGCGGTGCTGGAGTTCGATCCGGTGTTTCTCACGGTGTTGCGCGCAGCCATCGCCGGGCTGTGTGCGGTGTGCCTGTTGTGGCTGTTTCACGAACGACGTCCGGCGCGCAATCAGTGGCTGTCGCTGGTGATCGTCGCACTGGGCGTGGTGCTGGGCTTTCCGTTGCTGACGGCGTTGGCACTGCAACACGTGACGTCAGCGCATTCGATTGTGTTTGTAGGATTGCTGCCGCTGGCCACGGCGATCTTCGCTGTCTTGCGCGGCGGCGAAAGACCGCGCCCGGTATTCTGGATCTTCTCGATGCTGGGCAGCGCGCTGGTGGTTGGCTTCGCCCTGTCCCAGGGGCTGACCGCCTCGCCTACCGGTGACTTGCTGATGCTGGCGGCAATTCTGGCCTGCGGCCTGGGGTATGCCGAAGGCGCGAAACTGTCACGTACCCTCGGTGGCTGGCAGGTGATCTGCTGGGCGCTGGTACTGTCCTTGCCGCTGATGGCGCTGACCAGTCTCTGGCTGGCGCCCGCGTCATTGCGCACCATCAGCGTTTCGGCCTGGATATGCCTGGGCTACGTGTCGTTGTTCAGCATGCTGATCGGCTTCGTGTTCTGGTACCGCGGCCTGGCTCAGGGCGGGATTGCCGCCGTCGGACAGCTGCAATTGCTGCAACCGTTTTTCGGTCTGGCACTGGCCGCGACGTTGCTGCACGAACAGGTCAGTGTCGGCATGCTGGCGGTAACGTTGGGGGTGATTCTCTGTGTGGCCGGCGCGAAGAAATTCGCCCGCTGACGTTCAGACACCGCCCTTCCATTCCCGAGGGCTGAGTCCGGTCTTGCGACGAAAAGCCCGGGCCAGTGCCGAAGGACTTTCATAACCGACCTCTTCAGCGATCAGCGCGATCGGCCGGCCCTCACGCAGACGCTTCTGCGCCAGACTGATGCGCCAGCTCACCAGATAATCGGCCGGCGACTGCCCGACAACGCGGCGAAACTGCTCGGCGAATCCCGCGCGAGACTGGTTGGCGGCAGTCGCCAGATCCGCCACGCGCCAGGGTTTGGCCGGTTGCTCATGCATCAGGGTCAAGGCGCGGGACAAGCGCGGGTCGGCCAGCCCGGCCATCATGCCCGGTTGCTGAACACGGCTGCTGATCAGGTGCCGCAACAGCAGGATCACCAGCAGTTCGAACAGACGATCCATCACCGCCACGCGTCCGCAATGACCGTCAAAGGCCTCTCTGAACAGCCACTCCAGGGTGTTGCCCAACTCCGGCACATCCGTGAGTTTGAGCACCAGATAATCCGGCAACGCGGCCGCCAGGGCATTGCCCGAACCACCGTCAAACGTCAGCGTGGCGCAGACCAGCTGCGCGCCCATGGCCTCGTCGGCTGCCATACGGTGTGTGAAGGGTCTGGGGAAGAAAATCAGTGAGGGTTCATTGACGCGGATCTCGCGTTCAGTGCCCGGTTTGAGCAGCAACTCGCCGGCCTGCAACAGATGCACATGCCCGACCGGTTCGTCCTCGTGCATACCGACGCCGCAAAACGTGCCGCTGTGAAAGGTACCGGCGTTCACGCCGAAATGGCTGAGCAACGTGGAGAGGCGATCCATGGAAGACTCCATCAACAGATTTGGACGATCTGTCGCATATCCTCGACGATTTGCCGCCAAAGCACCAGTCGCGCTCAATAACATGGCCTCCATCCCCGGCGCACTTCGCACCGGACTTCTGGAGAGTCACCATGAGCCGCATTCACGCTACCCACCTTGAACACGCCACTGATGCCACCCGCCCGATTCTCGAAGGGGTCAAGAAGAAAATCGGTTTCCTGCCCAATCTCTTCACCACCCTGGCCAAAGCTCCGGTGGCCCTGGAAACCTACGTGCAGGCCTCGACGATCCTGGGCAAGACGTCGCTGAGCGCCAAGGAAAAAGAAGCGGTGTATCTCGCCACGTCACAGGTCAACGGCTGCGATTATTGCCTGGCGGCGCACAGCCTGTTTGCCAGCAAGGCGGGACTCTCGGCGCAGGACATCGGCGCGGCGCGTCAAGGTGAACTCAACGCCTACGCCGCCCTCGCCCAGCAGTTGACGCAAAGCCGCGGCCACCTGAGCGACGAGCAGATCGCCGCCGCCCGTGCTGCCGGTATTGATGACAGCAAGCTCATTGAAGTGATTGCTCTGGTGGCGGTGCAGACGCTGACCAACTACCTGAACAACGCGGCGCTGACCGATATCGACTTCCCGCCTGCTGCCTGAAACCAGAAAGAATGTGGAGCGAGCCCGCTCGCGAAAGTGTTGGTTCAGTCAACTTCAGGGTTGAATGACAGAACGCCTTCGCGAGCGGGCTCGCTCCCACTATTGATCAGTGATGTTCCACGCCGGCGCGTTTCAGCAGCTTCTTGCAGCGCTCGGACAGATGAAACACCTGCAACTCCTTCCCGGCTTTCTCGTAACGCTCGCGCAAAGTCTTCAACGCGGCAATCGCCGAGTAATCGACAAAGCTCAGATGCCGGCAATCCAGCGTCACCTTGGCCGGGTCATTGGCCGGGTCGAACTGGTTGAGGAACGGCGTGGTCGAGGCGAAAAACAGCGTGCCGTGCAGGCGGTAGAGTTTGCTGCCGTCGGCTTCCAGATGCTCATCGGCGTACAACTCGCGGGCCTGCTGCCAGGCGAAGTTCAGCGCGGCGATGATGATCCCGCACAGCACGGCGGTGGCCAGATCGGTGAACACAGTGATGGTGGTCACCGCGATGATCACCAGCACATCGTTGAGCGGCACTTTGTTCAATACCCGCAACGAGGCCCAGGCGAAGGTCTGCTGCGAGACCACGAACATCACGCCCACCAGCGCCGCCAGCGGAATCCGCTCGATCAGCGGTGACAGGAACAGGATGAACAACAGAATCAGCACGCCCGCCACCACCCCGGACCAGCGCCCACGCCCGCCAGAGCTGAGGTTGATCACGGTCTGGCCGATCATCGCGCAACCGCCCATGCCACCGAACGCACCGGAGACCATGTTCGCCGCGCCCAGCGCTACGCATTCGCGATCCGGGTAGCCACGGGTTTCAGTGATTTCGTCGGTGAGGTTGAGGGTCAGCAGAGTTTCCAGCAGACCGACCAGCGCCATCAGAATCGCGTAGGGGGCGATGATGCGCAGGGTTTCCAGATTCCACGGGATGTCCGGCAGCGCGAAGCTCGGTAGACCGCCAGCGATGTGCGCCATGTCGCCAAGGGTGCGGGTCGGCAGGCCGAACAGGTAGACCAGCAGCCCCACGCCGAGGATCGCCACCAGGGCCGGCGGCACCGCGCGGGTCAGGCGCGGCAGGATGTAGACGATGGCCATGGTCAGCAACACCAGCCCGGTCATCAGGTACAACGGCGTGCCGCTGAGCCAGTGTTCGCCGCTCTTGAAGTGCTCCAGTTGCGCCAGCGCAATGATGATCGCCAGGCCGTTGACAAAACCGAGCATCACCGGATGCGGCACCATGCGCACCAGTTTGCCCAGGCGCAACAAGCCGAACACCATCATGATCAAGCCGCCCAGCAACACCGTCGCCAGCAGGTACTGCACGCCGTGCTGCACCACCAGCGCGACGATCACCACCGCCATCGAACCCGCCGCCCCGGAGACCATGCCCGGCCGGCCGCCGAACAACGCGGTCAACGTGCAAATGATGAAGGCGCCGTACAGGCCCATCAGCGGATTGAGGTGGGCCACCAGCGCAAACGCAATGCATTCGGGCAACAGGGCAAACGAGGTGGTGAGTCCGGCCAGGACATCGGCGCGCAGACGTTGTGGTTTCATGGCTTACCTGACTAAACGGCCTGAGAGCATGGCCGAGGGTGTTCGCGGGAGGAAAAGAGGGTTGCGGATGTTACGGAATAGTTAGGAATCGGGCCAGTGTCGCTGACAGCGCGGCGCCTGCGCTCTATGCTGGCACGCTGTGTTCTGTCACTTGAGTTGAAAATGTCCTGCGTGCTCACCGCCCGTGAAGTTTGCCAGTGCCTGCGCGATGCGGCGCTGGGCGTGCTGTCCCTGCGACCTGTCGAGGAACCGGGCGATACAGGCCTGGTTTCGGTCGAGGTCGAAGGCTGGCGGTTGCTGCTGGACTTCGAGGGCGGACGCCTGCACCACTGTGAACGCGCCCGAGCCCCGGATGGCCGCGAAGGTAACCTGGAGACATGGCAACGTTACGGCACCAATCCGGTCAACCTGCTGAGTACCTGGGAGCTGGCGCAGATCGAGCGGTTGCTGGCGCAGCCCCGTCGATGCCTCGCCCAGTAACTCGCCGCAAAGAGTCAGGGCATGAAGTCCAGCGGCAAAGTCTCGCCGTCCGCTATTCGCTTGTGCCAGGCAAGTAATGCTTCGGGCACACGCTTTTTCCATTTCGGTACGTTGGTGTAATAGCGGGCACGCAATTTGCGCTGCTCATCGAACACCAACAATACGAGCCATACCCGCGCGTCCGGCGCTCGCATCAGAACGCCCGCATTGGTGTTGGCCAGCCCGCGTAACCAGAACTCATCGACCTGAGCCTCCGGCACATCACGGGAAGCCTCGCCGGTCACCATCGCTCCACTGTTTTGCAATAACGTCTGATAATCGTCTTTGAGCAGAGCGTGCAACAGTTGGTTTTCCTGCTCGGTCCGCGCCACCCCCAGACTGAGCAGGTCGTAATCAATCGACAGTGGCTGTTCCGACGCCACGTAGCGCCCACCGTAATAAATCCCCATACCCCCACCGCAAGTAGGGTCTGCACCCTCTTGTGCAATGTCCAACAGTCCGTTGAATGCGCTGAATTTCAACGAACAGTTGTCTTGGGCGTAGTGTGCTTCGCTGCCCTCGATGGTGGCGACACCCTCCATGTCGCCGGAGTTGGC
>Ga0308163_10002491_pt1 | contig 16799 bp, 12 predicted proteins | sample PhyTR1_FD_201037 | JGI IMG/M metagenome (GOLD analysis project Ga0308163, IMG submission 201037) | Phyllosphere microbial communities from UC Gill Tract Community Farm, Albany, California, United States - DLSLT.R1 | ecosystem: Host-associated > Plants > Phyllosphere > Unclassified | place: USA...
ATTTCGTTGGCGACTAACGTCACGGTGGGAGTGAGCTTGCCCGCGATTGCGATTTGTCGGGCGATGGCTGTGTGTCGGATTGACGGGCGTCTTCGCGGGCAAGCGCGCTCCTACAGGGTCCGAGGTGGTTCGCAGATTTCGTTGGCGACCAGCGTCACTGTGGGAGCGAGCTTGCTCGCGATAGCGTTGTATCCGCCACAACAGGTCTTGAACTGAAATGAACACGACCCTGACCTGGTTCAAATCCCTGGAATGGCGCCGCGAGCTCAACGGTTGGGCACGCAGTGACGGGGTGACCTGGATCTATATCTTCAAGGTGTTGCTCGCCGCGTTCCTGACCTACTGGGTGGCGATGCGGCTTGAATTGCCGCAGCCCCGCACGGCCGTGATCACCGTGTTCATCGTCATGCAACCTCAAAGCGGCCATGTGTTTGCCAAGAGCTTCTACCGCCTTCTGGGTACGCTGGCCGGATCGGTGGTCATGGTGGTGATGATGGCGCTGTTTCCTCAGGACAGCACGCCGTTCCTTGTGCTTCTGTCGCTTTGGGTCGCGTTTTGCTGTGCAGGGGCCGCGCGTTATCGCAACTTTCGTGCGTACGGGTTCGTGCTGGCGGGCTACACGGCGGCGTTCACCGGTCTGCCGGCGCTGGCCCATCCCGACACCTCGTTCATGGCAGCGGTCTGGCGGCTACTGGAAATTTCTCTGGGTATCCTCTGTTCGACGCTGGTGACCGCCGCGATTTTGCCGCAGAGCACCGGCGCGGCGATGCGTAACGCGCTCTACCAGCGTTTCGGGACCTTTGCCCGGTTCGCCATCGATGGCCTGCGAGGCAACAGCGATCCGCAGCGTTTCGAAGCCAGCAACGTTCGCTTCCTTGCCGACGCCGTGGGTCTGGAAGGGTTGCGCGCCGTCACGGTGTTCGAAGACCCGCACATGCGTCGGCGCAATGGACGCCTGAACCGCTTGAACAGCGAGTTCATGACCATCACCACGCGTTTCAACGCCCTGCACCAGTTGCTTGAGCGCCTGCGCAGCCGCGGCGTGACCCCGGCCGTTCAAGCCATCGAGCCCGGCCTGAACGAGCTGGCCGAGGTGTTGGAGCCTTTTGCCGGGCGTGCCCTGACCGCCTCCGATGCGGATCAACTGGCCAGCCGGTTGAGCGACTTCAAGGCAGGTTTGCCAGAGCAGGTGCGGCGCCTGCGTGCCGAATTCGTCGACAGTGCGCCGAGTGACGACGAACTGCTGGACTTCCACACTGCCTACGAATTGCTCTATCGCTTCGTTGACGATATGCACGACTACGCTCAGACCCACGCCTCACTGGCCGATCACAGTCATGCGCGGGAAAAGTGGGTGGAACCGTTCGTCAATACCACCAACTGGACCCTGTCGCTGGCGTCCGGCGTGCGCGCCCTGGTGGTAATGGCCGTGATGTCGGCGTACTGGGTGGCGACGGCCTGGCCGAGCGGGGCAACGATGACCCTGGTGTCGGCGGCCACTGTCGCCTTGTCGGCCACGACGTCCAACCCGCGACGGATGTCGTTCCAGATGGCCTGCGGCACCGCGCTCGGCGCTGTGCTGGGGTTCTTCCAGACGTTTTTTGTGCTGCCGCTGATCGACGGTTTCCCGCTGTTGTGCGTGGTGTTGGCGCCGGTATTCGCCTTCGGCGCGTTTCTCACGACACGGCCGCAGTGGGGCGGTGTCGGTATCGGCTTGCTGATCTTTTTCAGTATCGGGTCGGTGCCGGACAACCTCACCGTCTACAACCCCTACACCTTCATAAACGACTACCTCGCGATGGTCATCGGCATGCTGCTGTGTGCGGCGGCGGGTGCGATCATTCTGCCGCCGAACAGTCGCTGGCTGTGGCGGCGTCTGGAAGACGACTTGCGTCAACAGGTGAGTTTTGCGATCGGCGCACCCTTGCGGGGGCTGCGCTCGAACTTCGAAAGCCGCACCCGCGACCTCGTGCATCAAGCCTACGGTCTGGCGGCCGGGCAACCGGTGGTGCAGCGCCACCTGCTGCGCTGGATGTTCGTGGTGCAGGAGATCGGCCACGCCATCATCGAGTTGCGGCGCGAGCAGTCGATTCTGCCGGTACACCCCAGCTATGCCGAGTCTCAGCCCTGGCGCCAGGCGATACGCGCGATGGGCCGCTCACTGGTGCGGCTGTTCATTCAGCCCGACCGGCACAACCTGACACGCAGCCTGTATGCGGTGGACCACGCAATCTTCTGCGTGCAGAACACCGACGAGCCGTTCGCGCCGCATTTCGACACCTCGGCATTGCGTCGGGTGAAGAGCTACCTTCACTTCATCCGCACGTGCCTGTTGGACCCGCAATCGCCGTTGGCGGCTTACGCACCGGCACAGGCCTCTATTGAGCCGCCGCAAGGACTTTCCCATGCCACGTGAAATCGCTTTCCATGGCGTTTACATGCCGACCATCACGGTGATGTTTCTGGTCGCCATGGTGCTCGCCTGGGCGCTGGACCGCTTGATGTCCGGGCTCGATCTGTATCGTTTTTTCTGGCACCCGGCGTTGCTGCGCCTGAGCCTGTTCAGCTGCATTTTTGGCGCGATGGCGCTGACCGTTTACCGTTGAGGCCTATGTGAATTCGAGATGAAAAAGTTCATCAGTCTGATCGCGACATTATTGATTCTGGCACTGGCCATCTGGATTGGCCGCTTGCTGTGGATTCACTACATGGACACCCCCTGGACCCGTGACGGGCGTGTGCGCGCGGACGTGATCAACGTCGCCGCAGACGTCAGCGGTGTGGTCATCGATGTACCGGTCAAGGACAACCAGCCGGTGAAAAAGGGCGACCTGCTGATGCAGATCGACCCCGAGCACTACCAACTGGCGGTCAAGCAGGCCGAAGCGATGGTGGCGTCACGCAAGGCGACCTGGGAAATGCGCAAGGTCAACGCTAACCGTCGCAAGGATCTGGACGCGCTGGTGATTTCCGCCGAGAACCGTGAGGACGCCTCCAACGTCGCCACCTCCGCTCAGGCGGATTACCAGTTGGCCGTGGCACAGCTGGAAGCCGCGCAGTTGAATCTTCAACGCACCAAAGTGCTGGCCGCCGTGGACGGTTATGTCACCAACCTCAATGTCCACCGTGGCGACTACGCCCGGATAGGCGAGGCGAAGATGGCCGTCGTGGACAAGAACTCGTTCTGGGTTTATGGCTTCTTTGAAGAAACCAAACTGCCCCACGTCAAAGTCGGTGACCCGGCCGACATGCAGTTGATGAGTGGCGAAGTGATGAAAGGCCACGTCGAAAGCATCGCCCGCGCCATCTACGACCGTGACAACCCTGAAAGCCGCGAGCTGATCGCAGACGTCAACCCGACGTTCAACTGGGTCCGCCTGGCGCAACGCGTGCCCGTACGTATCCATCTGGACCACGTGCCGGACAGCGTTGTATTGGCAGCGGGGATCACCTGCACTGTGATCGTGAACCCGGGCGTCGAGCAGCACTGACGCTCAACTCAATCCCGAATCAACCAGCTCGCGCGGGCTGGCGTTGGCGTCGCCATTCAGCGGTCAATGTGCGCCGGAATTTTTGCGGCGCGTGCGGCAGCCTCTGCCAGCTGAATTTCGATTTCACTCGCCCGGCGTCTGGCGAACATCTCCAGCGCTGCATGGTTTGGGATGAACTGCCCCTTTGGGTCATACGCGCCGAGAATCATGTCGGCGGGAATATTTTCTCCGTAGTTGATTTCCGTGGGTCTGAGATTGATTGAGCGGGAATTGGGGTATTTGGCCATATGGTGATTGGCATAAAGATGGTAGCCGTCGATGTCGATGTTATCGATGATGTAGGTGTAACCGCCTTTCTGTCCTCCATAGACAAAGGCGCCCGTGTGTTCTCGGTAATAGAACGCTGAAGTGGAAATACCTTTACCGTCGGGGTCCAGCGCATTCCGGCCACCGCCAAATCCTCCCCGCACGCCCGTGATCTGATGGATGTCGTCCTGAATATCTTTTAACGGGGTGCGAAGTTCGAACCCGCTTTTGAAGAGGGTTTCCGGCGGGCGCATATCGCCACGGAATACCTGCCCTCGGTAGATCACCACGTCATGATCCTTGATCCGCTTTCTCATGATGCGGGCGTACTCGTACACCATATCCTGTGCAGCGTTTGGGCCTTTGCTCAGTCGCTCCAGTAACCGACGCTTCAGGTGCATGGCTCCCAGTTCCGAAGGCATGATGTACCGACTGACCTTCGGGATATTCCGATAGATCGGGGGTGTGACCCCGTCGAATCGCAGGCGTTTGAGCGCATTGGTGTTGATTGCGTTTTTTGTCGCGGTGGTCATTGCGCGGCGGACCGCCACGGGCAATAGCAGCGGAATGATTTCGGTCAGGGCGGCTATCGTGGCGGCGGTGTAGTGCTCTTCGGCGTCGGCAGGATGGTCGGCGAGGCTTCCTCGCGCGACCTCGACGCCCACGGAACACATGCTGAACAGAAAAGAAACGAGCGGTCGGGCAGCAAGGCCGGCACCGATGGTCGGGGTAAGGACGACCATCGCGGCTGCCGTCAGCAGCGCGTTGGCAATTTCCAGCAACTGGTCGATTACTCGTTCACCGTCGGTCGAGACCAAGGTGTCGATGTCCGAAAGCAGGCGTTCCTGATTCGTGTAAAACAGGTGGGAGATAATGTCGTTGGACTCATAGAACGTCAGCGATGGATCGCGAAGGTAGTTGTTTCCCCGCTTCTCGATGCCGGTGTAGTTCATGTCGAACGTGCCGATTTTCAGCCGGTCGTAAAGCGACAAACGAACGAATACATGCTCTTCCAGCAATTTTGACGACTCGATGGCCGCTCTTCGGGCAGCGCCGTCTGCGGGCAGTTCTATGATTGCCTGATCGGGCGGCGCGCCGAGAAACACGATCAGTGCAGAGTGCGGCGTGACGTCAGGGAGTGCGTCGCAGGCTTCGAGGCAGGCGGCCTGGGTGACGACGTACTCATCACGGAAATACACGGTCTTCAGTTTGATTTTGCAGGCCAGGTACGCGGCGATCAGCTTACGGCTGTTATCGCTGGTGGTGTCGAGTTCGGCGTAATGCGCGAGCCGACTCACCAACCCCTGATCGGCGAGCAGCCGATAGGTGTCTTCGGTGGCTGGGTGCGAGAAGTGTGCGACGACCTGGTCACTGTAGGTCTTCTGCACATTGGCGGTTTCAAGCGCGTGAATCAGGTCGTCGGGAAAGTCCAGCGGCCAACGAACCTTGATGTTGTCTTGCCCCTTGAGATCTGAACGGTAACGGTCGGTCACGATTTCCCGGAGCTCGAACCGTTTGCTGGTGCGGGCAGGGGCACCGCCGGCGCCAATCAAACCCGAGCTCGAACTGCGTCTGGGGTTGAACTCGACGAGGATGCTGCTGCTGCCGTTGGTTCTGTTTTTTGTCGCCGGAGTGGCGCTGGATTGATCGATGATCAGGTCGATTTCCGCTTCGATGAACTTGATCGGGTCCAGCAGGTTCGGCTTGATGTATTCGCCAAGCTGCTCAGCAACGTCACGCGCCAGGGTGTCTCTCGCCTTCAGCTCGGGATCCAGCCATTGCGGTATGGGGAACCCGTTCTCCAGGTCGTGAGAAATGAGGTCTTGCTCGTACAGCGGTAAGTCTTCCATACAGTCTTCCTTGACGTTTAACGGCGATGAGTGCCGCCGCTTCGTTCACTCGAAGCGTCAAGAGATACTGGTTTTGAGCGGGGAATCTGTCTGTAGGCCAAGGTTCGCCTGAAGGGCGTCTGTTTGCTTTTTTTGGTGACAGAACCCATACAGGCCTTGGTAGGACACTCGGCTGGAGCAGGGTCGTGCCGTCGGCTTGGGCTTTTCCAGGGCAGGCCTGGCGATGCGTCAGAGTTTCACGTTCAAGCCAAATCGCCTGCTCAGGATCCGGTCCCGTAATCGCGCCGGGAGCCAGCGGGCGAGCATTGGCAGCGCCCGCGAGCCGTTACCCGACCTCAGCAGATACGGTGGTTTCGGTTGCAGCACGGCGTTGAGCACGTCCTGTGCGAAATCGCTGGCCGGTGTCGGATTTCCCTGTGATGCATTTGCGCGAGCGCGAATGCCTTCGCGTAACGGCCACCAGGCAGACCCTTCGTGGATCACTTGTTCGGCTTCATGGCTGGCGTTCTTGGCAAAGTGGGTGTCGATGGCGCCGGGTTGTACCTCCAGGACGCGAACGCCGAACGGAGCGAGCTCCATGCGCAAGGCGTCGCTCATCGCGTGGACCGCCGCTTTGGATGCGCAGTACGCGCCTGCGAACGGAGTGACCAGAACACCGGACACGCTGCCGATATTCACCACTAACCCTTTATTGCGGCGCAGCAGTGGAAACAGAGCGCGCGTCACACCTACGATGGAAAACACGTTGGTCTCGAACTGCCTGCGCATCGCTTCCACGCCGCCGTCGAGCAACGGGCCGATGGCCCCGTAACCCGCGTTGTTGATCAACACGTCCAGTCCTTTGCCGTGTCGGCCAAGCTCGGCCGCCAGCCTGTCCAGTGCCGCCGCGTCATTGACGTCCAGGTGTACCGCGCGAAACCCTGCGCCGATCAGGCCGTCCACGTCCGCAGTCTTGCGCGCCGTGGCCCAGACCTCGTGGCCCGCTGCTTTGAACGCATCTGCCATGGCGCGGCCGATGCCGCTGGAACAACCGGTAATCAGGACGAGGGGCATGTGTTTCATTCCTTGAAAGATGAGGCGTCAATCGGAAAAGGCACCTTGCAGCCGTTCGGCGCGAAACTCGAGCGTTTGCGGTCGGTAACCATTGCGCAACGGCGGCAACGGCAGGCAATCCTGCCATTGGCTGCCCGGCAACAGCTCGCCGGGGCCGCGATAACGTGGCGCCGTGTAGGTGTCGTCGGCCAGGTTGACGGTATCGCCTGGCGCATATGCCGCCACTTTCCAGCGCAGTTCCTGCAGCGGTACATCGTTGCCGTTATCGATCAGTACCAGCAGGGGCTTGCTCGTCGGACATTGTTGGGGCGCGTAATCCAGACGCAGTTGCAGGCGTTCCAGCCTCCGCGCGTCGCGCTTGTCCTGCCAGACCACCACCCCCGCCACAATGCCCAGCCCAACGGCTGCCGCCAGTGAGACCGGCAGGGCTTTTGAGGGGTAACGCAGCAAGAGGACCAGCCAGGTGAAGATCAATACGGCGCCGATAATCATGTCTTCGGACTCGCGAATGCAGATGGGGGCATCGTACCTAAAGGGTGTGGGAAGACCAATTGGCGTTTTTATCGCGATCATCATGGATCCAGACTGAAGGTCATTCAGGCGGGACACGTTGCGGCTAGGCTGTGATGAATGATTGCAATGGAATGCATGGGACATGGTCAACGTCTGCGCACTGCACACTCATACCCCCACATTGTCGGTGAACGATCCGCGCGGTTTGCCTGTTCGTTCCGTGTCTTTTCATCGCACGCGTGCTGACGAGTCCGTGACTGAACGGGTGGACCGCTCCGGCTATGATTCCGCGGGTCGGCTGACCCGACGCTGGGATCCGCGGCTGTGGGACCGCGTGGGGCAAGATTTCGGTACGCCGAGCAACCTGAGTTTCATTTTGTCGCTAACGGCTCAGCCGTTGTTGAGTGAGCGTGTTGATGCCGGATGGGATGTGGAGTTCTGTGGCAGCGCGGGAGAGCGCCGTTGTCGGTGGGATGCCAAGGCGAATATGCAGCGGTTCGAATACGATTCGATGTTGCGTACCGAGGCTGTTTTCGAAAGCGATGGCCTCGATGAGCGCTGCACCGAGCGTCTGACATATGGTGGCGCCAACGACGCCTTCGCCAATCAATGCGGTCAGCTGATTCGTCACGACGATCCAGCCGGTTCGGTGGCTAATCGGGTGTTTAGTTTGACGGGCGAGGTGATCGAACAGACTCGCAGGTTCGTGAAAGACCTCAGCGTGTCTGATTGGCCGCTTTTGATCTCTGATCGAGATGCCGTGCTGGAGCCGGGAGAGGGTGCCAGGTCCGCTTGGCGATTCGGCCCGTTGGGCGATGCACTCGACCAGACCGATGCTATGGGCAATGTTCAGGCATTTGCGTACACCGTGGCGGGGCAGCTCACGTCCACAGATTCGCAGTTGCGAGGACAGTCTCCGCAAACTCTGGTCAGCGATATCGCCTACGACGCGCAAGGTTGCATCACATCGGAAAACGCGGGTAACGGCGTCAATACGGCCGTCGATTACGATCCCGTCGATGGCCGCTTGATCAGGTTGCGCACCGACAACGGCCATCTTCAGGATCTGAATTACGCCTACGACGCAGTCGGCAACGTCTTGCAGATAGAAGACTTGGCGCAACCCACTCGCCACTTCGCCAATCAGCAGGTCGAACCGCTGCGCACGTTTGCCTACGACACCTTGTATCAATTGATTGAGGCCACGGGGTATGAGGCGAAAACGATGAATCGTGGTCCTGCCAACGACGCGTTTCGCAGGTTCGTGCAGGCCGACGAACTGGCTGGTTATACCCAGCGTTATGAATACGACGCGGCTGGGAATCTGCAAACGCTCACTCATACAGGGGCTCAACACTCTACCCGACGGTTTGCGACGGCAAGCACCAGCAATCGCAGCGTGCTGCAGACAGCCGATCAACCGCCGAGCGAAGAACAGATTGCGGAGGCCTTCGATGCCAACGGTAATTTGCGAGCACTGCAGGCGGGTCAGGATTTGGCCTGGAACTCCCGAAACCAGTTGAGTGAAGTCACACCAGTGGTGCGGGAGTCCGGGATCAATGACAGTGAAGTCTATCGCTACGACGCGGCGGGCCTGCGTGTGCGTAAAGTCAGGACCACCCAGGCCAAAATCGTCACCCACCTTAACGAAGTGCGTTACTTGCCCGGTCTTGAAATCCGCACGAACACTGCGACGGGCGAAGTGCTGCATGTCATCACCGCCACCGCGGGCCGTAGCGATGTGCGCGTGTTGCACTGGCAAGCCGAAAAGCCGGAGACCCTCGAAAACGATCAGGTCCGCTACAGCCTTTGTGACCATCTGGGTTCCAGCACGCTGGAGCTGAGCGCGGACGGGCAATTGATCAGTCAGGAAATCTATTACCCGTATGGCGAGACGGCCTGGTTTGCCGGACGTGGCGACGTTGAGGTCAGCTACAAGACATTGCGGTACTCAGGCAAGGAACGGGATGCGACGGGGCTTTATTACTATGGACTGAGGTATTACGCGCCGTGGTTGTTGAGGTGGATAAATCCGGATCCGGCGGGGGAATCGGGGGGGATCAACCTGTTCTGCTTTTGCCTCAATTCTCCCATTCGATACCACGACAATGAAGGTGCTGCGCCCACTGACGTACCTATCACGATCACGGTGGCAAAGGGGATGGGAGATTACAACGCAGTGCAACTTAGTAAGATGAGAAAAGTGATCAAGCTCTCCAGGAAAATGGTGAAAGGCACGCGTAGACAGCTTCTCAAGAAGGGGGAGTCGAGTGACGGAGTAAACGAAGCGTTTGATGCGACGTTCGGCAATTTGCCGTCGGAAGTGAGAGCTGAAACGGTTACGGCTGTCGCGGAGGCGTTTAAAGATCAGGAGCGCATTTTGAAGTCTTTCGGTAAACCAGAGGGCTTGGAAATCGAACTATTTGACGGTCCGTTGGCAAGGCTAGGGGCGACCTCTTTTTCAGGTGAATTTGAGGATGAGGTTGAAAAGATACGAATATCAAAAAATCACCTGGAAAATGACCATGCGTTGAACGTAGCTGCGACGCTGATCCATGAAACCTCCCATGCTGCCTCTTTTACGGTGGATACTCATTACTACCAGATCCCGCTTCTTGCCAAGGAGGCCACTGCGGAACACGTTGGGCAGTGGTCCGCGCATCTTAGACAGCAATTGAAGAAGGTCTCCCGACGAGGTCCTCGTGAGGCCCCCGATGATGCAGGCGATTACGCAACTGCCATGGAGGGGTTGGGTCCGGGTTTAGCTGACTCTGATTTGCGCAAAGAAGCATTCAAGAACGATCCACGCATCAGAGCCTCCCTGCTACAGATGAATGCAGATACCTTCGCCACATTGGTCATGGCAACAAAATTGCCGAAAAAGTGGATGTCTTCACGAGCCCGGCGGTCAGGGCAAAGTGGAGCTACCTGAGCACCGATAATCAATGGCTCAGATGGGCTCATAAAAAAGCCCCCGACCGTTCTCTGCGGATGGGGAGTACGCAGAGAGCGGGCGGGGGCACTACAACCAGTTATGCAGGTTGTTTTTACAGGTCGATCAACGTGCGATGGTCTGGGTTCTTACACCGGCTTCGATGCCCGGTGTCGAACGACCGTAGACGTCTTCGAATCGTTCGATGTCGTCTTCGCCCAGGTAGCTGCCCGACTGGACTTCAATGATTTCCAGCGGGATCTTGCCTGGGTTGCGCAGGCGATGGACCGAGGCGATCGGGATGTAGGTCGACTGGTTTTCAGTCAGCAGGAACACGTTCTCGTCGCAGGTGACCTGAGCGGTGCCCGATACCACAATCCAGTGTTCGGCGCGGTGGTGGTGCATCTGCAGCGACAGGCTGGCGCCCGGCTTGACCGAAATGCGCTTGACCTGGAAGCGCCCGCCCATGTCCACGGAGTCGTACGAGCCCCATGGGCGATAGACTTCGAGGTGGTTCTGGGTTTCGGTGCGGCCTTGTTCGTTAAGCGTGTTGACCATCTGCTTGACGCCCTGAACCTTGTCCTTGTGGGCAATCATCATGGCGTCCTTGGTTTCGACGACCACGATGTTGTCCAGACCGATGACAGTGACCAGTTTGCCGTTGCCCTGAATCATGCAGTTGCGGCTGTCCTGAATGACCACGTCGCCCTTGGTGACGTTGCCGTGATCGTCCTTCTGGTGCACGTCCCACAACGACGACCAGCAACCCACGTCGCTCCAGCCTGCATCCAGCGGAACCACACAAGCGCGCTGGGTTTTTTCCATGACGGCGTAGTCGATGGAGTTGTCGGGGCAGCAGGCGAAGCTGGCTTGATCCAGTTCGACGTTGTCGCCGTCGTGCTTGCTGCGTTCAAGGGTGAGCAGGCAGTTATCGTAGATATCTGGATCATGCTTTTTCAGCTCTTCCAGGTAACGGCTGGCACGGAACAGGAACATGCCGCTGTTCCAGTAGTAACCGCCCGCCTCGACGAACTCGATGGCGCGCTGTTCGTCAGGCTTCTCGACGAACTGGGCCACGCGGCTGACGCCTTCAGGCAGCAGGACATCGGCGGTGGACTTGATGTACCCGTAGCCGGTTTCCGGCTTGGTGGCCGGGACGCCGAACAGCACCATTTCGCCACGCTCGGCCGCTACAGTGGCCAGAGCGAGTGCGCGTTGCAGGGCTTTCTGGTCATCAATTACGTGGTCGGCCGGCAGCACCAGCATCAGCTCATCGCGACCTTCGTTGGCCAGCATCATGGCGGTGATGGCGACTGCAGGCGCGGTATTGCGACCGAACGGTTCCATGATCACGGCCTGAGTGTCCAGGCCCAGCGCGCCGAGTTGTTCGCCGACGATGAAACGGTGGTCCTTGTTGCACACCACGATCGGGTGCTGCATGCCGTCGAACACCAAGCGCTCGAGCGTCTGCTGGAACAGGGTGTGTTCGCCGGTCAATGCCAGGAACTGTTTTGGAAACTGTTTACGCGAAAGAGGCCAGAGTCGGGAACCGCTGCCACCTGACAAGATCACTGGAATCATTTTAATTCTCCAAATAGCAATAGCGTTCGAATGGGCTATACGTCGGTTGTTCTGTCGTTTCGTCTGTCTTGTTCTTGTACCGCTGCGGTCGGCGCCCTCGTGGTGTGCTTGCTCCGCATCACCTGGCGCCATCCGCGAAATTCTGTAGGTGCGCGCGCGCTCCTACGGCCTCCGGCCAGAATCAACAGCCGAAGGCGAGGTTTCATCCCTTACTGAGTCGACGTCGGGCGCTTGACCCAGACTGGCGACAGGTTGCTGCCGTTGCCGGTGATGTAGAGCACCGCGGCTTCGCCACGCTCCAGAGCAACCGGCTTCAGGTCGCTGACTTTCTTGTCGCCGTCGAACAGCGCGAAGCTGACTTTGACCGGGTTGATTTCACGCTCGCCGGTGCCCTTGGCGGAGACGGCTTTCACCACGTCAGTCTTGCCGTCGGCGGTCTTGAGGGTCAGAGGCTTGTCGCTCAGGTTCTGCACGCGCACCAGCGACTTCTGCTTGTTCTTGAACGGTGGCTCTTCCACCAGTTGCGGCGCACCCGAGGTGTTGTTGACGATGGTGTAGTAGTGATCGCTCGCCAGTTTCACCGGCAGGGTGTTGCTGCCGATCTTGGCGCTGTAGTCGCCCTGCGGCATGAAGCTGAAGTCGCTGCTGGCCAACGGGCCAATTTCGTTGAGGCTGGTGTTACCCACGCTGGCGCTGACTTCGGCGTTGCTGGCGTTGTACACACGCACGAAGGTCGAACCTTTCGGTGCGGTCGGGCCGTACAAGGCAGCGTCGCCACCGGCGAATGCCGAGAGGGAGACGAAGCCCAGGCTGGCGGCCAGGACGCAGGTTTTCAGCAGGCCGGTCTTAGTCGAACGGGTAGGCATACGAGTTGGGTTCTGCAAGGTCATTTTGAGTAGTCCTCTCAGTTTTGCGCCCGGCTGGGCGACTCGGAGTTGGAATCGTTGGCGTTCTGCGCCAGATTTTGTTGAGGGTCACGAGCCTTTTTGAGTTCGGCGATCCACTGCGGGTCGAACTCGGTCAGGTCGTTGTGAGCGGGCAGGTAACGCTCCGGGAACTCCCAGATGAGCACCTGCGGCGGGCTGCTCTTGAAGGCATCGGTCTGCAGATACTTGAGCATCGGCAGGATCGGGCCATGGCCGTCTTCGGCGTAATTGACGACATCGCTGTGCAGGGCCTGTTTCAGGGCGCCCGCGAAGTTCCAGTTGGGGTTGGCGCTGTAACTGGTGCCAACCAGACCGACCGCTACCGAGTTGTCGGCAAAGAGCGCGTCGCCGCTTTCACCGTCTGCCTGGGCCGGGTTGGTGCTGCGTTGCTGAAGGTCATCCGGTTTTGGCAATAGGTTGCTGAACAACGGGTCCAGCGGCAGGAAGTTGGTCAGGTCGCCCTTGTACGGCGCACTGGACTTGGCTTCGGTGACGAAGGTTTGCGGATCGCCGCTCAACGGCGTCTCTTTCGCGATTACCTCACCCAACTGTTGCGCCACCACTTCGGCGCCCATCGGCGTCCAGTGAGTATCGGTGCGCAGGAACACCTGACCTTTGTCCTTGGCGCTTTGCAGCGGTGCCAGCAGGTCAGGCGCAACGATGCCGGCCTGGCTCACTTGCGCGTGGAACTGCTGATACAGGTCGGTGTGCAGTGCGGCCGGTTTGGTGTCGCCGACGTGCTCCGGGTATAGGCGGGTCTTGGCCGGCACAATCGCCAGCACCAACTGCGTGCCCTGTTTTTTCAAGGTGTCGCGCACGCCTTGAATGATCGCCAGGTTGTCGGCCTCGTTCTGCTCGCCGTTGGCCACCGCGTCGAACTCTTCGTCGGTGTACAACCACTGGTCCTTGCCCAGGATCACGCCAGGACGGCCTTCATTGAAGACCTTGTAGTCCAGCGCCGCCCAAAGGTTGGTGCCCAGACGCTTGATCGGAAACTCTTCGTCGTAATGGGTTTCCACGGCCTTGGTCCAGTGACCGTTAAGCACCGTGGTTTCCTTTGAGGTCGAGAAGCCGATGAAGCTGCGTAGCGACCACAGGCCCAGCGCCAGCAGGATCGCCAGGAACAGGAAGATGTAGAGGAAACGTAATGAACGGGTCATGTCAGGCTCCTCAGAACTGGAAGTACAGGAACGGCGAGAAACTGGCCGCCGAGAGTTTGAGAATCGAGGCCACGAACATCAGCAGGATCAGGGCGCGCATGACGTAGCGCGGCCAGTCGGCGGTCCAGTAGGCCGGCTGAACCTGCGCCTCAGTGCCCACGATGTAGCCCGGTTGATGAATGTTGCCCGGCGTGTCGCCCGGCACTGCTTTGATCAGGCCGGGTTGCCCGGTGGCAGGACCGTCGGCTTTAACAGGCGCGTCACTGGTTGGCTTGGCGGGTGTGCGGTTCTTGTAGAAGTCGCGCAGTCCGAAGAATGCCAGGGTGATGTAGGCCACGATCAGTGTCGCTACTTGCAAGCCGGTGAGGCTGGCGCGGTTGAGGTCCGACAGTTGCCACTCGCTGAAGCTGAACATCGCGCCGTACATGCGGGCGGCAACGTGCAGGTTTTCCGCGCGGAAGATCACCCAGCCCATCACCACCAGCAGGAAGGTGAAGGCCCAGCGAACGACGTTGAAGGTGCGTGCGTTGGTGTTCAGGCCCAAGGCTTTTTCAATCGCCAGCCACACACCGTGCCAGGCACCCCAGACGATGTATGTGATGTTGGCGCCGTGCCACAGACCGCCCAGTAGCATGGTCAGGAACAGGTTGCGGTAGGTCGCGACCTTGCCGCCACGGTTGCCGCCCAAGGTGATGTACAGGTAGTCACGCAGCCAGGTGGACAGACTAATGTGCCAGCGACGCCAGAACTCGGTGATCGACTGGCTGACGTAAGGCTGTTTGAAGTTCTCCATGAAGCGGAAACCCATCATCAGGCCCAGGCCGATGGCCATGTCGCTGTAACCGGAAAAGTCGAAGTAGAGCTGCGCGGTATACGCCAGAGCGCCGAGCCAGGCGTCGCCTGTGGTCGGATGTTGCAGGGCGAAGCAATGATCGGCGACCACCGCCAGGGTGTCGGCGATGAAGACCTTTTTAATGAAACCCTGCATGAACCGCGTGCAGCCCTCGGAGAACTTGTCCAGCGTGTGGGTGCGGTTGTTGAACTGGTCCACCAGGTCGCGGAAGCGCAGCACCGGCCCTGCGATGAGGTGCGGGAAGATCGCCACGAACGCTGCAAAGTCAATGAGGTTGCGCGTTGCCGGCGTGTCGCCACGGTAGACGTCGATGATGTAGCTGATGGACTCGAAGATGTAGAACGAGATCCCGATTGGCAACAGCACGTGGGTCAGGATGAACGGTTCAAGACCAATAGAGGTCATCATCGCGTTAATGCTGTCCACGCCGAAGTTGGCGTATTTGAAATAACCCAGGATGCACAGGTCGACCGCCACACCGAGCAGCAGCCAGCGCTGGGCGGGTTTGGTCTTGACCCCGGCAGCGCCTACGCGCAAACCGATCCAGTAGTTCCACAGCGTCACACCTGCGAACAGTGCCAGGAAGTCCACTCGCCACCACGCATAGAATACGTAGCTGGCGACCAGCAGCAGCAGGTTGCGATAGCGTTGCCCGCTCAGGTAGTACAAGCCGAGAAACACCGGCAAGAACAGGAACAGGAACACGTTGGATGAGAAAACCATCCTTATCTCTCCGTTTGTCCAACATCAAGGGCCGAAGCCCCCCCAAACCCCCCATGCAAAATGGAGGGGTAAAACATGAATCTCACTGCCGACGCCGATCCCTGTTTGATCGTTCCTACGCTGCGCGTGGGAATGCATCTCTCGGCGCTCCGCGCCATTCGAAGGCGACGCAGAGCGCGGGTACGATCAACGTTGTCGAGCTCAAGAACCGCCTTTCTCACCCTTCTCATGACTCGGGTCATAGGTCCGGGTCATGTCACCACCGAGGCGGAAGTTCTTGAACGGCTGCATTTTGTGCTTCTTGTCCAAGGTGTCCGGGCCGCAGTCGTAGAGCGAGCAATACGGTTCCAGCCAGGCGAATTTCATGTCGGTCTTCAGGTCCGTCATGTCCTGCTTCTGGCCATCCTTCGCCTGGAATTCATCGCCGGAATCCTTGACGCCGGCCAGCACCCGATCACCCAGACGCTTCAGCGCGCCGTTGTTTTCAGAGCGCAGATCCACGCCGTTGGCCTGGGCGAAGCTGGCGATCATTGCCAGCGGCGGCAGCGCGTAGTTGTGGTACGCGAGCGCGCGTTGTTTGCGCTTGAGCTCGTTAGGCAGGAAGCCTTGCGGGTCGATCTGACTGGCGGCGATCTTGAATTCCTTCACCGACCAGTCGAACAAATCCTTGCGGTTGGTCGCCACGGCGGTGGACATCACCGACCAGGCTGCCCAGTACGAATGGTTGTTGGTCTTGTCGAGAGGCAGGTTGTCCCAATCGCTGACCACCTGATCAGCCAGCTTGCTGAACCAGGTCTCGATCACTTGTGCGTCCTGCTGGCGGGTCGCCAGTGGATGCGATTCGGAGAACTTCAGGCGCAGATAGGAAGACGACATGCTGCCCAGCGCCCATTTGCGCATCGACTTGCCGGTATGGTTGAAGTCCTTGGACTCCAGCGCATCGGCCTTGGCCCATGTGGTCAACATGTTGAGCACGCAGTCCAGCTGTTCGGGACGACCGTCACGCATGTACTGCATCACCACTTTGCTGGTGTTGCGTTCCATCGTGGTGATGTCTTTGGTGGAGTCGCGGAAGGCTTGTTCCGATGCGACGTTCAGCGTGGCGCGCGCCTTGTCCGAGCCTTCGTACTTGCTGCGAAATTGCAGCGAGCCGGTATACGGCTGCGGAGTGGCCTCACAGCTGAACTTGCCTTCGCCGCTTTTGAATTTCTCGACGCCTTCGTAATAGCCTTGCGGCGGCACGAGTGTCGACGCAGCGCTGGCGCTGGTGGCAAACGTCGCGGCGGACAGTAAGGCCAGCGAGAGAAGGGTAGGGAGCATCAGTTTTGGAGTGTGCATAAGAGCCTCATAACCCGGCTTGCGCGGTTTGATGCGCGACATTCGGGAACACGTTGCGTTTGCATACTTTCGC
>Ga0308163_10002492_pt1 | contig 16799 bp, 11 predicted proteins | sample PhyTR1_FD_201037 | JGI IMG/M metagenome (GOLD analysis project Ga0308163, IMG submission 201037) | Phyllosphere microbial communities from UC Gill Tract Community Farm, Albany, California, United States - DLSLT.R1 | ecosystem: Host-associated > Plants > Phyllosphere > Unclassified | place: USA...
GCATGTCCGGCAAGATCGCCGACACCCTGAACGACATTATCGAGACCAAGGAAAAAATGGTCGATGTCGTGACGGACGTCAGCCGCGTGGTCGGCCGCGAAGGCCGGCTGACCCAGCGCGCGCAGGTGCCCAATATGGCTGGCGGCTGGGCCACCATCATCAGCGCGGTCAACGCGCTGATCGACGATCTGGTGCGCCCGACCACGGAAATGGCGCGCGTCATCGGCGCCGTCGCCAAGGGCGACCTGTCGCAGACCATGGCGCTGGAGGTCGACGGCCATCCGCTCAAGGGCCAGTACCTCAGGGCGGCGACCACCGCCAACACGATGGTGGAACAGCTGTCATCGTTCTCTTCCGAGGTGACGCGGGTGGCGCGCGAGGTCGGCACCGAGGGTAAGCTGGGCGGCCAGGCGCAGGTGAAAGGCGTGGCCGGCACCTGGAAGGATTTGACCGACTCGGTCAACTCGATGGCCGGCAACCTGACCTCGCAGGTGCGTAACATCGCCGAGGTGACCACCGCGGTGGCCAACGGTGACTTGTCCAAGAAGATCACGGTCGACGTGCGCGGCGAGATTTTGCAGCTGAAGGACACCATCAACGTCATGGTGGACCAGCTGCGCTCCTTCGCGTCGGAGGTGACGCGGGTGGCGCGCGAGGTCGGCACCGAGGGTAAGCTGGGCGGCCAGGCCTACGTGCCTGGTGTCGGCGGCACCTGGAAGGACTTGACCGACAACGTCAACTTCATGGCGTCCAACCTCACGGGCCAGGTGCGTAACATCGCCGCGGTGACGACGGCGGTGGCCAACGGCGACTTGTCCAAGAAAATTACGGTGGACGTCAAGGGCGAGATCCTCGAACTGAAAAACACCATCAACGTGATGGTGGACCAATTATCCTCGTTCGCGTCGGAGGTGACGCGCGTGGCGCGCGAGGTCGGCACCGAGGGCAAGCTGGGCGGACAGGCGCAGGTGAAAGGCGTGGCCGGCACATGGAAGGACTTGACCGACTCGGTCAACTCGATGGCGGGTAACCTGACGGGCCAGGTGCGCAACATCGCCGACGTGACCACGGCCGTGGCCAACGGCGACTTGTCCAAAAAGATTACGGTCGACGTCAAGGGCGAGATCCTTGAACTGAAAAACACCATCAACGTGATGGTCGACCAGTTGAACTCCTTCGCCTCGGAGGTGACCCGGGTGGCGCGCGAGGTCGGCACCGAGGGTAAGCTGGGCGGCCAGGCCAACGTGCCCGGTGTCGCCGGCACATGGAAGGATCTGACCGACGGCGTGAACTCGATGGCGGGCAACCTCACGGGCCAGGTGCGTAACATCGCCGACGTGACCACCGCCGTCGCCAACGGCGACCTGTCGAAGAAGATCACGGTGGACGTCAAGGGCGAGATCCTGGAACTGAAAAACACCATCAACGTGATGGTGGACCAATTGTCCTCGTTCGCGTCCGAGGTGACGCGGGTGGCGCGCGAGGTCGGCACCGAGGGTAAGCTGGGCGGCCAGGCCTATGTGCCAGGCGTCGGCGGCACCTGGAAAGACTTGACCGACAACGTCAACTTCATGGCGTCGAACCTGACGGGCCAGGTGCGCAACATCGCGGCGGTGACCACCGCCGTGGCGCGCGGCGACCTGTCCAAGAAGATCACGGTGGACGTCAAGGGCGAGATCCTGGAACTGAAGGACACCATCAACGTCATGGTGGACCAATTGTCCTCGTTCGCGTCGGAAGTGACGCGGGTGGCGCGCGAGGTCGGCACCGAAGGTAAGCTGGGCGGCCAGGCCAACGTGTCCGGCGTGGCCGGCACGTGGAAGGACTTGACCGAAAACGTCAACCAGCTGGCGGCGAACCTGACCAACCAGGTGCGCGCGATCGCCGAGGTGGCGACGGCCGTGACGCGCGGCGACTTGTCGCGTTCGATTCAGGTGGAGGCGCGCGGCGAGGTGTCCTACCTGAAGGACAACATCAACGAGATGATCCGCAACCTGAAGGATACGACGTTGAAGAACGCGCAGCAGGATTGGCTCAAGACCAATCTGGCGCGCTTCACCCGCCTGCTGCAGGGCCAGCGCGACTTGCAGGCCGTGACGAAGCTAATTCTGTCCGAGCTGGCGCCGCTGGTGTCGGCCCACCACGGCGTGTTCTACATGATGGACTCGCAGGAATCGGACGCCCGCTTGCGCATGATCGCCAGCTACGGCTACCGTTCGAGCCGCAAGCTGCCGACCTCCTTCCTGCCGGGCGAAGGCCTGGTGGGCCAGTGCGCGCTGGAGAAGGTGCGCATCTGGCTGACCGACGTGCCGCGCGATTACATCGTCGTCTCGTCGGGCCTCGGGGCCGCGCCGCCGACCAATATCGTCGTGCTGCCGATCCTGTTCGAGCAGCAGGTCAAGGCGGTGATCGAGATCGCCTCGCTGGACCGTTTCACCGAAACCCACCTGTCCTTCCTGGACCAGCTGATGGAATCGATCGGCGTGGTGCTCAACACCATCGAAGCGAACAGCCGCACCGAATCGCTGCTGACGCAATCGCAATCGCTGGCGCAGGAACTGCAACAGACCAACCAGGAACTGGCCGAGAAAGCGCGCCTGCTGTCGGAACAGAACATCGAGGTGGAACGCAAGAACCGCGAGGTGGAACAGGCCAAGCTGGCGCTGGAGGAAAAGGCGACCCAATTGGCGCTGTCGTCCAAGTACAAATCCGAATTCCTGGCCAATATGTCGCACGAACTGCGCACACCATTGAATTCGCTGCTGATCCTGGCGCAGCAGCTGGGCGACAACCCGGACGGCAACCTGTCGGGCAAGCAGGTGGAATTCGCCAAGACCATCCACGGTTCCGGCTCCGACTTGCTCACGCTGATCAACGACATTCTGGACCTGTCGAAGATCGAGTCGGGCACCGTGACCCTGGACGTCTCCGAGTACCGCTTCCTGAATCTGCGCAACTACGTCGACCGCACCTTCCGCCACATGGCCGAGGCCAAGCACCTGGGCTTCTCGGTGGACCTGCGCGAAAACCTGCCGACCGCGATGATGACCGACACCACGCGCCTGCAGCAGGTGCTGAAAAACCTGCTGTCGAACGCGTTCAAGTTCACCACCCACGGCCAGGTCTCGCTGGTCATCAGCCTGGTCGACAGCGGCTTCTCCAACGACCACCCGAACCTGATCCACGCCGACGCGGTGCTGGCCTTCGCCGTCAGCGACACCGGCGTGGGCATCGCCGCCGACAAGCTGCAGCTGATCTTCGAGGCGTTCCAGCAAGCCGACGGTTCGACCGCCCGCAAATACGGCGGCACCGGCCTGGGTCTGTCGATCTCGCGCGAACTGGCGCGACTTCTGGGCGGCGAAATCCGCGTCGAATCGGTGGTCGGCAACGGCTCCACGTTCACGCTGTTCTTGCCGTATAACCGCGCTGGCTTCATCAACTACGACATGGGCCGCCAGCCGCAGGTGCGCCTGCCGATGCCGGCCGCGCCGGCGCCGAACATTGTCTACTCGGCGCCGCACCACAGCGAACTGTCGATGCCGGAGCACGATGCCGCGGCTGCGGCGGCCGGCGAGCTCGATGTCGATATCAATGAATACAGCACCAGCGACGACCGCGGACTGGTGGCGCCGGGCGATCCGTCGGTGCTGATCATCGAGGACGACGAGCGCTTCGCCAAGATCGTGCTCGGCTTCGCGCGCGAGAAGAACTTCAAGGGCGTGGTCACCATGCAGGGCGATTCCGCCCTAAGCCTGGCGCGAGACTACCTGCCGTCGGCGATCCTGCTCGACCTGGACCTGCCCGACATCGATGGCTTCACGGTGCTCGACCGCCTCAAGCGCGACCCGAGCACGCGCCACATTCCGGTGCACGTGATGTCCAGCCTGCGCGAACGCGAGCGCGCGCTGCGCCTGGGCGCGATCTCCTACCTGAACAAACCGGTCAACAAGGAGGCGCTGCAGGAGGAATTCGCGCGCATACAGAAATTCCTGCTGGGGGGGAAACGCAGCCTGCTGGTGGTGGACGACGAACCGGCCCAGCGCGACGCCATCGTCGCGCTGATCGGCGACGCCGACCTGCACATCGTCGCCGTCGATACCGGCAAGGCCGCGCTGGAAGCGCTGCGCGAACAGCGCTTCGACTGCATGGTGCTGGATTTGACGTTGCCGGACATCTCCGGCTTCGACCTGCTCGACATCATCGGCAAGGACGAATCGCTGCGCGACCTGCCGATCGTCATCAACACCGCCAAGGACTTGAACCGCAAGGAAGTGGCCAAGCTCAAACGCTACGCCAAGACCATCGTCATCAAGGATGCGCGCTCGCCGGAACGCCTGCTCGACGAAACGGCGCTGTTCCTGCACCGCTCCCAGGCCAGCCTGCCGGAGGCGCAACGCCGCATGCTTGAGGAGATCCACGCGGCCGATGGCGGCCTGGCCGGCCGCAAAGTACTGATCGTCGACGATGACCTGCGCAACATCTTCGCGCTGTCGTCGCTGCTCGAGCGCCAGCAAATGCTGGTGTCGTTCGCCGAAAATGGCCGCGACGGCATCGAGGTGCTGGAAAAGGATCCGACCATCGAGATCGTCCTGATGGACATCATGATGCCGGAGATGGACGGCTACGACACCATGCGTGCGATCCGGCGCATCCCCAAGTTCAAATCGCTGCCGATCATCACGTTGACGGCCAAGGCGATGAAAGGCGACCGCGATAAATGTATCGCCGCCGGCGCCTCCGACTACATCACCAAGCCGGTGGATGTGGCGCAGCTGCTGTCGCTGATGCGGGTGTGGTTGCACTGATGGGCGACATGATGCCATCGGCACGGCGCCACTCCCCGTCCTCGGTCGAGGAGCTGGAACTGGAGTTGCTACTGGAAGCGCTGTTCCAGTGTCACGGTTACGACTACCGTGGCTATCGGCGCGACCCGCTGCGCGGCAAGGTGCGACAGCTGATGGCCGAACTGTCGACGCCGAGCATCTCCGCGCTGCAAGCGAAGGTGCTGCACGACCCGGCCGTCTGCGACGCCTTGCTGGCGGCACTGTACGTCCAACCTGCGCTGATGTTCGACGACATCACGGCAACGGCGCTGCTGCGCATGTCGCTCGGTGTCTGCCTGCACGGTGCCGCGTTGCCGCGCGTCTGGCTGGCCGATTGCGCCGGCGCCCAGCAAGCCTGGACATTGGCCATCCTGCTCGAGCAGGAGCAGCTGGGGCCACGCACGGAAATCTACGCCACCGTCGCCAGCGACGCCCTGCTGGACGAAGCGCTGCAAGCGAGCCTGCCGATGGCGCGCCTGGGTGAACTGCAGGGTAACTATATAAAAAGCGGTGGCGTCGGCCGCCTGATCGACTATTTCGACGTCAACGCGGAAGGCACGCGCGCCGTGCTGCTGCCGCATCTGCGCAGCCGCATCACGTGGGCCCAATACAACCTGGTGACGGACGCCTCGTTCAACGAGTTCCAGATGATCGTGGCCGATCGCGCGCTGCCGGACTTCGGTCCACCGCTCAGGGAGCGCGTGCTGCGGCTGTTCGACGACAGCCTGGCACAATCGGGCATGCTGGTGCTGGACCGCCCGTTCGACGACGGCGAGCCGCTGGCGCGCCAGTACAAACAGGTGTTCCCGCACCAGCCCTGGTACAAGCGGGTGGCCTAGTTTGGCCGGCTAAAAGCGCGCCGACGCGCTGGGACGCTCGGCGATGCGGTCGCGCCAGGCCTGCAGGTGGATCATCCCCTCGGCGGACGGTCGGAACTTCATCAACCCGCGCGCGAACTCCAGCGCGCAGAACGCCGTGATGTCGGCGATGGTGAAGCGCTGCCCGGCGACGAACGGCTGGTCGGCCAGGCCGAGGTCCAGCCAGCGCGCCGTCTCGCGCATCTTCTCACCCTGCGACGCGCCGAAATCGGCAAACTGCGGCTGCTCCAGCATCGCCAGTCCGGGATGCGTATGCCGCACACAGTTGGCGATGCCGAAGAACAGATGCAGCTCCACCCGGCGGTCGGTCATCTCGATGAAGGCCCGCTCATCGTAGCCCTCCCCCATCAGGTTAGGCTCGGGCGCGTAGCCTTCGAGCCAGCTGCAAATGGCGCGCGTCTCGCTCAGCAAGCGGCCATCGTCCAGTTCCAGCACCGGCACGCGGCCGAACGGATTTAGCGCGAGGAATTCGGCGCTGCGGTTCTGGCCCGCGCCCAGATCGATCTGCACCTGCTCGACATCCCCCAGGCCTTTTTCGGCCATGAACATGGCGACCCGACGCGGATTGGGCGTACGGCTCGACGTGTAGAACTTCATCACACGCCGCCGGTGCGCGACTGGCCGGTCTCGAGCATCTTGCGCGCCTCGAGCGCCACCTGCTCCAGCTCTTCGGGCGTGGTGCGCTCCACGCGCGGCGGCAGGATCAGGCCGCGCTTGACGGCGGGCCGCTCGCGAATCGCGGCAAGCCAGCGCTGGAGATTGGGCAGATCGTCGACCGGGATGCCGGTCCAGTTATGGATATTCACCCACGCGAAGTTGGCGATATCGGCGATCGAATAATCGCCGGCCAGGTATTCGTTATCGGCCAGATGGCCGTCGAGCACGCGGAACAGGCGCTTGCTCTCGCCCTGGTAGCGGTCAATCGCCGGCTGGATCTTCTCCGGGAAGTAGCGGTAGAAGACATTCGCCTGCCCCATCATCGGGCCGACGCCGCCCATCTGGAACATCAGCCATTGCAGCACCCTCGAGCGGCCCTTGAAATCGGTCGGCATCAACTCACCGGTCTTCTCGGCCAGGTAGATCAGGATGGCGCCTGATTCGAACACGGCGAAGTTGTCTTCCGAGCGGTCAATAATGGCCGGGATGCGGCCGTTGGGATTAATCGCCAGGAACCATGGCTGTTTCTGCTCGTTGCTGGACAGCTCCAGCGCATGCAGCGTGTAGGTCAGTTCCAGCTCTTCGAGCGCGATGGATATCTTGTGGCCATTTGGCGTGGCGGCGGTGTAAAGGTCGATCATTTGTCTCTGCCTTTGCTTGTCGTTGGTCTGGAGCGATGATAGCCCGATTCGAAAAATAGTGCAGACATCAACGATAGGAAATTTACAACCCGGCTCCGCAAACCGGAGCGCAAAAAAAAACCAGCGTCATCGCGAGATGAAACTGGTCGTAAAACGCTCGAGAGCGTGGGGATGGACGGCTGTTCGGCGGCGATCGTGCCGCCTGAACGAAATCTGTGCCGGGCTGTAAGGGTCCGGCAACCGGGCGCTCGGCTTAACCGCGCGCTATGGGTAGTACTTTGCCAGCTATCGGCAAAGTCAGGCTTAGGACTTCATTAAGTTTGAAAAGTCGCGCAAAACTTAGGTAGGATGGTGCCGGTGTTTCAGGCCACCGGCGAGCCTGCTGAGTCATGCTTTGTGAAATCCCGCACCTGCTTGGGTACGGCGACCAACTGGAGCACGCTGGGATCAGCGAACGCATAATAATCTTACAATATGACGGCCAAATGACGCACATGCACCCACATCACGCACGACAGACTTTATCGACACCGGCGCTGCGCAGCCTGGCAGCTGCCGCGCTCCTGGCGCTGGCCGCCTGCTCGCCATTGCGGGCGCCCGGCGATGCGGGCGGCGCGCCGTCCGCCCCTCCGCCGACAGCGTCGGCGGCCCCTGGGCAGGCCACGCCCCAGGCGCCGAATGCGGGCGCGGTGCTGAACATCGACAGCGCCGGTTCGCTGATCGCCGTCACGGTGCGGCGCGGCGGCGTGCTAGCGCGGCTCGGCCACGATCACGTGGTGGCCAGCCGCACGGTTACCGGCACGGTGGCACCGGCGCAAAACCGCGCCGACTTCCAGTTTCGCCTCGATCAGCTGACGGTGGACGAACCGGCGTTGCGCGGCGTCGCCGGCCTGGCGAAGCAGCCGTCGGCCGACGCCATCGACGGCACGCGGACCAATATGCTGACCAAAGTGCTCGACGCCGAGCGCTATCCGGTGGTGCTGGTGCACGCCGAGCGTGGCGCAGCCGGCGAAGCGCTGCGGGTAGCGATCACGCTGCACGGCGTCACGCGCGACTACGCCATCCCGGTCGAGCTGCGAGAGGAAAACGACGCCATGACGGTCAGCGGCACGGTCGATCTGAATCAGACCGATTTCGGCCTGGTCCCGTTTTCAGTGATGGGCGGCGCCATGGCCGTGCAGGACAAGATGGAGCTGCGCTTCAAAATAGTTGCCAAATAAACTCCGGGGTCAGGTCCACCAATTCTACACAAGCTGATCAAACAGGAGCTGAAACGGCTGCTCACGGCCGAGGTCGTGTAGAAATGGTGGACCTGACCCCGGATAAAAAAAGGCCCGCAGCAAAGGCGCGGGCCGAAGGTTTCAAATCGGGAGAGACTTGAAAGAGCAAGGCCAGTATGGCAACGCCGCGTGACGACATGATGACATTCGGCCCTGCGAACAGACTTTTTTTATCGGGCGATGATCAGGCGCAGCCCGAGACCGACGAAAATCACGCCGGCCAGCCGGTCCATCCACGTGCCGGCGCCGGGATGGCGGTTGATCCATGCGCCGACCGTGCCCGAAAAATACCCCAGCAATCCGAATACCAGCACGGCCTGCGCCGTGAAGAGCAAGCCTAGTTGCGCGGTCTGCCAGCTGGCGTCACCACGCTCGGCCGCCACGAACTGCGGCAAAAACGAGAGGAAAAACAGGACCACCTTCGGATTGATGGCGTTGGCGAACAGACCTTTGGCGAACAGTTTGCCCAGGCTTTCGTCAGGCAGCCCGCTTCCAGCACCCTGCACCCGCGCGCCGCCACGGCTGCGCAGCGCGCCAATGCCGAGCCAGATCAGATACGCGCCGCCTACCAGCTTGAGCGCGCCGAAGGCCAGCGGCGATGCCTTGATCAGTGCGCTCACACCCAGCGCGGCCAGCACCGTGTGACTGAGGCAGCCCAGCGCGCAACCCAGCCCGAACACCATGCCCTGCCGGCGTCCGCGCGACATGCCGACGCTGAGCACCATCAGATTGTCCGGTCCAGGCGACAGGGTGATTAACAGCGCAGCGCTGAGAAAGCCGAAGAATTGTTCTGGAGTAATTAACACGAGTATCGTCCCAACGCAAAGCGAGCATGATAACCGTCAGCTATCTCAGCTGCAATATTGCCAACAAAGCTGTCCGCGACCGGGACCATTTTTTGCCTTGGACGGCGATGTTCTCGTTTAAAATGGTCAAAAAACTACGCCTCGGACCCGCGGCACTTTCGGAACATCAATGAGTAAAGCCAGCAAGACGTCCCACGCGCTCACCGCACCGGCCCGCCATGCCGGACGCTACGCGTTGCTTTTGCTGCTGGGCATGTTCTGTCTGTGGCTGCTGACGCAGCGCGCCGCCGGGGCCGCCGGGCTGCCGGCTGCCATCGGTCTGACCGCCGCCGTCGAGGGCAACGGCATCGACCTTGCCAACGCCGGCCGACTCTATGTGGACGAAGGCCAGCCCTACCCCGCCACGGCGGCCGGACTGCCGGCGCTGGTGGCCGGTCTCAAGCCCGCCGCCGCCGTCGACCTGCTCGGCGGCAGCTACTGGCTGGTGGCCGAGTTGCGCAACGACACCCGCCAGTCGGCCTGGGTCATCGATCCCAACGATACGCTGATCGACATGGTCGACATCCAGATCTATGGCGGAGACGGCAGCGTGCGCCAGATGCTGACCGGTTACCGCCAGCCGCATTCCTACCTGCTGCACTACGGAAAGGACATCGATCTGCAGCCCGGCCAGCGCTACCACGTGCTGATCCGTTTCTCCAGCCCGTATTACGCGCGCACGCCGGTGTTCTCGGTGATGCCGCGCACCGCCTACCAGCAGCTGGTGGCGCGCGAGAACGTGCTGATCATCGGCTCCATCGGCGCCCTGCTCGCGCTGACCGTGTTCAACTTCTTCATCTACTCGATCACGCGCGACCGCTCTTCACTGTACTACTCGCTGTACGTGCTGTGCTACGCGATCGCCTGGGGCATGACGTTCCACCTGTCGGCCGACCTGTTCGGCTGGCACAACCTGCACTGGCATTACGTGCCGTTCTTCCTGCTGCCGGTGCTCAGCACGCTGTTTTACACCACCTTCCTGCGCCTGAAGGAACACGCGCCACGCCTGCACGCAATCAGCCGCGTCAACATCGTGCTGCCCCTGCTGACCTTGCCGAGCTGCTTCCTGGCCCTCAGCTACGCCCACACCATCGCCACCATTGTCATCACCATCTGGATGACGTTGGCGCTCACCAGCGGCATCGTGGTGTGGCGCCGGGGCTACCAGCCGGCACGCTTCTTCGTGCTCGGCTTCGTCGCGCTGATGGTGCCCGGCCTGCTGATCCTGCCCGCCAACGTCGGCCTGATCCCGGCGATGGTCAACAATGCCCAGCTGTTTACCTTGCTGGGCGGCACGCTCGACGGCGTACTGCTGGCGTTCGCGCTGGCCGACCAGATCCGTCTGCTGCGCAACACGCTTGAGCAACGGGTGCAGGAGCGCACCGCGCAGCTCACCGAGGCCAAGGAGCATGCCGAAGTGGTCAGCCGCCACCGCATCGAGTTCCTGTCGGCGATGAGCCATGACATCCGCACCCCGCTGGCCGGCGTGATTGGCATGATCAAATTCGCCATGCGCGACCAGTCGGTGCGCGGGCGGACCGAGGAATATCTGCGCATCGGCCTGCAAAACAGCGAATCGCTGCTGGCCATCCTGAACGACATCCTGGACTTTTCCAAGATCGACGCCGGCCGGCTGTCGATCGAGACGGTCGATTTCGACCTGATCTCGCTGATCGACGACGCCCTCGGCATCCTGCAAGGCCAGGCCGACGCCAAGAGCCTGCTGTTGCGCAGCGACCTGGCGCTGGACCTGCCGCGTTACGTCAGCGGCGATCCGACGCGGCTGCGCCAGATCCTGCTCAATTTGCTGGGCAACGCCATCAAGTTCACCGACCGGGGCGAAGTGCGGCTCGACGCCTCGGCGATGATGACCACCGAAGGCCACGCCACCGTCTGCTTCGACGTCACCGACACCGGCCCCGGCATCCCGGCCGACACCCTGCCGCGCCTGTTCCAGAAGTTCGAGCAGGCCGACCACTCGACCACCCGCCGCTACGGCGGCACCGGCCTCGGCCTGGCCATCTGCAAGGAGCTGACGGAACTGATGGGCGGTTCGATCGGCGCCGAAAGCCGGGTCGGCGTCGGCTCCACCTTCAGCGTGACGCTGCCGCTGGCGCTGGGTGCGAAACCCGCGATCGATCCGTTCAGTCTGCCGCGCAGGGAGCACCACGCCTACCGCCTGCGCGTGCTGTGCGCCGAGGACGTGCGCACCAACCAGATCATCGTCAGCACCTTGCTCGAGAACATGGGCCACGACATCCGTATCGTCGAAAACGGCCTGCAGGCGCTGCACGCGCTCAGCACCGCCGCCTACGATCTGGTGCTGATGGACGGCCGCATGCCGATGATGGACGGCGAGCAGGCCGCGCGCCTGATCCGCAGCGGCGGCAGCGAGGACTACCGCGTGCTCGATCCGGGCATCCCGATCATCGCGCTGACGGCCAACGCCAGCGACCACGACCGCGCGCGCTATCTGGCCGTCGGTATGGACGGCTTCCTCAGCAAGCCGGTCGACGAGCGCCTGTTGTACGATCAGATCGAAAAAATCATCGCCGTGCACCTGAGCCAGGGGCGGCCGCTGCGCGCCACCGACGCCGCACGCCTGATAGCGGCGCGCACCGAGGCGCTGGACCAGCAATTCGGTGTGGGCCCCGGCCCGGACGCGGGCGACGCGGCGCCGGAGAACCCGGCGGTGCAGATCATGCCGCTGGCCGGCATGTCGCACAAGCATATGCAGCGGATTACCCAAGCTTTCCTGGAAGAAGCGCCACGGCGCATGCAGGCGGCGCGCGCAGCCGTCATCGCCGGCAATACCGGGGCGGCGGCGGCGGCCATTCACGCCCTCAAAGGCAGCGCCGGCTATCTGAGTTCGACGCACCTGCACACGCTGTGCAGCGAAATGGAATCGGCCGCCACCGCCGGCCAGCTGGTCGAGGTGGCCGACATGCTGCCGGACGTCGAGGCGGCACTGGACAAGGCCTGTTTCGACCTGCGCACCGCCGTCGACAACGCCAGGGCGTCGGACGTCGGCAGTGCATAAATCACAGCGCAGGCGATAGCATCAGTCCTTCAACTCGGCGGGCACCTTGCCGCCGTTTTCAGCCAACTTATTCATCACCTGTTTGTGCAGCCAGATATTCATCGACGCCGAATCGTTTTTATCGCCGGTGTAATGGAGCTCGTCGGCCAGCTCCTTGCGGCTGGCAAGGCTGCTGTCCAGGTTGAGCAGCTTGAGCAGGTCGACGATGGACGTGCGCCAGTTCAGCGGCTGCGAGTTCTGCTGCTGCATCGCGGTGAGGATCGCCTCGACATCGACCTGCTGCGCCACGGGCGCTGCAGCGGCCTGCGCCGGGGACGGGGCGGCGGCTGGCGCCGCAGCTGGCGCCGGTACGGCTGCGGCTGGCGCGGCTGGCGCGGCGTCAGGCTTGGAGCCCGGGAAAATCTTGTGGAAAATATTGCTGAGTATGCCCATTGTGTATCCTTTCAAGGTTGACCAAATATAGACCGCATCCGCGGCCATCCGTTCCATCCTGCTTAGTTCTGCTTAGTTCTGCTTTGTTCTACTTCGGCCGTGCTGGACGCACCCCGGCGTCCGGTTCGCTCAAGATGCCGGCGCGCAGCTGCGCCACCGCCGCCGCGACCGATGCGGCCACGTTGCGGACCTCCTGCTGGAATAACGCGTCGCGGTCGAGCACCTGATGGCTTTCCGCGTACGACTCATAGTAGCCGACATAGCGGTCCAGCGCCGCCTGCTTGCCGGCGTCGATCAGTCCCATCCAGTCGAGCCAGTCGGCCAGGCCGCGCCGCAGCCCCTCGATGCCGGCCACGTCGCCATGCACCACCAGACCGTAGGCGCGGCCGGCGAGATGCTTGGGATAGTCCCAGCCGGCCAGCTCGAGCGCCTTGGCCTCGACCGCTTTTTTGCCGTGCGTGGTGGTCGGATCGGGATTGCCGCCATCGGCGCACACCAGCCGGTCGATCATCAGCTTCAACACCGACGGCGCCTGATACCAATAGGTCGGTGTCAGGATGATGACGCCGTGCGCGGCCACCCATTTCTCGTAGATCTCCGCCATCCAGTCGTTGGTCTGGCGCTCGCCATGGTTCGGGTAGCAGCTGCACGGCCAGTGGCACAAGGGCATCGCCGTCGCTACGCACCCCTTGCACGGATGGATATGCAAGTCGTAACTGGAGATCAGCAGGCTCAGGTCCAGCAAATCGCAGTCGATGCCCGATGCGGCCAGCGTCTCGCGCGCCCATTGCGTCATGCGATGGGTCTTGGAGATCTCGCCGGGACAACTGCCATCGTTGCGCGCCGAGCCGTTGATGAGCAGAACGCGGGAACGCGTCAGCGGATCTTTCTGCGTCTTCTCGGCGGCCAGCAAACGGTCGCGCGTGGCTTTCCACTCGACCGACAGGTCGTAGTCGGGATCGGCAAATTCGTCGCCCGCCTTTTGCGTCACCGGCGCCTTGCGTCCGGCATGATAGTTATTCCACGCGACCTCCTCGACCTGCTCCAACGCGCCGGCTACCGACCCGAACGCGGGATCGTAAAACGAGCGCATGAACTGGAGTCGGAATTCGTTGCGGCCCAGCGGCGGCGGGGCCTGGCCGGTGCGGACCTCGGGTACTTTGTCACTCATGGGCGTCTCCTGGCAATCTCACAGTGTGTCTCCCGCCGTGCAACCGTTCGGTGCGGGCGCGAACCATTCCGAGCGGATCAGGTGGCGCGTGTCATGTCGAAAGTTTCCCTCCGTGCATTCCTACATCGTTGCGGCATGTGCGCCTACTCGCTGAACCGTTGTGGCAGCTTAGGATGTGAACTCGGGGAAGGACAATGGTTCCTCCCCTTTCCAAGGAGAAGCATCATGAGCCAACCTAACAAACCGAGCGAAAAAGGTTTCAAGCCGGGCGCCAACATGCCCCACGATGGCTACGACCCCGAGCGGGAGGGCATGTCGGAGAGCGGTACGCACGCCGTCGGTCATGTGGCAAACGACACGCCGCACGTGAACGAGCAGCACGGCCGCGCGCCGGCGCGTTCCGAGCAGAACGTACGCCAAGGCAACCTTAGCCGTAGTTACCAGGACAGCAAACAGGATGCCGCTGCCGCCTCGGCTGAAACCACGCACCGCGACCGCGCCGCCGGAGCCCGTGGCGATAACAGCTCCGACACCAACCGCTAACCACTAGCAACCAAGGCCGATATCGATTCCAGTTTACTGGACATGGATTTCCTGTAAAATGGAAATCCATGGATATCAACCTATTGATTGCCCGCCGGGTGCGGGAAATGCGCGATGCGCAGAGTTTGTCGCTGGACGCCTTAGCGGCACGCAGCAACGTCGGCCGCTCGACGATCTCGCTGATCGAACGCGGAGAAAGCAGCCCCACTGCCGCCGTCCTGGATAAATTGGCCAGCGCCCTCGGCGTTGCATTGGCCAGCCTGTTCGAGGACAAGGCCGCGCCGGCGCAACCGCCTTCTCCGGTGGCGCGCCATGACGAACAGCCGGTATGGACAGATCCGGCCTCCGGTTATACGCGGCGCAGCCTCTCGCCCGCCGCCCCCTCCCCGCTCCAACTGGTCGACGTGATCTTCCCACCCGGGCAGCGCGTGGCGTATGACAGCGCGCCGCATGGCGCCGACATCCATCAGCAAATCTGGATCATCGAAGGCACGATGGACATCGGCGTCGGCGACCAGCAATGGCGGCTGCAAGCGGGCGACACGCTCGCCATGCGGCTCGAACGCCACATCGTCTACTTCAATCCCACCGATGAACGCGCGCGCTATCTGGTCGCGCTGACGTCCCAGCCCGCGACAAGGAGAAACTGATGTCCGATGCGATCATCGTGCGCCGCATCGACGCCGCTGAAGCCAATGAGCGTGGCGAAGCGCTGTCGCAGGCGTTGGCCGATGTGCTGATCGATTGTGTGGAAGGCGGCGCCTCGGTCAGTTTCATGCTGCCGCTTGCGCGCGACAAGGCGACGGCATTCTGGCGCGGCGTGCTGGCCGGGGTGGCGCGCGCGGAACGCGTGCTGCTGGTGGCGCAGGACACCGGCGCGCGCGTGGTCGGCACCGTGCAGTTGATCACGGCGCAGCCGGACAACCAGCCGCACCGCGCGGACGTGGCCAAGATGCTGGTGCACCGCGACGTGCGCCGGCGCGGCGTGGCCGGATTATTGATGGCGGCGATAGACGACGCGGCCCGCGATGTCGGAAAAAGTGTATTGGTGCTCGATACCGTCACCGGCGGCGACGCAGAACGGCTGTACCAGCGCGCTGGCTGGCACAGCGCCGGCACGGTGCCGAACTACGCGCTGATGCCCGATGGCGCCTACTGCGGCACCACGTTCTTCTACAAACATCTGGCAGGGCCGCCGGCATCCACGCACAACCTCAAATAAAATCGGTCTCGCCGTCGATCATCCGGGGATGGCCGCTCATCGCGCGCGAGGTTTGCATGCCGGCCATGACCGCCGCCTCGACGCAACCGGCGTTCAAGCCGGTCTTGATCCAGTCACCAGTCAGGAATAGGTTGTCGAAGCCCGATTGGTCGGTTTGCAAACGGTACCTGGTGCTGCCCACCACTGACATCACATAGCGCTCGGACGGATCGACATTGGCCCGCCAATACTGCGCGTTGAAGCGCTCCGCCCCGGCGCCTTCGCTGGCATCGGTCAGCCACTGCCACGGAAACGCCCCGGATGGCCCGGCCGCCGACCACAATGACGCGATTTGCTGGCTAAGCTGGTTGACGGCGCCCTTCTTGGCCAGCTCCGCCATCCGTTTCGGGAACTCGGTATCGGTGGCCGGCGGATAACTGTCGACCGTCAGCGCGCTGCAGAAATAGGAGGTGTTGCGCGGCTCCTTGCCGGCGGGCCAATCCTCGCGCATCAGCAGCTGGTCCATCGGCGCCCACGTATCGTATGGCTCGGTGAAGCCGCTCAGCACCGGCTGCTGGCCATTGGGCTGGATGGACCAGCCCATCTGCGTCAGGTCCTTGTCCAGCCAAACCTGGTAGGCCTGCGTCGCCACCGTTTTCACCTGCTCGGACGTGGCCAGCAGCGCCGGGCTTTTCGCCAGCAATTGCGGGCACAGCGCCGGCAGCGAGCCGACCGAAATGCCGAACACCACCTGGTCGAAATCGATCCCGCGCTTGAGCGTCAGCTCCGGCAGCGGCTTGTCGAAACGCGCCTGATACACGCGCGGCCAGTCGCTCCAGTAGGACTCCAGATTGATCTCGTTCTCGCGCAGCAGCGCCGCCTGTTCGGGGTCGATCTGGTCGTAGTTCGGCTGGCTCGGCCAGCACGCCAATTCCTTGACCTCGACCAGCGGCCGATAGTCGTCAACCGCTTGGCCACCCGCCAGGTCGACCTGGCGCGTCATGCGGATGGCGCCGATCTCGCGACCGTCCGGCACCAGCTCCTCGACCTTGTGGAAGAACTTGAACTTGACGCCGCGCTTGAGCAGCGCCTCGTACAGCGGCGTAAACACGGTGTCGCCCATCCCCGCCTGCATCTTGAACATGATGCCGCCCTTGTAGCAAAGGCCGATGCGGGCCATCGACCGCAGCAAGGTTCCCGCCTCGGCGTTCGGCTTCTTGAAATCGCCGCCCTCGTAGGCGAACACCAGATCGTAGAAGCCGCGCACCGGCGCCGAATTCACGCACAG